>Ga0255752_10000654_pt1 | contig 42634 bp, 44 predicted proteins | sample 011ome_25_FD_179952 | JGI IMG/M metagenome (GOLD analysis project Ga0255752, IMG submission 179952) | Coastal salt marsh microbial communities from the Groves Creek Marsh, Skidaway Island, Georgia - 011512CT metaG (version 2) | ecosystem: Environmental > Aquatic > Marine > Intertidal zone >...
TGCGAAGATTTCGATCTACAACCTACAAAAGCAATACACTTGGCCAGCAAAGACGGCAAGCCTGTCGGTGTTAGACCCTTGCTAAGATGTCTTCAAAAATAGGATCTAAGTCGTATATACTTGTTCCCCTTATGCTGTCTAGCCATCCGTTGTATCTTTTATAATTTTTTACTTCATTAGGATTGTATTTGGACACATGTAAATGTTTGATTGCTTGTTCAGCTGTAGGATGATTAAACTTTTTTAAATAAGCAATTTTCTTTTGTTTAATATCATCAGGAATACAATCAAGTTTTCCAGGCACACCATACATAGGACTCATGTTAACTTTTTCAGCAGGGAATTGTAAGAAATATTCAAACCAATCTTCGATTATAGCAAAACTGTTTGTTTGTACTACCATTTGAATACTATAATCTTCTGCTATAGAAATAATCTTTGGGATGTTTTTTTCAACTTTGTGCCACTCGGCACCAGTTCTTATATATTCATATGCTTTTCCTGCTGCATCAATACTTAAATTTACATGAATATCTTTAAATTTCTCAACACGGTTCATCCAAGGCTTATTAATACTTGTACAATTAGTTGTATAATTTAACCGTGTTGTTTCGTTCATTCCTTTTTCAATTAGATAATCTAATATAGGAAACATGCGTTTATTAACTGTAGGCTCGCCGCCTAATATAGCCAAGCATTTCAAGTTTGACAAATCAAAGTCCATAACATCAGTTGTATCTCTTTGCTCAATAGGATTCCAGCCATGTGCTACAAATTCTTCTTCAATCAAGCTACTACTATGCATACTACACATTCTACATTTGAGATTACAAAGATTGTCAGGACGGTAATCAAGTTTGTTGAGAACATCAATTTCATACCAGTTCAAATCTAAATCTCTATCTATGTAATTTCTAGCTGACTTTATACCATGCTGTTCTGTCTGAATACATTCCTCACAAGTTTTACTAATAACTGACATATCATGATTTTCCATTGCAGTTTTAATATTATCAAGATATTCACTTGTGTGATAATCACCTACTGCTCCGGTAAATTTATCACCTTTCCATTCACAGCAAGGACTAATACCGCCACCGCCATATGTACCTCCATATTGAGCTGTAGTCCACGGTGCGTAACAATATGGATTATTTTTTGCCATTAATAATAAATTATATTACCTTTTCTTTGCCACTGCTTGCTGTATGTATAGGAATATTTTAAACAATCGCCTGCGGCTGTAGTATACACAGCGTCTTTATCAAATATAGGAGATCCTTTTCCAACACATAAAGATATCAAAGGCCATGAGTATGATTGATTTGTTTTATATCCAAATCTTTTCCATATAATATCACTCCACTGCTGCGTAATTTCTTCTCCAGGATATGTTGTACATCCAATAAAACTAAAATCAAACCCTTGAGTTAAAATATAATTTAACACAGCGCCTCCATGCATTCCTATGTGGAAATGTTTTGTGTTCCATGATCCTAAATCAATACCATCTGGAAAATGTTCTTCACCGTCTTCAGTGTGTGCTAATGTTAAATAGACAATAGGAGCAGTAACTACTGCCAATTCATGTTTATCTACAGACGGATTACAGAAAAAATGTGTTGCTAAAAATTCTTTAATATGTAAATCACTTGGAAGTAATTTCATTATAGAAAACCGTGCTTTTCCAGAAGTTTGCATAGGAGCATGATGTAAAATTGTTTCTATTCTTTCTTGAACTGCTGTTGGTATTACAATAGAACTATCAAAAACTTTAAAGTTTCTACGATTATCCCAATCAGAATTGATTTCACCTGGTCCATCTTGAAGACCTTGTTTCAGCAGTTCTATAGCATTTACAACAGTTATTTTTGACTGTTCATTTATACTTGCGTTTTCAAACATTTCTAAAATAAGCACTTTTAAGATATCATACATTTCTAATTCAACATGAATTGATTTAAGTTGTAAAGTGTCTCCTAAGTAAAAAACTTTTACAAGATGATCAATAGCCAATGTGTCATTTGATTGAATACAGGTGCTCAGTGCTTGAACAATATATTGAACATCTCTTACACATTTCTTATATTCTGTTGTTCTATTAGGATAATTTTCTCTTACTTTCGCTTGGATAATCTTTCCTAATTCTTTCTTTTTGTTACGTAATAATGTTACAGCATTCCAATCCATTACAATTCTCCAACATGCCAACCTACTGTTTTCCATGTATCACAGTTTCTGTACTGGTCTGTCATTGATACATGCGACTTTAACATATTTATATGGCTGGGAGTGTTGGCCTTTTCGATAATGTTGTACAATTCTACAATCTGTTCTGATTCTTCTTGTGTATACTTTGATAGGTCAATATTTTTTATATCGATATTTGCTTGATTTCTAATTTCAATAGGTGTATTATCAAGATTATACCAAGGTGCTCCGTTGAGCCAACTAAACCCAACTTTGAATCTATCTTGATAATTGGTATACTCTTTGAAAAATTTAATACTATCAGCTAAATTTAAAATATTTAAGTTATGAGGAACAATAGCAAACTCACATGTTAACCATGGATACTTTTTAAGTATGTCAATTTTTTCAAGTGCTTCGTTCCATTTTAACGGCCAACGCAAGTATTCGTAAAAGTTTTTTCCGCTGCCATCAATGCTGTAATTAATGTGTAAATGATCAAATGCTTCTAGTTTTTGTATTTGTTCTTCTGTAAAACTACCGTTTGTAGTAATGTTTAAGCCTGGCAAAGACTTTCCGCTGTTAAGCAAAGCATCGATCATTCTATCAAAATGTACATTTATAAATGGTTCGCCGCCTGTAATTTCTAATTTTCTAATGTTATCGGCTCTGTCTACAATATCATTGATTATATTTCTATACCAAGTTTTACTTTTTGACCAGTCATGTTTTTTAGTTACAAGTTTGTATAGATCAGGATCATCTATACTACTAGTCATAGCTTTGTATTGTTTTTCAATCAAACTACTTCTACTAGCATTACATATTCTACAGGCTGTATTACACTGATTACCAAAAGTAATCATAATATGTTCTATGCCTTTGTCGACTTTGCCTTCGTAATAAGCGTTGCGTTTTTGTCGCATACTTTTTGCGCCATTATCTTCTTGCCGCCAGCAAAAATCACATCCACTTACACGCTCTCCTGAATCTAATCGATTTTTAAAATCTTCGAGCCAACTACTTTTTAAATATTCTTCAAAGTTTTCAACTTCTGGTCGTTCGCCAACATACTGACAGCATGGGCCTAGATTACCTCTGCTATCAAAATGTATTTGTTTGTAAGGTTCGCTACACTTTGTATTCATTCTAAACCGTTTGTTACTAAGTAATATTGCGGAGTATCTGCAATTGGAAAATCGTCCCAAGTATACACTATTTTAAAATACTTGTTTATAACTTTATTTTTATATGTAAGATAATCTACAAGTGATTTACTATTATAATCGTACCTACAAAAAGCCATCCTATCTTTACCTGTCCACAATACTTTGATTTGTTTTGTGTGAATAAATTCTGAAAGCACTAGTAGCCTGCAAATTGCTTGATTCGGGTTACAGTCGTCTAATACAATAATTAATTCATTACTACCTGTTTCTAACAAATGTTCAAATACCTGCTTCATATTTTTAGTATTACAATCCACTCTAGCATAGTCAATAGAATCTGTTATTTGATTTTTAATATCATTGTAGTCTTTTTCAAAAACTGTAGCGTTTATTGTATTGTTTGTAAATTCGTTTAAATTATTTTCTAAATCATCTATGCTTTTAGGAAACTTTTCGTACAAAGTATATTTGGATAATTCATGAAAATTTTCTGTAAGATAAAATTTTAAACCTTTGATGTTGTTGTGAATCCATGCAGCCCACGCACCTGTAGCTGTACCCAGCTCGAGTATATTTTTGCTATTCATTGCTGCTAAGATTTCTCTTTCAACTATAGCATCCTCAGCAGAACTCATAATCAATTTAAATTCAGGATTTTCTTTCCCTAGTTTATCTTCATATCTAAAGATGTTTTTGTTCACTACGCCATTCCTGTAATAAATCCTCGTCTAGTTCAATCATAAATGTCATCAACAATCCCATTTTGCTGTTCCACTTTTTTCGAGGTTCTGTATTTAATGATCCTTCATTTGTAGCATGTAATTGTACAGCATCAAAAATACAAGGTGAGCCAGTTTTCCAATCAAATACACTTTCTGCGTTAAGTCCTGCTAATCGTTTATAAGGAGTATTCATATATTTTTTATGAAACTCTTTGTCAAACGGTTCATTGCTCTGTGGCATTGGATCTCCGTTGCGATCATAAAATTGTAAATGACTGTAATCGGTTACAATTTCATAAATGCTGGCAATATTTTTTACTTCGGCTCCACCGTTGTATACTTTTGCCCAACCAATATCACGCTGTTCAAAAAACACAATTTGACCGCCATCTTCTTCGTCAAGATGGGTGCCAATCCACAGTGGTGTAATTATATTCTTCCAAGTTGTGTATTTGCGTTGTGGATGATTCAATGGCACATTTTCGCACATGCCTTTGTAGCCTTTTTCACGCATAGCATCTTGGTGTAGTCCATACTGTTGTGGAGTAATAAAATAATTACCACCAATTGTAGGAGATTTTTCTGCCACCGGTCCTAGTACACTATCAAATTTTTCTTTATATCGTTTGTAAATAACTTCCATATCAACATCAATAATAACAGTGCCGTTGCGATTTAATCTTGGTTTGTTATAATCTGCTGTAAAGGCATTTTTCCATAGCCAATCTAATTCGTCTTTGTCAAACAAATCATCTACACAATCTGCTTTACTACTATGTCTACGTACATTTTCAATGGCTATTGGATGGTCCATTGGCAACATATAAAATCCCGGTTCGTCAGGTGTACTCATAATGTTCCTCCATATATTTGTATAGTTCCATATTTACATCTTTTAATTGTAAACCAGTCACTTTGTCTATATTATAAGTGAAATCAATAAATTTGTCAAATAAATTGTTTTGCTCAATACTTTTGTAATACTTTATGTTGTAATCGTCTTTAATAACATTTAAGTATTCTTGCGGTAAAACATGTACGCTTAAAAATTCTGGAACAACAAGAAGACTGCTGTAATGTTTAAAACCTAAATCCGTAGCATATTGTTTTACACGTTTCATATCATGTAAATTATAAGCCTGTACTGTGCTGTAAACCGCCATATCAACACTGGTATTAGCACTGTACTCTGCCCATTGTTTGGTCACAGCATCTACTGTGTTCCATGTTTTACCATGCCGCACGTAGTCGTTTACAAGCTCTACACCGTCAATGCTTAGTTCAATTGTGACAGCTTTGAACTGGTCCAAATACTTTAGCCATTTGTTTGGAAAAAATGTACAGTTAGTGTTGAGTTCAAGTTCAATATTACCAATTACGTTTTTGTCTGCTAAGTATTCAAATAATTGTTTTGTTTCTGGTGTAATAAAAGGTTCACCACCCAAATACTTGATTTTTTTAAGTTTGCTAAGATCTACATCAGCAAAAATACTTGGCACACTTATCTCAGGCTGTACAACAGTATGATGATATTTTTTCAGTTGAGAATTTTGCTCTACTAATTTATTCCACAATGTGCTGTAAGTTGGCGCACACATTTTACATGCTAGATTACATTTATTGCTTAAACTGATTTCAATGTATTCAAGATCAGTTGTGCCTGAAAAGTTTTCGTTCATTTGTTCACGTAAACTGTTGTGTCCACGCTGTTCTTCTTTCATACATTTTTTACAACCGTCTGCCCATCCGTCAGTCATATCATATATAACACCTTGATAAAAATCACTTTGTTTGTAATCAGTAAAACTGGTTTGTGTAATATCTACGTGAGGAAAGTTGTTAAACCTACAACAAGGACGCCAACTGCCTGCGACAGTTATACACATATGGTTGTTTAAAGCATTACAAACTGGCATTTTCTTTTACCCAGTTAGCTGTCCATTCTAACCCCTCTTTTCCAAAATGAGTGCCAGCTTGCCACCATTTTTTACACTGTTCTTTTCCTAGTATATCTTCTAAACATGGCAAGTCTAACTTACGTTCTTTGCCCTCTGTTTGAAGATAACAAAAATCAGTATTATTTTTTATGTATTCATAACTAAGTTTATATTCAAGTTGAAATGCTTCGTCGTTCATAACTTTATAATATGCTTTAGCTAGGTCAATTGTTTCTTGCTTGGTTGTTAAATCAGCAGACTGCGAAACACTTTGAATAGTTGCTATTTGTACATCATTGTACACACTATGATCAAATTGTTTAATATTATTTTTTTGTTTTAGATGGGTTGTCCAATCAACATTATCGTTCCAATATGTTATTCTTTCAGGCCTTGTAATTTGAAATACATATTTGTCAGCTGGATTATTTTGTTTTACCCAGTTTAATAAATGTATTTGGAATAGTAAACTGCTTCCTGCTACAGCATAATTTTCAACTCTGTAGTCAGTGTCTAACAATTGCGGCCAACTTAAATAATTATCAATTTGTCCAACACCGTGTGTCCAACTACATCCAAAAATTGCTAGTTTCATATATTATCCAATATCCAATCTGCTGTCCACTGACTGCCTTGTTTGTTAAAGTGCTGGCCTTCATCAGCAACAAACTTATCACCAACTATATCCATTAGTACAGGCACACCGCCAATTTTACATACGTCTTCGTTATGGAAGTATACAAAGTCAGTTTTGTTTTTTACATATTCAACAACTGCTTTATACTCAGTTCTGTGAATATTTTTATTAATGTACTTATAGTACAAACTGGCAAAATCGTGCTTATCTGGATACTTCCAGAAACTGTCTTTTTTAGAAAGATTTAGATGTCCAGGAGTGATACAAATAAAATTTCTATATATGTCTCCACTACGATCTAATTCTCTATAATTAACATATTGCTTTAGATATTTTCCATAATTTAATTGGTCATTAAAGTATGTTAATCTATGAGGTGATGTAATTTGAAAAATTATTTTATCATATGAATCATGTCTACACACATCGTCCATTAGGTATGCTTGAAAACTTAAACTACTTCCTGCTAATGCCCAATTATCAACCTGCCAGCTTGGATTAGCATCTGCTAGTGCTTTAGGCCAACAATAAGCATTATCTACTGGGCCAATTCCTTGTGACCAGCTACAGCCAAAAGTTGCTATTTTCATGCTACTTCCGTAAGTTTATTTTGTATTTCGGCTTCTTTTTTCATAAACATCCAAGACTTTTTCTGTCCTGTTAGTTCTTTAATCAAGTCGTTTACTTCTTTAAATCTTCTGTTACGAGTTTCTAGATCGTTGCCTTTATAACTCCAATCAACTTCGTCATTGTAATAATCCAAGTCATCTTTGATTTCTTGCCATAACGGTTGTGTTTCATCTAACATTAATGTATTAGCAAAGCTAAACCATATAAGAGGTGTTTTACCGTCATCTGCTTTACTGGTTGCCCAACCAAGATCATAAATTTTTCTTACAGTGTCTAGAGTTTGCTGATGATCTTCTTCAGTTTCAGTAGGCCATCCTACAATCATCATAAGTGTACTAGGTATCTTGTACTTTTGTAACATCTCTAGACAGAACCACATGTCTTCGTCTGTGAATTTTTTCTTCATGTCATAGCGTATTTTTTGTACAAAACTTTCCATGCCAATTTCAACTTCTTCGCAGCCAGCTTCTTTCATCATTCGATACCATTCTTCTGGAAACTGTCTTTTGCTGCGTATAATCCATTGGCTTACCCAAGTAAAATCATCGTTGTATGTTTTACGATATTCACTGAGTCCTTCTAGCAGTGTTTTAAATGCTTTCATACTGCCATTAATCAAACTGTCAGTAAACCTAAATGTTTCTCTGTCATATTTTTCTCTAACAGTTATAATTTCTTTAGCAATGCTTTCGCCTGAACGGAACGTGTACTTGGGCCATATTTCGTAAACATTACAGAATGTACAGCGTTTTACACAGCCTCTGCTGCCAGTCACATACACAGGCTTTTTGAACTTTAATTCGTGATACTGACTCCAATCAATGTCGTCATAATTTGGTATTTCCACTGTGTTTAAATCTTCAAGTTGTGTAGCATCTTTGTTGATACCAGGAGCATCGTAGTTGCCTGCCATGAGATCCAGTATTGCTTGTTCACCATCACCCCAAACATAGAAATCAATCATACCATTGTCAAGATATTGTTTAGTTCTGTGAGTAACCTCGGCGCCGCCCCAAACGATTTTCGTGTCAGGCATTTCGTGCCTAAGTCTATAACTAAGTATTGTAGCTATAGCTCTACTATAACTGCTCAACATGCTCATACCAATAAACTTAGGGTTAAGCAGTTTGAACTCCTCCATCCATTGGTCAATTACATATTCATACTTGGTTAGTATTTCGTCTCTAAAAAAATCGTTGTCGTCAATGTCTTTTTTGAACACACGATCATTTTCAAAGAAATATTGTTTATCTCCATGCTTTTCAAATTCTCTAAACAATCTAATGTTGAGATCTAATACTTTACAACTATACCCTGACTTTTCCAATGTGGCTTTTAACACAGCTGGTCCAACCGTAGGAGCATCTGGATTAATCTTAGGTATAATACAAAGCAGCATGTCAAGCATTATCAAATATTTCTTTCATTTCTGGAAATGTTTCAGCAAAAGTTATTCCTCGTTGTTGATCACACAAACTCAAAAACTCTTTCATTTCCGGCAAACGCTGGCTCCAATCTTCGCTTTCCATAAAACTGAGAATACCATCTAATCTTTTAATACCATATTCAGCACTGCGCCATTGTTCATAATCAACTTTGCCTTTGTGCCAACTAGGTATACCCAATTCCCAATTTTCTTCCCACCAAGGGTACCATGCTTCGTATTTAGCTCTACATTTTTCCTTGAATTCTTTGGGCAACACTTTTACATTCAAGTGCGCTGGCCAGTATACAAAGTGCTGACTGATACCGCCTGCGCCAAATGGCCACATGTTGATTTTGCGAAAGCCCTGTTCTAGTTTCCATTGAATAAAGTCTGGCAGGTAATACACATTAAGTGCTTGTATTGCTGCTGCTATAGTAACTTCAACATTGTCTGTGGTTTGTGTATCAAGAATATGGAACACTTCTTCTTGTCTTTTCCATTTGCTAGGATAACGAATGTAGTCATTCATTTCTTTGATGCTGTCAATGCTGTAATGGAACCTCACAAGTTTGAAATGACTCCACAGCTCAAACAAATCTTCACGCCATTCTACACCGTTGGAGTTATATCTCAATTCTAACTGTGGAGCAAGTCCTTGTCGTATTGCTTCTTCGAGAATTTCGTAGTGTTCTTCAATGATAAGACTTTCGCCTCCAGCAAAGTAAATTTGCTGCATTGTTGGCATTTGTTCGTAAAACTGTTTCCAAAATATAGGATTTTGTTTATGCCAATTATAACTACTACCGTTGGTGCTGCCTTTGTTGTCCCATTGCATGATTTCTTTAAGACTTTCATTTTTTACAGCAGGAAAAATCTTTTTATAATCTTTGATCCATCCTGAACTATCATGTGGAGAACACATTACACAGGCAAGTTGACATTTAGTGCCAAATCTTAAATCAATGTATGCTAAGTTAGGAGGCACACTACCATCCTCATTAGTTTCTTCTAATATTTTTTCGAGATCAACACGTTTACTCCAATAATTGGTTTCCCACATACGCTTGCTTCTATGTCCTGCTGCTTCTTCTTTGTAGCACTTTAGACAACTAGGAGGTTGCTCGCCGTTAAGCATTTGCTTACGAACATTCTTCATATAATTACTATTCCAAGCAGTTTCAAAATCACTTACATTAAGATTATTAGGCTTGCCGTCGTCTGTTTTGAGAATACCAACTTGTCCACCGTGTTCTTTTTCGTTTGTAGGTCCTACACTACTTGCGTTTGCTGTACAGCATACTCGCATACTACCGTCTGGTCTTGTGCTTAAATGTACCCAAGGTAATAGGCAAAATGTATCTGAAGGAAATTTTGTGTTGTCTGTCATGTACAATCCTGATAAATGTGTGGAAATAGTTTTTCGTAATTAATACCTTTGAACATCGCAATGTCCTTTAAGGTTTGATGTTGTTTTTCTATACTGTGTTTATCCATAATTTTTGGCTCTGATAGATATCTTTGAATATAAATGTGCCATCTAAATTTTTTCAGTGAATTTAATATTTGTTCTTTTGTGTTATCACTTAAATATGTTGGACGTAAATGTTCCGGATGCTGAATAACTTGTTGGAAAAATGCTTCTGGTCCATACCACATGTTATTATCCTTAGCAAATTTGTATAATTTTTTCCAATGCGGCAAAGTAAAATTACTCCACGTAGGAGTAAGGTTATGAAAAGAATCTGGAAAGTCTTTTTTTAGTTGTTTAATATTTTTTTCTATATTTGTCCAATTACTATTAAGCCTTACAGCATCATTAATTTCTCCAAACCCGTCTACACTATAACACCAATTAACCGTTTTAAATCTTTTTAATTCATTTACAAATTCTTGTTTGTATAAACTAGCATTTGTTACTATTAATATTTTTACAGTATCAGGAAGCTCCTTAAGAAATGGTATATATTCTTTAATCATAAATGGCTCGCCTCCTAATAAAGTTAATCTTTGCAATGATTTTGCTTGACGAGTAAACTTTGCCATTGTTTCTTTTGAGTCTATCCACTTTGGATCTTTTGATGTCCAATTCGTAGGAAGAAAATTAAAATTTTTAGATAAATCATAAATGCCTGAACTACTTGTAGGTGTACAAATAATACAAGCAAGATTACACAAATTTTTTAAACTTACTTGGCTTTGTAATATGTTAGGTTGAGATATTAAAGGATTATAGCCAGGATAGTTCTCCTTTATCTGTTCTACACGTAAACTAAAATTTGTATTTCTTTCTTTTGTCATACAAATTTTACAAGCTTCAGGCCAAAGATTTTGGGTAAAAATTTTTTTTTGCTCTGCTTGCCAACGTCTCAATTTTTTTATACTTTTAAATCTATAATCAGTTGTCCAACAACAACCATAAAAAGTACCATCTACTTCTACGTTGACTTCATAATCTAGTACTGGACACCCTTGAGATACCGGAGGAATTGTATACGTTTTTTTTATCATTCTACATACCTATTTTTTGTCATCTTTACTGTGTTAGTATTTAAGTTTGTAGATATGTGTTTGTTTTCCCAACGCTGACGTCTACTTTTTATACATGTATTTGTACAAATAGGATTACAGTCTGTGGGCAAGTTGCCTCCATGGTTTCTATTTGTCCAGCTTGATGTCAAATCATTAGAGAAAAATTTTCCATTTACAATATCATTTATTTCATTATAATATGCGTTATTCCAATTTTTACCATAAGCATTTTCATACCTAGCTGTATGCTCTGGAAAATGTACAACTTGATAGCGTACATTGTATAAGAAACAGCAAGGAAAAATTTCTCCTGTGTGGGCTACAAAATATGCTTTTTCGTCATTTGAGGTTTTACAATAGATGTCTCCATTGTGATATTTTTCATCGCTCATACTGTGGACATATCTATCCCAATTCCATTGTGACCGTTTCTTTTCTAATTCTGTTCTTTCATATAACTTATCTAGCTCTCTATTGTCCAAGCAGGTATCAGGGCGTTCTTTGAATCTTGTGAATCCAATTTGTTTAGCAAGATCTTTGGCTTCTTCAATTTGATGCTCATTCCAAGGAAAAACAACCCACTGCCATTGTGGACGGCCTCCGGCTTTGACAAACGCTTTTGCGTTTTCCATAATCTTGTCAAAGTCTGTTCCTCTACGATATATTGGGTTAGTGTCCTTTAAACCATCAACACTGAAGTTCAATGTATACCTACTGCCTTGTAGTATTGTTGCCATTTCGGCCCAGTACTCTGGTTTACGCAAACTACCGTTTGTGTGTATAACTATACTCTTATCAGTATTATACACTATGTGACGTAGCATGTCAAGAAAGTCAGGATGCATAGGCGGATCGTCAATACTACCACAAAACTGTATTTCTTCTATATCTTTGAAAAAATCAGCATCAACAATTTTTTTGAAAATATCAATGTGTAAAAAAATGTTTTTTTTAATAACAGGATTTAGTTTTAGTTCATCAAGTGGATCAGCACGACTACACCCAATACAATTGGCATTACAATTACTACTAATTTCAAATTGTAATACTTTTGGTTTATCTAAATAGTGCATTTGTCAATCTCAATATCACTTCCACAAGTACATTCTTTGTAAGCACAAATAATTGGTTCATTTAAAAGATTTACTTTTTCTGGTGATGTTTTTATATTGCCCATACTTACCTTATTGTTACAAGCATTAGCAGGAACAACATCACCGTTTGCTTTTATAACTACTAAATCTCTGCCAATATTACATGCCCATCCTTCGAAACGGTTTTTACCTGCTTGTATTAAATCATGATTGTTTTCTTGTGTAATAGAACCGTCGTCATAATAACAGTTGATGCCTAAACTGGTTTTGTTGCGTTTTGTGCTGGGCCTATTAGCAGTGCTGCGATGTGCTTCAGCCATCCACTGTCTTTGCTCATCAGTGTAGGGCATCCAGTCTCGCTGTCCAAATTCAATTTGTAGCTTTTTTATCTGTATGGGCACCACAGTGTTGTCTCGCAGTTTTTCGTATATACCAACACACTTGTCCCACGCATTGATATCCATTAGCATTTGAATGTTGGTTTGACAATCCTGTTGTATTGTATTCACAACTTCAATGGTGTGATCTACATCAGCTTCTTGATGGTGATAGCTAATGCTTACTTTATCCAAGTATGGCTTGGTTCTGTTCCACCATTTGATTGTTCTACTGCCGTTGGTTAGAATGTTTACTACACTATTAGGATCAACTGACTTAATGATTTCACTGAGCTTTGTAAAGTTCTTCCACACTGTAGGCTCGCCGCCTAGTATAGTATATATTCTATGATCATGTGTGCTTTGTTCTGTGATACGCCGTACTACAGTTTCACACTGTTCAATATCAGGCCAATACAAATCGCCACCATTGCTGTCCGGTGTACAGTATGTACATTTGAAATTACACACATTGCTGAGTATCCAGTCTACTACCAGTATGTTGTTTCTTGTTTTTATTTTGTATAAGTTTGCCATAATAATTCAAATCTTTTCCAATCGTCAGGATAATCAATGTCCAAACTTGCCATCCATGATGATTTGTAGAATCCTATTTTACCCGGTAGTCTATTTCCAGTTTGTACAAAATCTTTGTGCCGACTTACAAACACTGCTGAATTTATTTCGTACACAGATTCTAGTGTTTGTGTCAACGGCCAATATCCTACAGCATTAGGATCGTAATTCAATGGCTCTCCATCTTTCCATAAAAAATTTTTAATTTCATTTGCTGTCGCTACACTATCGTATTCAGAGTCAGCGTAAAATTCTAACAAGTCGTCAATGTCATGTTCAGTAAAGAACGGTGCTGTAGCAAAAACCATTGCTATGTTATCTGCTGGTATGTTTGTTACTTGTTGAGACAGATGTTTTACCCACACATCTCCCGGACAAGTACCGGCATACTGTGTATCTCTTTTGTGTAAATGTACTTTTTTATCTCCAGGAAGTTTTGAAACTATATCTAAAACTTCGTTACTTTCACTACTAACAAATATTTCTGAGATGTGTTGACTTTTTTGTAATTGTTCTATTTTTATTTCGGTAATTCCATAAAGATACTTTCCCACTGGACGCAGATTCTTGCGTGGCACTCTTTCGCTGTTTCCTTTTATAGGTAGTATAGCAAGTGTGTTCATAATAATTCTTCTGCCCATGGATATGCTGCTAAAAACTCTACATTACATCTATAGTCCCAAATGTCCTTGCTGTAATGTTGTAGTAGACTGCGTTCAGTTGTACTTATTTGTCTGTGTTCATACATGGTTTTAGTCTGGAATGTTCTCCAATTAGTATTCACATCAATAAATTCTACAGCAGCAAATTGTTTGTAAAATTCTGTTCTAGCATCTAGCGGAATCAATCTAAAGTCCAAGAAACTAGGATAGTCAACTTCATTATAACTTACTCTTGCTTGGGGAAACTGATTAGCCCAAGCAAAAAACTCTGGCATGTTGTGATATGTAAGCATACTCACAGCAGGTGTAAGTCCTACCATACAACGGCTGTTGTACATTCTAACAAAATTGCGTTCAATGGTTTGCCAACGAGCAGGGTACCGCTGATACTCCAATGCTGCTCCTACAGCGTCAATACTACACATTAGCTCTACATGCCGAAACTTTTCTAATGTTTGTAATATGCGAGTTTTGGCACTGGTACAGTTGGTTATGAATTCTATTTCAAGATCAGTTTTGCCTCGCTCTACCAACTTGTACAAAAATTCTTCTACTTCCGGCATGATAAAAGGCTCACCGCCAGCAAATCTCAGCGTTTGTAAGTCTGGTAAATCCAGCACTAAATCCAGCAAGCGTCCTACATCTGTGTCCACGGTGCTGGGTATGCTACGAAGCAAGTCATTGTCCACACCATTAGCTTTTAATTCCAGTGCTAGGTTTGCTATTTGGTCACTGAAACCTCCGCTACACATTTTACACTGTAAATTACACTTGTTGCTGAGTCTTAGATCCAAGTGTCTTATGCTTTGATCAGTGCTGCCGTACTGTTGATTAACTCTGTGGCGTTTGCTTTCTCTGCCGTTGCGTTCGTTGTGCCAGCAACTTTCACATGCTGTGTTTTCTATGCTTGATTCTAAATCTTTGCGTACAGTGTTCAGCCATGAATTTGATTTGTACCAAGCATTCATATCGTCAACTGTGTTCCAGTCTACCCTTATGTCACGCTTTTGTATACAGCAATGTCCTACTCTGCCTGTGGTGTCTATATTAAAGCCGTTGTTGGTCAGTGTACAAAATTTATTCATAACTGCCCTCTAGCCACAAATCGTTATTCAGTAGTTTTTGATATATTGGCTCAAGATCTACTTCTATTGAGGTTCTATCTTTTCGAAAGTTTTGTTGTTTTACTCTACATTTATCAAACACTGTACCAATATCGTCTGTTTTATTAATTTCAACACTTGGTCTTATAATTTCTGCGTTCCAACAATTGTGATTGTTTATAAATTCCAACTTTTTTCCAAACTTTAAAAACAATAAATTTTGAAATTTAATTTGATTGTCGCCTATTAAGTCGTATAAAGCAAGTTTATCTTTTGTAAACAAATCAAAAAAAGTTTTTTCAACATCAGGAAACCATTGTGATATAATATTTTGTTTATGAACATACAGATAATCTGCTATCAACGGCTTACTAAATCTTACACTTAATATATGAGACATAACTTGTGTACTAATATTTTCTAAATCGTTAGCACTATAATTTATAATATCTAAACATCTTTGTAAATCACCAGACTGAAAATAAAATAAACAATCTGGTCTTGTTTGTAAAATTAAATCATATTCGCTGTCTATTAAACTATAACCTCTTGCTGCTCCCCAGTGCTGTGACATAAAATGTAATGCATGTAATCTACGTTTATAATCAAATTTTTTTGAAGATCCGCCATATAGAAGATTAGGAGCATGTGTATCAATATTTAAAATATTTTTAAAAGTTTTGTCTTTGGCATTTTCTTTTATTATATTATTAACAGTATTCAAAAATTTACTAGTTCCCTCAATAATATATTTTTTTGGCTTCCAATATTTTAAATAATTTTCATGTATGTAATTTAAATCTTGAATTTCAACATCATATAGATTTTGTGGCCTGTTCTTTGCATCTGTAGCATCGCATATCGTTTCTGTGTTTGTGGTATGAATAAAAACATCAAATTGGTGTTGCGGATTTTCGTCAACAACAAAGCGTTGAAATAAGTCTGATCCTAGTTTAGCACATCTAGCTTGACCTCTTAACACTACAGCAATTTTCATGATATCACCGTGTTATATATTGGAGCAGGTTTTTCTTTGCCGCCGCAACGATTACATATATCTATGCTTTCACGCTGCCATGCTAAATGTAAATCATTGGCAAATTCTTGTGTTAATGTACGCAAGTTGGCATTTCTTATATGATTGTTTTTATACTTTGAATAATTAAAGTTTGTTCTTAGATCAAGTTGTCTACCACTGATATAACAGCATGGCCAAATATTGCCCCAAGGATCGATTTGTAGCATGCCTTCCTCAGCATAAGGACAAGCAAAACTTCCTACAGGTTGTACAGCATTAGTCGGAGGTGTTGCTACATGAGAACGGAATGTATCACGTCTAGCATATTTTTCACTGAATGTTTTTGTATCAGGGCCAGATAACTTTTGCTGTGGAAAATCTTTGTAGGCTTTCATGTCAACCTCTGATCGATTGCGATTGGTTTGAAAGGCCATACAACCTACAGATTCGGCAAAATTGCTAATAGCATCTATGTCATTTTTGTTGTAATCAAATACAATACACTTCCATATACTGTTGCCGCCAGCATTGTTAAACGCACGTAGGTTGTCTATGCGTTTTTTCCAGTCAATGCCACGCCTATACACATCATGATTATGTTTAAGTCCGTCAATACCCCATTTTATATCATGTTTAGCAAACCGTTGTAATACCACAGCAAGGTCATGCCAAAATTTTGTATTACGTGCGCCGCCGTTGGTATTCAAATTCAAATATACATCTGTTTTGACTTCAGCTAATATTTCTATCATTTCAATAAAATTTGGATTCATACTGAAGTCACCAAAATTACCATTGAAAATAATTTCTTGAACATTTTGTAAATTGTCTTTGGTGATAAAACTACGCCAATCTTCAACACTGATATGATTTAGTTTTAGATTAGGATGATTTTCGCCGCCGTCGATGTTTCTATCACATGCTCCGCAATAAGCATTACAATAACTTGTACAATCTATTTCTATTTTTTTAATTGTATCAAACTGATAAAGATTCACTTAAATTGTTCTCCAAAAGGATCAAATTCTTTGCCGCATTTCATTGAACAAACTTTTAGTTTTCCGTTTCCACAGCTAGGTTGATTCCAACTATCTTCAATTTCGTCAAATAGTCCTGTATCAAAAACTGCTTTGAGTCCATGTTTTTTAGCACTAATTGCGTCTTTGCCGCCAGAACGTTCAATAAAATCCCATACTTGTTCTACCATAGGATTTTTATGCCACCATTTGTACATACGTCCAGCAGTCCAACAACATGGCATAGCAAGCCCTTCTGCTGTAATAAACAAACTACCTTCCTCTTTTACTTTACAATTGACTGGAACTACATCATAGTAAGCATCCATCGATCCGTATTTTTGTATAAGCACATCTTGTTTGCTTAATGCTTTATTTTGATACTTTTTTTCTGGCTTTTTAAGTTCTGTTGTTTTTTCGCCTTTGCGATTGACTGCTTGGTGTGATTCTTTATTTTCGCTTTTTGCTGTTACAAATCTTCCAGTCTTTTTTGCTTGAAATCTTTCAAAGCCCATTAGTTTGCTTATTTCTTCTGCTTCTTCAACTTGATGTTGATTGTGTTCAAATATTAGAAAGTCCCATCTTGCTCTACCTCCAGCAGCAATAAAACTTTTCATAGCTCTTTCTACGTTGTCCCAAACAACACCCTGCCTGTATAAGTGATTAGTATCCCTAAGACCATCCACGCTAAAAATAACAGTACCCATCCTGCCGTAGATTTTGGCCAATTCAGCCCACCATGCTTCATCTCTTGCTCCTGCGTTTGTATTCATGCTGAGCCACATATCTTTGTTGTGTTCTCTAAAATATTTAAAAATTTCTAGCGTATCTTTAGCAACAATAGGATCTCCTAAATTGCCGCACATGTACATTGTTTTTAGTTGAGCAATAAACTCTGGCTCAAAGATGCGCTTACAATCTTCTAAGGTTAGTTCACTTAAATCAATATGCGGATTTATATCTCCACCGTTTTGGTTCCTATCACACATAGGACAACTTGCTTGACAGTTCTGTGTGTTTTCTAAATGAATAACACGTACATCTTCATACTTATACATCGTATACTAACTTTACATCCTTACCGGGGCCTGCTTTACTAGGCAAATCACCATATTGATCGATATACCAATGTATTACAGCACAATACCAGTTCCAACTATTATGATGTGCTGCTTTATTAAACTGCCAAATATTATTATTAGTTGCTTCTATCGTGCTTAATGCTCTAGCACTTTCTAGTTGTAATTCTCTAGTACTTAAAGTTGACAAATCCATTACTTGCGTCCAATCAACATAAATCTTTTATATCCTGGTAGTTGTATTTCGCCTTCGTATAAAATTTCAGATAATTTAAATTTCTTTTTCATGGCATCTATACTTGTGACACAGTTAACATGTTCTTTAACATCTAATAAGTTATTGCTTTGAATAGCAACTATAGCATCTATCTTGATATTGTAAAACCAACTTTCGTCCATGTGTTCTGAACTAGTGTTTACAATTAAGTCAGGCTCAAATCTTGTGTCAATATTTCTACCGTCGCCTGTAACCAAAGGCACAACACAATGATCATTGTAGTGTACTAGATCATTAATATCACTGTTGCTTGCGACCATACGCCACCCTTCAATCTTATCCATGTTAAAAATATGATCGCTAATATCACAAGCATCTACGTCAAGATCTATATTTCTAATGTTATCATATTCAATGCCACAAGCATCAAAATACAAAGTAGCTTGCCCCATCCATCCAGCACAAAGCAAAATATTATCGTATTTGTTAGATATTTTCTTCAGTTCTTTTGCTAACCAAATTTTACTGCTAACTTGTCCTCTGCTAAAGGCATCTTCTAAAAACTTTTGGTTATAACCTCTGCGTCCATATTTATGAAAGTAATCGAGCAGTGGAACATCTGTAAGTCTTTTGCGCATGATACTAACAGTTTCTACAAAGTCAATTGGGTTTTCATCCAACAATTTGAAATAAAAATTAAACCTAGGTAATTTTTCATTAGGATCGCCAGAATCTGCTAAACAAAGGTTTTTTACACTATTAGCTTTGTTATCACTAAAATATACACTAATAAGTTGATCTACAAATAATTTTGCTACAAAGTCGTCTTCAAAATCAAAATAATCTTGTAAACCGTATAACCAACTAGGTGGTTTCATTAAATTTCTCCTCTAACCAATCAAAGTCATTGATTTTTCTAAGTGCTTCAATATCTCCAGCATGTTTTTCGCCATATTCTTTACCAGCTTTAGCTCCTATAATAGAATAGTTGCCGTATTTACGTTCTGCGCCAACAGTAGTCCATATATTTAGACGTTCTTGTGTTTCGTCGTCTCTTTGTCTGTCAATTATTTTACTACTAAGTTTACAACATTCTCTAAAAGCACTTTTCCATGTTTCAAATTCTCCTGTATTAAATCCTGTGATAACACTTAATTCACCTACAGCTTTAAATTTACTACTTATACTAGTTGTCATATCAGGCTTGCTTAAATCCATATCAATTGTTTTTTGAGTTGGAAATAGTTTTACACCACCGTATCCATAGATCAAATCGTTTATAGGATTCATACTTCGCCATACGTGTACAACATCTTTATCCCATTGCGCACATTGATAGTTAAACTTAAAATCATCAAGTACAATAGCGTCACCATCAACAATCCAAAACATTTCAGAAGAACATTGTTTAGCACCTTCAATATGTGCTTGGTGTATTCCTTTAACACCATGTACACGTTTTGCGTTTGGAAATCTTTTGAGTAAACGTTGATAATTTTTGTCTGCGTTTGGTTCTTTATAACTAATAAAAACTATATCATAAGGTTTGGGTGTACTAATAGGTATATCGACTTCTTTTTTATGGGATATAAATTTATATTCAAATTCTTTTTTACTAAAACGAGAATGTTTACTACACAACACAATACCATCGTGATATTTGCCATTTAAATACACATGATTAATATTTCTATCATAAGCATTATGATGACTAAAATAGGTATCAAACTTAAATCTATCAGTTGGATTTACATAATCAGGTATTATCCAGAACATATCTGTATTAGTGTTTTCTAAAGCAAATATATAATCATCGTATGTTTTGACATTATATTTTTTATACGGCAATGGTGTACTGGCTACTACTTCAACTTTTTTATGAGCAACAAAAAACCTATGAGATAATTCTTTTGGATTTACATTTATAGATTTTGGTATTAAGGCAATACCATCATAATAAGTACTATTTAGAAATACATGTACAATGTCTTGACTCCATTCATCAGGAACATAATCAAAATTAAAATTGTCACTTATGTCTAAGTCATCATGAACTACCCAAAAGAATTTTGTAAACGCAATTTTTTTTGCTTCGTTTACGTCTTTTGCTTTTTTTACGATTAAAAACTTGTTTTTAAGTTTGTTGTATTGCTCAATATTGTCGCCAACAAAAATGATATCGTACATGTTACTATTATATAGCATCAAAAAATATCTGTCAATCGCTATCTGACCGATAAATATAGTATAGGAGATTAGTATGGAATTATACGAAGGCGGTCAATACAGAATTGATATTGTAGGATCCGACAGTTCTATTATTATAGATAGTCAGCAAGGAGTCTTGAGAGCAAACGTTATCGGTTCTGACAACACTGTTTTACTAGATAGTGAAACAAGAACTTTGGTTGGCAATGTTACAGGAGATGTCACAGGTAACTTGACTGGCAAAGTTTCAGGTAATTTACAAGGCGAATTTGTAGACCAATACGATAACAGATTAATTGATACATCAGGAGTTTACATTCCTCTTCATTCAGATTTATATTATAATGATACTGTAAAAGCCTATGATAAATCCACTAATACATTTACAGGAAGATTTGTTGGTACATTACGCAACGAAAACAATGAAGTAGTTTTTGATAGCACTGGAAACGGAGCAGTAACTTTTGAATCAACTGGTAACTTGAACAGCACTGGTGGCTTAACAATAGTTGATACAGATGATAGAACTGTGCTTGCCGATTTGTTAGATAACGATGGTAATACCCGTTATTCAAGAGATAGCGGATTATTTCAAGGATACTTTAAAGGAAATATTTTAGCAAGTGACGGATCAACTCTAATTGAACATTCAGAAAAAATGTTCTTTGGAAAACTAAATGGAGATATTACTAATCCAGCAGGACAAGTTGTGTTAGATCATGAAACACAAACTCTCACTGGAAAACTTGTTGGCAATATTGTTAGTAACGACGGTGAAGTTATTTTATCTAACTCAGAAAGAAAGTTTTATGGTACATTAGTTGGTAATATAGAAAACGCTGACGGTGTTTCTATATACAACAAATATGATAATATTTTGCATTCAACTAATCTACATGGAAATTTAGTTGGACATATTCAAAATACAGACGGAAGTGATATATTTAATTCCTCAACAGGAGTATTCAGCTTTCCTATCACTGCCACACTCAAAGGTAATATTATAGATGTAGACGATGATATAGTTTTAAATATTAACACAAGAACATTAACTATGGAGAGTATTGTAACAAACAATATTAGCGGTAATCTTGCTGGATCGCTTAGAGGTAATATTTACGATTCTGATGGATTAATGATGTACGATAGTACATTAGGACACATATCTAATACATCTTTTAATGGCTATATCTATGATAATAACAACTTAGAAGTTTTTGATCCTTTACAAAATGTTATTTCAACAAAAACTTTGTATAGTGATAACGTAGTAGCAACTGCTATTGACTTAGATGCTGTAGTTGTAGACCAAGATGGTGTATTAGTAAATGTCCAATCTGCGTATAGTAATCCAGCATTTACAGGAAGATTTTTTAGAGAACAACAACCAAACAATATTCCTGATTGGTTTCAACAAGGTATCAGATTAGAAGCAATTGGCGGATCATGGCTGGATCCAAACCCAATTTCAGCAGGAACAAAACTACCAGCAGTAGCATGGGTAGGTGCTATTAAAATTAATGAAAATTTTGAAGATAGCACAGAAGATCCTGACGATGAAGAAAAAATGGTTGCTGTTGCTGGTATGTATGGATACATTCCAGATGATGCTGAATTTGATTTAAATGCCGGAGAGCATAGAGGATGCCCGGGAGAACTTTGGTTTGTTACCCAATCGCCGACATATGGAACAAATTATATGAAGTTTGACGCAAACGGTCAGCTTTCAACCGAATTAAAAGAATTTAAAGTTCATGGAGAAACAGGGGTAACACCAAGCAACACTAGTACGCCTGATAGTTGGTTACAAGCAACTGTTAACGGCGAAACTAAATTTATCCCGCTTTACAGCTAATGTTTGAATATTATTACAACACAGTGCCAGGCAAAGGCCTGTGTAGAAATAATCTTGTATATACAAGCAAGATAGACAGACAAAATAATCTGTTTAGTGTTCATTACACAGTAGACCAAACCTATCACAAAAACGAATGTTTGCCTCAAAGTGTTCTAAACGAAAAATGGCGTAGAGAATTCAAGTATACATTAGAAGCACCACATACACTTGATGTTAAAGAACTAGATAGTGTAAAACGTAGAATTATTTTTAATATAGAAGATGATGATTTTTGGCAACTTGCGGATTGCGACTACCGTAACTTTGCCAAAGTATTGCCAGACTGGCAAGAACAAATGCTTACTATATTACAAGACTATAGAAATAAAGGCATTTGGAAATACAGTTTACATCCGAGTAGTTTTTTTATTATAGACGGACAGTTAAGAACTGTTAATCATTTTTTCTGCTACAGCGATGAAGAACAAGAAGTTAGTATAGAAAGTGTACTTGATCATATTAGCAAAGATAGACAAGCAAAACTTTTTGAATATTTAAATTCTAACGGAATAGATCCAAGTAAAACATTTTCGTTTAAGTTTTATGGAGGCGTAGTTTTAGATAATTTTAGCGGAGATTATCCTAGTGATTTTATTGATAAAGCAAAGAAAATTTATCTGGCATAACATCAACTAAATGATTAATCCAAAAAGAATTTGTTAAAAATTTGACACCTGTTGAAGTAATTTCAAAATTATTCATTGCTTGGCGTAAATTAATTTCATTTAACAATGGTGAAATGTATTTGTCAAAAACAAAACGTGGATTTTCTCCTCCGGCTACAATTTCAACTGGATCTGTTACCCAATCGCTACGTTTTAACAAACAACGTACAACTAATTGATATCTTGGGTATTGTCCAAAATTAGCAGCACTATGATTGCGACCAGCATCCATTAAATAGTATTTGCCATCTGCTTCTAATGGATACATATGATTATTGTGTAAATCAATAAGAGCTGCATTGTCGCCTGATATGTTTAAATGATATCTATTATCAATATCACTATGGGCAAAATAGCACGTACCAGACTCTTGTTTAACAATTCTTGCTTCACCGGTATTTTTTAAAGGTAATAATAGTTTTTCAAATATAGTATCTTTATACTCAGGCAGTATTTCCCAAGAATCATAAAAGAAATCTCCAGTAGGTTTATTTAAAACTGTTTTACCTTCCATTGTTTTACACAACTCAAATGCTTGTTGTACTTCTTCAAGACTAATTTTGTATTCAGTGTTACTAATCATACTGTATTTAATATATAAGTAGTTGTATGATACGAGGTTTCGAAAACTTACCTTACATTGACCTAGATCCTTTTTTAGATATAGACGGTTTTAAAAAATTAAATGCGGAAATATGTAGAGGTATGGCTCAAGCACGACTATTTGCCAAAGAAGGCACATGGATGCCAGCAGGATTTGATTTAAAAGACATGAGCTATATAGGCAACTGGAAGCCAGTATACAAAGCCTATGAAGAATATCAAGCATTAGAACCAAATAATCCGATACGTATTGAAGGTGATAAAATATTTCCTAAAGATTTTACCAACTATATAGAACGTAATCAATTTGTAAGATATTTAAAAAGTGCTATGGGCGCACACGATCCATACACTTACTATGTTTTACAAGAAGAAGGCACCAATATGAAAGACAGAGGTTTGGAACAAAGAGCCGCAACAGACGAAAGTGCCTACTTTCCAGGCGTTATGGATTGGATAGCACAACTAAAGGAACAATCAATTGTAGAACACGTAGGTAGAGTCATGTTTTTTGTAAGTGAAGCAAGTAGTAGGCCCTTTGAGCATAGAGATTTAGATCCAGAAGTAAAAGACTATACTGATCACAATATTGAGTTTATTCATATACGTCCAAACACCAAGCGTGGCTTTTATATTTGGGATCCAGAGCACAAACGCAAGCATTATGTAAATTCTCATGCTTGTTTTTTCAACGACCAAGACTGGCATGGCGGTGAGCATAGTATGGAACAAGAATATGGATTGCGTATTGATTGTAAATTCACACAAGAATTCAAAGAACGCATAGGAATAGGACACTTGACACATTACTAAACTGTGTTATAATATATTATGGTAATCGATGGCGTAACAATACCACTACAAAAAGAATGGAAACGTATTGGCATTAGTCTAAGTGGCGGTGCTGACAGTGCTTTGCTGGCTTACTTTGTGTTGAGTAACACAAATGCTGATATCTACTTTACCACACAGGTGCGTATGTGGAAAACACGCCCTTGGCAACGTTGGATTGCTAGAGATGTGGTAAGTTGGTTCCGTGAAAAGTTTAACAATCGTATCGAACACATAGAAGGCTTTATACCGCCAGAGATGGAAGAGCCACACACAACACATATTACAGACGAGTATGGGCAAAACAAGCCCGGAAACAGAATTATACTACGAGCTCACAATGAATACATAGCACATTTACACAAACTTGACGCATGGTATGCTGCTGTTACCCTAAATCCAGATGAAAAGTTTGAAGGTGCTCCTGAGGATAGAGAATATGCTAGACTACCTATTGAAACAGAACATATGGGTGTAACAGTTTGTCATCCATTTAGTGTAGTACGCAAAAATTGGATAATCAAGCAATATGTTGATAATGAAATTGGCGAACTATTGGAAATAACACGTAGTTGTGAAGGCGAATTTGAAGGGCTAGACTATACAACATACAAACCCTATCAAAGAGTTCCATACTGTAATGAATGTTTTTGGTGTAAAGAACGTGAATGGGGTATTATCAATGCATCCAAGTAAAACTTTTTGCTTACATCCGTTTACAGGACTTGCTACTAGAGAAGATGGTGCTATCAAAGTATGTTGTCGTAGTTTACCTATTGGATGGATACAAGATAGTACTTTGGAAGAAGTTTGGAATAATGGTACAATGCGTGAAGTACGTAAACAAGTGCTTTCAAATGAGAGACCAGACGTTTGTGCCCCGTGTTTTAACTTAGAGGATCAAGGTGTCGAGAGTTTAAGACAAAGGCACATACGTGATAGCTTTCCCGAAGCACGAATAAACTTATATCCTGATGCGCTTGAATCGTTACGTACAGATTGGAGTATGCCATTTGAATTTCCTACAATAGAAATAAAAATTAATAACTTATGTAATTTAAAATGCCGCATGTGTAATCCTTTAGATAGCACACAATGGAAAGACTGGAAAGAAGTTGAAAACTTTTATAAGGATGAAGGAAATTATCTATACGATACAGTAAGAAAACTAGGACTTACTGAAGCTCCTTATATTGATTTATTTAATGACAAAGTAGATTTTTGGAATAACATTGAAAAACTATTACCTTATTTCCGTAGAGTAGAGTTTGCTGGCGGAGAGCCATTAATGGACCCTACACATTATCGTATATTGGATATGTTAGCACCGTATGGAAAAAACATAGAGATAAAATATGCTACAAACGGCACAGTGACTGGTATAAAAGGCGGAAGGACAATACACGACTATTGGCCTAAGTTTAGGAAAGTAAGTGTTAATGTAAGCATAGACGGTATACACGATGTATACGATCATATAAGAGGCAACGGTGACTTTACACAAGTAGAAGAAACAGTAAAAATATTCCAAAGTTTTCCTAATGTTGATTATGTTGTAGGAGCATGTACAGTACAAGCAGGAAATGCTTTACAATTATCTGATATAATTGATTACTTTTTAAACAAAATGGGCATTGTGTTTTACTCGCATAGAGTAAACTATCCAAACGTATTAAGTGCGCAATGCTTACCAAACAAATATAAGACAAGAATTATACGGCAACTAGAGATGCTTAAAGCACAAGTAGTTGACTACCCTATTATGAGCGTAGACAAAAGATTACTGCCTATTACACTACAACAGATACAGGACAATATTAACTTTTTGACTGCTAGAGATTTAAGCGACAAGTGGCCGCAAACTTTAGAGTTCAATCGCAGACTTGATGTGAGTCGCGGACAAAGAAGTTTTGAAAGTTTGATAGATGATTACGCAAGTTACAAATAATATCAATAACGATACGTTAATGATAGATATGAGTATTGGTAATATTTGTAATTATCAATGCTGGTATTGCTTTAAGGGCGCACACGAAGGTAATCACAAATGGTTTAATTACGATATATTAATTAAAAATACAGATAGACTGCTTAATTGGTATAAAAATCAAGGTAAAACTAAATTTGACATTCATTTTGTAGGAGGTGAACCAACACACTGGCCAAAACTTCTTGATTATATTAAATATCTTAAGGACAATTACAACTGTTTAATCAGCATGACTAGCAATGGCAGTAAAAAATTAGACTTATGGAATAAATTTGCCAAATATTTTGACAAAATACACCTAAGCTATCATTATAGACAAGCAAATTTACAATCGTTTATTAATGTTGCTGATTTATTGTATAAGAACAAAGTTATTGTAAGTGCTAGTGTAATGATGGATCCTTTGGATTGGGACAAATGTATTTTAGCTATTGAAAAAATGAAGAAAAGCAAGTACCGCTGGACTATTAGATATTCAGAAATTTTAAGCAATAAAGAATATACAGAAAAACAAAAGATTATTTTAAAGAAACATAAAGCTCGTAGTGCTAATCCTTTATGGTTTTTTATTAATAACAAATATAAATCAACTAAAATATATGTAGACAAAAAACGTGTGCCAGACAATTATATTTTAGTAAATAAACTTAATAAGTTCAAAGGATGGAAATGTAATTTAGGACTAGACTGGATACACATTAGTCCAAACGGTGAATTAAGTGGAACATGTGGACAACATTTATTTGGCAAAGATAAAAATTATAATTTTAGACAAAAAACATTTTATAAAAAATTTAATCCTACGTTACAACCTGTTGTTTGTACTCAATGCGAATGTAATTGTATGCCGGAGACTAATATTACTAAATGTTTAGTGTAGAAAATAGGTGGCCGCACTATAGAGATAGTGTTAAAGTTGAGTGGAATTTAGGTAAACGTTGTAACCTAGACTGTTCATACTGTCCTCCTGAAATACATGATCAACATAGTCCTCATACAAACATAGGTAAACTGTTTGAAACAGTAGATACACTTTCTCAAATCAAAAATGTACGTATTAGTTTTACAGGTGGTGAACCGTGCGTTCATCCTCAGTTTGAATATTTGATTGAGTATGCTCGTCCTAAAATTAATTGGTTAAGTGTTACAACTAACGCTACTAGAAAAGCAGAATACTACTTACAACTGCCAGTCAATTACATAGTGTTCAGCTTACATATTGAAGATAAAGACTGGCGTAAAAGACTTGACACTATTTTATATTTTGCTGGCACAGTAGGTGGTATAAAACATTCTAAAGACTTTCATGTAATGATAATGGCACATCACGAGTTAATGAAAGAAGTAAAACTAGCAACTAGATTACTTACTGAACATAATATTGCTTTTAGTATTAGACGCATACGATGGACCGAACGTCATGACTGGTTTGACGATATGCGGTATGAACTTAAAGATTTAGAATGGATAAAAAGCACAGAAACAACAGCTAAACCTAACACTCTTGTTGACAGTAAAGATTTGATGCACACAAACGATTTACTTAAAGAAAAATTAAATATGTTTAAGGGATGGCAATGTAGAGCTGGTATAGAAAGTTTAATGATAAATTGGGATGGAGAAGTACATAGAGCTACATGTAGAGTTGGTGGAAGTTTAGGAAACATATATAATGGAAGTTTTGAACGTCCCGATGTTCCTATAATTTGTACTAGAGATTGGTGTACATGTGCTGCTGATGTGAATATAACTAAATGGAAGTAGATGCTATAAAATTAACCAATCCTGAACCTATGATGGTTACATGGGATATTGGTAGACGTTGTAATTTTGATTGTACTTACTGCGAAAGCACTAGGCATAACACTTATAGCCCGCCTACAAGTTGGAATGAATTATGTGACACATTGTCATTTGTTAAACAATACACATCATTATATAAACAACCAAATGCTAATATAGGATTTACCGGAGGGGAACCAACAGTTAATCCAAAGTTTTGGGACTTTGTAGAAAAAATAAACAATGAAACTGAGTTTCAAGTTGGCATGACCAGCAACGGCACATGGCCAGAAAAGCATATTGATTTTATTAAGCAAAACTTTGTAGGCATAACACTAAGTTATCATGCCGAAGCAGCACTTTTTAGTAAAGAACGCACAGTAAATAACGCTATATTAGTACATGACGCAGGTATTTGGAATACAGTAAATGTAATGATGCACGCTGATCACTGGAATGAATGTGTAGAAGTACATGAAAAATTAAAGGCGCACGGTATTGATAGCAAACCAACGATAATAGGCGACGGGATAGTAGGAATTACAGATTGGTTTGAGGATACTGAAGGTGTCAAACGCAGGACCAGTCATCCTTATACAATAGAACAGCAACAATGGTATCTTAAAGAAAAAGGTTTGTCAATTGATTTAGTTGAACGTGTAAAAGAAGGATATGAATTGCCTAGAGGCTGTTGTGGTGCTAGAAGTATACAAGGAAGCTGTAACGGATGCTGGAATAAAGTAGAAGCTGTGAACACTAATTTTAAAGATTGGTATTGTGCTGTAAACAAGTATTTTTTACATATTGATCAACATACAGGAAAAGTTTATCATCACCAAACTTGTCAAACAAGTTTTAGTGGACGAAAAGGCCCAATAGGACGTTTAAGTAATCCTGATGGAATATTAAATTATGCCTATGAAAATCGCGATAGAATAATAAAATGTCCACACAATAGATGCGGTTGCGGTATGTGTGTACCTAAAGCTAAGTCACTTGAAGTTTTTCAACAAATTGTTCGCTAGGTGTAGCAACTAAATTTCCGCAAGTCCTAGCACAAGTATATAATTTTTGCGTAGTCCAGTAACGTTTCCATACACTTGTGTAACCAGGCTTACTTATAATATTTTTTATCGAAGTATTTTTTAAATTTGTATTACCCATATCAAATATAAGGTTTTCATATTGAGCTTTTGTTATCTCTTTAGCTTCGTATAATGGATCTTTTTTATTATGCCAATTATAAGGAATACTGGCTAAGAAACAGCAAGGCATTAAATCAAGATGCGCATCAATGTAAACTTCGCACTGCTTTTTAGCCCAACAATCAATAATTGTTTGATCTACTAAAGTAGGTATAAGTTCAGGAGAAATAGGACTTACTTCTTGGTATGGTTCTAATGTATCCACAGTTTTACCAAATTTATTTAATACCGCAAATTTATCATCAAAAGCAAAACGGCTGCTATCTTTAACTGTAAAATATTTAAATCCATAATACTTAGAAACTTCTTTTGCTGCCGATACTTGATGCGCATTGTGTTTAAACCTTATCATACTCCATTCGGCAGTACCGCCTGCTGCTATAAACGAACGAGCGTTGTCAATTATTTTATTGAAATCTGTGTTTATTCGATATCTGCTGTGTGTATCAGCTAAACCGTCTAACGCAAATACAACTTTGTGTGCTGCTGGCAAATGGTTTGGTAATTCTTTCCAAAATGTGTGATTACGTAAACTACCATTAGTATGTATATCAATATAAATATCGTCGTTTTTAACATAATCAAGCATTTTTACTAAATGAAAATTAAGCAACGGATCGCCAAAATTACCACAAAATGTTATTTTTTCTATTTGTTGTTTTACTTCTTCTGTAAATATATGTATAAAGTCTTCAATAGTCCAATCGCTTTCTGTAAGTAAAGGATTTCCTATTCCGCCATGGTGGTTACGGCTACACATAGGACACTGTGCCTGACAACGATTTGATATTTCTATGTGGACGCTTTTGAGATCTGTAAAACTAAACACTTTTTATTTATATGCGTAGTTAATGATATAAATACCATATGGATCATATAAAATTTTATAATCAGCATCGCAATGCTGTATTAGAACCAAAACCACTTCCAGATTACAGTTTAGAAGATCAAACAAAATGGATTATTAGTGGACATGGATATCAATACTTAGAATTAGATTGTTTATTTAATACTAAAGGTTGGTTATCGGATAGCAAACTTGCTGAGCCTTATTATGTAGCACACAGAGATGAATCTACAGGCGAAGGAACACATCGAGGCTGGAGTAGTTGTGTACTACATGGTATTGATGTAGATAAGACAAATGTTTGGCAAACTTACGGATACGAAAAAGAACCTAATTATAACTGGACATCTTTAGGTAATAAAACAAAAAAAATTAAATTATTTTTTAAGTCTGTTTTTCCAGCTGAAACTTATGCCCGAATTAGGTTTATGAAATTGGAAGCAGGTGGATATATATCTCCTCATAATGATTACTCACCGTTTGTTACAAGTGAAAATTTATTTGATTGGCCTATTCCTGTAAACATAGCAATTGATCATCCTGACGAATGTCACATGACAATCAAAGATTCTGGAGTAGTACCCTTTAAGTCTGGAAAGATGATAATGTGTAATATTTTTAACGACCATAGTGTAGTAAACAATAGTGAAAAAGATAGAATACATTTAATAGCTCATTGCTATTTAGGCAATAGAAAAAAAGAATACTGTGAACTAATTGTAGATAGTTATCGTAAACAACATGAACGTATATCAAAGCAAATTTACTGATAAAGATACTTGTGTATGTATTGTAAACGATGTTGCTGAATACACTGTAGACAAGCAACTAGTAGTAAATCGTGCTGACTACACAATTAGTAACTTAACTGGCATGGGTTACACTGTGTTCGAAGACGCTAGTGTAGACAAACTACTACAATCAGCCTGTGCTAAATACGACCATGCTGTGGTAATAAGTGCTGGCACAGAATTCATTAACGGCACACAGTTTTTTGAGACACATCCTGAAGAATATGATTTGCTGTGTCACATACTGGACGGAGGTGATGCCTATTATGGAATACACCCGCAGTGTTTCAGCATTGACTTACAAACATATATAGATCTAGACTGTCCAGAGTTTGGAAAACCACAGTTCTTTACGGATTACCAGGCACTTGAACCAATGCGAAGTCACGGTAGCATACACGATGACTATTTGCCTACATGGATTGGCGCAGGTAAAATAGAAGTAACGTACAAACACAAACAGGCAGGTTGGAATTTAATCAAAACCCTGCTAGACAATCATTATACTATTGAAGCATATTCTGAAGATCAACGTGGCGGCAAGTTTTATCAATACAGAGGCGGAGAAACCAGCAGTTATATCTATCAAAAATACAATTACTGTTTAACTACACACGTACATACACAAGCAACAGGAAAGCCTGACTATCCAAGAGTATATGATACACCTATTATGCGTCTTGTAGCACCTGCTAATCCACTTGCCGCAGAACAACGTGGCCCTGCTGCTGAACACATTTACTATGATTACAATCTCGCAGCACTAGAAGCAGCAGGTGGCGGCATACATGTTGATCCTATAAACACACCTGAACAGTTTGTAGCGCATATACCTAAAGACAATCCGCAAGGCACAGTAATTGACATGAGCAATGTGTTTTGTTATGAAGGTACTGCTGCTATGTACAGTATGCGTTATAGAGTTGCGCAAGAAAATAAATTGATACTTGCTTTACAACAAGAATTGGGTGATGCGACTGTAATATTTGATCAAAGAGCAGCAGAGGGTATACAACCTTGGTGTGCCGAAACAGGATTGGTTAAGGATTTAGTTCTTACTGATTTTGACTGTTTAAATCTGCCATCATGGCATCAAACTTTACTTTAGTTCGTGCCTTAGGCGCACATATACCACACCAACAACTAGACTTTTTACACACTATACCACGATTGTGTGCTTCTTTTATAATTTTGTTAGTGTCTGACAAATACCCAATTGGACCGATTGAATTTTGGTAATTCATTTTACAATCTTTATTAGTAAAAACTTCACCTGTAGTTTGTCTAATATATAAGAAATGATCTGCTACACTACAATGCCAGTTTTTAAATTTATTATCAACATATTTTGTATAACAACCGCTGGCGCACAGTGTTTTGTTGCCACAACAAGCTCTACCTTCTGCGCTTAAATTTAATCCTTTTACAAAAGCGTGAGATAATTTATCTTTTAATGTAATTTTTTTGCCTAAAAGATATTCAGCTTGTTTAGCAGAATAGTTCCACCGCATATCTAACCAATGATGGTCCAATTGTCTTGCGTGATGAGGTATATTGTGTTTTTTACACCATTCAATCATTTCAACACAATCGTTCCAATGTCTTGGATCCATCATAATATTTACAGTAAAGTTTTTTTGTTTTTTTACACAATATTGTATGTTTTTCCTTACAATATTTTTTTGTTTTTGTGTCGCACTGGCATGATAGCTAATAGTATAGTAGTCAACATACTCAGTTATACGAGTCCACTGTCTAGCACCAACCACAGCATTTGTTATAAATGCTATGCCCATATACCAATCGTATTTTTGTCTTTTGAAGTTTATCCATTTCAGTATATCAACTATGTGAGGATGGAATAAACTTTCGCCACCTTGTATATTTAAATTGGCTTGTCTAGCCGATTCAGGACGCTCGGACATCTTGAGATCAACATAGCGAAATATAAAATCTACAGTTTCATTACACTCGCCTAAACTAGGATGTTCTGTTTTGTTGTCATGCCCGTCTCCACAATACGCACAATCGAGATTACATTTCAATGTGCTTTCCCAAGCAATTTGGAATATTCTATCTTCTTGTGGTATTAGTGTATCAAACTCAGGCATGTGCTCTCCACTTGGTGGTTATTGTTTCGCCGCTACATGGACAAGTGTATTTACTACATTTTACAGGTGCTATATCAATATCGGGTAAATCATATATATTGTAACCAAGGTCAGTTCCGCAATTGCCGCCAACGTTGCCCTGTCTATCTATTTTAACAATATCAACACCTAAATTACACTGCCAACCCTCAAAGTGATTGAGGTTGTTTACCACAAAGTAGTTGTCGTCTGTGTGTGCTTCGCCGTCTATACTGAATTCAGTTCTTGGCTTGCGTTGAACTTCCGTATACCAATCCATATCAGGATATTGTTTGATTGGATCACGCACATACTCAAGTTGTTCTTCGTTATAGCGGTGTTCGCCGTTATACAAAACAGTCTTAGCAAGCACAGGAAACGGCTTCCAACCGCCTGTTACAGCGTCTACAAGCGTCTTACAGCGCCCAAAGTGGTCAGGATCCATTAACACATCAATGTTTGTTTCAACTTTATAATCGTATAATAGTTCGGCAACACCTAAACAATGAGCAGCATCTCCTGCCTCGTGATGTAAACTAATATGGACCACATCAAAACAATGCCAATGCCTTTTCCACCAATTTAGGCTTTGACTAGCATTAGTACTTAAACATATTTTGATGTTGTGTGCCATTTTAAGTGTATTACACAGCCTTGGCAAGTGTTTCCACAGTGTAGGCTCACCGCCTATCAAATACAGTCTAGTAGGTCTGTCGTGTTGTTTGATATATTTCAGCAGTGCTGTTTCTAATCTATCTACATTAGGCCAACGCACTGTGCCTTCGTTAGCACCTGGAAAACAATAATTACACTTGTAATTACAAGTGTTGCCCAAGTCTAATTCAATGACAAAATCTGTATCGTAATTTTTTATAGATATCATAACAAGTGAGCTAATTCAGGAAATACATCTTTAGCATTTACTCCTCTAATAGCATCAAGTTTGTTTACATACTCTTTGAATCCCGGAAGCAGATGACTCTTGTCTTCGGCGTCCATATGATTTAGTATTGCTTCCCAACGTCTCCAACCATACGGATTTAATTCCCAAAAGTTAGGATCCTGTGTCCAACTGTCATATAAAAATTCTTTGAATTTTCCAAACAGTTCACGTATTTCTGCTTTGTCCTCTTTTGGTAATATTTGTATACTCATAAATGTTGGAATATACAATAAGTGCATATTGATTAGACCGCCGCCGACTTTTACTCCACGAATTTCTTCTGTGTTTACTTTTTTAAAATCTTGTGATATTTTCCAGTGAATAAAGTCTGGCAAATGTTTAATGTTAAAAATTTGTATAGCAGTGGCAATACTTGGCCGTATGTTGTCAGGTGTATTATCCAACATGTGTAAGTTACGTTCTACAGTATCCCAGTCTGTTGGAAACCGTATGTAGTTGTTACGTGGTCCAGCAGCGTCCATACTAACACCTACTTTTACTATTTCAAAGTGTTTCCATAAATTAATTAAATCTTTATCAACTAATATGCCATTTGTATTATAGCGTAAACGTATACGTTTATGATAGCCTTGTCTAACAATTTCTTCGATAAACTTTTTGTGTTCTTTTATCATCAATGGCTCACCGCCAGCAAAGTATACTTCACGTAGATTAGGTATTTGTTTGTATAGATCGTCCCAGAATATTTCTTGTTCGTGCCACTTGTTGTTGAAAGCAGATTTATCCCATTGCATCTGTCTCTTGACTTCTAGATCTTTTAGCTGTGGCTCTAATACTTTCCAGTCCTTTACCCACTTGCTGCTGTCATGTGGCGAACACATTACACACTTGATATTACAAGTATGCCCAAGACGCAGGTCTAAATATTGTAGTTCTTCTTTGTAGTATCCATCTTTGTGTGTTTCGTTTAATAAATCTTGTATATCAAGACCACGTTCCATCCAGGTTCCTGTTTCCCACACACGTTTGCTTACTACACCCTTTGATTCTTCAGCAAAACACTTTGTACAACTAGCAGGTATTTTACCATCCATCATGGTACGTCTTACACCACGCATGTATTCGCTGTTCCATGCTTCCATAGGAGATGTTGACGCAAAGTTTATATGCTGTCCGCTATCGTCTTTTACAATACCCACTGTATGATCTGTGCCTGCTCCGCTGGCGTTAGCACTACAGCACAACCGCATATCTCCATTTGGACGTGTGGCCATGTGTATCCAAGGCAACGCACAAAAAGTTTCTGTTGCTTCTGCTTTTAGTCTGTTATTAAATAATTCTAAAAAGTCTGTCATTTGCGCCCAATCAAAAGATATCTATCATACAATGGTAATTTAAGAGTATCCTCTGTATATATCTTTTGTAAACCACTGGACATTTTGAATTCTTCTAATGAATCATAACAACGAATATGATCAGCAATACTTTTATAATTGTTATTTTGTATAGCAATAGCACTTGTTTTTGGAACACGTTCTAACCATGTTTCATATTGTTCTTGTGTTATATGTTCTGTACTAGTGTTTATTACAAGATCAGGAGTAAATTCATATTCGTATGTACACATATCGCAAGTAATAGCATTAAATTTGCCTTCAATTTCTTGCCTCTTACAAATCATGTTAGCAACTTCTTCACAACTCGGATCTATATCAACACTACGTATGTCATTTATGTCTAATTTACTGTTAAACAACAAACTAGATAATACACCGTTCCAACCGCCAAAGATTACAATGTTCTCTTGACGCCAATGAGAATTATGTAGATGCTCTACAAGCCACACTTTGCTTTTAAGTTGTCCTTTCCAAAAACTTTCTAACACACCGAAATGATTTTCGTTGTTTCGCACAGCATCCATCCAAAATGCTACATCGTCTAAGTCTACCAACATGTTTTAATCATTTCTTGTCTAATTTTTTTAAAGTGTTGAAAATTATGTTTTCTAATTTCTAACGTGGCTTGATTAAGTTCTTCTATAGAATAATTATTAATTGTATTATACAACGAATTGGCTGCCATGTAAAGTCTTTTTTTATAGTCTTCATTGTCATAACTTTCGTCCCAAATTTTATCAAAAGTTCTAAATCCAAGTTCTTTCAAATATTTTAAAGAATGCTTAGGTCCTACAATGATAAATGCTTGTTTACAAACTATAGGCTTCCATATTTTTTCGCTAAAAAACAAATTGCCAGTATTATTCCATTCTTGTCTATAATATGTTTCAGTTACAACATTTATTAAAGACTTAGCATATATTAAAGGATTATAATCATTTGGCCTTGAACCTATTCCGTCAATAGATATTTTATGAAAGTCGCTACTTACAAGTCCTTTATCTAATATTTCATTATTTTGTAAATCTTGTATTAGTAAAACTCTATGTTCATGATGTCTGTTATTCAAACAACAAAAATACATATCTTTTCGATATGAAAACTTTTTTAATCTATAGTCTATAAGATTATCGTATACTCTATGATACCACTCGGGATAATAAAAAGCAGTAAAAACTTTTGGCAACTTATATTGTTGTAGCCAATCTTCATATTCTTCTGCTGTGCTTTTTAAACTAGTAGAAAAATAAACTTTGTTGTGTAAATTATTTTCATTAACAAACGCATCTATTTTTTTAAATCTGCGTTTGGCATAACCTTCTAAGTTATCATGTAAAATATAAAAAACATTTTCATTTTCTTTTACATTTTTTATAATCTCTTCGTCATCGCGATCTCTAAAATATTTTATAAAAAAATATTTTCCAACAGGATTTTCCTGCCAGTGTTGAAAAGACTTGTAAGGTAATCCAAATGGATCTGTATATCTATTATGAGCCTTATTACTATAGTTTATGTTAGAATTGATTTCCAATGGTGTATAGTCCTTTCAACACCTTCTTCGTAAGATACTTTGGGTTTCCACCCAGTTTTACTTGTAAGAAGATTATGATTACTATTAAGCCACCAAATTTCTCCGTGTCGTGGATCTTTTGTATCCCAGTTTATAGTTCCATTCCACCCTAATTGCTGTTGGATATAATGAGCACAATCTTTAATCTTACGTGGATCATCTGGTCCAATAGTATAGAAGTTGCCTTTACACGCATCTCTATTTTCAATTACAGCCATCCACGCATCTAGCAAGTCACTAATGTAAATAAAGTTTCTATAAGGTTCAGCATAACCTAAATTACAAGTATCACCTTTTATCATTTGAGAAATAATTTGTTCAGTAACGAAAAAGTCATTGTCTTTGCGTCCGTAACTATTAGTCTGTCTAAAACTAGCCCAAGGCAAACCGTATGCTCTACCAGCATATTCTAAATATTTTTCACAACCATACTTGGCAACAGCATAAGGAGCATTTGGATTAGGCTGCGTATATTCATCAAAAGCAACGCTTTCTTTATAAGTTCCGGTTTGTTCTACTTCATCTGAAATGGGTTGCCAGCCATAAACTTCCATTGTACTTGCGAATACAAAATAAGGTAATGTACTTAGTTGTCTACATGCTTCGATAAGATTTACTGTTCCTACATAATTTACTTCACTAAAACTTACTTGTTCGTAAAAACTTTTTTGAACTTCTGTCCTTGCTGCTAAATGAACTACAATATCAGGATTTACTTCTTTTACTTCTTGTTGAATACCAGTGTGATGTGTCAAGTCTGTTTTTAATTCGTGAACTTCTCCAATTGCTTGTAATCTAGGTAACAAATGCTGTCCAATAAATCCGCTTGATCCAGTTAATAATATTTTCATGTAGAACTCCTTACAGTATTTACGATCCATTAACCATGTACTTATTAGATCTGGTGGTTAAATACATTATGTTTGATACGGTAGATAAGTTTGAAAAAGAAATAGCAGAATTTTTTGGTGCTCCATATGCTGTAAGCACTGACTGCTGTACTCATGCTATCGAATTAATTCTAAGATACAAGGAAGTAAAAAATGTATCTGTGCCAAAGCAAACATATCTAAGTGTACCTATGACAGCAAAAAAAGTAGGTGCTACTGTATCATGGGCAAACACTCGATGGGAAGAATATTATTATCTAAGTCAAAACATATACGATGCTGCTGTGTTATGGAGACGAAACAGTTATATTGTCAACAGTTATATGTGTTTAAGTTTTCAATTTAAAAAACATTTGAGTTTAGGTAGGGGTGGTGCTATACTTTTAAGTAGCAAGCAAGAAAGAGATGATTTAATAAAATTGGGATACGATGGCAGACATCGTAATGCTCCATGGGCAGAACAAGATATTCACAGTGCCGGATATCATTATTACATGACTCCAGAAACAGCACAACTAGGATTAGACAAATTGCCTGATGCTATCAAATCAAAACCAAAACTTTGGACATACAAAGATTATCCAAACATTTATAATCTAATACACAATGTTATCTGATAGAGACCAGCTACCTACATATGGGTAAATGTTTGCTTTATATTTTGCTCTTAGACATCTAAGAGTGGCATTTCCTACAGTATCGCCAACAAGATTATTTACATTTTCTGGTTTACGGTATTCTTTTTCTAAATCAACATGTAGTTCTTGAAAAATAACTTTTGTTTCTGGACGTAATTGTAAATCTAAATCGCTGTACATGTATTTTTCTAAAAGATTCATGTGTCCTATTACATCAGGATGTAAATCGTCTAACAACCCATTCCAAGCATTACCTTTTTCATCAAACTCAATACAAATAGGCAACTTGGGTAATTTATCTTTGTATAATTCTTCAAACTTTTTACCAGCTAATAAATCTAAAGATTTAATATATGCTCCGCCGTCGCCTATGTGTGGATCAAATGCCATACCTTGCCAAAAAATATTGTCTTTCCAAGCACGGTTAACTGTAATAATTTCACTATAATTGAAAACTAAATCTTCTGGATAATTCCATCTATCTTGAAGCCATTTCATTTCTCTACCGTGAGCAAAAATACTACCAACCGCTTGATATTCTCCATCGTGTATATGATCCCAACGTTCAAAACTTGACCAAAGTATTACAATTTTATCTTCAGGTTGAATGTTAAATTTAGCATCAGCTTCAACTATACGATTCATAATACCTCTATTGCCTAAGCCTGCTATAGCAAAATTGTATATAGGTATTTGTAAATCATACGCCATAATAGTAGCCCATGTAGGCCAAGCATAATTTGTAAAACTACAACCAAACGCAAATAATCTCATTTTATTTCCTTAAAATTAAAATTGTGTCTTACACACCATTCATTAAATTTTGTTCTGTCTATGAATATACGAGGGTTATATACTTCTTGCATATGTAAATGCTCAACATTTTCGACCATGTCTAAAAATTCTTTTGGCAAATGGTTTTGAGGATTTAAACACATAGTACAAAGCCAATTAAAATTGTAATCAATTTTTTCTTGTAATTCTTCTTTTACTTTAGCATGATCTAAATCATGTAATTTGTTTATCTGTTTCCAAAATTCTTCAGCACGTTTTCTATCGTTGTCTATGCTATCAAAACTATAATCAATATATTCGTCAAACAGTTTAAATCCTAAATTTTCAAGTGCTTTGTTAAAATTTGGAACAGCATAGGTTACAAAAGGACGCTTATGTAAAATTGGAATGTATGTTTTTTCTGTTGTAAATATACATTCTGTATTGCTTTCACATACTACACTCCATAAACTACTACCAAATTGTTTTGGAGGAAATAATATGTCATTTCTTGGATCATCAACTGACTCCCAATCAAGTTTTTGTGGAATGTTAGGTGTATCAAAGTATTTCCATTTATAGTCCCAATTGATATCGTTAGCACCCCATGAAACAAAACCTTTGTGTCGTTGATTTTGTTTATACATTTCATCAAAGAAAATACACCTATGTATATGACCTTTATTATTTAGACTTGTAAATGTTTTCTTAAAAACTTTGGGTTGTATTACTGTATATTTGCTATTAATGTAAGTATGTAATGCTGCTGCTCCAAAATAATGCATATATTGTATTAAATTTTTGCCTTCGGTAATGTAATGCCTGTAATTTAATTCGGTGTCTAAATAAGCAGGTCTAATTAAAAATACTTCTACATTACATTCGGCAGCATATTTTAAAAAATCGTCCCAGTCTTGTCTATTTCCATACACAGACATTACTTCATATTCTTCAAAGCCCATTATCATTAATTTTTTAACTTCTGGTTCGGCTATTTTTCTTCTAAGATGTTTACCGTCTATCTGTGCCCAAACAAACCAATAGTACACGCCATCAAATACTTTGTCAAATATAAATTTATCCATATTATAATTAAGTACGCATTTAATTTTGTAAATACGTTATGAATATTTATAGTACAAACGAATGGGATACGTTGAAAAAGGTTTGTGTCGGAGTTGCTGACTATTGCCGCATTCCCGAGATGGACGAAAGTTTGCGTGTAATCAATTACGCAGACAGACAGGATGTAAGTGATGTAAAGGCTGGCTTATATCCTGATCAAGTTGTAGAAGAATCAAACGAAGATCTTGAAACTTTTGTAAAGTTTTTAGAAGGCGAGAGTGTTGAAGTAGTAAGACCTAAGCGTACAGAAGAAGTTGAATACTACAACTATTGCCCACGTGATACTGTATTTGTTCATGGCAACAGAGCTTTTGCTGCTCCAATGGCCCTCGCAGCAAGAGAAACAGAATGGCGACATCTACTGCCTGGTGTTAGTCCTATTGAAATAGGACACGGCATCGACAGAACAGGATTGTATGACGAATCATGCGTTGGAGATCCAGATCGCCTTGCCCTCACTGAAGTAGCACCTTGTTTTGACGCTGCTAATGCTATTAGAGCTAACGACGATATTTTGTATTTGGTAAGCAATAGTGGTAACAAAGCAGGTGCTGCTTATTTACAAACTTGGATAAACAAACCTGAAAACAGTTTTTCTGAACCAGGTAATATACGTGTTCATCGTCTTGAAGATGTATACAGCTATATGCATATCGATAGCACTATTGCGTTTTTGCGTGAAGGATTATTACTTGCTAATCCTAGCAGAATAAAAAGTATGGACGTTCTACCTGATCCTTTTAACAAATGGGATGTAATTTGGGCACCTGATGCTGTAGACGCTGGACACTATCCAGGATTGTGTAACAGTAGTATTTGGACTTGGAACGTAAACTTGTTCAGTGTAAATCCAAACTTAGTTGTATTAGAAGAACATCAAGAGCCAACACGTAAGGCACTAGAAGCACACGGTATTGAATGTGCTATGCTACCACTTCGCCATGCTAGAACGCTAGGCGGCTGTTTTCATTGCTGTACATTAGATCTCGTAAGAGGATAAAATATCGTTAAGTTGTTCTGCTGTTGATAAATGGAATTCAGGACCATCGTGGCCACAATCTCTAGCACCAAAACTACCTACTGCTGAATGTATATGATGCATCTTTGTATATAAAGGTACTTCTAACCAATTTTGTTCCCAACAAAAATTTAGCACAGGCACACCAAGTGCTTGCCACACAGCGTTTAATCCTTCGTAATGTCCTTGTACTGTTAGATTCATGTCTCCAACATCATCTAAGTACCTTCTGCCCCACCATTTACCATCAAGTGTTTTTGTTTCGCTTCTATCATTTAACGTAATAAAAAATTGATTGTGTGTATCGCCAAATAAACGTCTTGTTTTTTGAGGCCATTGACATACAACTAATTTTGGTATTGGTAATTTATTTGCTTTCCACATTATAGAATTTTGAAAAGGCACAAGAGACGAACTTGCCTGTTTACTAGCATTAAATAGATCTAAACCGCAATACTCTGCTACATGCCTAGTCCAGATATCATCCTCTGATATTCCAACTCCTTCAGTAAAACTACATCCAAATGCTAACATAAAATTTTTATCTAAGTCTGATATTTCTTTTGTTCTATAACCTAAAGAATTAAATTTATAATTAATTTTTTCAGTAGCATATCTCCATGTATGCCCCATCTTTTTCCTGTTAAATCTATAAGCATTTTCGTCATCGGTACTATACCATTCATAATCACCGTTGACATGCTCTAGATCGATTAGAAGAGGAAAATTTGTATTAAAAGTAAGTTGATCCATTTTGTTTTACAATAAATATATGCGTATATATTTAACCATCCATGGAGTACCAAATTGTATAACTGGTTTAATTGCTTATATTTTATGCCTCGAAACAACTTACTGCCAGAGCTTATCAGAAAAGATGGTTCTAAAACACCTCTATCTCAAATAAAAGAGATTGAAGGATTAATGGACTTAGTAAATGAAAGTTTTTTAAAAAAACATCCAGAACCAACAATTATTTACAATG
>Ga0255752_10000655_pt1 | contig 42571 bp, 32 predicted proteins | sample 011ome_25_FD_179952 | JGI IMG/M metagenome (GOLD analysis project Ga0255752, IMG submission 179952) | Coastal salt marsh microbial communities from the Groves Creek Marsh, Skidaway Island, Georgia - 011512CT metaG (version 2) | ecosystem: Environmental > Aquatic > Marine > Intertidal zone >...
GACTTTCGTGGATGTTCCTGTTGCTACTGCCGCTCCAGTGGTGGTGGTAGTGTGATGATGATGATGATGTTGTTGTTTCGACACTCCCGGTTGCACTCGCTGGTGCTGATGACTGCTCTTCAAAGATAACGACGAGATGGACGACGTCGCCGCTTTCCTCTTCGTCTCGTTTGAAACACTCACACCCACGCTCAAGCCTTGCGACGTTTCCAGCGCCCAGGCAAACTTTTCCTCCTCCATTCGTTTCCTTTCTTCTTTGTCTTCTTCTTTGTCTTCTTCTTTTTCTCCTTTATTTTGATGATGAGAAATGTTCGTTGCAAACGTTGCAAACATCTTCTTCATCAGCTCCCTCTCTTTGTCTGCATCCAAATCTTGCTCTTCTCCTCCGTCCTCTCGAGGGTAGTCGAACATCAACAGAGAGTGATGTGCCTGAGAGCTCACCTTTTAATAATCTCTCTTCTTTCTTCTTTGTTATTATTTTTACTAGTAAGAGAGAGAGTGAATAATAAAGAGTGTGCGTAGTAGAGTATTAATTTTGTGGCGAACTTTTCTGAAAAGAGAGAAGAGAAAAAAAAAGCTTACACATGCATCAAATTTTTGTTCAAAAATGTTAATATCTGTACTCTCTCTTTACTCCTAATAAATCGATTCCCTCAGCGGCGTCGCAGACTAGTTTTATGTGCGTGTGATTACTTCTCTCTCTTCCTTTTTCTATTCATCTATTATTCTGCTTCTTCTTCTTCTTCAGTTTCTTCTTCTTCTTAAACTTCTCCTCTTTTTTTATTTACTACTCTTGCTGGTGCTTATTTTCATCGCTGAAAGTTTCGCCGCCACGTTGACATCAAACATCGGCGGTGGCGTGTTCATCGCACTCAAAGGCGACGTCAGAGACGTTGGCGATGGGGTTGGAAGTGTCTTTGCTTTACTGGCCGTTGTTGTTGTTGCTGTGACTGGTGCGGCGTTTTCATCGCCGACCCGCGCGACCGATCCTCCTTGGCGCCTTGGCGTCGCGCTCTTCTTCGCCGCCAGATTTACGATTGGTTTGCCTCCGCACTCGAGTATGATATCTTCCACGCTCGGTTTCCCTTCGGTAAAGTATAAAATTTTCTCTATGCACTTGGCTAAAACTTCGTTTTCAAACTCCGGTCGTTGGCAAATGAACTCGATGTCTTGCAACTTTTCGAAATAAAACTCTCGCTCGCGTTCGGCTTTTTCAACCTCCAGGCGTAGAGACGCTAAATCTTCTCGCATGGCTGCTGTTGCTGCTGCTGCTGCGACTTCGGCGTTGTTGTTTTTTCTGTTGTTGTTGTTATTCGTGTGTGCTAATGCGTCGTTGTTATTTTGGTTCGAGTGTTTTGTCGTCGTCGTCGTTGAAGCGAAAAGAGTGCTATCGATATCGCGCGTTTGCGGTTGGCGTTTCGCCGTCGTCGTTTGGTGTTTCTTAGAACCCGCCGCAATCGAGCCAGAGGACGTCGACGATATCGAGTTCATATTTTGTCCTCCCCCTCCTCCTCCTTTACTCGCCATTCGTCGTTGCACCGGGTCGTACCCGTCCGTCGCCTCTCCCACGGTCACGTCGAAATACCGTTTCATCCACTGCAAAAACTCCAAGTTATCCAACGGCCTCGCTTTGCACAACTTTTCTACTTCAATATTCTTCGCAATCTTCAGCTTATCGAACACGGTTTGCAACACCTTATAATTTTGCACGTACTCGTGCTCTGCTCTGGCTTGGAAGGAAACCTTGTGCATCGGAACGATGTTTGGATGCGCGGCGTCCATGATTTGACAATAAATCGCCCCCGAGGCGCACTGTTCGACTTTTTGAATTTTCATCCGCAACAAAGTGTTCACCCACAAGACGAGCTCGTTTCGTCCGACGAAAAACGCCGGGTCCATCATTCCTATTCCAGACATTATTATTATTATATATTATATTATACCTCTCGACAAAAGCGTTGTTGGTTTTCCTTGTTGTTGTCTTTTTAAGTATGCGTGTGTGTGTGTGTTGTGCGCGTTGCAATAATGAGGATCTCTTTTTCAAAGAAAAGTTTTTGTTGTTTTTATTCCCCTCTTTTTGTCTTTGCTCTTTTTTGTCTTTGCTTTGATTTGATTATTTTCTCGAGGCAAACAAAAGAGAGATGAATCCGCATTAAAAGTAGAAGAAAAAGAAGAAAAAGAAGAAGAAAAAGACAAAGTATATGACGCGTGGAAGATGACGACGACGACGACGACGACTTCGAGGAGGAGATCTTCTCGTCGTCGTTCTCAAAACTCCAGCAGTTTTTTGAAGAGGAGGACGATTCGTCTCTTCTTTTTCTTCTTTCTTTTCGTTCTTGGTGTGCATGCTCCCACGACGATGATGGTGAAAACATTCGTCAACGCGGACTCGACGGGGAAACCAGAAGTAGGGCGAGACCCGAGAGAAATACCAAACTGGAACGATTATCGCGAACATTTTACGGTTTTAAACGAAGACGTGGCGTCCAGAACCGACGCGAGCGATGGGAACACCCCGTGGATTGAACACGTCAGTTGGGAACCGAGAGTGTTCGTCTATCACAACTTTCTCTCGGAAAAAGAAGCGAAATATTTACGCGACGCGCACAAAAAAGCATCAAAAGCGATGGATGACGAAAGCATGAAGACGACGTTTAAGAGAGGGCAAGATCCCATCGTGAACGTCATCGAGCAGCGACTCTCGGCGTTCGTCATGTTGCCAGAGACGCACGGCGAAAACATGTTCATCGAAAAGATAAAGAAAGGATACCCGAAAAGGCTGGAGCTTCTCAACTTTGACGACGAGAAAGACAAGGAAGATTTAAAGAATGGCGGGCAAAGATTTGCGACGACGGCGTTGTTTTTAAACACAATTTCAGAAGGGAAAGGAGGTGAGTTGGTGTTTCCGTTAGGGACGGAGAGACTTTACGACGATAGCAACGATAGTTACACTAGCACTCCTAGCGCGTGCGCGGGGAAATATACACTCGCGGTTGAGCCGAGAGTAGGCGATGCGGTCGTTTGGTTTAGCACGCACCACAATGGGAACGACGATTTGAATTCGGCCTCAATGCGATGCGACGCAGTTGCGGATGGAGAAGAGATGTTGACGGCGTACAAACATTGGAGAGTAGGGAGATATAATCACGGTAATTTTCTTCCCGACTACGAGAAAGCGACGGCGATGGGGGGGTCTTCTTCCTCGGGGACGAGCACTACGCACGAGTTTTAACTCGTGTTGTTTGAATGTGCTATGTTTAATATCAATAGATACTTTTAGTTTAGATTTTCAAGATTAAAGTGCGCGCGATGGTATTATATATTATTCGTGTTACAAGAGCTACTGGTACTACTTCTTTTCTTCTTCTCTTTCTTTCTTTACTTCTTCTTCTTCTCCATTTTCTGTACTCGTTTGAGGAGGTAAGAACGCCTTGCGCTCGGACATGGACTTCTCTTCGTCGTCATCGCCAAACAAATCGAGAACGCCAACTTTTTTCTTCTTCTTTTTGTTGCCATCGTCGTCGCCGTTGTTGTTCCCCGAGTCTTCTTTTTGTTCCTTCTCGGGAGAAGGAGAAGGCGACAAGTTTCTTTTCTTCGATGTTACCAACTCCTCGTTGTTCTTGTTCTTCGAAGACGGCGAAGTTGAAGTCGGTTGCTTCTCTGGACCTTCGAAACTCGTCGTCGGCGTCGACTCTCGTTTTATCGGCCTTTGCGGACTGTTTCGAAATCCTGGCAACAAGTGCACTTGAGCCGTTGGCCCGTGGGAAGGATCAATCAGAGGGGGTGAAAGTGAACGTTGTCTCTTTGGCGAATTCATAAAGTCCGGAGGACGGTGCGTCGATATTGGCGGCGGAGGCGATCCGCTTCCCGTAGACGTCGATTTTCTTCCACCAGAACCGCCAGAATCACCCTCGCTGCCGTCTTGGTAGTCATCAGAATCGAAATAATCTTCCTCGTCTTGAGTCATGGAGGAGTCTCGTCGTCGTCGTGCGGCGTCGTGCGCGGCGCGAGCGGCGATGGTTTCTCGAGAGAGATACCCGCTGGAAATTTCGGATCCATTCAAACTCGGCGCCGGTTGTATGCTCGACGTCGTCACTGTCGTTGTCTCTTTCGACGGATTGATGTTCATTTCGTGACGCTCTTTGAGAAGTTTGAACGTTTCGCAATACTCGACGGTATCGATAAAATCTTTAAACTTTTCCAACAAGTGCGCGACGAGGTTCCGCACGTTTTCGCGTCGCACGAAATCGACGAGCTCTAAAATAGCCGAGTTTAAGAGATTGTACTTCTCCCCGTTCGCGCGAAACGATCGCACGATTGGCTCAAACAAATCCGATTTCACCAAGTACCTGTTGTAGAATTCATCTTTCAATCCAACGCACGCTCGAAGGAGTTTTAAAGCGGCTAAAACGACGAATTTTTCCTTGCGTTTCGTCAGCGCTAAAACTTTCACCAAAACGTTGTTGCGCAAAATGTAATACTTTATTCGATAACCGTGGTGCTGCGCCATGAACACCAACAGATCGACAATCTTTGTTAAACTCCACGGCTGCACGTATTGCAAATGTTCTTTCTTCTCTGCCGCGGCATCACCACCGTTGTCATCGTCGTCGTTCTCGTCGGCACCATTTTTACTAGTTTTCTTCTTGCACTCTTCCTCGTTTACGGATCCAAAACTTATTCGCTCGGTCAACTTGTCCACGAAATGATCGTAAAACATTTCCAAGTACGTGTTCTTCTCTGTTTCCTGATCCATGTTATCTGGATCGGCTAATATGGTTAGTATTTCTAGAACCGTGCCTTGCAACCCATCGTCGCCGTCTAAAAAGAGTCTGACTAATTCAGACATCATGGCGTACTCTTCTTGCTTGACGAGCTTTTCCCGCAGAATCACCGGATCGTGCAACAAAGCGGACATGAAGACGTCCGCTGCCTTTACCTGCACTTGCTCGCTGTTTCCTTTCGTCAAAGCTAAGGTTAACACGTTCAGCAAATCCAATTCGTAAAGCTTTTGGTAGAGTTCCGTGCGGTGTTGAATGTGCAAACCAGTCGCCAGCTGACACAATTCTTGTAAGAAAAAAATCAAATCCGTCCACTCTTCGTTTTCTTCCGTAGCGGTAGACGTCGTCGCCGCGTTCAACTTTTCAAAAAGCGCGTCGAGAAAGAGTGGATCTTCATCCAACTCGCGCACAACTTCGGCGTTGTTGAATAACATGATCGAGTGCAACGTCTGAAATACTTGCTCGTCCAACACGCTCGGCAATATCACGTCTTTCAAATATTGAATTCTATACGTCTGATGAATTTTAGCCTTGGTGACTTCATTCGTAATCGGAACGACTTCTTTGAACACGGCGACATTTCTCAAGAAATCGCGATGGTGCGTTCGGTTTTCCGCCGGAACGTCCGGATCATACTCTAAGCTACCCAGTACTTCCCAAACAAACTCTTCGGAGAACATGCAATCGAATAAATTCGCTTCGTTTAACATCACCATTCCTTTGACGCAGCGATACATTTCGTGCAAACCTTCTTCGTCTTCGAGATCCTCGCACGTGGTGAAGATGGACAACAGACGCTTCAAATAATCCGGCGTGTTTAATATCATCGACGCGATGGACTCTCGCTGGAAAGGAGAACACTCGTTCAATACTTTCGTGATGTTTGAGAGTTCGGACAAAGTCGGTTCAGGTAACTTTGCCGGCGCAGCGCGGTGAAACTGATGGTGATGGTGCCCCGCGGATTGCGAGTCGTCGCCTTCGTAGTAAAACGATTTCCCGGTGAACTCGCCGTACTCGTCGATGTTCCCTCTGATGTGTTGGTTTCTCTGGTGATTGAACCCATCGACTAAGTCACCTTCTGGACCACCACTACCGTCGTGATTCAAGTGATTATCATCGTTCTCTAAATCCTCTAAATCGAACGGCGATCTCATGTTGTTGTTGTTGTTGTTGTTTAACTCGTTCTTGCTAAAAATTTTGTTGTTCATCATCATCGCGTCGCCTTCTTTATTATCGGCATCGATGGACATAGAATTCCTCCTTTGCGCGTTTTTGATTTGCTCCCAAATGAAATCGCACCCGTCTATGCTTTGAAAACTCAAAGCTAAGTCTATGCTTTCTCGCGGCTCTACCCAACTTATGATTGTTGATTGCCCGGAACGAGAATACGCCGGCTCTTGTTGGTGTTGGTGTTCTTCTAAAATCTTATGCACTAACAACGGCGTCGGTTTTGTTGTTGTCGTTGCAGATGCTGATCTTCTCCTCCTTTTCTTCTGTATGCTTTTTTCTTCTTCTTCTTCTTCTTCTTCTTTATCATCTTTTCCTCCCGCTATTGCTGCTGCTTCGCCGTCTCGTTCTCTTCTTTCCTTTTCTTTATCGTTATCGTCGTCGTCTTCCTCCTCCTCCTCTTCTTCTTCTCCTTCCTCTTCGGGGTAAACAACTAAACCCATGGATGAGAACACGTCGACGTACTCGCAGGAAACAATTCCTGTGCCGGTATCGTCCCAGTACCCTTCCGCGTTGAGTTTATACAACTTTACTCTTTGCATCTCGTAATTAATGCTATTGTTGTTGTTGTTGTTCGTGTTTTGATTCGCAACCGTCAAAGTCGTATTCTGAAGGTGAAGATTACTATTTTTCCCACCGTTTTCTTTTCCGTCCTCGTCAACGAGGTCATCGACCTCCTCGAGGCTGTCTGTCGGCGGCGAGGACGAGAGAATCAAAGCGTCCTCGTTTATGTTCCCATTCTCGTCCACAACCATCATGTTGGATCTTTCTGCTTCCTCTTTCTCATCTTTCTCCTCAAAATCATCATCATCGTTTCCTTCGTTTTGTTTTTGTTTCTTCTTCTTATTCTTATTCTTCTTCTCATCTTCTTCAACTTTATTTATTTCCACCGACGACTCCTCGACGATTGTTTTTGTCGCGTCCACGTCTTGGATGAGCGCTTCGAGTGGGTTATCCCCGTCCTCCTCCTCCTCCTCCGCGTTGGACATCATTTCGACAAATTTAAGAGAAAACTCTCTCAAATCTCAAATTCGAATTACGAAGAACGCGGCGGGTGGTTTTTTGTGAGAAAAGGGGGGGGTTGCCTTTTTAAAACAACAACGTCTCTTTTTTTTTTTCTCTCAGAAATAAAGAAGGGAGAAAGAACACGCGCAACAAAAACACTCTGCCAGACTGCGTATAATACTCTTGGGGCGAGGACGAGAGCGCAAAAGGGGCGGATGGGCGAGAGAGATTTGTGGGACGTGATTGTGAATAACGACGATATTTGTTTCAAACACATTCTTCCGAGATTGAATGCGACTGATATCAAATTCTTGTACGAGGTGAATCCGGAGACGAGAAAGTTGATTAAGAGATCGTCTCGCGCGGGTGAGTTGAAAGAGAAGTTTTATATTGAAGATATGTCGTCGATATCGACTTTGGAGTTTGCTTGGGAGCATAAATCGTTGTGGCCGAGTGACTGGGACGAAACAGAATTCTGCTACGAAGTTGCTCGAACGAATAAACTCGAGTTGCTCAAGTGGGCGCGAGAGGAGAAAAAGTGTGAGTGGGATGATTTGACGATTAAGATGGCCGCAGAACAAGGTAATCTGGAAATGGTAAAGTATTGCGTGGCAAATAAGTGTCCTATCGGTTGCATACGCAACCCGTGTGCATATGCTGCCTCAGGAGGTCATCTCGAGTGCCTCAAATACTTACACGAAGAAGTCAAAGCGCCTTGGGATTATTGGACTGCCGTATGGGCGGCTGAAAATGGTCATCTCCACATACTCGAATATCTTGTTGAGCGAAAGTATGATAAATATAACGGAGATGCGTGTAAGTTTGCGGCCAAGAACGGCTACTTGGACTGTTTGAAGTACTTACACGAAACCGCCAAAGCGCCGTGGAACTATTTGGCCGTTCGAGAAGCGCACGAGAAAAACCACCCCGAATGTGTGCAATACCTCCTCGACAACGACTGTCTGTTACCAGACGGTTGGCGATACGAACATGGAGAGCTACACACGATTTAAAATCATAGGTATCATTCATCAACAAAAAAAGAATACGAGAAAGGAGAAACAGCTTCCGTTTTCGAATGCGCGAAATACGCGAATATAAGCTGAGAGACAAATACATACATAGAGATATGGTGCTAGAAACAGCTCAGAATTGAAATCGAGAGAAACACACATACAAAAAGCAAAAAGAAAACCTGTCATCACGCCGACTTCTCACGTTATTACTAACCGCAATACTATTGGCGCCCAACGTGGCTTAATTTCGCTGTGCTGATGGGAAGCGATGGATTTCACGTGGTATGAACGACAGATGGGAGTAGGTTTTCATTTTAAGTATATATTACTCTAAAGAAATAAAAGACATTGAATCGAACCCTAAAGAAAAAATGAGAGGAACAAAAACGTTTTTGTTTTATTACATAGTTCTTAATTCAAAGGCTACCCTAAACATTTAGACTGTAGCTCCGGTCCCGATGAATTGCCCGAGTTGGTCTAAGGGGTTGGATTTAGGCTCCAATACGTAAGTGCGTGGGTTCAAATCCCACATTCATCATATTTTTTTGTATTTGATGTTATTACACGATATACTACTTTTCGCGTTCGCATTTCGCGCATTCGCAATCAAAGTTGTATTGTTTCTTCAACAACTCCCGACGGTGCTGGCGTTTTTCTCCCTTCTCGTCGTCGTTCAGGTAGGATATCGTAATCTCCTCCCCGCTCGCGACGTCTTTTATCAATCGAACGCGAAGACGAAGACGAACGTTTTCGAAAACCGCGTTTGGCTCGCAACTGTGATTGTACGAACGCGATACCTCCGGGAATAAACCAACGCCAATCTTTTTTCTTCTTCTCTTCTTTTTGTTGTTCTTGTTGTTGTTATTGTTGTCATCATCATCATCATCATAATCGTAAAGCGTGTGCGCGTTGGCGCGCATCGCCCAAGCGGCTCGAACAAAGTCTTCCTCCTTTACGATTTCCTCGTCGGCACCCATCATCGCACGCGTATTCAAACACAGCGTCGATAAGAAATTCTTCTTGTTATCGTTGTGATGATAATCATTTGGAACGTGCGCCACGCACTCGTTCAAATGTTTCCGCAGATTTTCCGAAACTTTCTTCTTCTCCTCCAGAGTCTTTTCCAAACCGGTCCAACCTCCTAATTTTGCATACGCGCGTATGGCGAACCGATTGGGCACGTCGTCGAATGGATAGCGCGTTGGATCGCTCTTTTCAGCGTCTTTACCAGTTTCAAAGGCGAAACACTCGCCGCTCTTACGGTGATACTCAGACGCGGCCAATCGACGGCAATCGACGGAGCAGTACTTTTCGACGTTGCAGTATTCGCACTCGACGACGAAAGAAGAAGAGGATTTCAAAGACGCGTTTGGTTTCGTTATCTTCTCAAAACATCGGTGACAATACTCGTCTGCATCGTCGTCGTCGTCTTTTTCGCAACCGGCGAGCCAAACGAGCGGCGCTTCGTCTGAAACTATCGTCCCTGATTTCGTCTCTTTCCTCGTCGTCACGCGTCTGCCTTTTCTCTCGCACCAACTTATCATTACCACGACGTCGTCGTTTACGTCGTCGTCGTCGTCAATCATTCGCTGCTGCTGCTACTACTACTACTACTGTTGTTCCCATCACCGCTCGCTTCACTCATCCTCATCGCGATCAATTTTGGATCATTCGCCGCCGCTTCTCTCAACACCGAGTCGTTCTCGTTCACGTATTTCAGTCGTTTCTTCGCGTTCGTTTTTCTCGTTTGCGTGACTGCAAACGCGCCGTGGCCTTTCCATTTCAATCCCCCGCGCGCGAACGGGCCTTTCTTCACCGCCATTTGGAGAAACTTGGTGATGAACATATTATGAACCCGCTAGAGAGAGAGAGAGAGAGAGAGAGAGAGAGAAGAAAAGTGTACACGATGGATGCGGGTGTTTTGTTGTGTGTGTGTCTGTCGTCTTTCTCCGCCCTAAATTTCCACTCTTTTTTTTTTGGTCTGTTGGAAGGCTTCGAGTCTCTCCCTTGTTTCAGTTCAGTTGCTCTCAAAGTCTAAAGTCTCTCATTTCTCTCTCGAACAATAAGAACAACAACAACAAACTTGTTTTTTAAAATGCTGCTTCGACCGGCTCTTACTACTGCTCCGAGCGTTGGTTGTAGTAGCAGTTGTAGTACTAGAAGAACAAGAACACGAACACGAACACGAAGAACAAAAGCGACAAAAACGCAAAATTCATCAAACCAACAACAACAACAGGCGAAAACGGAATCGTACTCGTTTTTCGGTTTAGCGCGAGCCGAGTTCCCTGAGAACTGGGACGAACCGAACAAAAAGATCAAATACGCAGACTCTCCTCTGGATTTATTCATCATGGGTTGGTTCATGAGGAAAATTAGCATGGCTTTAGGTGCCCCTTTCGACGCTTCGAACATCTCCTACGACGCGTTTATTGCTTTGTGTTTTCTGCAAATGAAAGGCAGAGATCCGGACGGACAGCGACAGATAACCATGGACGTTTTAACCTCGTTGATGCCACCAGGAGGAGAGAAAGTGTTTCAAAAACTGTTCCCTCTGAACAAGTTTAGCTTAGAATTGAACGCGAAAATCTGTCAGATTGTTTTCGCGTGGATGGTTGGTCCGATGACGGTGGAGACGACGACCGAAAACGACTTGAACGAACCCATCGCGAGTAAAGTACAAATCACAAAGTGCAGATGGTTGCAAGAGTCTGGGTGCACCGGCATGTGCGTGAACATGTGCAAAACGACGACGCAGGATTTCTTCACGGACACGTTCAACATGCCGTTGACCATTAAACCGAATTTTGAGGACAAGTCGTGCGCTTTTTACTTTGGTCAAACGCCGCCGCCGATTGAAAAAGACGAAGCGTTGTTGTTCGGGTGCAACCAGTCTTGCTCCACGGGTTTGAACGTAGGCGAAGAGAACGTGCCTTGCCACAAACTCAGAAAGCACGAGAGTTTATCGTCGTCGTAGCGTTAGTAGATTTATAGATATCAATAATCAATGTATACAGAATAAAATTCAATAGAGTTAAATGTGCTAGTTTTCCTAAGTAGTTTGTTGGTAAATGAAGCTGAACAGAAGTATAAAAGAAACAAGTTTCGAGGTACTTTCTCTTCTTCTTTTTTACTTTCTTTTGCCTTCCTTTTGGATGACAACTTCGTCCGAATATCTGATACCCTTCCCTTTGTACGGTTCCGGCTTTCTCTTTGATCGAATGATAGCCGCAAAGTTACCGACCGCCGACTTGTCGTAACCAGACACCGTCAACTCCGTCGGCGAATCGACTTTCACCGTGACGCCTGCCGGGAATTCGCACACATCCGGGTGCGCCTTACCTAAGGACAAGCTCACCGCCTTGGAACCTTGCATGGCAGCTTTGTAACCAACACCCACGAGTTTCAACTTTCTCTCAAAGCCAGTAGAGACGCCGACGAACATGTTGTTAGCTAAGGTTCTGTATAAAGCGTGTTGCTCTCTCGCCTTTTTCGTCGAGCTCGTTCTATCCACTACGATTTGTTCGCCTTCAACCTTCATGGAGATGTATTCCGCCGGGTACTCCAAGCTTAATTCACCTTTCGGGCCCTGCAGAGCGTGATTGGAAAAGAAAAGAGATGTTACGGTGGTGAGTTTTTATCTTTGATAGTCTTTTCTACCCTTGCGTCGTTCGACGAAGGAAAGATGGGATGAGTTTTCACCCCACCACCACCACGTCGTCGGCGTCTTTCGATAAGGAAAAACCTTCTCTCTCGCAAAAATTCGAGGTTTTAGATTCGCGAAATCACCCGCGTTCGACGCGTATGCGAGGTTTATATCCCCCTAAAATCACGCTAAAACTATTCAGAATACGTACCTTCACTTTTAAACTGCCTTCTTTCAAGTCGTACGTGACGCCTTTCGGCACCGAGATCGGTTGCTTCCCGATTCTCGAACGCTTATTGTTTCGTTCGGTTGTGGAGAGGCCCGATTCTATCGTAAAAGTAGTGCGCGTGGTAGTGCGCGATGCAGATTTCGAGACCGTCGGGGTGCCGACGAATCCACTCGTACGTTGGTTGAGCATCATGGCTGCCATATTTATTGTTGCGCGTATAAAAGTGTGTGGATTTTATTCGCGCGCGCGCGTACCTTTTCGGTCAGAAAATTGAACTGTGTCCTTTTTTTATCCGCCGGCCCCCAAAACTTTTTTTTTGGTCTCTCGCCTCTGCTTTTGCCTCCTCTCAAATCTTATTAAAAAATACGAGTCACATTTTGCAACTTGAGTTTTTGTACGACAAAACAACAAAGAAACACGCACACACACACTCGCGTGGCGTACAAATAATAAAGGATGGAGAACGAACAAGATATGAAGCGCGTTTGGTCGCATCAGAACGCAGAATTGGACAAGCGTGCGTGCGCTCTTTTTTGTTCTTTCGTTTGTTTTGCTCTTTCTCCTACTTTCGTTTTCGTTGTTCGTTCGTTCGAGGGAAACTACTCACTCGCTGATATCTACACAGACATACAAGGTTTGAGCAAGAAGAAACGCGAGTTGAGCGACAAAATTCGACAGGATGCGCTCGATATAGAGCGACTCGAGAAAAGAGTCGAGGAGAACAAAAAGAAGCAAAAACAGGTGGAAAACTTAATCGATCAAGGCGTTCAAGCGAAGAGAAAAATTTTGGAGACTTCCAAGCACGTGGTGATGCACCTAAAGAGAGAGTCGGAAGCTTTTTTACACGCGAACGGAACGGAGGACGGGAACGAGGATTCTTATTAAAATGCTACTGCGAATTGTGCTACTACAACTCCTCGCCTCTATTCTCTTTTCTATCGTTATCATTTGGATTAGGAGTATTTAGCTCCTCAAACGCTCGATTGATTCTTTCTAAAACGGCTTTACTGCGCAACTGTTTCGCTATCTTTCTACACGATTTACCTTTCGCATCCTCTAACGTGATATCCGCGCCGTTGTTCAAAAGCATATCTAAAGTCTTCTCGTCTTGTGCGCGAATGGCAACGTGCACTAAAGCGTCGCCTCTTTTGTTTCGGAAGTTTGGATCCGCTCCGTATTCTCTCAACAAAATGTCCAACACTTTCGTGTGTTTCAATTCGGTCGCAATCAACGCCCCGGTTTTACCCACGTGCGAGACAAAATCCACCTCCACTTTCCCATCCTCCAAGAATACTCTCATCGTTTCCACGTGTCTCTCAGAATTTGTCCACAACGTTCTGTGGAACGGCGTAAATCCATCCGACGCGCTGACGTCGTTCGCGTCAATGCCGTAGGCCAACAACAGTTTCACAACTTCCGCTCTCCCTTGAAACGCCGCCGCGTGCATGACCGTGTACCCATCTTTCTCCGGTATCGTCACGTCCACTCCAGTCTCTAACAACTGTTTCACGATTTCTGTCTGTCCAGCCAACACGGCTGCCAATAACGGCGTCTGTTCCGTCGCTTGTTCTTGTTGGTTTAAGAACGAAATCGGATCGTCAACGACTTCAAGCAAGGTCGTGAAGTATTCCAAATCGCCTCTCCGTGCGGCCGTTTGCGCTTCCCCGGAGAGAAGATCTTGTTGCCCGTTTACGACTACTTTTAATATCAGAAAGCTAAAGATAAAGAAGATATTTAAGCATAGCGGGACTCTTCTTATACTTCTTCTCGTCGTCATCATCATCTTTTCTCGTTTGTTCTTCTTGTGTGTTCCTTTCTGTCGAGTTTCTGAAGTGTCTTTTTTGCAGAGAAAATCACATGAGAGAACTGCAAAAAAAACACGAAGGTGGTGAATTTATATATCATCGCTGTTTTGATACTCTCTCTCTCTCTCTCTCTCTCTCTCTCTCTATTTATGATGCGGCGAATACATCAGTTTGGTACGTCGTTTTTTATTACTGCGACATCTCTCTCTCTTCTTTTCTTTCCTTCCTTCCTTGTTGTCTTTGGAGAGGAGGAGGAGGAAAAGAGGATTTGATGCGTTTGATTTTAGTGTAGATGAGATGATGATTTTGGACGATGACGACGGTTCGTTTTTCTCTCTCTCACTCTCTTTCAACGCGCTGGTATCGTCTTTTTGTGCTGAGAAAATCATCTCTCAATAATCTATCTGTGATGATGAATAACATCATCAAAAACAGGCATCGCATTCACCGTCTTCGTCGCCGTCTGGGTATCTCTGCTGCACCAGAGCGGCGCTTTGAAGAAGACACTTTCTTCTCACGGCAACAACAACAACAAGAACAAGAGTGCTCTGCTAAAAAACTTCTTTAACTTCTTCGATGATACTCCTACTACGTCTGCAAAAACGACCACGGATTCTTCCTTGCACGTGTTTCTCTGGTGCCTTCCACTGATTTGCACGGTCGTATTCGGAGTCTACTCGTTAGTTTACATCGTGCACTCCGTGATATTTTTCCCAACCTGTCCGAAAGCGGCGGAAACGTTAAAGAAGGACATGAAACGAACGCAGAACGAGTTAGTCAAACTAGGCGTTTTTACTCCGAAACAGATGCGAGAGATGAATAAAGCACAATAATAAACGAATAGTAGTAGTAAATAGCAGATAAAATAGAGCGTTGTTTTTAGAATACATGTGTACAATAAGGCTAATATAGGTAATAATACAAATCATCATCCATCTCTTTCTCTCTCCAAGTTACGACGACGAATAGAAGCTCTTCGGAAACATCTTCTCTAACGAACCGCCGAGAATCAAATCTCTTTCCTCCTCCGTTAGATCCTCAATCTCGTTCACTATTTGCGACGCCTTCTCGTATCCGCACTCGTTGACGACGAATGGGAAATCGCTCCCCCAGACTAATCGTTCCGCACCAAAATGTTTGACTAAATCTTTCACTTGCTCGAACGTTGATTCGTACGGCCATTCTATTTTCTCGCCGGCGGCGACTCGAAACTGCGCCGAGACTTTCACCGAGACCTGCGGAAACTTTGCTAAAGAGAGTACTTTTTGCCAATTCGGGTCGCTAATACCTCTGGCAAAACCGAAGTGATCGATTAAAACCCGCGTTTTTGGAAACTCCGTCATCAATTCGCACATTTCCTCGTACGATTTATCCAGCCCGTGAAAGCACATGAAACCAACAACCGCGTCTTTATCGCCGCACATGCGAAACATTCTTTTACCTATATCGTTCGTCATCTTCTCCTTTTCTGGCCACAAACCTGGGTTAAATCGAACAGCTTTAAACGCGCCCGCGGGATGTAACAGCTTTTCCAACTCTTTCTCTCCGTTTACGTTTGGAGACGGATTCGCCAACGCGCACAGGACGAACTTTCCAGGATATCTGTTGACAGCTTTTTCCAAATACTCGTGGTCGAAGAGCAAGTTTATCGGTTGCACAATCATAGCCCCCGCGACGCCCGATTTGGCTTGAACTTCGACCAACTCCTCCACAGAACCAGGCACCGGTGGAACTTTACCTTCCTGGTAGCTGTACTCTCCAGGCGTCGGCCACACGTGCAAGTGCGCGTCTAAAACTTTTCTCGATTTTGACGACGACGACGACGACGACGACGATGGGTTTGATGCCATCGAGACGATGATGGTTTTACTTTTACTTTTACTACTCTTACTGCGCGAACTTTTTCGACGAGAACAAAACTTCGACGACGCGGTTAAAGTTTTAAAACCGAAGACTCTGCCCGCGATGAGAGAAGAAGAAGGAGAAGAGAGAAAGTGTTGCAGAAAAAGCATTCGCTCTCACTATTTATTTTCTTTGTGTAAGTGAGGAGAAGAGAGCGGTGACTTTGAATACTACTATAAAAAAATTCGGCTTGCGTATTACCCTAATGTGAGCGACAGCACTCCGCTCGCTACGTCACGTTTTCAAACGTGTTTCTAATGCATAATCTGTTTTGTATTTCGTCTATTTCTTTTTACTTTACTTAACTTACTCTGCGTCGTGCTTCTTTTTTCCTCTCCTTCACGACTTTCGCTTCGTATTTTTCAATCTTCTTCGAAAGCGCCTTGACTTTTCTCGTATCGGTTCTTTGCTTAAGAAACTTCCATCTGCGAACGATTTGTGTTTGCGAACGACCAGGAACGGTGACAAGACTGAAATCTACATCCACTTCGTTCATTTCGTCCGAAATGCACTGTTCTTTCACTTGTTCCAACAGAGAGGCGTCGTCGTCGTAGCCTCCCCAGGCTCCGTTCTCCACCATGAAATCCCCTTTTTCGCCCGCAGCTAGGACGTTTTTCCAGTGAGTGAAACACGATTTTTCCGAACGATTACCGCCCAACTTCTTCGCGACGACGGTCCAACTAATGTTGTCTAAAAATTCCCCGTGTTTACCGTCTTCCGGGTTCCCGAGCTCGATGTCGTGTTCTTCGTAATACTCCTCCATGATTTTTCGGAACTTTGCTCGTTCCTCATCGCTGAATCGCCCCTTCTTTACTTCTCCTCTGTTTTCGTCAAAAATATCAAAAGTGCTGCGATATTTATCGCGACAATTTTGGCCATCGCGTCCAAGCCTCTTTCCAATCTCATTCCAAGCGGTGTTGCCGTACCTATCCACTAAGCTTTTCAATCGCACCTTTTCTTCGTCGGACCATTCTTTGTTCCTGAGCTCGTCCGCACCTTTCGCCGAACGAATGAGCGTTCTCCGAATGCGTTCATAGCACTGCTGCGGATTTCTCGTGTTTACTTCGGCGCTAATTTCGTAGTATATAGTTTTATCCAGTTCACGTCGACTTTGGTTTCGTTCTCTCAACAAGAACGAGTAGTCTTTGCGGTTGAACTTGTCGAGACAGCGGTTGCTTCTACACCACGTTTCTAAAGCGTTCGTCAACGCTTCCTGCTCCGTCTCCGACCACTGTCCATACTTTTGTCCTTCGAGATTGTGTGCGTTCCACTTCCAATTCTTTCTTCCGTCTTGTTCTCCTGCAACTTGTTCGTCGTCATCGTCGTCGTCGTCGTCGTTGTTGTTTTTCTTTGGCTTTTTTCTCGATTTATCTGCTCGTGGTTTCAAAATCTCCTTCTTCTTCCGTTTTCTGGGAACGGATTGTCCCCGGTGTTCTTGTACCTCTTCTTCTTCTTCTTCTTCATAAATCTCGTATCCATCTACCTGTTGTAATGGTAGCTCTTGTTGCGTTCGTCCGTTTCGTTGATTCTCTTCTGGTTCTTCTTCTTCTTCTTCTTCTTCAACTTCTTTCTTCTTCTTCTTCTCAATTCGCCGCCCAATTTTCTCCTTCGTCTTGTCCTTCCCCTTCTCCTTTTTCTTTTTCTTCTTCTCCTTTTTTTCCCGCTTCCTTTTGTCCTTCTTCTTGTCCTTGTCCTTCCTTACCTTCTTGGCGCTCTCTTTCCCCAAAAGGGAAGAGAACACCGCCTTCAGGTCACCCATGAGCTATCAAGAGAAGGAGAGAATTTCTGAAGAAAATGCGAGAAACAGGATGGAAGAGAAAATTTGATTTAAAAAGAAACAACGCGTAATTGTGTTATTCCCGATTTTTTATTAGTTATTAAAGCTTGGAAATTAATTTTATACACATGAACATTTTACACTCGCCTAGATTTCAATGTTCTCGGGAATAAAATTAATTTAGTTTTTTATAAATTCGATGAATTCTCCATATTACACCTAAATAACTAAATAAATACAAATACATTTAATTTATGATATAATCACTTTTTCGCATCATTTACGTGAAATTTAGAAATCGTGCATATCTATTTATCTCTCTTTGTGGTTGTTTTGAAGAATATTTTTTTCAGAAGAATTAAATAATTTCCCAAAATAAAGTGAATTTTATTAGAAATAAATGTGATCGGGATACAAACGAAATATTTATATTATTTCAAATCAGATGACGAAAAGTAGGGGGTCGAATGAAATCGTAATAGTATTTAAAATTAATTTTTATTTTCTAAAATTTTAAAAGTTCCTCACAAGGAAGAGGGAAATCTCTTCTATTTCTTCTCATCCATCATCTCCGATAAAGAAAGAGGAAACTATCATGTCCTTCGCCTCCTCTTTGTGCACGTTTCTGCCCTTTACATCCTCTAGAAGTGATAAGCGCGTCTCCTCTTTGAAAAGAAGCTCAGTTCACCATCGCGTCCGAAAAAGTTGTAATAAAAATGGAAATTCTTGTTCTCCGATTTTGAGAGCTGTTACAAACGATGATGATGGACAAAACAGAGTAGAAGAAAACGAGTGGACGTCCACAACGTTTCAGTTGGACAGGATTCTCGAAGTCGCGATCAAAGCAGCCAACGAAGGTGGATACATAATGCGTAAGTTTGGTTCTGAGGGTGCGGATATCGTCAAGACTAAAGTAAACACGAGAGATTTGTTAACGCAATACGACAAAGAGGTCCAAGACATCATTTGCTCGAAAATAAAGTCGAACTTTCCTAACCACCGAATACTTGGCGAAGAAGACGTCGCTCCAGGCGCAGATGCAGCCATAAAAGCAACCAAAGACGCTTTCATTCCGAAACAAAATAAAAACGACGATGGCGAAGACCCGAATGGCGATTACGTGTGGGTGATAGATCCAATCGATGGGACAACCAACTTCGTCTCAGGCATGCCACTCTCCGCCATTAGCATCGGTGTCTGTTCGCTCGAGACGAAAGAAGTCGTCGTCGCTGTCATTTACGACCCGTTTCGTCGCGAAACGTTTCACGCGATTAAAGGTCGCGGTGCTTTCATGGATGAACGAAAGATATCCGTCGATAACTGTTCGAAAATAGATGATTGTTTGGTTGCCACCGGGTACGCTCCGACCGAAGAGAGCAGTCGCTTCCTCCTCGAAACGACCACTAACTTGACCAAATACCCCGTCCGCTCGATTCGTATGCTCGGTAGCGCGGCGATAATGTTAGCCTGGGTAGCTTGTGGAAGAGTATCGTGTTACATAGAAGAATCCTTAAACGCGTGGGATACTGCCGCGGGTGCTTTGCTCGTTGCCGAAGCCGGCGGCGTTTTCACCGACTTCTCCGGAAAAGAGTACGACATATTCACTCGAGAAACGCTCGCGAGTTCAGGGAACACGGAGGTGCACAAATTACTTCTAGACGCCGCCGGCACGACGACGACTGCGTCGGCGCAGAGGTAGGAGAAGAGCTCGTCGTTGAAAAAGAGGAGTGTTACAAATATAGAGAGAGTAGCTGCTGCGTTGTTTAAGAACTAGTAAGTACTGTAAAGAAGTCGCCGAATTCCTGAAATCCAAAGCGAGAGAGATTTGTGTCCTCAGAAGAAGACTTACTGAGTTGTTCATCTCGATACCCACAGAACGACAACCCAACACTACGAATACTCACACTAAGAATAACAACAAACACAATAATGACGATTCGAGTCCATCTTCTCCCGTACGCGCCGTCCAAAGAGGAGAAGGAGTTATTCACGAGCGGTTTGAGAGGCGAAAACGTGCACAACAAGCGAGTCACGAAACGGTTTGAAAATCTTCTCTCGAGAAGAGGAATAGGAGAAGGGAATTTTACATCGAACAACAACAACGTCACATCGTCATCCATAATAGCCCGGATGAACCCGTTTAGTACCGATGAAAACAACGCGTCTTGTCTGGTGAGCTGCGAAGGGTCGAAAGGAACTTTACGATTTTCGAAAATCGATTTTGACGACCGCTCGATTGTACGAAAATATCAACTTCAAGTCGAGGACGAGGACGACGACAATAATACTAACGTTGACGATGAAAAGAAAACCGGGAAGAAAAAGAGAGTGGTGAACGCGAGAGATGTCGCACACTTTGAGTTCATAGACGACAATCAGATCGTATTCGCGCAGAGAAACTCAAAGAATATTCTCTACGCCGAGTTGACGAAAGCGGTGCACTCGCCCTCGCAAGTGTACTTGTTCGGCAAACACGAAAATCCCGTCTCGTGCTTAGCGGTTAACGCGAATTCAAAAATTGATATCGTTGCTTCAGGAGCGACAGATGGATCCTTATTCGTGCACACCATCAAAGATGGTAAAAAAGTCGGGTCGTGTCGAAGGGCGCACGATGGAGAAGGCGGCGTGAAGTGCGTTTCGGTAGTTAGAGAGATGGAGGAAGAGGAAGAGGAGAGCAACGGGGATATTATCGTTGCATCCGGCGGTACCGACGGAATCGTCCGGATATGGATCGTAGATTCGGACAATATTCGCCTGAAAATGTTGTGTAGACTAGATAACGGAGTTTCGCCGATTTCGTGCGTTTCCTTGAAGTATTACAAATCTTCTTCGTCTCCGTCTCTGTCGTTTGCGAGAATTTTTGTTGGATCGAGCAACGAGGGAACGTTTCGCGTGTGGAAAAGTACACTATTCAAATCTGGAGGAGATATTAAGAACGCAGATTGGAGCGTCGAGCTTTTACAAAACGCGGTGGCAAAGCGGTTGCGAGGAAATTTCAACAACTCCGTCGACGTTGAGTCTTGTTCGGTGAGCGAAGACGGGAGGTCTGTCGCCTTTTCTTCAAATGGCGTGAACAGTGAAAGCGATGTCGTCGAAAAGTCCATACTACAAGTTATGTGTCTGAAAAGAGATACTAGTAGCGATAATAGCGAAGAGAAACAACAAAAGGAAGAAAAATGGGTTACGCAGGCTGCAACTGAAGATTTAGGCCCGCTTTGCGGTTTGCGCTTCCTCGGTTCTCATCGACTCTTCGCACCGAGCAAAGAGAACGGAGTTCCACGAATCCTGGACGGAAATTTGAAACCAAGCAGGGTAGTGGCAGCGGATGGTGTTACTTCAAAGCCAGTTACTAGAGCAAAACCTCTCCCGCATCTTCCACCCGCTGATAAAGAGGATGAGATAAAGAGAAAGCAAACAACGAGCTCTTCGGAAATAAAGAAATACGAAGACGAGAGCGAGGAAGAAGAGGCAGATTATGACGACGACGGCGACGACAAAAGATCATCGAAAGAGAACGCAAGTATTTCTCCACCAACGATAAAGAAAGTATCGTATCCATCAATGTCATTTTCGCCAACTGTAAACCTCGAGGATATTTGGAATAGTTCGAAAAGAGAACCGCGAGTTTGCGACACCCGACGTTGGTCCCCAACTAGTCTATTGCTGAAAAACGGACATCCGACGCGTGTAGATTATTAGATGTATAAAAGAATATATAATGTACAACAGATTTCTATGTATGTATGTAGCTAACAGAACAGCGTAATTCACTCGCCATTCTCGTCGTAATATCGATCAGAGGCTCCTTTGCTCCCAGTTGGTCTCGAAAAGTGCTTTGACGCGCGCACATTCACGGAGCGCATTACCGCTTCACCTTCTTTGATGCTCATTTCCAAAGCTTTGCTCGCGCTATAACCTCGATGCTCGGTCAAGCGAGAAGAAGCGCTCGAGCTGCGAGACAGCGCAGCGGCTCTCTTTTCAAAAAACGCTTGGAGTTTCCTAGAGTTGTGTAAAAGCTCCGCGTCTCTTTCTTCTCTTTCTTCTTCTTCTTCTTCTTCAGAAGTTGCATTCGTGGTATTCGTCAGAGATAAGATGTCTCCGTCGTCCGTGTAATCGTCGCTTTTTGGAGATGCCGCTGCAGCTTCAAAGCTTGCCCATGAACCAAGAGGTGCGAGGTTCACGTCGTCGTTTGCCGTCTCACGCAAACTGAGCGAAACCGAGGAATCAGTCTTGCGAAGTTTCTCACCCGAGGCTCTGTTCTTCCTATGTGGCGATACTCCGCAATAATGCGGAGAATTCAAGAACTCGCGCGCTTCTAAAGACAACTCGTCGTCTTCTGGGATTTGGTGATCATCGAAAGCATTGAAATTATTATTATTTCTGCTGCTCGTTCGAGACAAGGGACGACTCGAGGCGCGAGACGACGGAACAGTCGGAATCCCCTGCGCAGAGTCCGAACGATACAGAGACGCCGAGCTATTACATCGACTCGTTTGACGTTCGAGAAGTCGCCTATTGATATCCCTCAATTCTTCGATTTCATCCTTAGCCATGCGCAAAAGTGAGTCTTGCATCTCGATGCGTTGTTGCTTCATTTGGAGTCTCTTGGTCGCAGATGCCGCCGCCGCTGAATCAGAAGATGTAGCCGAAGATACTGGAGAAGACGGAGAAGATGGAGATGATAGCGATGAAATCATGTTATTATTATCATCCATATCGTTCAATCCGAGGGCATTCGACCACGCCGCGATATTGTCTTTTTCATTCTCAGATGTTCGAGACTTGAGCGCACGTTTGACGTTCTCAAACTCGCTTTTATTTTTGGCCGCTTTTTCCTTTTCGATGCGGAGCTCTTCTTGTACTCTCTCCAACTTTACTTGTTCTCTCGATAGCATCTCTTCGTGCGCCTCCCGCACTTTTCTAAGTTGCGCACCGTAATATGCACCAGCGTCGCTTTCCAACGCAGTTTCGAGTTCCTCGTTTTTACTTTCCAAAAACGTGTTGCGTTTCTCTATTTCCTCAAGCCTCAGGCGCAGAGTGTGCGTTCTCTTATCCTTTTCGTCCATTACCTTTTCGTGTTCTTCTATCGTTTTCGCAAGCGCCGCTCTCATTTCCTTTTCGACTAATGTGAAGTTTTCCTTGGACTCTTCGAGTTCGCGCTTAAACTCTCTCGCTCGGATTCGCGACCGACTGGCTTCAATCATGAGCGCTTCATTTTCTTCTCGAGATGCTTCTTTGTGCGCTACGAGTTCATCTTCGAGCCGTTGCGCTTCTCGCATTGCCTGCACAGATCGATTATCTGCGGCAACATTCGCTTTTGCTGCATTCTCCATCTCTAACGTCGCTTTCTCGAGCACCTCAGATACTACTTTCGCTCTCCTCTTCTTTTCGCTCGCTCTACTATTCTCTTCTGCTTGCTCCTCCTCTTCCTCCTCGTCTCTGTTCGAGGACGAAGATTCAACGTACTCTTGCACTTGCTGCTGAGCGCTGAGCACATCCAAACAGCTCTTCAATTTGAATCGTTCAATCTTTAATTCATTCGTTTCCTTCGTAAGTTCAAAGCGTTCAGTTTCCCATCCCTCGTTTCGTTTTTGCGCCGTGCTGGCGAGTTCTTTATACCGGCGAAGTTGGAGACGTAACGCGGCTACTTTCGAGTATAACTCGGTTTCACCATCTTCCTCATCGATCAAAGATAACGCCACGCGTTCTTGTTTCTTATTTACCGCAAAAGTATCCTCGTTTGCTTCTTCTCTTCCTTCTCGTTCTGTACTTCCTTCTTTTTTTGGTGTTGTTGTCGGAGTGAGCGCTAAGATTTCAGCCACTCGTTGCACGCGTTCGAGGACATTCTGCCGTCGCAACTCGCGCTCTTTTTCCTTCTCGACGTCGAATCCAGACTGTTTATCTTCTTTCGTCGTGTGCTCATTTTCTTCTTCTTCTTCCTCGCGAAAAGTCCTATTTTTGTTCCTATTAATTTTTTGGCCTCCCGTTGCTGAAAATGGAGAGGAGGAAGAGGAGGAAGAGGAGGCTGCAGATATTTTCTTCTCTGCCTCTTCGGAAAAAATATTTGTCGAGTCAGCGACTCTTCCTTCCTGTTGTTGGTTGTTTTTTTCCTCCTCTTCCTCTCCCTCTTCTTTTCCATCCTCGAACGACGAGGACAACGACGAGGACGTGGATATAAACACCGACGATGGACTCTTCTTCCCTCGCTCGTGCTTGCACAACACCGATGCTCTTCTCGTCGCTTTTTCTTTTCCTTCTTTCACTTCTTCTTCTTCCTTCTCTGCGATCCTTTCCGGGGAGATATTATTCGTATTGATTGTTTTTGGTGTTGTTTCAAAGGGTGGAAGCGTGTCTTTTCCTTTTTCTTCTTCTTTCGATGACTTTTTGGCGCCAACTCTTCTTTCCGTCCGACAGCGACGACTTTTCTCGGCCGCTGATCGGTCGCAATCTTCCTCCCTCGTGATCATCTCCTCGCACGTTTCGATACCAAACTTGGAAAACGTGACGCCACAATCCTCCTTCTCGTCGAATTCGGTCCACAAAGTCCTCTCCGGATTGTCTGGACGACGGTAGGAGGACATGTTTACCGAGTCGAAAATCTTTTTTTTCTCTCTTTCTCTCCCAAAGAAGATGGGATCGGTTTTCTTCTGATGAGCGAAAAAAAAAGAGCTCTCTTCGCTTTCAAACGAAACGACACTGTTAAAGCTCTCTGTTGTCTTCTCAGGAATCCGGTAAGGCGAGAGAGCAACACACACACGCACTCAGAGAGAGAGAGAGAGAGAGTCTCTCTTCTCTTTTCTCTCCTCACGACGACGTGATGAGAAGACTTTTGTGTTGTGAGGAAAAGACTGATGAAAGAAGTTTTTTTGTGCACCTTTTTTGCGAAAAAGCTTCGTGCACGCCCCACTTTCAAACAACCAACAACACCAAGAAAAAAAGAAAGAATACTACGAATACTACGAATGATATCGTCGTCTCACCTCCTCTCCGGGTCGTTCATCATCGTTTCTTCAACTCCTCCTCGAGGTGGACGAAACGTCAGCAGCAGCAACAGCATCAGCAGCAATAATAATAATAATAATAATATTAATAACAACAACAACAACACTCTTTTGAGGAGAAGGATTTCAACGAAAAGTAATAAAAAACAACGACACCAAAACCAAGGACGATCATCGAAATTCTTCGTCACCGAAGCGGGAAGAAGAGGCAAAGCGAAAGAGGACTTATCATCTTCTCTGAAGGTGGGGGAGAAGATTAAAATTCCAATCGTTGGCGTGGAAGTTCCGAAACCGAAACTGCCGGCGAAAGTGGAAGCGATGGTGAGTGGGAACGAGCGAACGATTGGTATTGTTCTCGCGTCGTTGGCGATCGTCAAGGTGCGCTTTGGCGGGAGAAATAGAAGAGGTTCGATGGGACGATTGGAAGAGAGAGGGATGTTGGACGAAAATCGAGAGGTGGACGAGGAGAAGTTTTTTAAAGGAATGATGAAAACGGTCAGGACGGTGGACATGCCGGAACTTACAGAGCAGCAAATCATGGCGGCGAGGGAACGACGAAGAGCCTCGAGAGCCGGCGACGCAAACTTAGCGAAGGAGTTGGAGACGGTGGAAATTCCCGCGAACCATCCGTTCGCGAGTAACGAGAAGCTCGACGCGACGCAAGAGGCTGAAAGGAAGAAGAAAATAATAGACGCAAACTCGCCGAGACGAAGGACGAGACCTGCGGCGCCGAAACAGAAGTAGAGAGAGAAATTTAAGAGAGAAGAAGAAAGTTGGGGGATTAGAGGTACTATGTGTTAATCAAGCTTTTGTTATTGTATAAAACTATTTTCTATGAACTAAGTTCCTACTATACTATACTATACTATACTATACGAATGAAGTTCATCACTAAAGCTCGGCGTTTTGGTTATACTCGTCGTCGTTCATTGTCGGTTTATACGCGTACTCTTCGCGTCTCGGCGGCGGCGGATTTTTTCCGCTCTCGCTCTCGCTTTGATGATGACTTTTTTTCTCATCGATATCAATCTTTTTGTGATGATGATTAGTATCGTTATTCTTGGTCTTCGAGAAATACAGTCGCGGGTGGAATCGCGCTAGAACTGGCGTTCGCTTTAGAACCACGTGCAAACACGCCGTCACGAAACAGAAAAAGCCGAGCCATAAAACGATTCGTTCCTTCTTCGCCTGCTTTTCCAACGTCTGAATGAGTTGCGATCCATCTTTCAACGTACCCGAGTGCGTATCGTATTCCAAGTCTGTTTTTTTCATCGTGTTACTACTCTCGGTCATTTGCATGAGCGTTGTTTCCCCTTTCTCGAGTTCTTGGTGCATCATTTGTCTCGCTCTGCGTAACGCGTCCGTGGAGTCCTTCGCCGCTTGGACGGACGTTTCTTCGCTATCGGGAAGTTCTCCCGCCCGTAATTGTCGGCGCTTTTGTTTACGAAGCAACAACTCGTCCCGCTTTTTCGTTTCCTCTTCCACGTCTCTCCGTTGTTTCTTCGCTTGCGCTTCGCGAAATAAGCTTTGGACTCTTTTCATGGCAAACTTTCGCTCTCGCACGATGTTTCTGATCTTCTCCTCGCAGTCGTTGTTTTCATCGAAACCGTCTGTCGTCGTCGTACTCCTCCTCCTGCTGCTGCTAAAATTCGTTTCCACGTTCATCAGCACGTCTTCCGCCACAGATTCTAAATCTTGAACCATTCCTTTCAAAGCCTGCACGTATTTCCGAGCGCGTTGCAAAGCAGCTTCTCCCTCTTCTCCTTCTTCTTCTTCTTCCTCGGACGAGACCGTTGTTGTTTTTGTCTTCGGTGTCGTCAAAAATTTCGAGTTGAACGCGTCGATGTTTGAGAGGATATTCCGTTCGCACTTTTTGCACTTCTCCGCGGACTCTCTGACGAGCGCGACGATTTCTTCTTCGCCTTGGTTGTCTCCTTTCTTTTTTTTCCCTCCTTCTCCTCCATCGTAGGAAAAGGAGTTTGTATTATCGCTCGTCATTTCGTCGCCAAAGTGGAAAGAAGGAACGGGCGAAAGTGGAGAAAACGACGATGGAGAACAAATTTTTGACAAAAGTCTTCCTTCGAAATTTAGGTCGTGGGGCGAAAAACGCAGCTTTCTCCCAAAACTCAAAATCTCTCTTTCACACACTTCAACAAGACATCATCGCGTAAGAAAATCCTCACAACAATAGATACGCATAAGGATTCAAGATGTCAACTTCTTGCACCTTACGAACGAGGAAATTCATGTCCAACCGCTTGTTGAAGCGCAGACAATTCGTAAGTGTTCGCATCGTTTAGATTTTCCCGCTTTTCGCGGAAGCATTTCAACTTTCACAGACCCGCCGCTTACGCGTAAAGGAAGAAAGGAGAGAAATTTTCGCCCTTTTTTTGTTTGGTTGCGAATTGCGCGGGAATAGGTGCACTCGCGAAGTGTTCACTCCAAATCAAACGCTCTTACTGACGACTCTATTCTTTTTCACAACAGATTCTCGATGTTCTTCACCCAGGACGCGCCAATGTCCCGAAGGTACGCACTCAATTTCGTAGATTTTTTTCCCAGCTCGGGAGACCTAGTCACAAGAGCAGAGTTTCTGGGTTGCGTGAAAATGATACATGTGTTTCATCTCAACGCTCCCTCTTTCTCTTTCTCTCTCTTATTAGCCTCTTTCGTTTCTTTGCAATCAACGTCACCGTAGACGTGCATTGAACGCGCTCGATTGGCAAAACGGCGCGTATCGAAGACGATCCGAAACTCACCTCTCTTTCTTCAACACTACAGTCTGAACTCAGAGAAAAGTTAGCCAAGATGTACGACATCGCCGACGCGACGCAAGTCTCGTTGTTTGGCTTCAGAACGGCGTTTGGTGGCGGTAAATCTACTGGATTCGGCTTGATTTACGACGATCTCGACGCGATGAAGAAGTTTGAACCGAAACACAGATTAGTCAGAGCGGGTTTGAAGGAAGCTTCGCAAAAATCGAGAAAGCAAATCAAGGAAAAGAAGAACAGACTCAAGAAGGTGCGCGGCACGAAGAAGGCCAAGACGATGTAAGTTAGGTAGATTTGTATTGGGGAAGAGAGTGATAATAGAGGAGTGCGGACGTACAATGTGTAGCCAAATTATTTGTAAGTTTCGCTTTTTACTTTCATATTAAAAGAAAACAAAAGTAGTTTTGTTGCGTTGGTGGTCGCGACTAAGTATTTTATTGATTCGTGTTTTTTATTCGTAGCACTCTTTTTTTCTTCATTTAAAACGCGAACCCGCCCATTTCCGCCGCTCTTTCCTTCTCAAACGTTTCAAAGTATTGGTAGATGATGGTCACCGCCAACAAAATACCCGTACCACTTCCAATTGCGCCCATAAAATCTGCAATAATCGTCAACATTCCGATGCACATGCCCCCGAACGCCGCCGCCGTCGGGATGTATCTGTTCAACTCTCTTTGTAAACTCGACTCACGGTGACCCGTCATAAACATTTGCTGTTGCTTCAACTGCTTCGCAACGTCACGAGCGGAAGACCCAGAAACTTCGATCCACGTCTTGGAAAACAACGCGCACGCGGAGAGCATGAAGGTGAGATAAAACACCGCGTGTAACGGGTTCGCCGCAATATCCGCCAAAGACGTCGGCGGCGAAATGTAATACACCAATCCACCGACTGGCATTAACTGACCAGAACCTTCGGAGGATTCTTGCCATCTCCCCAATAATTGGACCAGGAAGTTGCCTCCGTATCTTTTGTACAACAACTGCGAGATGAAGTACATGTTGGACACCAAAGCGGATTGGAGGATGATTGGCATGTTCGACGTGTAGAACAATTTGATCGGGTAGTTCGAGACCATCCCACGGTTACGCTTCGATCGAACCGGTAAATCCACGCGAAAGCCTTGGAAATAAATCACGCCGAGAAAAATCAAAACCGTGGACATCAAGTTCGTGATGTTTGGTAAGTTTTGACGGTAAAACGCTTCTTTCAACGCTCTCACTTTGTCCGTTCTCGTGAGCAACAAGTGAAACAAGGCAATGACTGCGCCTTCAAATTCGGTTCCTCTGCCACTGTTAATAGTCGTCGGCGAGAACGCTTTCCAGATGATCGATTCGCACTGGTTCGTCGCGATAAACAACGAAATACCTGAACCCAGACCGTAGCCTTTTTGTAACAAGTCGTCCAAGCAAATGACAATCAAACCAGCCATGAACAACTGCAAAACGATCAAAAACGCGTTACCCATGCCCATATCACGAACATCGCCGTAAATACCCGAGGCTACGTACGCCACGGCTTCACCGATGGTGATCAAAATCCCGAGGAGTTTTTGCGCGCCGTCCAACAAAGCTCTGTCCTCTTTCAAGGAGTGATCGACATCGATAATTTTACTCCCCGTCAACAGCTGCATGACGAGACCGGAGGTAATAATCGGCGATATCCCCAACTCCATGGTTGTTCCTCTGTTTGAAGCCATGATAACCCGCGCCCAATACAAAGGATCCGCCCCGCTCGTGTTTGAAATACCATACAAAGGTAATTGCGAACACACTAAAAACACGAACAACGCGACCGTTGTGTACAAGACCTTCTCTCTGAATGGAATCTTTCTGTCCGCCTGTTTCACCTCTGGGAGGAACGGAAGAAACGGTTTGACTAAATTCAGCAATCGAAAGTTGGAAGACATCTTTTAAATATAATATTATGTTCTTAATATTACGACGACGACGGGGAAGGATGGGGGGAAAAATGTAACGCGCGTGATTCGATGAGAATTATTTTTTCGATCGAGAAATCCATTCTGACGGAAATTTTTTCGATTCGAAAGCATGCAGCTTTAGAGTCTTCATTCATCAGTTTCGAGCGTGGCAACCCATCACACAAAACACATCATTGGACGACAAATAACACACACTTGCAACGAGAAGACAACAACAACAATAATTAAATAATAATTGAAATACAGAGTATATTAATAATAATAATGTCGAAAGCGTTCGCAGGTCTCAAAGCGGTGCACGAGTTGCGGTTCCACTTATGCCAAACGTCCAAACACTCGGAAGGGGCGAGAAATTTCCTCCTAAAATCGTACGAAAAGTTAAAAGCGGCGAGTCCGACCACGCCGGTGTTGATCAGAGAAGCGCACGGGGTGGAACCGAAACTGTTCGCGAGATACGGTAAGAAGAAGAGATATTTTGTGTTATAATTTGTATCTGTTTGTTTGTTTGTTCGTTCGTTCGTTCGTTCGTTCGAGTAAAAAGAAAAAGAAGAGAGAGAGAGAGATCGAAAAGAGACCTGACTGACTGAAATCCGTTCTTTTCTCAAAACATCAAAACAGATTTCGGAGAGGAAAAGAGCGTGGCTTTAAACGATATGAGCGAGAAAGATATCGAGAAAGCCGTCAATTCATTGTTAAAATAACACTTTAGTTTCTGTAATTCTACACTATTAGCTACATTATATAGAAAGAGTTGAGAAGCACGACGCTGGGGCGCAGTCTCTCACGCGAGGCGCGCGCGCAGACACACACACACACACACACTCTCTCTCTCTTTCTCTATTACTATCTGCTACTTTATGCTCTTCTTCTTCTTCTTCGCTCCACTTCCTCCACCTTCACCTACTCCGTCTGTTCCTAACTTTAACTCTGCGTCTGCCAACTGTTCAAACTCTGCGTTCACTTTGTCCAGTTTCTCTTTCGCTTTTTCCAACTCTTTGTTTAACTCTTTGGAAATTTTCTCGTGCTCCTCTTGTAACTCTTCTATTCGTTTCAGTTGTTCTGCCGGGGTGCCTTCCGCGTCTGGAAGCTGCTCCGCTAACATGTCGATAACTTTCGAGCTCTCGACGAGTTGTTTCGTCATCTCTTCAATCTGTTCCTTCGTGACGCCTTTTTTTATGTTTTGATTTGGAATCTCAATTTGAGGAGGAATAGAATCGCTCAAGGCGTTCGTCGGGTTGAGTCTTTCAGCCGGAAGTGCGTCTCTTTGCAACGTTCCTATGGAGTTGAACATGAGCATGGCCATGTGATTGACTTGATCTTGAAGTTGGGTGACCGTGTCCGCCATCTCTAAATTATTGCTTTTATGTTATAACAAGAGAGAGAGAGAGAGAGAGAAGAAGTTGTGTCCTGATGTGTTTGAAGAAGAAAAAAAATGAAGAAAGAAAGAATTGGTTTTGCGTTTTGTTTTCCTTTTCTTCGCGCGCGTGCTGCGTTCTATGTGTTATCAAATGATAAACTCTTGCTAATAATCTCTCTGCTACATGTGAATAAATATACACATCAGGTGTTTCCGAAGAAGCACTCGCGTAAACTCGGCGGTAGTTCATCCGCTTCGACTGATAAGCTCCCGTATTTTTCTAAACTATTCAACGCGTTTTTATAGTACCTCCGAAACGTCAAGCACTTGTACACGCCTTTCAAACCTGCCAAGTGAATTAAGAAATCTCCATCCTCGTAAAACGCCAGTTGAGAATTAAACACGCACGCGTTGACAACTTTAGTCCTCGCCCTCACCGTGTTCGCTTTCTCGAACTGTTCGCCTCCAACTTTTTGCCTCCATATGTTCGTCTGGTACAAATAATGAAACGCCCTTTGCTCGAAGTGAAATAGCATTTGCCACGGCGCGGCGCCGACGAGTTGCGATTGGGACCACATTTCGTCCAAGAACCACAAGCTCCACTCGGTATTTCTGATCATCCACACTCCACAATTCAAACCGTTTCTATCTGCCGCTAATATTTGATCGTACTCGTAATCGACGATGTCTTCTAATTGCACGTCAAAGTTTACTATAACCGTATCCACGTCCAAGTATAACAAAAAGTCATACTTTGGTAGATACTTTCGCATGGCTAATAACTTACTCCAAGACGCCGGACGACTCGAGTCTACTATTTTTTCGTCATATATCATGTCGTATCCGTGTCTATCCGCGTACGCTTGCTTATTCGCGACAGAACTCGCGCAAATCGAGTGCACGTTCCCGTCGCAAATAACAATAATACCAACTTTTGGATGGTGCACTCGTTGGCCTGGCAAATTAGATAAATCGGGATCGTCCAAGTTTGGTAATATCTTTGGTTTATCGAGTAAATACTCCGGCGCTAACTGTTCAGCTTTACACGGTGTTGGCCTTTTTATGTACCCCCCGAAATATCTTCGTCCGTGCGCTTTATACATTCCCGTGAACACGTGTAAAAAACCAGGAAGGAAATTCCAAATTCCAATAGCCACGAGCATCAGGAGAAAAAACTGCCTGCGTCTCTGTCTCTTCAAAAAAGAGGATTTCCGTCGCAACCGGTGACGAGGCGTCAACAGTTGCGGCATGACGACGTAAACGATAGACGACGATTCAGTCTTTTTCTGTCGCTCTCGTTTGAGTCGTATATCTGCGCACAACAGACAGACAGACAGACAGACAGAGAGGAAGAAGTCAACAAGAAGAAGAAGAATCGGCCAGTCACTTAAGTTTTTATGAAGGAAGATGAGTGAGACCACACACGTACAAGTATTAAATTTTTGTCATGCCAAACCAAAGGTCGGTCCAGGCTCTTCTTGCTTTTATTATTGAGGGAGAGAGAAGAAGAAAATGGTTGAAATTTAGGTCGCGCACAAAAAACAAGAAAATTTCTTTTTCGGTCTCTTCGTCCAGTGTTCGTCAAAAACTCTCTTCGAAGCTTTTTGGAAGTTGACAGAAGAATAATACGTTACAAAAGGAAGGCATTCATTTCATTCCGTTCTTAATAACACGCGGCATCATCACTCTCAGTACGTAAAAAGAAGAACACGACGATGGACGAGAATCCGTTCGACGGCGACGAGGACGATCTCGCCCCAAAAATCGTGAACAAGAACACAGAAGAAGAAGGAGTTGAAGAAGGGAAGAGAATAATTGGCGAAAAGACGACGACGACGACGAAGACGGAGGAGGTGACTTCTTCCATAACTGAACAACCGAATAAAATTCCATCGTCGTCGACGAAGAAGACCTCCTTGTGGGGCGACGAGGACGACGAAAACGACGTTCAGATAGAAAAAGCGACGATGAGTAAGAGGACATCTGCAACAGGAGGAGAAGGAGGAGGAGGAGAAGGAGTGAAAAAGAAGAATTTCTTTGGCGACGAGGACGATGACTCGGCAACGACCAACGTGATGTCTTCGTTTCTTTCGTCAAAAAATGACGGCCCAATGTCGCAAATGGCCAGTTATCACGAACAAACGTCGTATTCATTTCACGGAGGTAGCGGAAATGATGAAATGGCGTCGCCGTTGGCGGCGTTTGAGACGGTTATTCCGGGAAGTAAAACGGCGCTGTTGCGAGAGCAAGAGTTGGCAGCCTCGTCCTCGGCGCAAAAGAAGAAAGAGGAGGAAGAAGATACGACTACTTATAACAACAACAGTAACGAACCGGCACGAGAAAGATCAGAATTCAGGCAAGGAAACATGAACAACGACAGAAAGCAAGTGGAAGACGAAATTGTAGAAATCCAATTAGGGGACGACGATGATGCCACTCATAGTCAACAACAGCACGGAGTCGCGGAGCAGTTTGATTCACCGTTCAATAAACCAGTAGCACCTCCAGCGTCAACCACGAGTGATCCACCACCCCCTTCATACCAGGACTCGGTAATGTACGCAAATCCAGCTATTCAGCCAGGAAATTCCATGATGATGAATTCATCAGCTCCAGCGGTGATGAGGGCCGAGCAGACATTTGAAGCATCTTCAATGCAACAACAACAACAACAACAACAACAACAACAACAACAACAACCACAGTATTATCAAACAGCGCCGCCACCGCCAACATTACCTCAGCAGACGTTTAACAGACACGAACTGAGCGGTGCTCTCTCGCCGTCGTTCCAATTTTATCCTCCTTACGATCCAGCCAAAGACGAAACTTTAGTCAATCTCGGCGACGAAAAGAAAACTGAGCTCGTCGCGTACATCACCGAGGCAAAAACGGAACCAGAATTTAATCAACAAGGTGGCCCTGGGCTTTCGAAGAAAGTAACGCGGTATAAAATTAATTTCAAAACGAATTCAGATAAGTTTATGCAAAAAGAAGCGATCGTTTGGCGCCGTTTTTCGGATTTTGTGCAGTTACACGATAGACTGTTAGAATCGCATCGAGGATATTTCATTCCTCCGAGACCGGAGAAATCGATAAAAAGACTCGGCGACGAAGCGTTCGTGCAAGCGCGGAAACTCACGTTGCAAAACTATCTCGAAAAGTTGATCAAACACCCATCGCTTCGCACATCTATGGCATTAAAAGTGTTTTTGACGCAGCAAGATTTACAGCAGTCGCGAGAATGGCACGCACTGGCAGTTCCCGCCGCGGCATCTTCAACGATGATGTCTTCTCCGGCGGGTTACCAGCACCAAGAACAGCAGCAGCAGCAGCAGCAGCACCACCACCAAGAAACACTTCAACCATCAACTCCAAGCATGCAATTTGCGCCGGATAGTCACATGATGGCTTCTTCTCCGATCGGAGGGGTGAATCCTGCTTCTCCAGGAGGCGCCGCCAACGGAGGGAGTGCAATTTTTACGCAGCAAAATGTATCGGCTTCGTCGATGATGACGTCTCCATCCGCGACTTCTCCAGCAACGCCAAACCGATCCTCGGTTGGTAAATTCTTTCGAGAGCTCCGTCAATCAATGGCAACGTCTTCGGCAGTTGCTGCGGTCGGAGGGGCATTTGGGATCGAAGCCGCAAAGCCGAAAATCGTCGAAGAAGATGCAAAATTTTTGGTGGACAAGGAGAAATCGACTAAGTTGGAGACCGAATTGTGCGGTCTGAGCTTGAAAACAGAGAAAATATTGCAACGAGAAGAAAAATTCGCCGATTCGTTGGGTGCCTTTGGATTAGAGTGCATGAAGTTCGCCCGTGTTGAAGAAGAGGCTTCGGGAATCTCCGGTCGATATTCCGAGCCTGGCACTCGACTAGCGACTGCCGCCCAGTTTTTCCGCAAAGTCGGCAATGCCTCTGTTCGTGCCTCTCGTATTGCACGCGCTGCTACTGTGCAATTAGCTAAAGCGATGGATCCGTTGCACGCGCATTTGAACTTGATGCCGTCGGTACGCAGAGCCACGCAGCTCAGAGCGGACACGTTGTTATCGCTGCAGACTTTGCTCTCAGATCAAGAAAGACTAACGAATAGAATTAACAAACTCGCTCCTGATATCACAAAACATGTGAAAATAGAACAGTTGAAGCGAGAACTCGAAGAAACAAACAGATTAGCGGAAAATGCGAAAAGAGAATACGATTGCATCCGCGCTAGACAAGCGAATGAGTTCGCGAGATCAGAGAAAGAGCGCGTCGAAGAGTTTGAACAAATGCTTTTGGGATTAGCGCGAGTGCAAGTCGCCCAAGCAGAAAGAACTTTGAGCGTATGGCGCAGCTTGGCAGAGGAGCTCGGGGCATCCCCTCAAGAATGGTCTCAAACAATCTCCGTAGAAGAATCACCTCCTGAAAAGGAGGCCGTTAACAATAGTGAATAGAAGCGCACGTTGTAATGATGAGGAAGAGAAGGAAGAAAAATACATCCTATTTTATAAAATTTTCAGCATTACAACGCTCCTACGTATCTATTATCTCTATTTATGTCCTCACATTGCAACCTTGAAATTTGGCGTTAATAAAGTGTCGTTATCGGCCATCATTTTTCTGACGCTCACAACTTTTCCATGGTCTAGTATTGGCGCTTCATCTTCACCCTCACCCGCATCTTTATTCTTTCCTTCCTGCTGGAGTTTGCGTTGCTTCTCTGCAATCTCAGTCGCCAACATTTTCACGCCCCAGTGATGCAATAACACGCCGAATAACAGTTTTACGACGACTAATATAAGAAATCCTAACACACTGACTGCTAAAGACTCTGTTGTCGTGTATGTTGTCTCTTCTTTGGAGTCGCGCGATTGATATGAATCTCCAACGCGTAAGGTTTCATACAACGGCGGAACGACTCGCAACAACAGAGCCGCCGGAGCGAGAGGGACAAAACCAACTACTCGGTGTATTTTGTACGACTGCGCCAACTTTACATGTTCTCGACAGAACTGTCTAAAATACCGTCTATATGTCGCCGGTCGTAAGCTGTTGAATTTTGCCATGAACGAATGCTTGACGATATCCACGAAGACTTCGCTTCCCAAGACCAAGAGGCAGTCGGTGGCAAACTTTTTAGTCAAACCACCGGAAATGGACCCGGCAGCGATTATTCTTTGCGCGGCGACAAAGAGCAAGCACACGGTCAAATGTACGCGTTCAATGATATCCAATCTCGTCACTCCGAACAACTTCGCCTCGTCTTGCTTTTTGAAAACGTGGCCTTTCATTTCCGAAAAGTTATTAGAAATTAAAACCAACAACATCGCGTTGGTGTGTGAATTCATTGCCACGGATAAAGTTACCGCGTGGAGCAATAACACAAACGTATGCGAAGCCGTGGCAAACGTCGACAAGATCACGTCCACAAAAAGTTGTAAACCGCAGACGAAAACGTCCCTTCTTCTCGAAAACTTGTGCTGCGCGGTGTCGACAATTTTATCCACCGAGTGCGTCAACGCGTCTAACACGTTGCCATTGAATGAGCAACATAATTTATCAAAGCACTCTAACACGGATGCTGCCATATAAAGTTTGATAACTTCTTGGCCTCTAACATAATGATACAAAACGGAAACATCCAACGAATAGCTTAAAAATACAGCCGCGGCGAGCATGGAAAGCCAGAGTAAATCGCACAGTTGCTCTCGCGCGAGAGGATGTTTCGCCCACGACTGTCGGCGCGTCATTGGCGATGGCGGATCGCCATCGCCGTCAACATCTGGCGAAGAAGCGTCCATTTTCTTCCTCAATCCAACAGCCGCGGCGTACTTCGCAGGATTGAAAAAGTAACTCGAAATAAGCGCGAATAAACCCCGGGATGTTAACACGAACACTCGCACGGGAAGCGAAGTCAAGATGCCTAAAATCGCATCGCCGCACAACAAACAACCATAAAAACACAAGCGCTCCAACTCTCTCGGCAAGTGCCAGAGCAAATCAAACACTCTCTGCCGAGCGTTTGCTAATTCTGCGTTGCTTTTTTCGTCGTTTTCTCTGTTTGACGGCGCCAAGCCCAACTCGGCTAAAACGTATTCCCTCCAAAAGTAGTTTCTCTTCGCGTTCGATTTCTTTTCTTCACCGTTTTTCTTCTCGTTATTACTGCTCGTTGTATGATTATTATTATTATAAATGGTAGTAGCACTGCTACTACTCGCACCATTATTGGGCAGATGTTGATGCAAAGACCTCGCTATGGTCTGAATATCCGCCGGTAAAACCGGCGATGTCGTTTCCGAACCTCTCTCTTTCTGCAACTCCTCCTCATCCGTCGTCGCGTCCAATTCTTCCTGAGAAGTGTTGAATTGAGAGTTGCTCTTGCGTCGGTGTAAGAACCAGTCCGAGGAACCTCTGCTCATGCTCGCACTCGCCGTCTTCCGCATTTTCTGATGGAGAGTTTATTTCTTTCTCTCTTTCTCTCGCTTTGGCGAAGAGACTGATGATGCGTGTGCGGGGGGGAAGGATGGTTTATTATTATTGTGCTGCGCGAAATTTGAAGAAAAGTGCGTTTGCTGAGGAGCAGAAGAGAGAGATGAGAAAAAAGCCGAAAAAACAAGAGCAACGAGGGGCGAAGAAGAAGAAGAAGAAGAAGAAAAACCATTTAGTAGTGGTCTCGCCATAAAAAAAACGGTGGTTTACCCCGTGTTGCGACGAAGGAATCGCGGAAACGCGACCTTAATCTCATGGAGTCTTTTTCTAAGAGTCCTCCAGGGAAGGGCGACAATCTGTCAACCTCCCCGTCCTGGCGGTACGTTCGGATTTATTATTATTATTCTTTCCCGTTTTTGCGGGGTGCTCTTTTTGCTCCCTTCTCGTTTTAGCGGAAAAAATTCCGTCTTTTAGACGCGCTAGGGATGTCGCGAAGTCGCGAAATCGTCTGAAAACGCAGAATTTGAAAGTACAAACACTGACAAACGTTTTATTTCCGCTCTCTTGTACTCTCGTGAATACATAAATACATAAACAGGGACTACGAGACTTCTTTTTCGCAGTTATTGAGTGATGAGATTCTTAAAACTGAAACGCGCGGAGATGTGCCGCCACGGAGTGCATCTGCGGTAGACTTGGTACGTTTGGTTACACAATATCGTACTCATGATTGTTCTTCTTTCGAAAACGGGTTTTGATTCGGATTTTAATCTTCGGAGGTGGCCATACGCGCTCGTTTTCCGTGAGCCGCCACCAACAAAATTTCGGTTTTGTGTCCAAGAGGGCGAAAGTTGTGGTCTCAGGTCGACCTGAAAGTGGGCTGCAAACTTCGTGTCAAAGTCAAAAGTCAACATATGTTACTTCACTGCGCACATCTTTTTTTCTCTCTCTCTCTCTTTCTCTCTCAAAAAAGTCATTATACTTACTAATTGAACACTATTATTTATAACAACAAAAACAGCCGTATGCAGGAAGTGGTGCGACATCGGCTGTCGGATCCTCGGGTTTAAACAAGACGGGCGGTTTCGGCGATTCGTTTTACTTGAATCAGCACGCCGGGAGTTTCGCGAATACAAACGATGCCGCTTCGTTGACGTCAAATGGCGGCAATGCAAATAGTCTGTTAGAACCAAGCGGTTCGAGTGGAAAGACCGCTGCTCAAAGTTACGGAGCGGCTTTTAATAACGATGCTCTCGGCACGGACGTGCATCGAGGGTTGAATCCGACGAGCTCGGACGGTTTAGCCTCAGCGTTTGGTAACATCGATTTGGCTGGAGTTGCGAATAGTTTAGCGCGACCATCAACTGCTCCACTACCGCCGCATAGTTCTAGAAATGGATTGAATTCTTTGCAAGCGCATCACTCGTCTCGGCTTGGTGATCAAACGACGAATTCTGCCGGAGTTGCGGCTGTCGCTTCTGGGATGGGCGGCGGCATGGCGGGAGATCTTTCTGGGTTGCAAGCACAACAAGCACTATTGCAGCAGCAAGCCGCGCAGCAAGCGCAAATTAATCAATTCTCTATGCAGCAGATGCAATATAATACAAATGCTGGCGGGGCACACCATCTCCAACAACAAGGGCTTGGCGGCGGTGCTGGTAATTTACCTGGGTTTGATACCTCGGCAGTGAATCAAGTTGCAGCAAACGGAGGTACCGTGGCGGAAGTGTATCAAGCTGCTTACGCGGCTGCCTTGTATGCTCAGCAGCAACAACTCCAGCACTTGGTGCGCATGCAAAGTGGGGCCGGTATGGTTAATCCGCAAAACATGGCGTTCCCCGGTGGAAATGTGAACGCAGCTGCGGCAGCAGCAGCTGCTGCTGCGGGAATTAACGGCATTGGCGGAGCGTACGGAGATTTGACGAACAGCGCGAATGCCGCTGCAGCTGGAATGCTTGCCTCTCAACTCAACGGTAATCCACACTTGGGTTTCACGAACATTGTCAACGGAATGAATCCGCTCATGCATCAGCAACAAAACATGGGTGGTAATCTTGGACGAAACGGTCAAAGAAACGATGGAGGTGGGAATAGGAGAGGTTCCAGAGGTGGACGAAACAACGGAAGAAACTCGGCGTGGGGTAACGATGGGGGTGGCGGTGGTCCGCGCGGCAATCCATTAACGAACAACGCAGAGCTCGCTACTCTGAACTCTGCCGTGCCTGGTGCAAACGGATCACCGACGGCGGAAGAACTCGCGGAGATGGATTCGAGATTTGGGTCCATCGAAGAGTGCGTGGGTCAAATTTCTATCTTGGCCAGAGACCAATATGGTTGCCGCTTCCTCCAGCGTAAGTTTGACGAGGACGGTTCTGCCGCTATCGACGCGTGCTTCGACGAAATTATCGAAGAAGCTGTTGACTTGATGATGGATCCGTTCGGAAATTATCTGTTGCAGAAACTTTTAGAGTGTTGTTCGGATAAACAAAGAGCTGATGTCGTGCGCGCCGTTTCGGTAGTCAACGAGAACGCAAATACAGGCTTACCTGAGTTGGTCTCCATCGCTTTGAACGCACATGGAACGAGAGCAGTACAGAAGCTCATCGAAACTTTAAGCTCGGACGAGGAGATTGAGCTCACCACGAAAGCTTTGCGTCCTGGCGTTGTCACCTTGATCAAAGATTTGAACGGAAACCACGTGGTCCAACGCTGCTTGCAGAGGTTGTCGGCTGAGGATAATCAGTTCATCTATGAGGCCGCGAAGAAGCATTCGGTTGAAATTGCTACTCACCGTCACGGCTGTTGCGTGTTGCAACGATGTATTGACCACGCGACTGAGGAGCAAAAACGACCGCTCGTTCAAGAAATTGCCGACCAAGCGTTGACTTTATCGCGCGATCCTTTTGGGAATTACGTGGTGCAATACATTTTGGACCTCGGATTGTCTTGGGCAAACGCTGAAGTCATGATGCGATTAGTTGGGAATTATGCCGAGTTATCTATGCAGAAGTTCTCTTCAAACGTCGTTGAAAAGTGTTTGAAACTTGCGGATCAGCAATTGGAGGAGCACAGAAACGTCGTCGTTCGCGAAATCATGTCGAGCCCTTTGTTGGATCGACTTTTGATGGATCCGTACGGCAACTACGTCGTTCAAAGCACACTTATGGTCACGAAAGGACCATTACATGCGGATTTAGTGGAGAGAATTCGACCCCACTTACCGCTCATTAAGAATTCGCCCTTCGGGAAGCGAATTTTAAGACTTCTTCTCGAGAAGGCGCACAACAAGTAAAAAGTGTTCGATGCGCTTTCTCGAAGAACGAAATTGTTCAAACAGAAATTAAAATACATTTGTAAATAATGTAGAAGGTTTTGCTTGTTTTATGTCATAAGGAAAACAAGCCAATTGTACGAAAAACATTTGGAGGGTGTTTAGCGGAAAAGAGAGCAAGAGAGAAATAGATTATGTGGATTAAAACTAGAGGTGGGTAATGTTTATAGTCTAGCACTCTAGGGCGAATCAGACGCGAGAATGTGCTTTTTGCATTTCATCGCGAAAGACGAACCAAAGAGAAAGAGAAAAATAGAAAGAGGGTGAAAGGTAACGTTCGAAGCAGAGTTCGAGAAAGCGTTATCTTTGCTGTATACAGAAAGAAAATTAACAAAATTGTGTTTGTATTAATCAATTGTAAAGCACCGCAACTACTACTAAAATTTAACATTATATTGAAACATATCTCGTCCTCTCCGCATACGCGACTCGCGCCCATATCAACATTTTTTCAAGGCGTCCAAGACTTCTAAGAAATCTTGCGGAGGTTCTCTAGAAAAATCCAAACTCTCGCCAGTTCTAGGATGGGTAAATCCTATGGTTCTCGCGTGAAGCATGGGTCTCACGCTTCGTTTCCCTACTGCCTCTGCGTTTACTTTCTTTATTCCTGGATTGTTCAACAGCTGTTTCTTCACGCGTTCCTTGTTCCCGTCGTACGTTTCGTCTCCGAGGATACCACATCCGAGAAATTTAGAGTGCACGCGTATTTGATGCGTTCTTCCAGTATCTAACTTCCATTCTACGAGACTTGCGCTAGTCGCAGTATCCGCTGAAGTAGGGAATGTCTCTAGTGTTCTATAATTTGATCTTGCGAAACGTCCTGTTCTGAGACTCGAGGCGATGCTCATGCGAAGCCTATTTTTTGGATCACGACCGATTGGCTCTTCTACAACTCCTGCAGATGGATTCGGATGACCTAAAACTAACGCGACGTAAAGTCTTCGGACTGATCTCGCGGCAAACTGATCGCAGAGATGTTGATGCGCCGCGCCGTTCTTTGCGCAAACGAGAAGTCCAGATGTCCCTTTATCCAGTCGGTGAACGATTCCAGGACGAACAGTCGTATCCTCTTCCTCTGGTCCTAAGTACGGCATAATTTCATCATCATCATCGTCATCGTCATCATCGTCTTCTTCTTCTTCGTTCTGTACTTCTGCAAAATCTAAACTCTTCGGAATCTTCCTCCCTTCTTGGACGACTAAGGCGGGGCATCCGCAGTGATATAACAACGCGTTCACGAGCGTCCCGCTCGAATGCCCAGGCGCTGGATGCACCACCATCCCGGCCGGTTTATTTATAACAATAACATCCTCGTCTTCGTAAATCACGTCCAATTTTATATCCTCCGGTTCAGCCGTTAACGATTTCGCTCGTTCAATCGTCAATCGAATAACGTCTCCTCTTTGCACTTTGTACGTTTTCTTCATCGTCTTTGTTCCGTTCACGAAGACGTTCCCGTTGGCGATGGATCTCGCCACCGCGCCTCGGGTTATCTTCTCCTCGCGTAAATTTTCCGCGATGAACGCGTCCAATCGAGACGGTTTAATAACGACAACACCATCATTCGCACCAAAAGCTGAAGCAGAAGGGGCGATAATCTCTCGAACATTTGTGTTGTTGTCCTCCTCCTCGGAAACAACGAGTTCGTTAGACGAGGACGAGGAAGTAAAAAATAAACTCTCCCGTCTCCTGCTCTTTTGATCACACGAAGAAGAAGACAAAGGAGAAGGAGACAAAGTGCGAGTCCACCACGACGAAAACACGCTTCGCTGCTGCATGGTGGTGGTGTAATGATGCGACGAACAAAAGCACCGTCTCGCGAGTAACATTTTTTCCTTTGTTTTGGGGAAATTCACTCTTCATAACTCCATTTATTATCCACACGCACACACTACTACTGACAGACATACGTCGCACTGACACGTATTTAAAATAACACAGAAGAAGAAGTTTAAGACGAAAGAAGAAAATGGGCGCGTGTTGTTCGAAACCGGTCGAAGAAGACACCCCGGAAGTCATCGCAGAACGGAGAGAGCAGATGTTAAAAGCGGCTGAATTGAGACAGAAACAAAGCGAAAATCGAGGCGTGAAAACGCAAAAGATGAAGACAAAGTTGAAGACAGCGCAACAACAACAAAGCAGAAAAGGAGGAGTAGGATTAAACGAAGGCGAGAAGAGAAGAGCGGAGGGTGTGGTGGCCGATTGGAACTCTTAGAGAAGAAGATAAGAAGAAGAAGAAGAAGTTAGAAGAGAGAATAATAAATATGCGTAAATAGAGAGAGTGATGATTCTTTTGTATACCGGTATGTATGTAATTGTATTTTATAGCAGAGAGAAAAGTGTTTGAGATGTTGTGCATGTGTTGA
>Ga0255752_10000661_pt1 | contig 42362 bp, 36 predicted proteins | sample 011ome_25_FD_179952 | JGI IMG/M metagenome (GOLD analysis project Ga0255752, IMG submission 179952) | Coastal salt marsh microbial communities from the Groves Creek Marsh, Skidaway Island, Georgia - 011512CT metaG (version 2) | ecosystem: Environmental > Aquatic > Marine > Intertidal zone >...
AGTGAATGTCCTGCAAACCAAACAGGGAAAAAGTTATCGCCTCGTAAAATTATGATGGATACTCGAGATCGTTTACAAGAAGTTGGCCAAAATATTGATAATAATAAAGGAACTTTTAAGCCCGATGGGAAACAGTTGCTTGGTGATTTTATCACTAATGAGGAATTGTGGGCTTGTACAAGTTGTAATGCATGTGTAGAGGCTTGCCCAATTAGTATTAATCCACTTTCAATCATTATGGATATGCGACGCTATCTTGTGATGGAAAACAGCGCAGCACCAACAGAACTCAACACAATGATGACCAACATTGAAAATAACGGCGCACCATGGCCGTATAACCAAATGGATCGATTAAACTGGAATAAAGAATAAATTAATTTAAAAATGAAAAGAGAAGAAGCCGACGCACTATTACACCAAAAAGTAGAAGAAGGAGAATTAATAAGCCCTGTTTTGCCTGATGGCGTAAAAAATTATTTAATTGATATTGATGGTACCATAACGGAAGATGTACCAAATGAAGAGCCCCAACGCATGGCCACATGTTTGCCTTTTGAAGATGCCAAGCAAACCTGTAACAAATGGTATGAAGAAGGGCATATGATATGCTTTTTTACCTCAAGAACTGAAGATCATAGAGAAGTTACAGAGAACTGGCTTGCAAAACATGGATTCAATTATCATACGCTATTGATGGGCAAACCAAGAGGTGGAAATTACCACTGGATTGATAACCACTTGGTAAAAGCAACTCGCTATAAAGGTAAATTTACAGATTTGGTTGAAAAAGAAGTAACCATACAAGTCTTTGATGACAATAAGTAATAAATAAAAATACACAATGAGCGAGCAACTAAAAGTTCCAACAATGGCCGAATTTCATGCACAAGGAATAGCTCCTGATGTTTTGTTTTGGGTAGGATGTGCAGGAAGCTTTGATGATAGAGCAAAAAAAATCACAAAAGCTTTTGTACGAATTCTTCACAAAGCTAAGGTGAAATTTGCCGTACTTGGTGCCGAAGAAAGTTGTACTGGTGACCCCGCAAAACGTGCTGGGAATGAGTTTTTATTTCAAATGCAAGCCGTAACAAATATTGAAGTTTTAAATGCTTACGAAATTAAAAAAATAGTTACCGCATGTCCTCATTGTTTTAATACTTTTAAAAATGAATATCCCTCTTTAGGCGGAACATATGAAGTGGTTCATCATACACAGTTTTTGAAAAGCCTGTTGGACGAGGGACAACTTACCATAGAGGGTGGTCAATTCAAAGGCAAACGTATTACGTTTCACGATCCATGCTATTTGGGACGCGCCAATAATGTTTATGAGGCTCCAAGAGATCTCATAAAAAAACTTGACGCAGAGTTGGTAGAAATGAAAAATTGTCGAAAAAAAGGATTGTGTTGTGGTGCTGGTGGAGCTCAAATGTTTAAAGAAGCTGAACCTGGCAACAAAGAAATAAATATTGAACGTACAGAGCAAGCCATTGAGGTTAAACCAGAAATAATAGCAGCTGGATGTCCATTTTGTAATACGATGATGTCTGACGGTGTAAAAAATAAAGCCGAAGGACAAATTGAAGTTTTGGACATTGCTGAACTTATTGCAAACGCAGAAGATTTATAAATAAATGTTAGTCAATTTTCAAGACCTTCCAGAGACCTCAAGAGTGTGGATATACCAGTGCAATCGTTCGTTTTCTGATGTTGAAAACATTGAAATTTCTCAAAAAATTTCTGAATTTCTCAACTCATGGACTGCTCATGGAGCAGATCTCAAAGCTGGATTTGAAATTAAATATAAACGTTTTATTGTCATCGCTTTAGATCAAAATCTACAAACCGCTACAGGCTGTTCTATTGATGCATCAGTTCATTTTATTCAAACATTGGAACAAGAATATTCGGTGGATTTAATGGATAAAATGAATGTCTCATATAAACAAGGGGATTTTGTGGCCTACAAACCCTTAAAAGATTTTAAAACGATGGCTAAAAATAGATCTGTTTCCAAAAAGACTATTGTTTTCAATAACTTAGTGCAAAATAAAGCAGAGTACTTGGAACACTGGGAAGTCCCTGCCGAAGAAAGCTGGCATAGTCGTTTTTTCTAATGGATTGCAAATCGAACAGAAACTTCACTTTCTACCTTTATTTTTGAAAATTCAATATCTATAGGAGTTTCAACAGTGTCTTCAATCGCATAATCTGCTCTTGCTGCCATTCTCATATTGTCATAATAATAAGGTCTACTAAAATATTTATCATTGATATGAATTGCTTTTCCAAGTTGCTGATTTAGAGGCTTGGTTAGCGCTTCAGCTTGTGCTTTTGCTTTTAAAATGGCTTTTGATTTTAGGTCTAATTTTAAGGATTCAATTTTTGAGTATGCGGTTTTAATTAAACGGACATTCGAAATTCCTTCATATTCCAATCCAATAAGAACGTTTCCGGCGGTCATGGCATCATATACCTCTAGGGTATAGGACTTTGATTTTAAAACATTTTTACGCTTTAAAAAGTATTTTTTGTAATGGCTTGCTAGGTTATCAAGTTTTAATTGTTTTTTTAGATCTATTCCCAAATTTTCTAAAACAGCAGCCACTTTTCTTTCTTGTTTTTCCAAAGAAGTTTTGTTACGGTCTTCCCCTTCATCAATATAAATGGACAGATAAATTTGATCGGGGGTAACAAGGGTATCCACCTTTGCAGTAGTTTCCAGATAGGGTTGATCAATAAAGTTTTTTGTTTGTGCGAAATTTATTCCACAAAATGTGAGGGTTAGTAGTAATGCAATTTTTTTCATACTTTTTATTTTTAAAAATTATATCGAAACAATATGTATGCCAAATGATTATAAATTTTAAATAAGCAATTCAATTTATTCAATTATAACAGCATTATTTATTGAAAAATCATACGAAAAATAGTAATTTGGCATAGTATTTACTTATCTATTTTAGTAAACTCCATTTATGCGACACTTATTTACGTTATTTTGGCTTTCTTCATTTTCGTTGTTTTCTCAATCGCCTTTGGTTTCTTCCGACAGTTTGGCTCAAAGACAATGGGTTGATAGTCTTTATAACACTATGAGTTTGAAAGAAAGAGTAGGACAACTCTTTATGGTTCAGGCGTTTTCAGATGAAAAAAAACTTCAAAAAACAAAACTTTTAGAGCTTATAAAAAAACAGCATATTGGGGGCATTATATATTCAAATGGAGGTCCTGTACGTCAAGCCAAATTGGACAATGAACTGCAGGCCAATTCCAAAATCCCACTTATCGTAGGGATGGATGCAGAGTGGGGGTTAAGCATGCGACTCGATTCAACTTATGCTTTTCCATGGAACATGACTTTGGGTGCTATCGAAGATTTGAATTTAATAAAAAAAACAGGTCAATATATTGGAGAACACTGCAAACGTATGGGTGTTCATTTTAATTTTGCTCCTGTTGTTGATATCAATACAAACCCCAAAAACCCCATTATTGGTAATCGCTCTTTTGGAGAAAATAAACATAATGTGACACAAAAAGCACTAGCATTTATGCAGGGCATGCAAAGTGCAGGAGTTTTGGCCAATGCTAAACATTTTCCTGGTCATGGCGATACCGATAAAGATTCTCATAAAACGTTACCTACAATAAATTTTGATAAAAATCGGATAGAAGAAGTAGAATTATTCCCTTATAATGAACTGATTGCTAATGGATTATCTAGTGTAATGGTTGCTCATTTGAATGTTCCAAGCTTAGAGCAAAGAACGAACTATCCTTCTTCATTATCAAAGCCTATTATAACAGACCTTTTAAAATCAAAACTTAATTTTCAGGGCTTAATCTTTACTGATGCTCTTGATATGAAAGGCGTTTCAAATTTTAGTGTACCAGGCGAAATTGACTTACAGGCTTTTATTGCAGGAAATGATGTTTTGCTGATGTCAGAAAACGTTGAGATAGGAATGGAAAAAATTATGCTATCGTATTATTCAGGGCATATTTCAGAAGATCGATTAGCACATTCTGTAAAAAAGATTTTGATGGCCAAATACAAAGTTGGCCTTAATAATTACAAACCTATAGAAACTAAAAATTTGGTTGCCGATTTGAATCGTTCTAAAGATGATATTTTGTATTCAAAATTGATGCAAAATGCGATTACTGTGGTAAAAAATAATAATGCCACACTTCCCATCAAGGATTTAGAGTTAAAGAATATAGCTTATATTGGAATGGGAGACAGTTCTGGAGATACTTTTCTCAAAACATTAAAAAAGTACACCAAAATCACTCCCGTATCTGACAATAATTTAGATGAGCTTATTCGAAAATTAAAGCAATTTAATTTAGTGATTATTGGATTTCATAAATCAAACTCAACCCCTTGGAAGTCCTACAAGTTTACAAACAAAGAGCTTGTTTGGTTACAAGAAATAGCCAGAACCAACGAAGTTGTATTGAATGTATTTTCAAAACCATATACATTGGATGCTATAAAGTCATTTTCAAATTTTGAAAGTGTTGTTGTAGGCTATCAAAATAGTAGAGTAGCGCAAGAACTAACGGCTCAAATACTATTTGGAGCACTTCCTGCAAAAGGAAAACTACCTGTAAGTATTTCAAATTCAATGTACAAAGTTGGGCATGGTTTTGAAACTTCCAAAATCGATAGACTTTCTTATGGAAATCCTGAAAGTGTTGGAATGAGTCGCCTAAAACTTTCAAAGCTTGATTCTGTTGCCAATTTTGCAATTGAGGACGAAATGACACCTGGAATTCAATTGCTTGTTGCCAGAAAAGGAAAGGTGATTTACAACAAAAATTTTGGGTATCATACCTATTCCAAACAACGCAAAGTATCTTTTGAAGATTTATATGACCTGGCTTCTTTAACCAAAATTTTAGTTACACTTCCCTTACTTATGGAGTTGGTAGAGCATGGTTCTGTGAGTTTAGATGACAAATTGGGGGATCTATTACCCAAATACAAAACATCGAATAAATCAGATATTACACTCAAAGAAATGTTGTCGCATTTTGCACGTCTAAAACCTTGGATTCCTTTCTACAAGTCAACTTTGGATTCTGTTACTAATACCCCCATCTCAAAGTTTTTTAGTTCAAAAAAATCTAAAAAATATCCGATTCAAATTTCACAAAATTCATTTCTGAGAAAAGACATAACAGATACAATTCATCAACATTTAATGGAGTCGGAACTTTTAGAAGAAAAACAATACCGCTATAGCGATTTACCTTATTATTTTCTTAAAGATTATATAGAGTCGTATTATGATGTTCCCCTCGATGCACTTATTCAACAACGATTTTATAACGCTATTGGAGCAAATATGTCGACGTATAAACCCTTAGAAAAATTTGATACATCTCAATTGGTTCCTACAGAAAAAGATACGTATTTCAGATTTGACACGGTTCATGGTTATGTACACGATATGGGTGCTGCAATGCAAAATGGGGTAGGCGGTCATGCAGGGCTTTTCAGCAATGCTAATGATGTGGCCAAACTCATGCAAATGTATCTTCAATATGGTTATTATGGCGGCAATCAATTTTTAAAATCTGAAACAATTAATGCGTTTAATACTTGCTACTTTTGTGATGAAGATAATCGACGTGGTGTTGGATTTGATAAGCCTCAACTCGAAGATGAAGGACCTACTTGTGGTTGTATTTCTATGACAAGTTTTGGGCATTCTGGTTTTACAGGCACCTATGCTTGGGCCGATCCAGAAGAAGAAATTATTTATGTATTTTTGTCAAACAGAACTTACCCAGACTCTAAAAATAACCGCTTGTTAAAAGAAAATATTCGAACAGAAATACAGCGCCTGATTTACGAGGCCATAGTGGACTAAAAATGAAAATTGGAATTGTATGTTATCCTACCTTCGGCGGTAGTGGTGTAGTCGCCACTGAGCTTGGATTGGAATTGTCTAAAAAAGGTCATGAGGTCCATTTTATAACCTACAGTCAGCCTGTACGTCTAGAACTACTTAGTGCCAATGTTCATTTTCATGAAGTTCATGTACCAAATTATCCATTATTTCACTACCAACCCTACGAATTGGCCTTATCTAGTAAAATTGTAGATATGGTAAAAGTACATCAAATTGACGTATTGCATGTTCATTATGCCATTCCTCATGCCTACGCAGGGTATATGGCCAAAAAAATGTTGCATGAAGAAGGTATTGAGCTTCCAATTGTAACAACCCTTCATGGTACAGATATTACCCTTGTTGGTAGCCACCCCTTTTATAAAACTGCTGTGACGTTTAGTATCAATAAATCAGATGCTGTAACGTCTGTTTCCCAAAGTTTAAAAGAAGACACACAGCGACTATTTAATACTAAAAAAGACATAACAGTCATTCCCAATTTTATTGATTTAGATAAGCACAAGCCAACTACTAAAAACTGTCAACGTGATTTGTTGGCCATGCCAGATGAACGAGTTATCACGCATATAAGTAATTTTCGATCTGTAAAACGCATTCCTGATGTGATTCATATTTTTAATGCGATTCAAAAAGAAATTCCATCAAAATTAATGATGATTGGAGAAGGCCCCGAACGCGAAAAAGCAGAACAACTTTGTACGGAGCTTAATATTGAAAACAAGGTTGTTTTTTTGGGGAATAGCAATGAGGTCAACAAAATTTTATGTTTTAGCGATTTATTTCTTTTACCCTCAGAAACGGAAAGTTTTGGGCTATCTGCTTTGGAAGCTATGGCTTCTGGAGTGCCTGTTGTTTCCAGTAATTCTGGCGGATTACCTGAAGTAAATATCAATGGTGTTTCTGGATTTTTGAGCCCTGTTGGAGATATCAAAAATATGTCTCAAAATGCCATTCATATTCTTAAAAATAAGACTGACTTAGAGGTCTTCAAAAAAGGTGCAAAATCAACAGCCTTAAAGTTTGATATTCATCAAATCGTTCCTGCTTATGAAGAAATCTATAAAACTGCTTTAAAAAATTGTATCTCAATTTAGTGTCTACTAGAGTTTGTTTTATTAATTTTACCAACACTGAAAATTATATGATATAAATGGCTGGAAATTCTTTTGGTAACGTATTTAAGTTAACAACTTTTGGAGAGTCACATGGAGTGGCTATTGGTGGTGTAATTGATGGATGTCCTGCAGGGATTTCAATTGATTTTGATGCTATTCAGCACGAAATGGATCGCAGAAAACCAGGGCAATCCAAAATTGTAACCCAACGAAAAGAATCTGATACGGTTGAGTTTTTATCAGGAATATTTGAGGGAGTTACAACAGGAACGCCTATTGGCTTTATCATCAAAAACGCTAATCAAAAATCTAAGGACTACAGTCACATCAAAGATGTATTTCGTCCAAGTCACGCCGATTTTACTTATAACGAAAAATATGGTCAACGCGACTACAGAGGTGGAGGACGAAGTTCGGCACGAGAAACCGCATGTCGAGTTGTTGCTGGTGCAATAGCAAAACAATTTTTAAGTGCTATCGAAATTAATGCCTATACATCTGCTGTTGGCGATATTTCTTTAGATAATAATTATCAGGAACTAGATTTTTCCAAAACCGAATCCAACCCAGTACGCTGTCCAGATCCTATTTTGGCTGAACAAATGATTGAAAAAATCAAGGCTATTCGCAAAGAAGGCGATACCATAGGAGGAACGGTCTCTTGTGTTATAAAAAATGTTCCAGTGGGTCTAGGCGAGCCAGTATTTGACCGACTCCATGCACAATTAGGCAAAGCCATGCTTTCGATTAATGCCGTAAAGGGCTTTGAATATGGTTCAGGTTTTGAAGGCGTAAAAATGAAAGGTAGCGCACATAATGATGTGTTTAACAACGATGGCTCAACCAAAACTAATCGTTCTGGTGGTATACAAGGTGGAATTAGCAATGGAATGGATATCTATTTTAATGTGGCGTTTAAACCTGTAGCCACAGTCATGCAAGCTCAAGAAACCATAGACAAAGATGGAAATACTGTTGAAATGCATGGAAAAGGGCGTCATGACCCTTGCGTTGTGCCACGTGCTGTTCCCATTGTGGAAGCGATGGCGGCATTAGTTATTGCAGATTTTATGCTGCTCAATCGACTTTCTAAACTCTAAATTTTATGAAATCTCTAGCCCTACATTGGAAAATACTAATAGGCATGCTCCTAGGCGTTGTTTTTGGCTTCGTTATGCTTCAAATTCAAGGTGGTGAAGCATTTGTTACATCTTGGATAAAGCCTCTAGGAACTATTTTTGTTAAACTCCTAAAACTCATTGCAGTTCCACTCATTTTAGCCTCACTTATCAAAGGAATTTCGGACTTAAAAGATATCTCTAAATTTGCATCAATAGGTGTTAAAACCATTGTGATTTATGTCCTAACCACTGTCATTGCTATTAGTATCGGATTGACGTTGGTTAACATTTTTAACCCAGGGGATGGGGTTTCAGATGCAACCATTTCAAAACTGACCGAAACCTATGCCAATAACAGCAGTGTACAAGGTAAAATTGCAGAAGCCACACGCCAACAACAAAGTGGACCATTAGATTTTGTGGTGGATATGATTCCAGAAAATGCCTTTTCTGCACTCAGCAATAACAAACTTATGCTTCAAGTCATCTTTTTGGCCATATTTTTAGGAATTTCACTGTTATTAATTGGCGAAAAAAGTGCTAAACCTCTAAAAGATGTCTTTGATTCTCTCAATGATGTTGTCCTTAAAATGGTTGATTTGATCATGCTTACTGCACCCTATGCGGTCTTTGCGTTGTTGGCCAATGTGGTGGTATCTTCTGGAGATCCAGAGTTGTTGTATGCGCTTTTATTTTATGCTTCCGTTGTGGTTGGTGGATTGTTACTGATGGTCTGTTTCTATTTGATTGTTGTTGGTGTTGTGGTGAAAAAAAATCCGTTTTGGTTTTTAAAACAAATCAGTCCGGCGCAATTGTTGGCGTTTTCCACTAGCAGTAGTGCAGCAACACTGCCTGTAACTATGGAACGTGTTGAAGAGCATGTAGGCGTGGACAAAGAAGTGTCCAGTTTTGTATTGCCTGTAGGGGCAACGATTAATATGGACGGAACGAGTTTATATCAAGCCGTAGCGGCGGTATTTATTGCGCAAGCGTTAAACTTCGATTTGACGTTTACTGACCAACTGATGATTGTCCTTACGGCTTTGTTGGCCTCTATTGGGAGTGCCGCAGTTCCTGGTGCTGGAATGGTCATGTTGGTGATTGTTTTGGAATCTGTTGGGTTTCCTGCCGATAAACTCGCTATAGGATTGGCTCTTATTTTTGCTGTAGACCGTCCATTAGATATGTGCCGAACGGTGATTAACGTCACCGGCGATGCCACGGTGTCAACTCTTATTGCAAAACTAGAAGGCAAACTCCATACTCCAAAACCCAAAGACTGAGACGACCATTGGGAAGAGGTGAAGTGATTTGGGGTCTATTCCCTATTTGTTTTCAATTTTATCACTCTTCACAGGCGAGTAATCATTTTTTAATTTACCATTTACTATTATCTCGTCAAAATAACACTTAGCTCCAGTCGCTTTGTTTATATCTTCTACATTTTGAATATGAAAATGCAAATGTGCTTCTGATGAATTCCCAGAATTTCCACAAAGACCTATTAATTCTCCTTTTTTTACCTTTTGTCCTTGTTTCACAACAATTGAGTTTTGCTTAAAATGAGCAAAAAACAGAAATTCATTATTAATTGTTTTAAGAACCACCGTATTTCCTGGAACATAAACAGGATTTAATTCCCCTGGTGTGTTGTCTTTTATTCCGTCGACAGCTAAAACCACTTCCGCATCACAAGGTGCGATTAATTCTTTTCCAAAAGCTAAACATATACACTTCCCTATCGTTTTAGACACATAAAAATCTATAAAGTCACATTTTTTGGAAACTTTTTTTGGTGTAGTGGTTGGGATAGGGGAAAGGGAAGCTCTTTTTATTCCAAAAACCTATCCTGTATATCCTTTGTAGGCATCATACAATAGTCTTGTTTTCCAAACCATCGGTAGCGGTTTTTGGCAATCATACTATACAGTCCATCTCTTAAAAATTTGGGGAGGAGATAGCCTACTAACAGTAGTTTGTGCCCACCCTCTAAAACTTTGCACAGTTCCAATACGGCATCACTCTTTTTGTAAAGCGTTTTTTTATTGTAAAAAAGGAGGCTCTCTAAATTTTTAAGATGTTCAGCGTTGAGTGTTTTTTTAGCATATTGCCCTTGAAGTGAAGCGAACTTTAAGACCTTTTTTTTATCGTGTTTAAGGAGGTAGCGTACGCTATGTTGACACAAATTACAAACACCATCAAAAAATACAACCATGACATTATTTCTTTGGTTTTACAAACTCCAAACGTTCCAAGCTCACCGTTGTTGTAAACAATCCATAATTGACCACCGCTTTACCTTTTTCGATTTTGTCTATAGTCCCAATGGCCCTACCATCGTCCATACGGACGTTTTCACCCACTTTAAAATCATGTTTTGGTTTTGGAGGCGTTTTTGCTGCTTTTTCTTTGGCGGCTTTCTTTTCCTTTCGGATTTTGGCTACTTTTTGATCGACCTCTTTTTGCAAACGGTTTTTTGCTTTGAGTTGCGCTTGTTTTTGTTTGTTGGTGAGTTTTTCTTTTTTGGAATTTTCGATTTGAACCAATTTAAACAACTCTGCCAAAAGCTCACGTTTGCGTTTGTTTTGCTGGAATTTATCCCCTAAATCTTGAATTTTTTTACCTAAATAAATCAAGCGTTGATTGCTGTCGTAGAGTTCTTGATAGTTTTGCAGTTTTTTTTGTGCCTTTTCGTTGATGCTTTCCAAACGTTCTGCTTCCAAACCCTTTTTGACCTCATTTTGTTTTAGTGCCCGTTCGGTTTTTTCCAATTTAGAACGTTCTTTTTGAAGCTTTGCAATGGTTTTATCAAAACGAATTTTACCGCGTTCTATTTTCTTTTTAGAGCGATTGATTAAACTGTAGGGAATACCATTTTTTTGTGCCACCTCAAACGTAAATGAACTGCCTGCTTGACCAATGACCAGTTTAAAAATAGGTAAAAGTGTTTTTTCATCAAACAGCATGTTCGCATTTTGAATATGAGGCAATTCGTTGGCCAAAAGTTTCAAATTACTGTAGTGCGTCGTGATGATGCCAAAGGCCTCACGTTCATAAAATACCTCCAAAAAGGTTTCGGCCAAAGCCCCGCCCAGTTCTGGATCACTTCCTGTTCCAAATTCATCAATTAGAAACAAGGTTTGTTTGGTGCATTTTTTTAGAAAATGATTCATTTGTTTGAGACGATAACTGTAGGTGCTCAAATGATTTTCAATGGATTGGTTATCGCCAATATCACTTAAAATGGTTTCAAAAAAACACATTCTTGAGCGTTCATGAACAGGGATTAATAATCCCGATTGCATCATCACTTGTAGCAACCCAACCGTTTTTAGAGTAATACTTTTTCCTCCGGCATTGGGGCCAGAAATCACAATAATTCTGCTATCGGTAGCCATTTGAATGGTTTGAGGAAAGGTTTTTTTCTTTTCTTCATTATTGGCCACCAAAAGCAAAGGATGATAGGCATCTCTTAAAAACAATTCTTGTGTTTCACTGATTTGAGGTCGAATGGCGTTAATTGATTTTCCATATTTAGCTTTGGAGTAGAGTACATCCATAAGCGTTAAATATTCCTGATATTGCTCCAAAAGGGGTTTGAATCCTCTAATAAAGTTCGTCAATTCAAGAAGTATGCGTTTAATTTCTTCGGTTTCTTCAAACTCCAAATTGTTTAAATCGCGTTGGTAACTTTGTGTAGTATCAGGTTCTATATACACAATACTTCCTGTTTTGCTAGCCCCTAAAATACTCCCTTTGACTTTTCGGCGATACATGGCTTTGACGGCCAAAACACGCCTGTTTTCCATTACCGTTTCACGGATTTCATCCAAATACTCTGCGTTGTTGTAATGGCTAAGCGCTGCATTAAAACTCGTATTTATCTTTGTTCGTACCGATTGTATGGATTTTCTTAAACTATAAAGTGTTTCTGAGGCATCATTTCGAATTTCACCATACTTATTGATGATGCTATTGATTTGATCAGAAATTAAAGATGTTTTTTCTAGTTGCTCCGAACGTTCAAAAAGGAGGGGGTAATATTCATGAAATTTTTTAAAAAACTTCAAAAGCACATTGGTGGTAATGGACAGCGATGCAATTTTTCGAAATTGTTCGACCTCCAAAAAATTATTTTCGATTCTTAAAAGCTTTAACTCCTCTGCTATATCTTCAAAACCATGATTTGGAATGCGGTTTTCATTTTCAAAAGATGATATAAATTCATGGGTCAAATCCAACATATAAACCGCATCTTTTTGATTTTCGTAAGGTTTAAGGTGTTGAATTTTTGCTTTTCCAAGGTGAGTTATAGAAAATGATGCAATTTGCGCAACCACCGCATCAAACTCTAAATCATCTAAGGTTTTTTGAGAAATTGTTATCATACTCCAAAAATCGAAAGCAAATTTAGGTATTAATGTTTAGAATATCCTTTAAATTTCTTTTCTTAGCATTTATTTAAGACCCCAAAAAGATGTAAGCTATGCGCAAATTACACGACAGTTGGAAACCCATTTTAACTCCAGAATTTAAAGCCCCATATTTTTTGGATTTAGTAGATTTTATAAAAAAAGAATACGAATTTCAGACATGTTATCCTCCAAAAGAACAAGTGTTTAATGCTTTTACTTTATGTCCTTTATCAGATTTAAAAGTTGTAATTATTGGCCAAGACCCCTATCATGGCGTAGGCCAAGCCAACGGATTATCGTTTTCAGTTAATGATGGTATAGCCCACCCACCATCATTAGTAAATATTTTTAAGGAATTACAAACGGATTTGGGAATTCCATATCCAAAAAGTGGTGATTTGAGTTCTTGGGCTTCTCAAGGGGTTTTGCTTTTAAATGCAACCTTAACGGTTAGAGCAGCGGAGGCGGGAAGTCATCAAAAAAAGGGTTGGGAACAGTTTACAGATTATGTAATTAAAGCAATTTCTAGCGAAAATTCTGATGTTGTTTTTATGCTTTGGGGAGGCTTTGCACGAAAAAAAGCAAAACTGATAGATTCAAAAAAGCATTTAATTTTAGAAAGTGGTCATCCTTCGCCACTGAGTGCAAATCGAGGGTATTGGTTTGGAAATCAGCATTTTAGTAAATGCAATACATTTTTAAAGTCAAAACATAAATCCCCCATAAATTGGCAATTAGATTGATTTTACTAATTCAGAATAGGGGAGTTTACGACCTATAATATCCAAAGCTATCAATTGTTGTTGTACTGCTTCAATTGTATTTTCATCAATATTTTTTTGCGACCATTCTGTACTATTTAACCACGATTGTACATCTTTTTGTTTTTGTCCATAGCGTTTGGATATAATTTGATCTATTTCGGGAATGGATTTAAAATCTTTAGAAATGCCGTTAATGATTTCCAAAACCGATTGCAATACATCAGAATTGTTTTTGATAAATTCATTTCTAGCGGCAATCACAAAACAAGGCCAAGGTGTAGGGCATTCCCCAATGCGTCTAAAAGTGTTGTTGTCGACAAGTGGTTTTGTGGTAAATTTTTCCCACATAAAATAATCCGCTTCGCCATCTGTTAATGCACGTATACCACCCTCAAGATTTTTAACAATTTTAAATTTCAAATCATGGTCCGTATCCCAGCTCAACTGTTGTGCATTAACATAAGCCATTAAATGCGATCCAGAGCCTTTTCGACTTATTGCAGCATTTTTGTTTTTAAGTTCTGAGAGGTCTAAGTATGGCGATGTTTCAGCCACATGAATGCCCCAAATTAACGGTGATTGTACAAAAGTTTGCACAATTTTACTTTGGTTGCCGTCTGTAATTGCTTTTACAATGCCTTCGGTAAGTACAACAGCCAAATCTATGGTGTTGTTTCCCAAATCCTGAACCATTTCTCCTGTTCCTCCTTGGCAGTCTGTCCATCGCAAATTAATACCTCTGCTTCTAAATGCTTTATTTTTCAACCCTAAATACCATGCATAGTTAAAATGCTCTGGCACCCCCCCAATTCGAACCTCCTTCATTAACAAGTTAATTTTTTTAAAGTGTATTTAATCAATAGATCCACAGTTTCTTCAGAATTTTTACTGAATGTCCCATTGACTCTATTGGCCAAAATGGCGTTCATAGAGCACGCTTGGTGTCCCAATAATTTTGATAACCCGTAAATTGCAGAAGTTTCCATTTCAAAATTGGTAATTCTTAAGTTTTCAAAACGAAATGATTGCAATTTATCTCTAAAAATACTGTCTTTTGGTTGCAAACGCAATATTCTATCTTGAGGGCCATAAAATCCTCCACAAGTGGCGGTTATTCCATATTGTATATTGTTGTCTAAAAGTTGAGTTTCAAGCGACTTTGAATTTTGAACAACAACAGGTTTTGCGCGTTCAGAATCCCAATTGGTATGTTTGCAAAACGCAGTTTCAATAGCTGTGTTTTGAATCCTTTTTATTTGATATGATTGCAACATACCATTGATATCTATTGCATAAGAACTTAACAAAAAGGAGTCTACAGGAATATCGGATTGAAGCGCTCCAGAAGTACCAATACGTACAATTTTTAGAGACGTCAAATCAGGTTTAATACGTCGAGTTTTAAAGTCAATATTCACTAATGCATCCAATTCGTTTAAAACAATATCAATATTATCAGAGCCAATTCCCGTAGAAATTACAGAAATCTGCTGGTTCTTATACACTCCAGTATGTGTTTTAAATTCTCGTTTTTGAATTTTAAATTCTATCGTATCAAAATAGCGCGACACATGGTCTACTCGGTCAGGATCGCCAACGGTAATTACGATTGGCGCAAGGTGCTCTGGTCTCAAATTGAGATGGTAAATACTCCCGTCTGGATTTAAAATTAATTCAGATTTTTTGATGCTCATACATTTCAGTTTATCCTCCAACACGTTTGACATGAAATCCTAAATCTTTGAGAAATTCCATGATTTTATCTCTGTAATCCCCTTGAATGATAATGCTTTCTTTTTTGAAACTTCCTCCTACACTAAATTCTTTTTTCAATTTAGAAGTTAAAGTTTTGAAATCAGCATCCGCACCAGTATACCCCTCAATAATAGTAATGGGTTTGCCTTTTCGCTTTTCATATTTACAAACCAATGGGGCCTGCTGCATCCACAACCCATGATTTTTTTCGGAGTTGCTTTGTGCTTCGGTTTCTTTATGGTCAGGAAAAAGATGTTGGAGTTGGTCTCTTAAGTCCATTATTTTTTGGTTAACCCTAATTCTTTTAGGCGTTGATTTAAAAACTCTCCAGCGGTGATATCTTCAAATTGTTTTGGGTTATTTTCATCAATGCAACTTTCTAAAACATCCAATTTCATGGCGCTAATAGGGTGCATAAAAAATGGTATAGAATAACGTGATGTGCCCCACAACTCACGCGGCGGGTTTACAACTCTGTGGATGGTTGATTTTAGTTTATTATTTGTATGGCGAGAAAGCATATCACCTACATTGATCATCAATTCATCATCCTCTGCAATGGCATCAACCCAATCTCCATTGTGGTTTTGCACTTGGAGTCCACGACCTTGAGCGCCCATCAAAAGTGTGATTAAATTGATATCTCCATGTGCAGCAGCACGCACTGCTTTTTCAGGTTCTTGTGTTATGGGAGGATAGTGTATAGGTCTTAAAATACTATTACCATTATGGATAAATTCATCAAAATATGTTTCTTCCAATTCTAAATACAATGCCAATGCTCGTAATACATATTTTGCTGTTTTTTCTAACTTTCTGTAGGTTTCTTTTCCTGTAGTATTAAATTCAGGAAGTTCTTTAACTTCTACATTTGAATGATATTCATTCTCTAACTCAGGATTATTTTCTACGTATTGACCAAAGTGCCAAAACTCTTTCAAATCACCTTCTTTGCGTCCTTTTGCACTTTCTTTACCAAATGAAACATAACCTCTTTGTCCTCCAATTCCTGTAACTTCATACTGTTGTTTCTTTTCTAAAGGCATATCAAAAAACTTTTTCACTTCACTGTATAAAGAGTTTACTAACGAATTTTCAAGAAAATGGCCTTTGAGCGCTACAAATCCAATGGTCTCGTAGGCATGTCCAATTTCAGAAACAAATTTTTGTTTGAGTTGTAAATCTTCAGACAAAAATTCTCGGAGATTTACACTAGGAATTTTATTCATAATCAATACAATACTTTACACAAATATATGAAATCAATAAGTTATTTTGTAGTGATTTAAAATTTGATGTGTTAGTTCATATTTATTTTTTACATTTGATTAAAACGTATTCGAAATTCTTTGAAGTCTATTTTTTCATATTCATCATTTAAAGTTTCTAAAAAGATTAAGCAAGAGCTCTATTTCAATATGCTCAAGTCGAGAATGATTGAAGAAAAAATGTTGGTTCTTTTGCGTCAAGGAAAAATTTCCAAGTGGTTTTCAGGTATTGGTCAAGAAGCCATTTCAGTTGGGGTTACAATGGCATTACAAAATGATGAATATATTCTTCCAATGCATCGAAATTTAGGCGTTTTTACCACAAGAAAAATTCCATTAGAACGTCTTTTTTCTCAGTGGCAAGGGAAAGCGAGTGGTTTTACCAAAGGCCGAGATCGCTCGTTTCATTTTGGAACACAAGTGTATAAAATAGTGGGAATGATATCGCACTTAGGTCCACAGCTTGGTGTAGCCGATGGCATTGCATTATCCCATATTTTAAGAAATGAAGCTAAATTAACTGCCGTTTTTTCTGGAGAAGGAGGAACTAGTGAGGGGGATTTTCATGAAGCCCTCAATGTGGCCTCTGTATGGAGCTTGCCTATATTGTTTTGTATTGAAAACAACGGATATGGATTATCTACTCCAACAGATGAACAATACAAGTGCAAACATATTGCCGATCGAGGAATAGGTTATGGAATGGAGTCTCATATCATCGAAGGTAACAATGTTTTGGAGGTGTATTCAGAAGTCAATAAAATTGCCAAAAGCGTTCGAAAAAATCCACGTCCAGTGCTTATAGAATTTAAAACCTTTCGCCGCCGTGGTCACGAAGAGGCGAGTGGTACAAAATATGTTCCTGAAGATTTAATGAATTTTTGGGAAACCAAAGACCCGATTTCCAATTTTGAAGCGTTTTTAGTCAGACAAGATATTTTATCAACATCTAAAATTCAGATTTTAAAAACAGAAATTTCAAATGAAATTCAAAATGGTTTGGACTTAGCTTTTGCCGAAGACACTATCGTTGCAGATTTAGAAACAGAGCTTAAAGATGTGTATAAAAGTTTTGATGATCAAGAAATTAAGCCAAACCAATCTTTAAAAGAACTACGCTTTGTAGATGCTATTTCTGAAGGCTTAAAACAATCTATGGTACAACATGACGACCTTGTTATTATGGGGCAAGACATTGCCGAATATGGAGGTGTTTTTAAAATTACAGACGGTTTTGTTGAACAATTTGGTAAAGCCCGTGTACGTAATACCCCCATTTGTGAGTCGGCTATCGTTGAAGTCGCTATGGGTTTATCAATCGCTGGTATCAAATCTGTGGTTGAGTTACAATTTGCCGATTTTGTAAGCTCAGGTTTCAATCCCATTGTTAACTATTTGGCCAAATCACACTACCGTTGGGGGCAAGAGGCCAATATTGTTCTCCGAATGCCTTGTGGTGCAGGTGTAGGAGCAGGCCCATTTCATTCGCAGACCAATGAGGCTTGGTTTACAAAAACACCTGGACTAAAAGTGGTGTATCCCGCATTTCCTTTGGATGCCAAAGGACTTTTGGCTACTGCAATTGAAGATCCAAATCCTGTACTTTTTTTCGAACACAAAGCACTTTATCGTAGTGTTAAACAGGATGTTCCAACAGATTATTATACAATTCCTTTTGGAAAAGCAGCGCTACTCAATGAAGGAAATGATGTGACGATTGTTTCATATGGTGCAGCCGTACATTGGGCACTTGAAACCCTAGATAATCACCCAAATATTTCTGCTGATTTGATTGATTTGCGATCACTTCAACCTCTGGATATGGATTGTATTTTTAATTCGGTTAAAAAAACCAACCGTGTGATTATTCTTCAAGAAGATTCTATTTTTGGCGGTATTGCAAGTGATATTTCTGCACAAATTATGGAACAAGCATTCGAATATCTAGATGCCCCTGTCCAACGTGTTGGAAGTTTAAATACCCCAATCCCATTTGCAAATTCCCTAGAACAGCAGTATCTTGCAAAGCGTAATTTTGATACCGTTCTCAAAACGCTTTTAGAGTATTAAAATGGACTATTTAGAACTTTTTTTAAAGGCTTTACTAGGCACTGTTAAATGGACATGGCGTTCCATTACTTTTGATGTGCCATGGCATCAAAATTATTTTTGGGGACTGATTGTCATTTCTCTTATAGTTTTTGCTTTAGAAGTTGTATTTCCTTGGCGAAAAGAACAAAAAATCTTTAGAAAAGACTTTTGGTTGGATGGATTTTATATGTTTTTTAATTTCTTCATCTTTAGTATCTTTATTAGTGGGTTTTATAAATGCATTTCTAAATTTTCGAATGATATTCTAGGCATAAAAATGACAAGTCTTTCTGTTTTAGATTTATCTAGTTTTTCACCCATAGTTCAGTTGCTAATCTTTTTTGTTGTTCTTGATTTTGTACAGTGGTTTACACATACGTTATTGCATCGTTACGACTTTTTATGGAAATTTCATAAGGTCCATCACTCTGTAAAAGAGATGGGTTTTGCAGCACATTTGCGCTACCACTGGATGGAAAATATTTTGTACAAACCTTTAAAAGTTTTAGCGTTAATGCTCTTAGGTGGTTTTCAGCCCGAACAAGCTTTTGTAGTACATTTTTTGGCGATTGCTATCGGTCATTTAAATCATGCCAATATTAAATTGGACTATGGTCCGTTGAAGTACATTTTTAATAACCCCATTATGCACTTGTATCATCATGCACACACCCTTCCTGAGCCATTCAAAAATGGGGCAAATTTCGCCATAAGTTTAAGCGTTTGGGATTATATTTTTAGAACAAATTATGTTCCAAAACCAGATAAAAATTTACGTCTTGGCTACAGTGATGATGCCAAGATGCCTCAAAATTTTTGGGGACAGATGCGTTATGGTTTCCGAAAAGAAGATTGATTTATTCGCTTTTTGAAGTCACAAAATCCACAATTAAAGCTGTAATCATTTTACCCACATTAAAACCCTTTTTTTTGGGATATAATTTTGGTGCAGCCTCGCATATATGTAGATAGGTTGCATTAGAATGGTTCCCCAAACCAAATACAAATTGTCGCGCTTTTGTACTGTCAAATCCAGTAGGAGTCATGGCGCTACTTGGGCAATGGGTTATGGCATCACAATCGACCTCTACTCCAAAAGGTTGTTTGCTTACAAAATCTTGTCCTTTTTCTAGAGCTTTTTTAAATGAAATTTCTTTTCTCACTCCAATACTTTCAAAAGAAATATACGCTATATTTTTAGTGTTTTCAATACGGTTATAAATATACTCAGAGGTGTAATTTTCATGCACTCCAAAAACAAAATAGCGTTCCAAAAACCCTTCCTCAAGTGCATAGCTAAATCCATTGCCACTGTGTCTACCTTCGAGTCCTCTAAGGTCGGTATGGGCATCAAAATTTATAGCGTTTAATTTACTTTTTAAGCCCAATGCACAACCTTTAATCATGCCATATGCATTGTTGTGACCACCTCCAATGGCGATGGGGATTTTCCCATTTTTTTTAATCAAATGCACCAAATGAGTGACTTCATTATCTATAATGGTTACCTTTTTTCGAAGCTTTTTTTCAATGTTATCATCACTCTTTTTGAAATCTATTTTATCGAAATCAAAATGCCCTAAAATAAGAAGTTGGTTGGCCTTTGTAAAACGATTAGATTGAATATTTAAAAGCGTTTTTAGCACCGAATTCCAAGCATTTTTTGTTCCAGGTTTACCAAAGTTTGCCCGTACACCGATGTCTTCTGAAATACCAAAAAGCACGAACTTAGCGGATGATTTTTCAAGTTGATTCTCAATAGATTTTTTGGAATTCCCAAAAGAAACATCTTCAAAAAATTTTGTTTCCCCCTCTCGTTTTTGAACAAGGTTTTTGGCTTTGTTAGAGGTTAAAATTTTAAAATGTTTCATTTTATAGGTCTTCAAAAAATTTACCTTCAAGCATCACTTTTTCCACAGGATGATTTCCAAATTCATAAGGAATTTGGTGGTAAGATTCCATTTTTTTGGTCAAAATAAGGTTGGCTTTTTTTCCAATTGTAATACTGCCATAATGTTCAGAAATTCCCATCGCATAAGCACCATTGATGGTAGCGGAATTAATGGCTTCTTCGGGAGTCATTTTCATTTTGATACATGCCAAACTCACCACAAAATTCATATTTCCACTTGGTGCCGAACCAGGGTTGTAATCACTAGCCAATGCTAGCGGTAGTCCTGCGTTTATTAGTTGTTGTGCAGGGGTATAGGGAATGCCTAAAAAAAAGGAACAGCCTGGCAAAGCAACGGGCATGGTTTCGGAGTTTTTAAGCGCCTCAATATCACTCGTAGAAAGTTCTTCTAAATGATCTACCGACAGGGCATTATGTTGTACACCAAGAGCGACACCACCAAATGTATTGAATTGATTGACATGGATTTTCGGTTGTAGTTTGTATCGTTTTGCTGCAGATAAAATTCGATTGGTGTCATCGAGGTCAAAATATCCTTTTTCACAAAAAACATCGACAAAATCTGCCAAATTCTCTTGATGGACTTTAGGAAGCATCTCATTGATTATCAAGTCAATATAAGCGGTTTTATTGGATTTAAATTTTTCAGGAAGAGCATGAGCTCCCAAAAATGTAGCTTTAATTTTTAGATTTGTCTCTTGCTTTATGCGTTGAATAATTCGAAGCATCTTTAGTTCAGCATCAACAGTGAGTCCATAGCCCGATTTGATTTCCAAAGCTCCTGTTCCCAATTTGGTAAGATGTTGAACTCTATTTAAGGATTGCTCAAAAAGTTCATCTTCAGAAGTGTTTTGAAGGGTTTTAGCAGAGTTTAAAATGCCTCCTCCACGCCGTGCAATGTCTTCATAACTCAATCCATTAATACGATCCACAAACTCTTGACTGCGATTTCCAGCATACACCACATGGGAATGACTATCGCACCAAGAAGGTAAAACCAATCGATCGGTTGCATCAATGAGTTCATCACCGTTTTGAGCTTTAAAATCTGTCATTGAGCCAAAATCTGAAATACGGTCGTTTTCTACAATCAGAAAGGCATTATCGATTTTCGGTAGGGTTTTCATCGCATCACCAGCCACTTTTTTTTGGCGATTTGACCGCACTTGTAGCAGCTCTCGAATATTGATAAAAACCTTACGCATTATTTTAATTTAGACCACCAGTCATTTCTTCGGGTTTAACCCAAGCATCGTATTCTTCAGCAGTAACATATCCCAAATTGATGGCTTCCTCTCGAAGTGTAGTGCCATTTTTATGGGCAGTATTGGCAATCTCGGCAGCTTTATAATATCCAATTTTTGTATTCAATGCAGTAACAAGCATCAGTGAATTGTTGAGTAATGCCTTAATGACTTTATGATTAGGCTCAATACCAGAGGCACAATGTTTTTCAAAACTTACACAAGCATCTCCGATCAGTTGCGCCGATTGTAATAAATTGGCGGCCATCATGGGTTTAAAGACATTTAATTCATAATGACCTTGAGTACCACCAACAGTTATGGCCACATCGTTCCCCATGACTTGTGCACAAACCATGGTCAATGCTTCACATTGTGTGGGGTTCACTTTTCCAGGCATAATAGAGCTTCCTGGTTCGTTGGCAGGAATTATAATTTCTCCAATTCCAGAACGTGGTCCAGAGGCCATCATTCGGATATCATTGGCTATTTTATTGAGTGAAACCGCCAATTGTTTTAATGCGCCATGCGATTCCACAATAGCATCATGCGCAGCAAGCGCTTCAAATTTATTTTTAGCCGTAACAAATGGGAGGCCTGTAAATTCTGCGATATATTTTGCGACCAACACATCATATCCTTTTGGTGTATTTAGCCCTGTTCCTACGGCCGTACCGCCAAGGGCCAATTCACTAAGGTGTTCCAAAGTGTTTTTTAGTGCTTTTATACCATGGTCCAATTGAGAAACATAACCTGAAAATTCTTGCCCCAAGGTCAGAGGTGTTGCATCCATAAGGTGCGTCCGTCCAATTTTTACAACCTCTTTAAAATCTATTGATTTTTGGTGTAAAGTATTTCGAAGTTGTTCTACACCAGGAATTGTGACTTCTATAATTTTTTTATACCCAGCAATATGCATTCCTGTGGGGAATGTATCATTAGACGATTGTGATTTATTTACATCATCATTGGGTTGAATGGTTTTTTCGCCCTCGCCAATGGTCTTTCCAGCCAATTGGTGTGCCCTGTTGGCAATAACCTCATTGACATTCATATTGCTTTGTGTTCCAGAGCCTGTTTGCCAAATAACCAGTGGAAATTGTTCGTTGTGTTTTCCATCTAAAATCTCATCACAAACTTGAGCAATTAAATTTCTTTTTTCTTCAGATAAAACACCTAATTCGTGATTGGCAAAAGCCGCTGCCTTTTTTAGATAAGCAAATCCATAGACCACTTCTAGTGGCATAGATCCAGCAGCTCCAATTTTAAAATTATTTCGAGAGCGCTCGGTTTGTGCGCCCCAGAGTTTATCAGCAGGGACTTGAACCTCGCCCATGGTGTCTTTTTCTGTCCTGAATTTCATACAAATGGCTATTAATACTACAAATTTAGGTGTTTTTAAAGAATAAGAACTAAAAAAGCCATCAAAACATTGTTAGATGTCTTCAGTTTTTGGATAAAATTGTTACTTTTGGAGTCCCTAAATCTAATGAAATGAATTTTAATTTTTTTGCTCTTTTACTTACACTATCTATTTTTATTCTGTCCTGTCGTGACACCAAAACACCTTCTACTCAAACACATAATCCTAAACGTGTTTTTAAGGGTAATGTTGTGATTGGACATGAAGCCCAAAGTTTTAGTCCATATAACAGTCAAAACGCATATTGGATTGACGGAAATCCAAAATTTGAACATTTAGACTCATTATATCAAAAATTTCGATACCCAATGGCCTATTCGCCTGTTTATGTTGAAATGACTGCAACGTTGGATACGGTTTCGGAGCGCATTGGATTTGCTTTTGATTATGATGGTTATATTTTAGTAGATTCTATTCTTAAAGTTGAAATGTTGGAACCTTACAACGATTGTCATAATCATTTAGCAAATACAACTGATCAAACCTTTACAGCAGAACAAGTATCGTTTAATGTGTTTAATTTTGAATTTGGAAACTATACACATACAACGATAACACCATTGGGGTTTAGAATTTCCAAAAATTATTTAAAACACACTGTTTTAGGGCAGTTAGAAAGTGCTCAAGTCGCTGATTTAGATAAAAATGGTTTTCAAGAATTATATGTGATTTATAATACACCAAATGAAGATTTATCGACAAAGCTTTGGATATTAAACAATGATGCCAATGACTTTGTCAAAACGGTATATATTCCAAAATTTAAAAACAAAAAAAGGTATCGAGGTCATGATAGATTTACGTTTTATCCCAACTATTTAAAACGAGAGTTTCCTCTTTTTAATGATAATGACAAAGATAATTGGCCAACTGCTGGAACATGGGTAACTCACTATGGATTGGAACACAAAAGTGATGGAATATCTCTTGTTGAGCTTCCAGGCGCCCATTGGCAGGGCGGGATAGATTGGAATCTAAATGATACGGGAATAGACTCAAAAACAGAACGCCAATGTTTTGAGTATTATGATAAAAACAAAGGAAAAGTCGTTTCTCAATTGAAACTTCGTATTAACAACAACCAATTTGAAGGTCGTTTTGGTTGGGACGATGGTGAAACGGATAATTGTTATGGCACTTTAAAAAACGGTTGGGTTGATGATCAACTATTTTTTGCGGAATACCACTATTCTACAGAGGGTGAAACTATGGTACAAGAAGTGGTATTTAAACAAATTCAACAGGGGTATTTGCAAGGGGAAGCTGAACTTTATGAAGATAATGGGGTTTATAGAATTGACCGAAGCAAAGAAATTAATTTTGCAACAGGACTATTTTTTAGGAAGATTGATTGCCCGTAAAAATCTGTTAATAATTTTAAATATTTACGTTGTAATACAACAAATGTTGCCCTATATTTGCATAAAGTTTATTTGAAAAAAACACATTATGTTCGAATTTGATCAGTATTTAGGATTTTTAGCATTTATGACCATCCTTACCATAGGTTTTTGGTTAATGATTTTTTTACTCACTTTTGCCATTCCATACTGGTTATTTGGCTCAGCTTTTGAAGCGTTTAAAGAAAAACGTGATGCTAAAAAAGCCAAATTAAAAGAATAATTTAACGTCTTAAAATATTATAAAATCCAAACCTTTAGGTTTGGATTTTTTTTGCTATAAAATTTCAAAAATCTTTTCTGTTGGGCGGCCCACAATAGCCTTGTTGCCATAGACCACAATAGGACGTTCTATTAGCTTTGGATGGTCTATCATCGCTTGAATAAGTTCGTCGTTAGAAAGTGTTTTTCCTTTGTAATTGGATTTCCAAACGGCTTCATTTTGGCGTACCAATTCTAGCGGAGAAATACCAAGTTTTTCAATAATTGTTTTTAACTCATCAAAAACCAAAGGAGTGTCTAAATATTTTACAATTTCAAACTCTTTTCCGTGTTCTTCAAGCGCTTGAACACCCAAACGAGACTTGCTACAGCGAGGGTTGTGGTATATTGTTATCATAGGGTTTGTGGTTTATCGTCATTTTGGCCCATCATCATCAGATAGGATTTTAAAAAGGGCATTAAATCGCCATTCATTACAGCATCAACATTTCCAGTTTCATGGGCAGTACGAACATCTTTAACCAGTTTGTAGGGATGTATCACATAGTTTCGAATTTGACTACCCCATTCAATTTTCATTTTTCCCGCTTCAATGTCCTCGCGTTGTGCCATTTGTTTTTTGAGTTCAATTTCATACAATTGCGATTTTAGCATTTGCAAAGCACGGGCGCGGTTGTCATGCTGTGAACGGGTTTCTGAGCATGAAATTTGAATGCCCGTTGGTTTATGAGTGAGTTGAACTTTAGTTTCAACTTTATTGACATTTTGTCCGCCTGCACCACTGGAACGTGCGGTGGTAATTTCGATATCGGCTGGGTTGACCTCAATTTCAATAGTATCATCTACAAGGGGATACACATAAACTGATGCAAAACTCGTATGACGCTTTGCATTACTATCAAAAGGAGAAATACGGACCAGTCGATGCACACCATTTTCACCTTTTAACCAACCAAAAGCAAAGTCGCCTTCAATTTGTAGTGTGACTGTTTTTATACCTGCCACGTCACCATCTTGAAGGTTGAGTTCTTTGATTTTAAACCCATTTTTTTCGGCATACATGATATACATTCGCATCAGCATACTCGCCCAATCACAACTTTCTGTACCGCCAGCACCTGCTGTAATTTGAAGGACTGCACTAAGGGCATCGCCTTCTTCAGAAAGCATATTTTTAAATTCTAAGTCTTCAATATGTTGTGCGGTTTTCTGAAAAAGAACATCAACTTCACTAGCCTCAGCTTCACCATCTTTATAAAAATCAAAAAGAACCTCTAAATCTTCAATTTGTTCTTGTGCTTTTTCGTAGTCTTTAATCCATTTTTTGTTAACACGAATGGATTTCATAATGGTCTCAGCGGCTTTTGGGTCGTTCCAAAAATCAGGAGCGTATGTTTTTTCTTCATCATTTTGAAGAGAAATGCGTTTGGCATCTAAGTCAAAGATACCTCCTTAACGCGCCAAGGCGTTCCAAAAGATCTTTTATTTGATCGTGGTTTATCATAAATTTATTTTGATGTACAAAAATAGAATTTATAGCAAAGAATTAAAATAATATGTAGATTTACGTTCAAAATTTTTTGCCATGCAGATTGATTTACGAAGTGATACAGTAACAAAACCAACGCCGGGAATGGTGGAAGCTATGCAAAATGCGAAGCTTGGTGACGATGTATATGCTGAAGACCCCACAGTCAATGCCTTACAAGCACGTTTAGCTAAAATGTTTGGCAAAGATAAAGCGCTGTTTTTCCCCACAGGGACCATGGCCAATCAAGCGGCTATAAAATTGCATACACAACCTGGTGAGCAAGTGATTTGTGATAAATATGCACATATTTATAATTATGAAGGTGGTGGCGTGTCTTTCAATAGCGGTGTTTCTTGTAAATTAGTTGATGGTCAAAGAGGGATGATGACCGCTCAACAAGTCATGGAAGCAATTAATCCTCCTGATTTTTATCATAGCCCTTTGACAACTTTAGTCGCTTTGGAGAACACCACAAACAAAGGAGGTGGTGCCTGTTGGGATTTTCAAGAGATAAAAAAAATTAAATCCATTTGTGAAACCCACAATTTAGGATTGCATCTTGATGGTGCTCGACTTTGGAATGCTTTGGAAACCAGAAATGAATCCCCCACAGAATATGGTGCTGTTTTTGATACGATTTCAGTGTGTTTGAGTAAAGGTTTGGGGTGTCCAATTGGCTCTGTTTTGATTGGCAATGAGGCGATTATGGAAAAAGCATTGCGTTTTCGAAAAATGCTTGGAGGCGGTATGCGACAAGTGGGCGTACTGGCAGCTGCCGGTTTATATGCTTTAGACCATCACAGAACACGTTTGACCGATGATCATATCAAAGCAAAAGCGATTGGCAAAACACTTCAAAAATCAGATTATGTTGCTGAGGTTCAACCCATTGAAACTAATATTGTCATTTTTGAATTGGCTGCACATATTAATTCAGAAGCTTTTATAAAAAAACTTAAATCCAAAAACATATTAATTAGTAATATGGGTGGTGGAAAACTACGTATGGTCACTCACTTAGATTATACGGATGATATGCATGAAATACTTCTTGAAACTTTAGAGAGTGTTTCCTAATTTTTTTATTTTTACATTTCCTAAATTCATTTACCATGAGACTTATTTTTTATTCATTTTCTATTTTTTTTCTAATACTATCTTGTAAAAAAAACGCAAGTCAATCCACTATGGCACATTCTATTGAACCTCCAAAACCAAAGCAAATCCATAAAGAGTTATCCAAACACGATGATGTAAGAATTGATGAGTTTTATTGGTTAAATGACAGAGAAAATTCTGAAGTAATAGATTACTTAAATAAAGAAAATGAGTATTATGAGGCTAAAACGGCTCATACTAAAGATTTTCAGGAGGATTTATTTCAAGAAATGAAATTAAGAATCAAGGAAGATGACAGCTCTGTGCCTTACAAATATAATGACTATTGGTACATCACTAAGTATGAAAAGGGTAAAGATTATCCCATTTACACTCGAAAAAAAGGTTCGTTAAAGGCAAAAGAAGAATTGCTTTTTGATTGCAATGTTATGGCCGAAGGGCATTCGTACTTTAATTTGAGGAGTATAAATGTAAGCCCAGATAATTCATTGGTTGCTTTTGCTCTTGATACCATTGGTCGAAGACAATATACATTACATATAAAGGATTTAAAAACAAATACAATTTTAGGAGATAAAGTTGATAATTGTACAGGAAGTAGCACATGGGCCAATGACAATAAAACGTTATTTTACACCTTAAAAAATGAAATAACATTACGCTCTGAAGCCATTTACAAGCATAAACTTGGAACTAATTCGGATGACGACCAATTGGTTTTTGAAGAAAAAGATGACACCTTTGGAGTTGGAGTGTATAAGACCAAATCAAAAAAGTATTTAGTCATTTCGTGTTACAGTACCCTTACTACAGAATACCAAATTTTGAATGCCAATACACCAGATCAAAAGTTTAAAGTATTTCAGCCCAGAACAAGAGGCTTGGAATATTCAATCTCACACTTTGGCGATTCTTTTTATGTGCTTTCTAATGCTGATAATGCTCAAAATTTTAAATTGTCTAAAACTTCTGAAAACAATACTGAAAAGCGTTACTGGAAAGATGTAATCCCGCACAGGGAGGATGTCTTATTGGAGGACATAGAAATTTTTAAAGACTTTTTAGTAGTATCTGAAAGAAAAAATGGATTGAATCAAATAAAAATAGAACGTTGGGATGGTACAGACAGTTATTATCTTCCTTTTGAGAGCGAAACCTATACGGCGTATACGACCACAAATATTGATTTTAATACTGATGTTTTACGTTATAGTTATCAGTCCATGACAACACCTTCTTCTGTGATTGATTTCAACATGGTTACAAAAGAGAAAACTATTAAAAAAGAGCAAGAAGTTTTGGGAGGAAAATTTAAAAAGGAAAATTATGTTTCTGAGCGTCTATGGGCTACAGCAACAGATGGGACAAAAATTCCTATCTCATTAGTACGTCATATAGACACCCCAAAAAGTTCTGAAACACCACTGCTTTTGTATGCCTATGGGTCTTATGGAGCAACAATTGATCCCTATTTCTCAACAGTACGTCTGAGTCTGTTAGATCGTGGGTTTATTTATGCTATTGCACACATAAGAGGTGGTCAATATCTTGGTCGTCAATGGTACGAAGATGGAAAATTATTAAAAAAGAAAAATACATTTACAGATTTTATTGATTGCTCAAAATATTTAATAGATGAAGGTTATACTTCTTCGAAGCATCATTATGCCATGGGAGGAAGTGCAGGAGGATTGCTAATGGGTGCAGTGGTTAATATGGTGCCAGAACTTTATAATGGTGTAGTTGCAGCAGTTCCTTTTGTTGATGTTATAACAACCATGTTGGACGATAGCATTCCGCTAACGACTGGCGAATATGATGAATGGGGAAATCCCAATGATAAAACATATTACGATTACATGAAGTCATATTCTCCATATGACAATGTAAGCAATCAGCAATATCCAAATATGCTTATAACTGCTGGATTACATGATTCTCAAGTGCAATATTGGGAGCCTGCAAAATGGATAGCTAGGTTACGACTTCAATCTAAAAATACATCAGATCTCTTTTTAAAAACTAATATGGATGCAGGACATGGGGGTGCATCTGGCCGTTTTGAAGCGATCAAGGAGGTTGCTTCTGAATACTCTTTTTTACTAGACCTCGAGTCAATCTCAAAATAAAAGTTGATTTTTTTTTTTATTTTTGTAGTCTAAACCAATTGTATGTCGTTAGATCAACAATCTAAAATTTATAATAATGTTTTGGAGCTTGTGGGAAATACACCACTTGTAAAGCTCAATCATATTACAAAAAGCTTTCCAGGCACTTACTTAGCAAAGCTAGAGGCTTTCAACCCTGGGCAATCTTCTAAAGATCGTATTGCATTGTACATCATTGAAGAAGCCGAAAGAAAAGGTATTTTGAAGCCTGGCGACACAATTATTGAAACAACTTCCGGAAATACGGGTTTTAGTATTGCAATGGTGAGTATTATAAAAGGCTATGATTGTATTTTGGCAGTAAGTTCAAAGTCTTCTCCAGATAAGATTGATATGCTTAAAAGTATGGGTGCAAAGGTGTATGTTTGCCCAGCCAATGTAAAGTCAGATGATCCGCGATCATATTATGAAGTTGCAAAGCGCTTACATAACGAAATAGAAGGATCAGTTTATATCAACCAATATTTTAATGCCTTAAATACAGAAGCCCATTTTAAAACAACTGGGCCGGAGATTTGGGAACAAACCAATGGAAAAATTACTCATTTAGTGGCGTGTAGTGGAACAGGAGGTACAATTTCTGGAACAGCACAATATTTAAAATCACAAAATCCTGATATCAAAATTATTGGAGTAGATGCTTATGGCTCTGTAATCAAAAAATACCACGAAACTCGTGAATTTGATGCCAATGAAATTTATCCATACCGCATTGAAGGATTAGGAAAAAATTTAATTCCAACAGCCACTGATTTTGATGTGATTGATGAATTTATAAAAGTTACAGACGAAGACAGTGCTCATACTGCTCGAGAATTGGCTCACACCGAAGGCATTTTTGGTGGCTACACTTCTGGAGCTGTTGTACAAGCGGTTAAGCAATTGCAAGAACATTCTTTATTGGTTAAATCCGATGTTGTAGTGATGATTTTTCCAGATCATGGCTCACGCTATATGAGTAAAGTTTTTAATGATAAATGGATGGAAGATCAAGGGTTTATGGACGAAACACTCAAACCTTCTACCAAGCCCATTGAATACGTTAAATAACCGAACCATTTTTTTACCCCAACTTAATTTTCTACAGAACTTTATAAATTTACAAATCATTATGTTTTGAATATATTATTCCATAATTTTGACAACTAAACCAACAAAAAATTAGATGAGAGATTTATTTGAGAAGATATATAAAGACAAAGGGCCATTAGGGAAATGGGCAAGTCAAGCAGAAGGCTATTTTGTATTTCCAAAGCTAGAAGGGCAGATTTCTAATCGTATGAAATTTCAAGGTAAAGACGTCATCACCTGGAGTATAAATGATTATTTGGGTCTTGCCAATCATCCAGAAGTACGTGAGGTTGATGCCGCCGCTTCAAGTGAGTATGGTTCTGCCTATCCAATGGGAGCTCGAATGATGTCTGGACATACAGAACTACACGAGCAATTACAACAAGAACTAGCAGCATTCGTCAATAAGGAAGCAGCTTATGTTTTAAACTTTGGTTACCAAGGTATTATGTCAACAATTGATGCCCTTGTTGGTAAGGATGATATCATTGTTTATGATGTTGATGCTCATGCATGTATCATTGATGGTGTGCGTTTACATATGGGAAAACGATTCACCTATAAGCATAATGATATTGAAAGTTTAGAAAAAAACTTAGAACGTGCTACTAAAATGGCAGAGCAAACAGGTGGTGGTATTCTTGTTATTTCAGAAGGTGTTTTTGGGATGCGTGGAGAACAAGGCCGACTCAAAGAAATTGCAGCCTTAAAGAAAAAATTTAATTTCCGTTTTCTTGTTGATGATGCCCATGGTTTTGGAACATTAGGAGCAACTGGTGCAGGAGCGGGCGAGGAGCAAGGCGTTCAAGACGATATAGATGTATATTTTGCAACTTTTGCAAAATCTATGGCCAGTACTGGTGCATTTATTGCAGCTGATCAAGAAATTATTGATTATTTAAAATATAATTTACGCTCACAAATGTTTGCAAAATCATTGCAAATGCAATTAGTTAAAGGTGCTCTAAAGCGTTTAGACATGATTAGAACCACGCCTGAGCTTAAACAAAATCTTTGGAAAATTGTTGATGCGCTTCAATCTGGACTTAAAGAACGAGGGTTTGATATTGGAACAACTCAAAGTTGTGTGACCCCAGTTTACCTGAAAGGTAGTATTCCTGAAGCCATGGCATTGGTAAAAGATTTACGAGAAAATCACGGAATTTTCTGTTCCATTGTTGTGTACCCTGTTATTCCTAAAGGATTGATTCTGTTACGAATGATACCAACAGCAATGCATACACTTGAAGACGTGGAAGAAACACTTCAAGCATTTTCTAGCATTAGAGAACGATTAAATTCTGGACTTTACAAAAGACTTTCCGCTGCAGTATCTGCAGCCATGGGCGAGTAATTTTATAAATTTTTTTTGTACGTACAGCGTTTTTTAATCAGTTGTGGATTAAAATCACGCCATAGTTTATGAATTTCAAGATTGTCTGAAAGTTCGGGAGTCCTTCTGCATTCTGTGATTCCTTTAGCTTCAAAAGTTTTGTGGTATTCACTAAAAATGAGTGCATGAACCCCTTTGTTTTGATAATTTGGATGTACTCCAATTAACAAGAAATTTACAGATTTAGATTTTTTAGCTTTCAATATTTTTAAAAATCCAAACGGAAACAACTTTCCTTTTATCTGTTGTAGTGCTTTTGCAAAAGAAGGCATTACAACCGCAAAGGCAACAAGTTCATCATTTGAATCAACGACAAACTTGATATATTCTGGATTAATAAAATTCAAAAACTTCTTTTTCATATAGGCTTTTTGAAGCTCTGTGATTTTTACAAATGAAGATAGTTTTGAATAACTCAAGTTGAATAAATCAAACATTTGATCTGCATAAACCATGACTTCTTTTGTTGAAGTAAAATTTAAAGATTTAAGACCATATCGTTTTTCAATGACCTCGCTTAAGCGCTTGAATTTTTCAATTTTTATATCAGAAAAAGCGTGTTTATATTCTAAGTATTCCTTTTCAACAGTAAAGTTGTTCTTTTCTAAATGCGAAGCATAATAGGGATGATTGTACCAAGAAATCATCGTTCCAATTTCATCAAAACCATACGTAAGTACACCCACTTTATCCAAATTTGAAAACCCAACAGGACCTTCCATATATTCAAGTTGATGTAGTTTTCCAATTTTAGAAACTTTATTTAGCAATGCTTTACTAACTTCTTCGTCATCAATAAAATCAAACCATCCAAAACGCATTTTTTTTACGTTTTGCTCATTGATTTCAATCCAATTGACAATAGCTGCTACACGTCCTACAATGACATTGTTTTTGTATGCCAAAAAAAGACGAACTTCTGCATCTTTTAGAATTGGATTTTTAGTTTTATCAAATATTGAAATTTCTTCACTAATAACGGGAGGAATCCAATATGGAGAACTCTGATATAATTCAAATGGAAATTTTACAAATGCTTTTTTTCCTTCTTTAGAAGTAACTTCTTTTATTTCAATCATAAAATTTAACCTTCGTCAAAATCTTCAACTTTTTTCTTTTTTGATTTCCTTTTTTTGGAGCGTGATTTTTTTTTATTTTGATCTTTTGCTGAGCTCTTATTATTGATTTTTGGTTTATCTACATGACGATCTAATCTGTAAGAAACACCAAAATTAACACTAAAAACAGATGGTGTATCCTTAAAGTTAAACGTAACTGCTGTGTCAAATTGGAGGTCTTTGTTAAAGAGATATCCACCACCAAAACGCACAAGATTGTCAGCATAAAAATCACTTTTTATACCATGCTTTTCGGCAAAAACAGCCCATTTTGGATTGAAAGAATGCGTTAGTGTAAGAATGTAGTGCAAATCTTGTTGAACTGAACTGATGCGATCCATCATTAAATTAGTTACAAAAACCCATCCGCCGTAAAAATTATTTTGTGTAATAACTGCAGCTCGATAGCTTAATCCCTCTACACCACCTGCGGTGTAAGGATTATCTTTTGTATCATAATTTACACCAGCCGATACGGCAACTGCTGGAATGAGATGTCTCCATTTGAATCCCCGATTTGCATGATAACTGTAGACGTTTATTTTCTCCTCTCTGTTCTTGTTAGGGTCATAAACTAAGTATTTTGCGCCTAAATTTAGATTTTTAAAGTTTGCTCTTTTGCTTTCAATAGGAGTACCAAAAGTGTATGTTTTTGTATCCCTTTGATATGTGCCTTGAAGATTAACTTCTAGGGCTTCCTTAAAAAACCCATAATGAGCAGCAAAGTCAACACCAAAACCTTTGACTTCATAGGACGGGTAAGGTGTTCTTTTTTCATTCATTAAAAAAGGACCAACTTCAAATTGTAATACGTTTATCCCTACTGAAAATGCGGTTTGTGAAGCTCCTGGACGGTTAGAATTAATCACATCGGTGTATTGTGCATGAACAGAAGCTGTACAGCACAATAAAAAAATCAGGGTGTTTTTAAAGATTGAGGTCATTGTTGTTTTGCTTTTATCAAATCTACATATTTTTAAATAAATCAAATACAATTACAAACGTATTTTGGAGCTTTTTGGTATTCATTGCGTTATTAATCCCTAAAAATAAATTAAAGAATTGTATTTTTGAGCAAACTTGTTAATTATGATTCAAACGGCATCTATTGTTGGCTTAGCCAAAACTATTTTTATAATAGTTTTGTTTTATACCATTTTCAAATATGTAATGCGTCTTTTGGCCCCTTTTTTTTTGCGTGCTATTGCTCGAAAAATGGAACGCCAATTTCATCAGGATGCTCCAACAAATCTAACTCAAAAAGAAGGTGAAATATCTATAGATAAATCCCCCAAAAAACACTCATCTAATAAAGATGTGGGAGAGTATGTTGATTATGAAGAGGTAGATTAATTAAATGATTATGAATCAATTACTCAAAAAATACGTCAAACATCTACTTGTTTTTATTGGTTTTATATTGCTTTCTTTGGCCTATTTTAGTCCAATTTTGCAAGGCAAAAAAATAATTCAAAGCGATATTGTACAATATACCGGTATGGCCAAACAGCATACCGATTTTAGAGTATCAAATGATACTGAAACCTATTGGACTAATAGTGCTTTTGGGGGAATGCCAACCTATCAGTTAGGTGCAAAATATCCTAATAATTTTATCAAAAAAATAGATTTAGCCCTACGTTTTTTGCCTAGACCTGCAGATTATCTGTTACTTTATTTTATAGGATTTTACATCCTTCTTTTGGTCTTGGGTCAAGATTTTCGTGTGTCAGCACTTGGTGCACTTGCATTTGGGTTTTCCACCTATTTAATTATAATTTTAGGAGTAGGTCACAATGCCAAAGCCCATGCCATTGCTTATATGCCATTTGTTTTATCTGGTATAATTTTAGTCTTTCAAAAACGCTATTTTTTAGGCTTTATTTTAACAACATTGGCTTCTGGTTTAGAAATTGTTACGAATCATCCACAAATGACATATTACCTGTTATTTGTTATTTTATTTTTAGGTCTTTCTTATTTAATTAAAGCATTTAGAGAGAAAGAACTACCAAGATTTTTGAAATCTACATTTGTCCTAATTTGTGCTGCTATTTTAGCAGTAGGTATGAACGCTTCTAACTTACTTGCCACTAGTGAATATGTCAAAGAAAGTACTCGTAGTCAAAGTGAATTATCTATACTTCCCGATGGTACACCAAGACCTCAAACAACAGGCTTAGAAAAAGAATATATTACCCAATTTAGTTATGGTATTATTGAAAGTTTCAATTTGTTAATTCCCCGATTTATGGGTGGTGGATCTACAGAAGAATTAGATACAAATTCTGAAACCTACAAAGCCTATAAAACTTTGGGGGCAACAGCATTGCAAGCGCGAAATGAAATAAAACAAGCACCAATGTACTGGGGCGAACAACCTATTGTTGAAGCACCAGCATATGTGGGTGCAGTTCCTGTTTTTTTGTTTTTGCTTGCTCTAATTCTATATAGAGAACAACATAAATGGTGGCTAGTTTCGGCAATAATTTTATCCTTATTATTATCCTTTGGAAAAAACTTTTCAGGACTTACAGACTTGTTTATCGATTATGTACCTCTTTATAATAAATTTAGAGCGGTAAGTTCTATTCAGGTTATTCTAGAGCTTTGTATTCCTGTTTTGGCCATGCTAGGTCTCAGTAAGTTTTTTACAGATGATACATCAGAATCACAAAAACTAAAGGCGCTTAAATATGCTGCATTTTCAATTCTAGGTTTAACTACAATATTCTTGTTGTTCAAAACGAGTTTGTTTGATTTTGTAGGACTTCGCGATGGGCAATATCAAAAATTCTATGGTGTAGATTTTGTAAAAGCATTACGCAAAGACCGCATACAGCTATTTACCAACGATTCGATAAGAACTATTGCTCTTATTGCAGTTGCCTCTACAACCTTATGGTTTTACCTTCAACATAAAATAAATAAAAACAAAACTCTTATAATCCTTGGTGTTTTGATTGTATTTGATTTAGTTGCTGTTGATCGACGTTATGTCAACAACGATAACTTTGTATCTGCTTTAAAAGTTGATAAACCTTACACAGCCACTTCAATTGATAAGGAAATTTTGAAAGACAAAGATATTTTTAGGGTGTACGACACTTCTGATGCTTCTACAAAAGCGTCTTATTTTCACAATTCCATAAGTGGTTATCATGCAGCCAAAATGCGCCGTTTCAATGAGTTAATGTCGTTTCATATTGAAAAAGGAAATCCAGAGGTATTTAATATGCTAAACACCAAATACATCATTTACAGCGACGATGATAATCAGTTACAATATGTTGAAAATGATCAAATTAATGGCAATGCATGGTTTATAAATACGCTAACAGCCGTTGCTAATGCAGATGCTGAAATTCTCGCGCTTGACACGTTAAAAACTAAAATTTCAGCAGTCATAAACAAAAAATACCATAAATCAAAAAGCTATACTATAGATTCAGAGGCCTATATTGAATTGATAGATTATGCGCCAAACAAACTTGTTTATTCTTCTACTAATAGCAATGATGGTTTTGCTGTTTTTTCTGAAAACTATTACAAAAATGGGTGGCAGGTCACTATTGATGGACAAGAAGTACCGCATTACAATGTAAACTATATCTTAAGAGGTTTAGAAATTCCAAAAGGCAATCACACCATAAAGTTTGAGTTCAAACCACAAGTGGTGCATACTGGCGCAAAGATTTCTCTTATAAGTTCTATTGTGTTTTTGATTTTAATTTTAGGTGCTTTTATTTTAATTTATAAAAATAAATGAAAAAGGTACTTATAATAACATATTATTGGCCTCCTGCTGGTGGACCTGGAGTACAGCGTTGGTTGAAGTTTGTTAAATATCTCCCTGAGTTTAACATTCAACCTATTGTATACTGTCCAGAAAATCCCTCATACCCAACCCTAGATTCTTCTCTTTTGCAAGAAGTTGATTCTAAAATAACAGTGCTTAAACACCCCATAAAAGAACCCCTACGTTTTTTGAGTCTATTATTTAAATCAAAAACCAGTATATTGTCAAAAGGAGGGATTCCAGATTCAAAAAAGCAAAGTCTTTTTGAACGTTTTCTTATTTATATTCGTGGTAATTTTTTTGTCCCAGATGCTCGTATTTTTTGGGTAAAACCCTCTGTAAAATATTTATCATCGTACATTTCAAAACATCAAATCGACACTATCATCACTACAGGTCCGCCTCATAGTGTGCACCTTATTGGCATGCAACTCAAAGCGAAACATCAACTGCGTTGGTTGGCCGATTTTAGAGATCCTTGGACGGATATTAGTTATCACAAAAATTTGAATTTAACTCAAAAGACCCAACAGAAACATTTAAAACTGGAGCGTCAAGTGTTGAATACATCAGACCATATTATTGTGACTTCCTCACAAACAAAACAGTTGTTTTCTAAAATCACTCAACAACCTATTTCTGTAATTACCAATGGTTTTGATGACGAAAATGTATCTTCAATTATTTTAGATTCAAAATTTTCATTCACACATATAGGTTCTCTTTTAAACCAAAGAGACCCCATACTATTGTGGAACGTTCTTTCGGAACTTATTCAAGAATTGCCTGAGTTTAAGGCCAATTTTCAATTGGTTCTTGTAGGCAATGTAAGTGCAGATATTAAAGCCTCAATGGACTCCGCAGGGCTTACCTCTTTTTTAAAGATAGTAGGCTCAGTTACTCATAATGAGGCTATTATGTACCAAAGAAAAACTCAAGTCTTATTGCTTATTGAAGCCAATACTACAGAGGCGTCATATATTATTCCAGGAAAATTATTTGAATATATCAATGCCAATCGTCCAATTCTAGCCTTTGGGCCAAAGCCATCAGATATACCGTCTATTTTAAAGGACACCCAAACAGGAAGATACTTCGATTACGAGAATGAAACTGCATTAAAAACACATATTTTAGAGCTTTTTAAGGATTATAAAACCAATTCACTTTCTGTAGCTTCAAAAGATATAGAACGGTTTTCTCGCAAAAATTGCACAAAGCAGTTAGCAGAAGTATTGAATTCTAAATAAAAAACCACCCTGAAAAAAGTTCAGGATGGCTCTTCGTACTAATCAAACAAAAATCAAAATCAGTGTAGGTTTTAGTTGTTTTTTCTTGAGCGACTCGGCGTTCGTTTTTGTTGCGAACGTGTATTGTTTTGTGCTATAGACCGTGTTGTTGTACGTACAGATGTACGAGGACGTGTGGTAGAGCGAACAGGAGTTTGGTTGCGCATATTAACATTATTATTTGTTCTATTTACAGAACGTCTTGTTGTAGACCTAGTAACAGAATTCTCATTGCGATTTCCATTGGTATATCCAAGCGAATGGTTACTTCTTGTTTTACTTCGTGGATTACCATGATACACTTCTGGTCTACGATTATTGCGGTAGGGGCCATTGTAATGACGACGAGTAGGGGTATAATACCTTCTGTATGGTCGATCGTATACTACGGCTGTGTGCACACTTGGTCTTCTATATTGTACATGCCATGGGTGTTGTCTGTAAAAGCGGTTTCTACTATTCATATATCCGTGGCAATAAAAACTCAAGTTTGGACGATAATTCACATATAATCTCCCAACTTGACGAACATATCCTCTGTGGTTGTAATGAATACGGATATTTCCAATTTGACGTACACGGCCATAAAAATCATAAAAAACAGGTACATTTTGAATTTGAACTATAGCACCAAAATCATCATACTGAATATAGGCGTCATAGCGGTAACCTGTGTTAAAACTGACATACACATCATCATAAAATCCAACATCCAAGACGCTTACATTTGACCCATAAACGCCATTGATTTGATTCAAAATATTAAAATCAAATTGTCCGTCTGGAAATACAGCAAATTCAATTCCCTGTTCATCAAAAATGAAAGCATTACTGTAATTGCGAGCGCTTAGTGGCGCATTCGCAAACGAAAAACTAGAATAAATAGCGGCACTTAAAATAATCAGTAACTTTTTCATAATATAAATGTTTAAAGGTTCTTTTTTAGTTTTAACCAAACAGTGTGCCATAATTTATATTATCACATAAATAATTGATTATTAGCTATTTAAAATATCTTTAAGATATTTTGCTGTGCTAGATTTTTTTGAATTTATAATTGTTTCAGGAGTGCCTTCGGCCAAAAGATGTCCGCCGTTTTTCCCACCTTCTGGGCCTAAATCAATAATATAATCAGCAGATTTGATGAGTTCCAAATTATGTTCAATAACAATTATGGAATGGCCATGACTAATCAGTGCATTGAATGATTTAAGAAGTTTTTTAATATCATGGAAATGTAAACCTGTTGTTGGTTCATCAAAAATAAAAAGTCCCGATTCACTATTAGTTCCCTTGCCTAAAAATGAAGCCAATTTAATACGTTGTGCTTCGCCACCGGAGAGGGTAGAAGAACTTTGTCCGAGTGTTACATAGCCCAATCCAACATCTTGTAGGGGCTGTAGTTTATTTTTTATTTTATTACAATTGTGAGTTTCAAAAAAAGTCAAAGATTCATCAATAGTCATATTCAAAATATCATCTATTGTTTTTTCTTTGAATTTGACTTCCAAAACTTCTTTTTTGAAACGTTTTCCATGGCAGCTTTCACATTTGAGTTGTACATCAGCCATAAACTGCATTTCAATAGTTACAACACCTTCGCCTTTACAACTAGGGCAGCGACCGCCATCAACATTAAAAGAGAAGTGTTTAGGTTGGTAATTCCTTAGCGTACTGAGTTTTTGTTTTGAAAACAACATTCGGATATCATCATACGCTTTGATATAAGTTACAGGGTTGGAGCGTGAAGACCGTCCAATAGGATTTTGATCTACAAATTCAATAAATTTTATAGAACTAAAGTTCCCAGAAATGCTTGAAAAATCACCAGGTTTATCACCATATCCAACAAGGGCTTTATTTAGTGCTGGATATAAAATATTTTTAACTAGCGTGCTTTTTCCACTTCCAGAAACACCTGTTACCACAGTAAGCATATTTAATGGAAATTCTACATCTATATTCTTTAGATTGTTGGCACGTGCCCCTTCGATTTTTACAGCATATTTTGATGTTCTGCGGTTTTTTGGAAGTTCAATGGCCATTGTTCCATTGAGGTATTTTGCCGTTAGTGTATCGTTTTTTAAAATAGAATCATAATCACCAGTGGCCATAATTTTTCCGCCAAAACTACCAGCTTCAGGACCAATATCAATAATATAATCTGCGGCTTTCATAATAACTTCATCGTGTTCAACCACTATAACCGTATTGCCCAAATCACGTAATGATTTTAATACAGAAACAAGCTGTTCGGTATCTTTGGAATGCAAACCTATACTGGGTTCATCCAAAATATACATTGAGCCAACAAGACTACTGCCAAGTGATGTAGCAAGGTTTATTCGTTGGCTTTCGCCACCAGAAAGTGTATTTGATTTTCTGTTTAAAGTTAAATAATCGAGCCCAACATTAGATAGAAAGCGCAAGCGATTTCTGATTTCGACTAATAGTCTTTTTGCAATTTCGTTTTCATTTTCTGTGAGTGTCAATTCCTCAAAAAAAGCTTTGAGTTCTTTGATTGGTAGCTCTACTAAATCTATAATAGAATGCCCGCCAATTTTTACATAACTGGCTTCTTCACGTAGTCGTTTACCTTCACATTTGCTACATTTTGTTTTGCCACGATAACGAGAAAGTAATACCCTGTTTTGAACTTTATAGGCTTTGGCTTCTAACTCTTCAAAAAATGCATTGAGCCCTGTAAAATAGGAATTTCCAGTCCAAAGTAATTTTTTTTGATTTACATCTAACTCAAAATAGGGCTTGTGTATAGGGAAATCAAATTTATGACTACTATTGACCAGTTCATTTCTAAAATATGACATGCTTTCTCCACGCCAAGGAAAAATGGCATTTTCATAAACTGACAGAGTTGTATTGGGGATCACAAGACTTTCATCTATACCTACTACATCTCCGTAACCTTCACATTTTGGACAAGCACCATAGGGATTATTAAAACTAAAAAGATGGTTTGTAGGTTCAAGAAATGTTTGTCCGTCTCGTGTAAAATTATTACTAAAAACTTGGGTTGAATTTTGGTCTAAATTTTCAATTTCACAATTCCCTTTTCCTTCGTAAAATGCCATTTCAATAGCATCTGCAAGGCGATTAAAAAAATCCTCTTCGTGGCGTACAATAATACGATCGACGACAAGCTTTAGACTAGAAACTTCTGCGCCAATCCCAATGCAATACTCTATTCGTTCTACTTTGTCATTGATTTTAATTCTTGCATACCCTTGATTTTGAAGCGTTTTTAGTTTTTCATCCAATTGGCGGCCTTTTTCTAAATGGATTGGAGCAAGCAGAAGTAATTTTTGATTTTCATCAAAAGATTGAACGTAATTTACCACATCTGTGGTGTTGTCTTTTTTTACAATACCATTTGAAATAGGAGAGTATGTAGTGCCAATTCGGGCAAAAAGTAATTTTAGGTAATCATATATTTCGGTCGAAGTACCTACTGTAGAGCGTGGATTTGTTGAATTAACTTTTTGTTCAATTGCAATTGCGGGTGCAATGCCTTTTATATAGTCAACATTTGGTTTGTGTAATCGACCTAAAAACTGACGTGCATAACTCGATAAACTTTCCACATATCGGCGTTGTCCTTCGGCATAAAGTGTGTCAAACGCCAAGCTTGATTTTCCGGAACCAGAAAGTCCAGTGAGTACAACCAGTTTGTTGCGTGGAATTGCCACATCAACATTTTTTAGGTTGTGTAATTTTGCACCTTTGATTAGAATATAATCCTTTGGGTGAAGCTTAGAAAACGTGTTTGACATTGACCAAAAATAAGTTGTAAAGATACCATTATTGCCTAAAGAAATAAAAGCAATTAACGTCTTATTAAGAATAAAAAAAACCAGCAAAAATTTGGATTTCTAATTTTAAACCCTCTATATTTGGTTTCAATTCAAAAAGAAGCGCTTATAATATAACATTACTTTAAAAATAAATTTTAATCTCAACACCTTATTTGTGTTGCTAAAATTAGTAATGTTATGAATTTCAAATCTTTAAGCGATGCCCAGCTCGTAAACAATTACATTTCAGGACAAGAAAGTGCGCTTTCTATTCTCATTAATAGACACCAACAACGTTTGTATGGTTTTATATTTTCTAAAGTATATGACCGGGATGCAACGGAAGATATTTTTCAAGATACCTTTGTTAAGGTGATAAAAACACTTAAAAAAGGAAAG
>Ga0255752_10000677_pt1 | contig 41852 bp, 45 predicted proteins | sample 011ome_25_FD_179952 | JGI IMG/M metagenome (GOLD analysis project Ga0255752, IMG submission 179952) | Coastal salt marsh microbial communities from the Groves Creek Marsh, Skidaway Island, Georgia - 011512CT metaG (version 2) | ecosystem: Environmental > Aquatic > Marine > Intertidal zone >...
AGGTTCAACACGAGATATTTTCCCTTTGTATATATTTGATTTGATGTTCCTTGATGGAAAGTCTATATCTAAATCTATTAGCTTGTTGTCTTCTATGACTGCAAGTCTCACCTCTTCCTTCTGGGAGGCATTGAGTAATATTTTTTTCATTATGAATCCTGTTTATCATTATATTTATATATATTTTTAATTATGTGCGCTATCTATATACTATTATTCTGCGCTATTATATCTGTTCTTATGTGTACAAGTATTTCTATGTTAATACATTTGAACTTTATAAAACACTAATATAGCAATGATTAGTGGTATCATCAATCTAAAATACATAATCAACTAATGGAAAAAACCAATATTCTTCATGTAAATAAGGAATTATGCGGGCAAAGACTTGATAATTTTTTAATTAAAAAGTTAAAAGGATTGCCTAAAAGTCTGATATATAAGCTTGTTCGAAGTGGTCAAGTAAGAGTGAATAAGAAAAGAACAAAAGTTTCTTATAGAATCACAGACAAAGATCTAATCAGAATTCCTCCATATCTAATTCATAATGAGATTATAGCCAAGAAAATTATATCAAATGTATCTGACTTTATTCATTTTGAAAATGAAGATTTTATGATAATAGACAAGCCTTATGGCATAGCGGTGCATGGCGGAACAAATCAAGGTGTAGATTTTTTATCATCACTTAAAAATTCCAAAGAAAATGAAAATTTATCATTAGTACATAGATTAGATAAGAATACTTCTGGATGTATGCTCATTTCTAAGAACTATCAAACAGCATCATTTCTAGGTAAAGAATTGACGAATAGAAATATACAAAAAAAATACTATGCACTTTTGTTAGGAACGCTGAGCAAAGATATAATAGAGATTGAATCTAAGATAGATAAAGATAATAGAAATCAAAAAATGACAATTAATAACAGTGAGGGTAAAGAAGCTCATACCAAGATTACGCTTATCAAACAATTTAAGACCCACTGTTTGGTAGATGTTGAGATAGAAACTGGAAGAACACATCAGATAAGATTACATACATCTTCAATAGGGTATCCGGTTGCAGGCGACAACAAATATAACGAAGATTGTAAACAATCAAATTTGAATATTGGCCTTAGGAGATTATTCTTACATTCCTACTATTTATCATTCTTCTACAATAAAAAATATGAATTTATAATAGATTTACCTTCTGACTTAAAAGAAGTAATATCTAAATTAGAGGAATTAAATGACTGAGAATGACAAATCGCTGAATGAAATAGTCTCTACGTTACTTGCTGAACGAAAACGTGACTATAGAAACAAAATTATTCTTAGACTTTTCTTCTTTATTGCTTTTTTGTCTTTGATATTTTTTGCACCAATTAGCAAAGACATTAGTATAAGTTCACCGCATGTAGCGTTAATAGAAATAAATGGGCTGATATCATCCGAGACACCTGCTAGCGCTGAAAATATTATTCCTCTATTAAACCGTGCTGCGGAGAATACTAATGCTGAAGCAATCATTATCAAGGTCAATAGTGGTGGTGGCAGTGCTACTCAATCAAAAATCATTTTTGATGAAATAAGAAATATAAAAAAAACATCCAATAAGACAATTATTTCTATTATAGAGGATGTTGGAGCTTCTGGCGGCTATTATATTGCTATGGCCGCTGATAAGATTATTGCTTCTGAGACTAGCATAGTGGGATCGATTGGCGTAAGGCTTGATAGTTATGATGTGAGAAGTTTATTTAATAAATTAGGGATTAAATCTAGAACAATTTATTCTGGAGAAAACAAACTTATTTTGGATCCTTTTCATGAGCTAACTTCTGATCAATTCAATCATGTAAAAAACTTAACACAAGAAATTCATGAGCAATTCATTTCGGATTTAATAGAAAGCAGAAAAGATAAAATTAATCCTGAAAACAAACTAATTTATTCAGGACTATTCTATACTGGATTACAAGCAAAAAATAATGGATTGATAGATGAAATATCATCAGTCTATAAATTAAAAAATGAAAAATATAATAATATAAAGATACATAAATATAATAGTGAGCAGAATATTATTAACCAACTAATTCAAACATCGCTGTATAATTTTTTTCAACTTAAAACGTACTAACAATGTCTAAGATATATTTCTATCCTGATATTAATTATCAAGATATAAAACATATTGAAAAAGCTCATTCTGTTCTTAACGATAAACTGCTTATCAATCGAGCTGTTAATGTAATCTATGAAAAAATTATAAACTTAATAGATAAAACAGATTCTATATTATTTGTATGTGGCCCAGGTAATAATGGATTAGACGCATTAATTACTGCTAACAAGCTTGCTTCATATAATTATAAAGTTGAAGTGTTTATTACTGACAAACTTAAAACTGCTATTGATATTAATGACTATAAACGATGCAATATAGTAGAGAGTTTAAGCGATATATCATCATATAAGTTTATTATAGATGGTATTTTTGGTTATGGGCTAAACAGAACCCTTTCTCAGCACTATATCAATATAATAACATCAATCAACGAATCACATGCTTACATTATATCGCTTGATGTTCCTAGTGGCTTAAATTGTGAAACAGGAACACCTATGCCGGTCTCAATAAAATCTCATCATTTAATATCATTACTAAACATCAAGAGAGGATTATTTACTAATCATGGTCGTGATATGTGGTCACAGATTTCTCATCACAACTTGATAGACTATGATAGTCAAACAAAAAATTTTCTAATTACTGCAAATGAAAAGTTATTCATCAATCACAGTTTAATTAATCCAAGAATAATTTCTAGAGAAGAGCTTCATTCTCAACATAAAAAATCTAATGGTATATCTTGTATTGTAGCTGGACAGCAACCTTACCACGGAGCATTAATTTTAGCTGCAAAAGGTTCTATTGATACGGGTGCTAAGTACATACATGTCTATACTGAGATAGAATATTCCAATACACTTCCATTGCTAATTCCAGAAATTATTGCAAATTCATTTTCTATTGAGTCATTTAGTGATGCTATACATTCTTACAAAAATATATTAATAGGTCCTGGCACAACTACAATAAGTGAAGAGTATGTTAGTGTCGCTTTAGAGAACATAGACTATGTTAACTCAATAATAATTGATGCCGGTGCACTTAAATACATAGATAAATCTAAGTCCTATTCAGATAAACTTATAATTACTCCTCACCCTGGTGAGGCAGCTGAATTATTAAATATGAATGTATCGGATATTCAGTTTGATAGATATGCTGCTGTACAAAATCTATATGATATTTATAAATGTATTGTTGTTCTTAAAGGATCAGGAACAATAATATATGATGGTAAGAGTTTCTACACATGTATGGATGGAAACTATAAAATGGCCTCTGCCGGAACTGGTGATATTTTGTCAGGAATAATTTTGTCAGAAACTTCATTTAATAATTGTAATATAGAAGCTTGTATAAAAAGCGTTACGTATCATTCTTATTCTTCAGATATACTTCTTAGTGAATCAGTAAATAATAATTTTAGGCCATCCATGATACCTGAAAAATATAGTGAATTAATAACTAATGAAAAATAGAAACTATATCGTAGAAAAATTATCAGACTATGACTCCTTATTTAGTAATCTGATTTTATTGCATAAAAGAAAATCTATTGTTTTTCTTAAAGGAGAATTAGGTTCTGGCAAGACAACTTTCATTAAAAGATATTTGCAATATTATTATAACATTGAGAATGTCACTAGCCCAACTTTTGGAATTGTTAATAATTATCTGAATAGTGATAATAATATACTTCATTATGACTTATATCGCATAAATGATCATAATGAATTAAATGAATTTGGATTTTATGAAAATCTCGACACTAATGCTCTCCATTTGATTGAGTGGCCAGAAATAATACCTAGCAATCTTGTTATCCCAAACATAATAATCAACTTTAAGCTTATAAATAGTAGAAGATTATTATCTATCAATTTCCTTGATGAGTAATATTTTTATATTACTTGGGCCAACAGCATCAGGCAAGTCTCGTCTTTCTCAAAAATTAGCAGATGAATTTTCATTTGAAATCATTAATGCTGACTTATACTCAATATACAAACGTCTTGATATTGGGACAGCTAAACCATCGAAAAAAGCACTCATCAAAAATAAACATCACTTAATTAATAAATTAGAACCAACTGATGAATACAATGTGTCAAAATACTGTCACGATGTTAATAAATGTATCAATGAAATAACTTCTCTTAATAAAATACCTCTGATTACAGGCGGCTCAATGATGTATGTTTATCAGCTTTTAAATGGATTATCACATCAGTACAGTACTAGTGATACTGATCTGAAAATTATTAAATACATTCTTAAAGAATATACAAATAAGCAAATTATTGATGCTATTAGAAAATATGATCATTCTCTAATTAAGACGCTTAATAAAAATGATACCTACCGTATTGAAAAATTATTAGAACGTTTAATTAGTTCTGATTCTTCTTTTAGGAAAATTAATGGTCTTTATGAAAACACTACATTTAATATAACTATTATTTTTATCAATATTAAAAATAGAGATATTTTAAGAAAAAATATTCATAAAAGAACATTAGACATGATAGAAGATGGTCTTATTGATGAAGTAAAAAATCTCAAAGATAGTTTTAAATTAACACATAACCATCAGTCGATGAGAGCAATTGGTTATAAAGAAACTCTTCAATATTTAAATCATGAAATTACTCTTAAAGAGCTCATAAACATAATCACTTTATCTACACAGCAGTTAGCGAAACGCCAAATTACATGGATGAATAAATTTAAAATAGATTTCCATTATTCATACCCTGATGATGAGTATAAGAAACTGTCTGACTATGTTAGAAATCTTTTAAATTAAACTAATATAGAATTGATGACATGATACCTATGGTATATCATCTAACAAGGAGATTATTTAAATGGCATGGAATGAACCTGGTAACAAAGACCCGTGGGGTAGAAATAAAAATACCTCAAACTTAGATGGGATAATAAAAGATTTTAAAAAAACTATTGATGATTTATTAGGCAATGGTGGATCAGTTCCACCTTCCTCAAAGAAAAGTGCTGGCTTCCTTGCAGCTATATTTTTAGTAATATATCTCTTATCAGGGATTTATATCGTAAATGATGGTGAACGAGGAGTTGTTCTTCAGTTCGGTAGCTTTAATGAAATTACTATGCCAGGACCACATTGGGTACCTAGGTTCATACAATCAGTTGAAATAGTTGATGTAAGCAAGATACGTTCAGTACAACAAAAGGCTGTTATGCTGACAGAGGATGAGAACATTGTAAGCATAAGTTTTGCTATTCAATATGATGTGAAAGATGCTAGTGATTATATATTTAATCTTAGAGAACCTGATATTACTGTCTCACAAGCTGGAGAAAGTGCTATTCGAGAAATCATGGGACAAAACACCATGGACTATATAATCACAGAAGGAAGAACAGGTGTTGCAGCTGATACTAAAAAATTACTACAAAGCGTTCTCGATAGTTATGGCGCAGGTATAAATGTTCAAACGTTAAACATACTAGAGGCACAACCACCAGAACAAGTCCAAGATGCATTTTCTGATGCTATCAAGGCTAGAGAAGATGAACAAAGATATATCAATGAAGCAGAGGCTTACAGTAACGAGATAATTCCACTTGCTAGAGGGGAAGCTAAACAAATGCTAGAACAAGCTATCGCATATAAAGTTAAGCTAATTAATGCTGCAGAAGGAGAAGCATCCAGATTCACACAACTATATAATGAGTATAAGAAAGCCCCTGATGTTACAAAAGAGAGGCTATACATTGAAGCAGTTGAATCAGTATTATCCAATAGTAGTAAAATAATGATTGATGTAGAGGGAGGTAACAACTTATTGTATCTGCCACTTGATCAGCTAATTAATAAAAATCAAAACAGAAATGATCAAGTACAACAAAGTGAAAGTGAAGTTACCATTATGGACAGAATTAATTCGAACAGAAACAATTTCAATTTAAGAAAAAGAGATTTATATAATGAATAATAGAAATTTAATAACGGGTTTATTAGCATTTGTGTTAATCGCAATTTCATCCACTTTTATTGTCGATGAGAGAGAAGTTGTGATTAAATTCAGACTAGGTGAAATCGTTTCAACATATGATAAACCAGGATTATATTTTATGATTCCTTTTCTAAATAATGTCAAAAAGTATGATTCTAGATTATTGACTATGGATTCTAAACCAGAACAGTTTTTAACAAGTGAAAAGAAAAACGTAATAGTTGATTCTTTCGTTAAATGGAGGATATCAGATCCAAGCAGCTTTTATAGGTCCTCTAAAGGAGATGAAAGAATTGGTGTTAATAGATTATCACAGATCGTTAATGACCTAACTAAAAGTGAATTCAGTAAAAGGACTGTTAATGACGTAGTTTCAGGTGATAGAGTTGAAATTATGGCAAAAGTTACAGAAGAGGCTAATCAGTTGTCTCAAACACTTGGCATTACAGTAGTTGACGTACGATTGAAAAAAGTTGATTTACCAGATGAGGTTAGTAACTCTGTATATGCAAGAATGGTAAAAGAAAGAGCAACTGTTGCAAAATCTTTCCGATCCAAAGGTAAAGAGGAAGCTAAAGGTATTACCGCTCTTGCTGAGCGTGAATCAGAAACTATCATTGCGGAGGCGTATAAAGAATCTCAAGAAATTAAAGGGCAAGGGGACGCTCAATCGACTCAAATATATGCAGATGCTTTTTCAGTAAGCCCAGACTTCTACTCATTCTACAGGAGTCTAGAGGCATATAAATCTACATTTAATGATAAAAGTAATATGATTCTATTGAAACCTGATTCTGATTTCTTCAAGTACTTTAATGATACTAGCGGTGTTAAGAAATAACTAGTTTAGAGACTGTAGCTTTAGTATTTGCTCTAATACTCATATTAGAGGGGATAATACCTCTATTTTACCCAAATACATTCAAAAATGCGCTTTTGTCTATAGCTGATATGGATGAGAAATCATTGAGAATGATTGGCCTTACATGTATTATCTTTGGGTTGGTTTTATATTATTTGGCGACTTAAATAAACTATGAATATTCAAAAATTTTTAATACCTGATGGCATTGATTATTACACAGGTAAAGATGCTGCTTTATTCGAAAAACTTAAATTAGCTGTAATCAATATATTTAAAAAATATAAATATGAATTTGTCGTCACCCCTATTGTAGATTCTATAAATAATTTAAATAATCTAAGCAAAGATAACTTAAAAAATATAACAGTATCTTTATCAGACAGAAGAGAACTAGGTATTCGTTCAGATATTACTCCACAAATCTCGAAACTAGATTATCAATCATATAATAAAAATAAATCTAATAAATTCTCATACATGGGCGATATTTATAGAGAAACTGAATCACCATTTGATAGAAACAATCCATTTCAAGTTGGAGCTGAATATTTTGGTACTATTACTGATTCTGTAGATATGGTCATGATAAAAATGTGTCACGAAATTGCTATGCTTTCAAAATCAAAAAAAATACTTATCGAACTTAATGATGCGTATTTTATAAACAAATTCTTTAGTACACTAAATATATCTGCTACAGATAAAGATAAGCTAACTAGTCTAATAAGCGTTAAGTCAATGGTCGAGGTAATTGATTTTTTTAATTCTAAAAAACTGTCAACAAAAAAACTTAATGAATTAATTGATCTCTTAAAATTAAGCGGGAACCTTTCTGTTATTAAGGCTATTAAACAGTTTTCAAAAAAATATAATTATAATGCAGAGAGTAGTATCAAAAGTCTTAAGAAAATAATCGAAAACATTAGTTCTTTTAAAAATACTGAAATAATAATAGACATTTGTTCACTGAGCTCAATGGACTATGAGACTAGTTTCAATTATACATTTTATATTGATAGTCTTAGAAGACCTTTTGCATTTGGTGGACGTTATGAATCATACAGACTTAATGACGGCAAAGTCAGACATGCAACAGGTTTTAGCTTGGACTTAAAGGACGTGGTTACATTATATGAAAAATAATATTTTTTTAATCGGCACTCATTGGGGTGATGAAGGGAAAGGAAAAGTTGTTGATGTATTGTCAGCTGAAGCAAACGCATGTATTCGTTTCCAAGGTGGCCATAACGCTGGCCATACTTTAGTAATAAATGATAAAAAATTTATATTACACTTAATTCCATCAGGAATACTTCGAGATAATGTTAAATCAGTTATTGGTAATGGTGTTGTTGTATCAGTTGATGCGTTAATCACAGAAATTGAAGAACTTAAAACTAATGGAATCTCTCTAGATAATAAGCTATTTATAAGCCAAAACTGTCACCTTATTTTACCAACTCATATAGCTATTGATCAGGCAAGAGAGAGAAAACTAGGTAAAAAATCAATCGGTACTACCGGTAGAGGAATAGGTCCATGCTATGAAGATAAAACTTCTCGTAAAGGAATTAGAATATTAGATTTAAAAAATGAAACTATATTCTTGAAAAAACTAGAAGATTTAATGGAATATCATAACTTTATTCTAAAAAACTATTTCCATGAAGATATTATAGATATCAAAATCGTTGCTGATGATCTTCTTACGAAATACAAATTAATATCACAACACATAATAGATACTGATGAATTTATTAATGATTTATGTATGAAAGGAGGTGTAGTATTTGAAGGTGCTCAAGGTACTATGTTAGACATAGACCATGGAACTTTCCCATATGTCACATCATCAAATACTACCTTATCAGGATTGGTATCCGGAACAGGAGTTAACATGTCTTTAGTTAACTATGGACTTGGTATTACTAAAGCATATTCAACAAGAGTTGGGCACGGTCCTTTTCCTTCAGAGTTATCAAACGACATAGGTGATCGTATTGGAAAAATTGGAGGCGAGATTGGTGCAACAACTGGAAGAACACGAAGATGCGGCTGGCTCGATGCAAAGGTTCTAAAAAAATCTATTAGACTAAATAATTTATCAGGTATAGCACTTACTAAAATTGACGTGTTAGACAGTTTTGATGAAATATCAATTTGTGTTGATTACGGTGAGATTGATTATGAGTCATTTTCTGTCGAGGATTTAGAATTTATAGAGTTACCAGGTTGGAAAACTTCCACAGTTGGGATTACAAATTATAATAATCTTCCAAAAAATGCCAAATTATATATTGAAACCATAGAAGGATTAGTAAATACGCCTATTGATATTATTTCTACCGGTCCTGCAAGAGACGAGATAATACAAAAAACTAATATCCTTGATGTCTGAGCCTTTAACAAGATATATTTATGGCATTCATGCTATCTCAAAAATTATTAATTCTGATAAAAAAAGGATTAAAAAAATATATTTTAAAAAAAATACAACAAGCAAAAACCTTCATCTTTTACAGCAAAAAGCTCTCGAATGTAGTTTGTTTATTGAAGAAACAACAATAGATCAACTCACACTTTTATCACAAACATCTAAGCACCAAGGTGTTGTTTGTGAGCTAGAGGACATAAACTTGTCTGTTTTTGATTTGCAAAATTTCATAAACTTACACACAAAACCTTTCATTTTAATATTAGACCAAATCAAAGACCCGGGTAATCTTGGTGCCTGTATAAGAACAGCCAATGCGGTAGGTTGCGATTTGATAATAAAAAGAAAATCTAATTCTGCACCAATTTCTCCTGCTGTTCATAAAGCATCATGTGGCGGTACATCAGGTATTTATATCTATGAATCTAATGATTTAAATGGAATTGTCAAAAAATTAAAAAATAACAATATTAAGATTTTTGGAACCGATCATAAAGCTCGATCAAATTATCGTGATATCAATAAGATTAAATATGATGGTGTTTGTGTAATTATGGGCGCAGAAGATGTTGGTATCTCAAGATCGCTTAAAAATACCTGTGATGATTTATTCTCTATTCCTATTGAAGGTTCCGTAGAATGCCTTAATATATCTGTTGCTTGCGGGATAATGTTGTATGAGGTCGCTAAATATAGATAAATAATGCAGTGATTAATTGAAAAATCTACCTTTGTACTGTAGTATTGCCCTAGGTAAAATTATGAAAAATTATGAATTAGTACTTATGTTTTCTGTTGGTGAGGATACACTCACTAATCAGACTATAGACAAATATAAATCTGTAATTACAGAGAATAATGGTGTCATAGATCGATATGAAGACTGGGGTTCTCTGAAGATGTCATATGATATCAATAATGAGAATAAAGCTAGATATATACTTATTAACTTTAAAGCTGATAATAAAATTATAGACCAGTTAAATGAATTGATTAAATTCAACGATCATATACTCAGACATTTAATAATCAATACAAAAGACGCTCACACCGAACCGTCTTTCATGAATAAAGAACAACTTAAAACAGCTTAAAATATGGATAAAGATAAAAATATAATTGACTACAAAAATTTAGGATACATAAAAAAATATATCTCAGAGGCTGGAAAACTTATTCCAAGCAGAGTTTCTGGTTTAACTGCTAGTGAACAAAGAAAAATGAATAAGGCTGTAAAAACTGCAAGATTTTTAGCATTAATCCCTTATTGTGATAATCATAAAAGACAATGAAGCTAGTATTACTAAAAGATGTAAAACACCTAGGTAAAGTAGGCGAAGAAATTAATGTAAAAGGTGGATATGCTCGTAACTATCTTTTGCCAACAAAGTCTGCATTAACTCCATCTCCTGAAAATCTTGAAGTTATCAATAAGATGAAAGATGAGTTAATTAAAAAAGAACAAGAATTAAAAAATACTGCTATGTCACTAAAAGAGAAATTGACAGGGTACAGTCAAACACACAAAGTAAAAGTAAAAGAAGAGTCTAATGAGCTTTTTGGATCAATTACTCTTCAGAATATCGTAGATAAAATGAGAGAAGATGGACATCCTATTGAAAAAAAACAAGTAAATCTGCCATCTGGCTCAATCAAAGAGCTAGGCTCATATAATGTAAATGTTTCACTTCATTCTGAGGTAGCATGTGATGTTACCGTTGTGGCAGTAAAATCTGAAGTAGAAAGTCAATAAACCTTTTAAGTCAATCTTCAATATAAATTAAATTTCAGATAAAATATCTGTTATGAGCTCATTTCCTAAGACACCAATATCTATTGAATCTGAAAAAGCTCTATTAGGATCGCTTATAATTGATTCTGAATCATGGGAGAAGATTTCTAACTTGATAACCCCAGCAGATTTTTATGATACAAAGAATCGTGATGTATTTTCAGAAATTTATGATTTGCAGATAAATGATCAGCCCCTTGATATCCTTATCTTAGAAGAAAGCCTAAAATCTAGAGATAAACTATCTAAAATTGGTGGTATTGAATATTTAAAAGAACTAGCGAAAACCGTGCCTACTTCAGCTCATATCGTTAAGTATGCTGAAATTGTCAGAGAAAAATCGGTAATGAGAAAACTTATAGGTGCAAGTACACGAACCATTGAAAGCATACATCAAGACAGCTCCGAGGATATAAGTTCAATCCTTGACAGAGCAGAGGCAGATATATTTTCAATTGCTTCTGATACTAAAAAACATGAAGGATTAGTGAAGATAGGGCCAATTGTGAACGAAATGGTTGATTCTATCTATAATAAAAAAACTAATAATATAGTTGATTACCTTCTGACAGGATATTCAAAGCTTGATCAACTTATGGGAGGGCTTCAAAACTCTGATCTTGTTGTAATTGCCGCACGTCCATCTATGGGTAAAACAGCATTAGCAATGAATATTGCTCAAGATATCGTCTTTAAGCAAAAAAAGAAAGTAGGATTTTTTAGTTTAGAGATGTCATCACAATCTATAGCACTAAGAATGTTATCATCTTTAAGTACTGTTGAATTTTCAAAGATAAGGTCAGGTGACTACGAGTCATCTAGCGATGATACAAGAGCTGTTACTCAAGCTATTGAAATGATGCAAGACTGCTCACTATATATAGATGACACAGGCAGTATTACCCCAATGACCCTTAGGTCCAGAGCGAGAAGAATGAAAAGAGAGACTGGTATTGACATGATTGTATTAGATTATCTTCAGTTGATGACGTTACCAGATAAGAGTGAGAATAGAGTTAATGAAATTGCTTCGATAACTAGGCAGCTTAAAAGCTTAGCAAAAGAGCTTGATATCCCTATAATTGCTCTATCACAATTGAATCGTAGTCTGGAACAGAGAAACGACAAAAGACCATTCTTATCAGATCTTAGAGAATCAGGTTCTATAGAGCAAGATGCAGACGTTGTAATGTTTATTTATAGAGATGACGTATATAATCCAAATTCAGAAGATAAAAACATTGCAGAGATAAATATAGCAAAGCACAGAAATGGACCTACTGGTACAGCGAAATTAACATTTCTATCACATTGCACAAGATTTGAAGATTATCATCCGCAGATATTTGAAAATACAGATAACCTTTAGGATTCTATTCTTCTAAAAGCTTAAGCTTATCAGGCTTATTTTCCCATTCTTTCGCATCTGCTGGTGCTGACTTTGCTTCTGTAATTAATGGCCAAGTCTTTGATAATCTTGTATTTAATTCAAGATATTTCTTGTCTTCTTCTTTTAAATCGTCTTCTGATAATATCGCATTTATAGGACATTCTGGTTCACACAAGCTACAATCTATGCATTCTTCTGGATTTATGACCAAAAAATTTGGACCTTCATGGAAACAATCTACAGGGCAAACTTCCACACAGTCCGTGTATTTACATTTGATACAATTTTCTGTTATCACGTATGTCATTCTAGACAAATTTTATCATACAGTTTGATAAAAGACATTTTTAAAACAAATATAGAATAACCTTATCTAATCAAATTTAAGTAATAAATATGATAATGTTAAGCAAGTATAAAATAAACGATTTCAATCAATCTAAATAATGATTGAAGATTTAGTGCTTTTTTATTACTATCTTGTCATTATTCCTCGGTAGCTCAGTTGGTAGAGCGAGTGACTGTTAATCACCAGGTCGGCGGTTCGAGTCCGTCCCGAGGAGTACACATTCCATTTGCCTTAACTTTTTAGGATTTGCGTCACGTTGTGTAGTATAGTGCACACACAAAAACTTTTTGAATTGACAAATATGGAACAAATCAGAAATATTGCAATAATAGCTCACGTAGATCATGGAAAAACTACTCTTATAGATTCTATAATGATGCAAGCTGGTATTTTTAGAGAAAATAAACTTGTTACTGAACGTGTAATGGATTCTGGTGATTTAGAAAAAGAAAGAGGTATTACTATATTAGCAAAACCAACTTCTATACTTTGGAACAATACAAGAATCAATATTATAGATACGCCAGGACATGCTGATTTTGGAGGAGAAGTTGAAAGAGTACTAAGTATGACTGATGGCGTTATTTTGCTAGTCGATGCTGCTGAAGGAGCTATGCCTCAAACAAAATTTGTTTTATCGAAAGCATTAGCTCAGGGCTTAAAGCCAATAGTAGTTATCAACAAGATTGATAAATCTGATAGCAGGGCAGATAAAGTTATTAATGATGTATTCGATTTATTTGTTTCTCTGGACGCAAATGATGATCAACTCGACTTTCCCATACTATATGCATCTGGAAGAGATGGCTGGTGTACGTCTGACCTAGCTAACAGAAAAAATAATCTACATGAAATGCTAGACTTAATTGTAGAGTATGTTGGGGCTCCAGATGTTGAGCTTGACAAACCTTTTGCTATGTTAGCTACATTATTAGATTCAGATAAATATCTAGGCAGGTGTTTAATTGGAAGAGTGGAACAGGGTTCGGCAAAAGTAAATGATAATGTTAAAGCAATTAACCTTTCAGGCGAAAGAGTGGAATCAGGAAGGCTTACAAAATTATTTAAATATGAAGGGACTGATAGAATTCCAGTAGATGCTGTTAATGCAGGAGATATAATATGCATTGCTGGATTAGCAGAAACATCAGTTGCAGATACCATCTGTAATGAAGCTAATGAGGTACCAATTAAATCAACGCCAATTGATCCTCCAACCATGTCTATTACGATAACCGTTAATGATTCACCTATATCTGGATTAGAAGGAAAAAAAGTTACATCTACATTGATCAGAGAAAGATTATTATCAGAAGCCGAGTCAAATGTTGCTATTTCATTTAATGAAAATGACCAGAAAGACTCTTTTGAAATTGGAGGAAGAGGAGAGCTTCAGTTAGGTGTCCTTGTGGAGACCATGCGAAGAGAAGGATTTGAACTAACAGTATCAAGACCAAAAGTAGTGTACAAAATAAACAATCAAAATCAAAAATTAGAGCCTATCGAAGAGGTGATAATCGATGTAGACGATGATTATACAAGTACTGTTATTGATAGTATGAATAAAAGAAAAGCATCAATGCTGGACATGACAAATATTGCCGGTAAGACACGTTTAGTTTTTAAGTGTCCATCTAGATCTTTAATAGGGTACCAAAGTCAGTTTTTGACTGAAACAAGGGGAACAGGCGTAATCAATAGACTATTCGACTCATATAAGGAATACAGAGGAGACATTGCATCTAGAAGAAACGGTGTTCTAATTGCTAACTCAACTGGTAATTCCGTTGCGTATGCAATCTTTAATTTACAAGATAGAGGCATTATGTTTATAGATCCTCAAACGAAAGTATATAAAGGTATGATTGTTGGGGAACATAATCGCCCTAATGATCTTGAGATAAATATTCTTAAAGGAAAACAGTTAACAAATGTTCGCGCATCAGGAACTGATGAAGCAGTCAAGCTTGTACCCCCAAGAAAAATGTCTCTTGAGCAAATGATGTCATATATTAATGATGACGAAGTATTGGAGGTCACACCAGTTAATCTGAGACTTAGGAAAAAATACTTAGATCCTCACGAAAGGAAGAGAGCTGCTAAATTATCAACTTAGACACGCATTAAGTCTTTTCATAGCTTCTTTAAGCGAATCCATATCTATCGCTATAGATATCCTAATATGATTATCAATACCAAAAGCGCTACCAGGTACAACCGCTACTTTTGCTTTTTCTAGTATATATAAAGCAAGCTCTGTATCATTGGATAATAGTTTATTTTCCTTTAAATAATCTTTAAAAGACGGAAAAACATAGAAAGTGCCATCTGTTGGTTTACACTCTACGCCATCAATTTTATTAAGTTCAGATACAACAAAATCATGCCTTTTTTTATACTCTTTATTCATTTCCGGTAACTCATGACAAGTATTATTTAGTGCTGTTGAAGCAGCTGCTTGAGATATCGAGGACGCGCATGATGTACTTTGTGATTGAAGGGTTTTCATCTTTTTAATAATCTCTTTATCGCCAGCTGCATATCCTATTCTCCATCCAGTCATTGAATATGCTTTCGAGACACCATTTAGAATCACAGTCCTTTGTTTTAATTCTGGGCAAACATTTAAAATATTGTGGAATTTTTCTGCATGCCAATGGATGTGCTCATAAATATCATCCGATGATACAAGTATATTTGTATGCTTTATCAAAACTGATGAAATTTTCTTTAGAAGTTCTGAATCGTAATACTTACCACTTGGATTATTTGGACTATTAATCATGAATAATTTAGTTTTTTCATTAATTAAATTTTCTAATTCTGTTACATCTATATCAAAGTTATTTTCATAATTTGTTTGAAGCATGACTGGTATACCGCCCGAATACTTAACCATATCGGCATATGAAACCCAATATGGTTGAGGTATAATTACTTCATCACCATCATCAATTACTGCTTGAAGAAAATTAAATATAGATTGCTTGCATCCAGCTGAGACGATAATTTCGTTAGAACTGTATTCAAGATTATTTTCAGTTTTTAATTTATCAATTATAGATTTTTTAAGCTCTGCAGTTCCATCAACTGCAGTGTATTTGGTCAAGCCTTCATCAATGGCTTTTTTTGCACTGTCTTTAATGTAATTTGGAGTATCAAAATCGGGTTCTCCAACTGTTAGCACAATAATGTCCTCACCTTTATGTTTAAGCTCATTTGCTTTGGATGTAAGAGCCATAGTTGAGGATGGCTGAATTAAATTTATACGTTTTGAAAATTTCAATAGAGTTCCTGTAAAAAGGTTATAATATCATGAAAGCACTAATTTAGTAAATGAGCGAAAAGATTATTATGAAAAGACTGACTCTAAAATCTCCGATGAAACCCAACGGAGATCAGCCAAAAGCAATTGATGCTCTTGTGAGTGGTATCTCAAAAAATCTAAAACATCAGACATTATTAGGAGTAACAGGTTCAGGGAAAACCTTTACTATGGCTAATATCATATCGAAGACTAACAAAACTACATTGGTACTCGCTCCTAATAAAACACTTGCAGCACAACTTTATTCTGAGATGAAAGAATTTTTTCCAGATAATTCTGTAGAATATTTTGTTTCATATTATGACTACTATCAGCCTGAAGCATACGTTCCTGTTTCTGATACTTTTATTGAAAAAGATGCATCTTTAAATGAGCATATAGAACAAATGAGACTTTCTGCTACAAAATCACTTACCGAAAGAAAGGATGCAATAGTTGTTGGTACTGTATCAGCAATATATGGTCTAGGTGATCCGAAAACATACTTTAAAATGATTTTACATCTTGTAAAAGGAGACATTATTCATCAAAGGGATATCTTAAGAAAATTAACTGAACTTCAGTATATTAGAAATGATATTGAACTCAGGAGAGGAACATACCAAGTGAAAGGCCAGATTATAGATATTTTTCCTGGTGATTCTGAAAAATACGCTATCCGTATAGATTTATTTGGAGATGAAATAGAAAATATTTTTTTATTTGACCCTTTAACGGGAGATATATTTAAACAATTGAATAGAGTTACAGTTTATCCAAAAACACACTATGTTACGCCTCAGCATAAAATTGATGACGCTATGATTAAAATTAAAAAGGAACTCAAAGAACGAATTAAATATTTCTCTGATAACTCAAAATTAATTGAAGAGCAAAGAATACGAGAAAGAACTAATTATGATCTCGAGATGATGAAAGAAATGGGATACTGTTCTGGGATTGAAAATTATTCAAGGTATTTGTCTGGAAGAAACCCTGGCGATCCTCCTCCATGCTTATTAGATTATATGCCGGATGATGGTCTTGTAATTATTGACGAGAGTCATGTCGGAGTTCCTCAGTTGGGCGGCATGTACAGAGGCGATCAATCGAGGAAACAAACATTGGTTGACTATGGGTTTCGTTTACCATCAGCTATGGATAACCGTCCACTCAAATTTGATGAGTTTGAAGCATACAATTTTCAAACAATATATGTATCTGCCACTCCTGGTTCATATGAAGTTGATAAATCGAGTGCAATTATCGAACAAGTCATTCGTCCAACAGGGTTAATTGATCCAATAATTGAAGTTAGGCCATCATCTAGTCAAGTTGAAGACGTATTATCAGAAATTAATACTGTTGTTAAGCGAGGCAATAGAGTACTCATAACAACTCTAACGAAGAAGATGTCGGAGAATTTATCGGAGTATCTTCAAGAACATAACATTAAAGTTAAGTATTTACACTCAGATATAGATACTGTTGAAAGGGTGGAAATAATAAGAGATTTAAGAAAAGGAGAATTCGATGTTTTAGTGGGTATAAACTTATTGAGAGAAGGCTTAGACATACCTGAAGTGGAGCTAGTTGCAATATTTGACGCAGATAAAGAGGGGTTTCTTAGATCTGACAGATCATTAATACAGACTATTGGAAGAGCTGCTAGAAATATAGATGGTAGATGTATTCTATATGGAGATGTAACTACCGGCTCGATGCGAAGAGCAATTGATGAAACTGACAGGAGAAGAGAAATTCAAATTAAGTATAATAAAGATAATAACATTAATCCTGTGGGTGTAAAAAAAGATATTAGACAAGCACTAGATGAGGATACCTTCATAGAGGATGAGTCATTAGATAAGCTGCAATTAGTCAGCAGTAACAAGAAGAAGCTTACAAAAGTAAATGGTGACAATGTAGTGTCGATAATATCTCAACTTGAAAAAGAGATGTACAGCCATGCTAAAAATCTTGAGTTTGAACAAGCGGCAAAAATAAGGGATCAGATTAATGAGCTTCAAGAAAAATATCTTATGATACCAAAAGTAAAATCCTGATGAATTCTTGTCTACACTGTCTTGACATGTTAATTTACCTATTCTTACAGGCGCGTAGCTCAGCTTGGTTAGAGCGCCACCTTGACATGGTGGAGGTCGTTGGTTCGAGTCCAATCGTGCCTATAAAAATTGAAATATTATGAAAATTACTGTAAATAATAAAAATATAGAAGCTGAAAATAATGAAACACTTGAAGATGTAGTTAAAAAACACTTCAAAGAGAAAAATATAGTTGCTGCTAATGTGAACAATACATTAAAAGACTTGTCTGATAATGTTACTGAGAACTCAAACATAGAGCTTGTAACCACAAATGATAAAGATGGTCTAGATATACTGAGACATAGTTGTGCTCATGTATTTGGTCATGCAATTAAACAAATTTATCCAGAAGTTAAAATGGTTATAGGCCCGGTGATAGATAATGGGTTTTATTATGATATTTTGTCAAATGAACCTATAACAGAGAAAGATCTAAAGGTTATTGAAAATAGAATGAGAAAGCTTGCTAAAAAAAATTATCCAATTAAAAGGCAGGTGGTATCTAAGGATCAAGCAATTAGTATATTTAATGAAAGAAATGAGCCTTATAAGGTTGAATTACTTAAAGAAATTAAAAATAATGAAATTATCGCGGTATATCATCACGAAGAATATATAGACATGTGCAGAGGCCCCCATCTTACAAATACGAAACACATTAAAGCGTTTAAACTTATGAAAATTTCAGGATCTTATTGGAAAGGAAACTCTAATAACCAATCACTGACCAGGATTTATGGTACTGCATGGCCAACTTTAGAGGAGCAGGAATCTTATCTTCAATCATTAGAGGAAGCAGAAAAGAGAGATCATAGACTTTTGGGTAAGAAACTTGATTTATTTCATTTTCAAGAAGAATCTCCTGGCATGGTATTTTGGCATGATAAAGGCTGGACAGTTTTCAATCTTATAAAAGATTTTATTACTAGCCATCTCAGAAAAAATAATTACCAAGTTATTAACACTCCTCAAATTTTAGACAAATCATTATGGAAAAAATCAGGACATTTAGATAAATTTGGAGATCTAATTTTTGATGTAGGCTCTGAGAAAAAAGAGTTTGCTATCAAACCTATGAGTTGCCCTGGACATATTCAGGTATTCAATCAGGGTTTAAAGAGCTATAAAGACTTGCCTTTAAAGTATGCTGAATTTGGTGTGGTTCACAGAAATGAGCCGTCAGGTACACTACATGGTTTACTTCGAATACGGGCATTTACCCAAGATGATGCACACATATTTTGTACCACAGACCAAATTGAACGTGAAATATCCCTATTAATCAATGATATAAAAACTATTTATAATAAATTTGGTTTTAATGACCTCAAGATTGAACTCTCAACACGTCCAGAAAAAAGAGTAGGATCAGAGGAGATATGGGATAAGGCAGAGGACAGTCTAAAAAAAGCTTTAGATTTAAATAATATTGAATTTAGTATTAACGCTGGAGATGGAGCATTTTATGGTCCCAAAATTGACTTCTCGCTCAAAGATTCACTATCAAGGGTATGGCAGTTAGGAACTATTCAGCTTGATTTTTCAATGCCAGGTAGGCTAAATGCATCATATATTGACGCTGATGGTACCAAAGATACTCCAGTTATGATACATCGCGCTATCTTAGGTTCTTTAGAAAGATTTGTAGGGATATTGATAGAACATTATTCTGGTAATTTACCACTCTGGTTAGCTCCTACACAGATTACTATATTAAATATTACTGATAAGCATAAAGAATATTCAACTTCTATCAATAATCAGCTTATACAGCTTGGATATAGGTCAGAATGTGATCTAAGCAATGAAAAGATTGGCTACAAAATTAGAAATCATGCGATGACTAGGGTACCATACATGCTTATCATCGGTGATAAAGAACTGGAAGATAAGAAAGTTACCGTTAGAGATAGGACCGGTAATGACTTAGGCAGCATGAGTATTGACCAATTTTGTGAAATGCTTAAAAACGAAATAAATTAATTTTAAAGGAGAAGAATCATATCGAACATTAAAAGAATGCGAATTAATGATCGCATTAATGCAACTGAAGTACGCTTAATATCATCTACCGGGGATCAAGTAGGTGTTGTCACTAAAGCTAAAGCCTTAGAAATTGCTAAAAGTGAGGAGTTAGATTTGGTAGAAATTGTTGCCAATCAAACACCTCCAGTTTGTCGAGTGATGGATTTCGGTAAATATAAGTTCGAACAGTCGAAAAAAGCTCATGCAGCTAAAAAAAAGCAAAAACAAATTCAAGTCAAAGAGATTAAATTTAGACCTGGGACAGAAGAGGCGGATTATCAGGTTAAATTAAAAAATCTTATAAAATTCCTGCAAGGTGGAGATAAAGCCAAAATTACTATGAGATTTAGAGGTAGAGAAGCTGCGCATCAAATAATCGGTCGAGAATTTCTAGAAAGAGTTGAAAAAGATTTGTTCGAGTATGGTGTAATTGAGCAAAAGCCAGCGTTTGAGGGAAGACAGATAGTAATGGTTATAGCGCCGAAGAAATAAATAGGATATACTACCCAAAATATTTAGTAAGAGTAAGTTATGCCAAAAATGAAATCACATAGCGGTGCCGCAAAAAGGTTTAAGAAGACACCTACAGGTAATGTAAAAAGAGGGCAGTCACACCGCAGTCACATCCTTACTAAGAAAAGCACTAAAAGAAAAAGACATCTGAGAGATGACGTGGTAATAAGTGCTGCAGACAAAGCAGCAATTAATCGTATGTTACCTTATTAAGGAGATTTAGGACATGGCAAGAGTAAAAAGAGGAGTAATTGCTGGGGCAAGGCATAAAAAAATACTTAAACTCGCAAAAGGGTATAAAGGTGCAAGAAGTCGCGTTTACAGAGTAGCAAAACAGGCTGTTATTAAAGCTGGTCAATATGCATATCGTGATAGAAGACAAAAAAAGAGACAATTTAGATCTCTTTGGATAACTAAAATTAATGCAGCGGCAAGACTAAATAATCTTTCATATAGTCAATTCATGAATTACCTGCATAAGTCAGAACTAGAAATAGACAGAAAGATGTTAGCTGATATTGCAGCGAATAATCCAGAAAAATTTACTAACATAGTTAAGACTGTACTTCCAAATTAAGACTTCTTTTTGCTATGGATATACACCATACTGATTTAGAAAATTCACTCAAAGAAGATCTACAAAATTGTAATAATGAACATGATTTATTACAAATCAAATCAAAATATTTAGGTAAAAAAGGTCTTTTAACATCTTTATTTGCTTCAATTAAAAATCTTGGTATAAATGAAAGAAAAAGATTTGGTATTGAACTTAATAATGTTAAAAATATCTTATCTAAGCTGCTCGCGAGTAAACTTGAAAGTCTGAAAGCGGCAGATAATACAACGAATAAAATTGATTTAGACGTTCCACCAAGACATCACAACAACGGCTCACATCATCCGATTTCATTAGTCATAAGAAAAATAGAAAATATTTTCTTAAAATATGGATTTGATATACAAGATGGGCCAGAAATTGAAACAGAACATTATAATTTTGAATCACTCAATATTTTAGAAAATCATCCTGCCCGCGATATGCATGATACATTTTATTTGAATAATAAATTATTATTAAGAACACATACTTCATCAGTTCAAATTCATGCAATGGAGAATTCAACAGCACCATTTAGAGTACTTGCTCCAGGAAGAGTATACAGATGTGATTCAGACCCTACACATTCTCCAATGTTTCATCAAATAGAGGGTCTATGTGTTGATACTGATATTACATTTAGTAACTTAAAGTGGATACTAAATAATTTTATAAGAGAATTTTTTGAAAGCAAAAGCATTAAAACAAGATTTAGACCTTCTTATTTTCCATTTACTGAACCATCAGCAGAAATGGATATCATGTTTAATAATAAATGGTTAGAAGTGCTTGGCTGCGGTATGGTGCATCCTAATGTCTTAAAAAATGTAAATATTGATCCAAAAAAATACTCAGGATTTGCATTTGGTTTAGGTATAGAAAGGTTCGCTATGTTAGCTTATCAAATAAAAGACTTACGAGTATTTTTTGAAAATGATATTAATTTCTTAGAACAATTTAAGCACATTAGATAATTATGAAAATAAGTAAAAACTGGCTTTCTAACTTTATATCAACACCTAAGTCTAATGATAAACTAGAAAGCGATTTAACTAAGCTTGGATTAGAAGTTGATACTATAAATAAAGATAAAGATGACTATATTATAGATATTGAATTTACACCTAACCGAGGTGATTGTTTGTCAGTTTATGGAACAGCTAGAGACCTTGGTGCCTATAAAGGTAAAAAAATTAATAAACCAGCTTGTTCTAAATCAGTCACAGCAAAAATAAATACTAAAATTAAAAATATCAATTCTGCTATATCTCCAGAATATAGATATATGATTTTAAATGATATTGATGTTAGTGCTGAAACTCCTAAATATATAACTAGAAGATTAAAGCAGTCTGACATAGCTTCTGTTAACATCATTGTAGATATTTCTAACTATGTAATGCTAGAAGTTGGTCAACCTACACATGCATTTGATTTAGATAAAATTAATGGAAAACTATCTATTGTTCAACTGAAGAGAAAAAATAAATTTTTAGGAATAGACAATAAAGAATATAAAGTTGATAAAGACACTGGAGTTATTATAGATGAAAAAAATATTATTCATGCAATACCCGGTGTGATTGGAAGTAAATTATCTAGCGTAACATCGTCTACACAAAATATTCTTTTTGAAAGTGCATTTTTCACTCCAGATATCGTAAGGCTTCTCTCTAGAAAATTTAGAATACAGACAGATTCATCTTATAGATTCGAAAGAGGGGTGGACTTTAATCTTTCGGATTATGCTCTATCAAGAATACATTTTCTTTTAAATGAAATATTTAACATTGGCAGTAAATGCATAATAAGTAAAATCAGCAAACAAAGTAAATTAACAAAAAAGAAACAATTTGAATTTGATACAAAACTTTTTAATAGAATCCTAGGTATCGATATAGATATAAAGAAAATTAAATTAATACTAATGAACCTTGGCATTATTTTCAAAGGAAAAACAGTGATTATCCCTAGCTATAGATCTGATATTTCTAACAATTATGATTTAGTAGAAGAGGTTAGTAGAATATATGGATTTGATAATATTAAAGAAGTGCCGTTAGAAAATAGTGAAACACAGTATCATTTTCACTCCAGCCTTAATGATAGGCTAGTTACTCTTGGATACAAGGAGGTTATAAATTTTACATTTATTGCTAAAAACTATTCAGATAAACCTAAGAGTCTTGAGCTATCAAACCCAATCTCAAAAGAGAAGTCCGTGATGCGCGAGTCATTGCTGCCAGGCTTACTAAGTAATATTGTCTATAACTCAAATAGGCAACATAAAAGTATTCAATTATTTGAAAGAGGAAAAGTATATTTCAAACATAGAGCTAAAATAATAGAGCCTAAGGTTTTATCAGCCGTAGTTTACGGTAATAAGTCATCTTTAGATCTTGTGTCAGATGGTTATTTATATGGACTAGGTGATTTAAAATCAGATATATTATCAATTTTCCCTAATGTCACATTTGCACGTAATAAAAGCTCAGTCTATTTCGATAAAGATAATTCTCTTTCAGTGATGATGGATAGTAAAGTGGTAGGAGAGTGTGGGCTTATTTCGTCAAATGTTACTAAAGACTTCACTCTAAAATCATCAGTCTACGCTTTTGAGATTATTGAACAAGATGTTATACCCGATAATAAGGTGATCTTTGCTGAGTTATCGCAATTTCCTGCAGTGTTTAAAGATATTACAGTAATCACAAATATTAATATAAATGTATCAAATATTATTGATGAAATTAAAAAAGAAAGCTATAAATATATGAAAAATATAAGAATTAAAGATATATTTATTAATAAAGATAATCTAAACTCTAATAATAGGAATGTAACTTTGGAGGTTTGTCTACAGTCTGACATTAAGACTTTACAGGAGAAAGACATACTCGATGATATAAATAAAGTTATGAGTAGTTTGACTAACAAACATAAGGTTCAAATACAAGAAGCATAAAATGACAATTACAAAAGATTCTCTGGTCGAAATGATTCATAACGAAGTTGGATTGAACAAGAGAGAGGCAAAAGAATTAATAGAATGTTTTTTTGAGCAAATTAAGAAATCCTTAGAAAATGGTAACGATATAAAGCTGTCTGGATTTGGTAACTTTATTCTCAGGAATAAGGCACCAAGGCCCGGGAGAAATCCAAAAACAGGTGAAGAAGTAACTATTTCAGAAAGAAGAGTTGTGACGTTTAAATCTGGATTAAAACTAAAATCTAAATTAGAGGCTTATGATGGAGCTGAATAATTCTATAGAAATCCCTAATAAAAGATACTTTACAATTGGAGAGGTATCAAATATCACTCATATTAAAACACATATATTACGATATTGGGAAAAGGAGTTTAATACACTTGAACCCACAAAAAGAAGAGGTAACAGAAGGTACTATACTCAGAACGATATTCTTACAATCCTTAAAATAAATGAATTGATATCATCCCAAGGATTTACAATTGAAGGGGCTAAGCAAAAACTTGAATCATCAATTAGTAAGAATAATTCTGAAGATCCAACTTATTCCTTATTAAAGAAAGATATACAGAAAATCATAGATGTCCTTGATAAATAAAGGATTAAAGTATGAACCTATCTATAACTACTCTCATAATGAAGTTATAAAACGTAATAATTTTCGATACTATAAGATTAATAATTCACTTGTGCCAAGCGTGACATCTATTCTTAGATTGTCACGATACAATCAGAGAGATAGCTTTTCATCAAAACAGGCTGATTCTTTCGAAATTGGTAACCTTATGCATGAATACCTTGATAGTTACGTAACACAGAGAGCTATTGAGATTCAGAATAATAAAAATTCAAAAATTGCGTTAAAACTAAGTGAAGTAATAATTCATAATATATTTCCAATAGTTGATAAATTTATTGCGTCTGAGGCTACTGTTCAAGATAATTTTAATTACGCAGGTACATTGGACTTATTAGGTTTAATAGACAATAAGCTCACTGTGGTTGACTACAAATCATCTTATAAAAAGAAAAGTGGATTTATGATTGACGAACATTTTCAACAATTAGCTGCTTATGCCTCAGCTCATGATAAAATGCACAATACAAAGATTGAACAAGCTATGATATTTATAGTTTATAAAGAAACGTATAAATATGATATACTTACAGCTGATTTATCTCTTTTAAATCAATATAAATTAATGTGGAAAGAAAAGCTTGAATACTATAAGGAGATATCCGAATGACAAAAACAAGAGAGCAGTTAGCCGACATCTTAGAGGAAGTAAAACTAAATAAGCTTAAGTTCGAAGAGCTAAGGGGGTTAGTTTGACTATGAGTCTATTAACGCGCAAATAAGCGATATAAATGATGAGCTCAACGATCCAAATGTTTGGGAAAAAAGAGATCTATCAACTGAACTAAATAAAAAGCTGAAGTCCTATTCCACCTTGAAAGGTACAATTGACACAATTAATTCTGATATGGAATTAATTTCATATACTTTAGATAGCATTCTTAATGATGCTGATAATGTGAATGACGAATCTTTAATAACTGAAATAATACAGTTACATAAAAAAACATCAAAAAATCTTGATAATCTGTCTTTTAGACAACTCTTTAAAGGTGAAAATGACCAAGCTGACGCTTACATAGACATACAATCTGGTTCTGGAGGGACAGAGGCACAGGATTGGGTTGCTATGCTTATGAGGATGTACTTAAAATGGACTGAGAAGCATGCCTTTGTTACTGAAATAACTGAATCAAGCGAAGGGGAAGTAGCAGGCTTTAAAAACGTAACCATAAAGGTTAACGGCGATTATGCTTATGGTTGGTTAAGAACTGAGACAGGCGTACATCGCTTGGTAAGGAAGTCCCCTTTTGATTCAGGTAACCGCAGACATACATCATTCGCGTCAGTTTTTATCTATCCACAGGTAGACGATTCATTTGAAATTGATATTAACCCTTCAGATTTGCGTATAGATGTATTTAGAGCAAGTGGAGCGGGTGGTCAGCATGTAAATACTACAGAGTCGGCGGTAAGAATAACGCATTTACCAACTAAACTAGTTGTACAATGCCAAAACGGAAGATCACAACATAAAAATAAAGAATCAGCAATGAAACAGTTACGTGCTAAACTATATGCACACGAATTAAACAAAAAAAACGAAATCAAGAATCAAGTTGAATCAGAGAAATCAGATATAAGTTGGGGTAATCAAATTAGGTCATATGTTCTTGATGATTCTAGAATAAAAGACTTGAGAACTAATCATGAAACCGGCAATACTCAAGCCGTTCTAGATGGTAACTTGGACGATTTCATACAAGAAAGCTTAAAGAGAGGGTTATAAATGTCAGATGATAATAAATTAATTGTCGAGAGAAAAAAGAAACTTCAAGAGCTGTCAAAATTATCTAAACTTTATCCAAATTCATTTAAAAAAAATAACAGCACAGAAGAATTAAGAAAATTATACGAGGAAAAAAGCAAAGAAGAGCTCGAGCAAGAAAAAAGTATATTTTCTCTATGCGGCAGGTTACTGACTATCAGAAAAATGGGAAATTCATCATTTGCTAACCTTCATGATGAATCTGGTAAACTTCAGCTTTTTCTGTCAAAGAATGGTACAGGTAAAGATATGTACAAACTTCTTGATCATACTGACTTAGGAGACATAGTAGGTGTTAAAGGAATCATTTTTAAAACAAAAACTGGAGAACTAACAATAAATGTTTCTGAATATGTAATTTTATCTAAATCACTCAGACCACTTCCAGAGAAATATCATGGATTATCAGATGTCGAAATAAAATATAGACAAAGATATATAGATTTGATGATTTCTGAAGAATCAAGAAAAGTATTCTCAGACAGAATAAAGATTGTGTCAGAGATCAGAAAATATTTTGAAAAGGAAAAATACTTAGAAGTAGAAACCCCCATGATGCATCCAATTGCTGGAGGCGCAGCAGCAAAGCCGTTTATCACTCACCATAATAGTCTTGATATGAACTTATTTTTAAGAATAGCTCCTGAATTGTATCTAAAAAGATTAATTATTGGCGGTTTCGAAAAAGTTTTTGAAATAAATAGAAGCTTTAGAAATGAAGGGCTCTCCGTAAAACATAATCCTGAATTCACTATGATTGAATTTTACGCAGCATATGAAAATTATAATTATTTAATGGATTTAATAGAGAAGTTAATTAAATCTCTTATAAATGCTCTAAATTTAGATAACAAGTTTGATTATCAGGATTATAAAATTGATACTCAAAACCCATTTGAAAAAATAAATTTCCATGATTCGATAATAAGGTATTGTGATGGGGTAGATGAAAAAAATATTAATAATTACTCAGCTCTTGAGAAGTATTGTGAGTCAAATAAAATTGAAGTGACAATCAAAGGCTCATTGTATAAAACTCAACTAGATATCTTTGAAAAAATCGTTGAGAGTAAGCTTATCAATCCAACATTTGTGACAGAATATCCTACAGCAGTTTCACCGCTCTCAAGAAGACTTGATAGCAATCCTGAAGTTGTAGAAAGATTTGAATTATTTATTGCGGGCAGAGAGATTGCTAACGGATTTTCAGAACTTAATGATCCTAGCGATCAGGCACAGAGATTTAGTGAACAACTTGAAAATGATGATGAACAAATGAATTATGATGCTGATTTTATTACTGCTATGGAATACGGCATGCCGCCTACTGCTGGCGCAGGAATAGGTATAGATAGACTTGTTATGTTATTGACAAATTCTGCATCAATCAGAGACGTCTTATTTTTTCCATTAATGAAACCAAAAAATTAAAATATAAGTTTCTCTAATTGCTCAAAAAAGTCATTATTAACATCATAGAAAGAATATTCTTGTTCTTTTGTCTTAATAAGTATTCTATCTTTATTAATGCATATCAAAATTAAATCGTTTTCTAAAGAATAGATTTCAATATTATTTTGAATTGATTGATACTCAACATGGTTTATATCTAGATAGTCTTCTATCAGGTTAATATGATTACTCATCACATAATTTTATAGCATAGCCAATATATTTTTTTGGTGTTAACTTTAAAAGATAATCTTTTTCAAGCTCAGGTATGTTAAGACTTTCTATAATTTTATGTATAGTATCTTTATTTACTTTTTTGCCACGTGTAAATTTCTTCAAATATTCATATGAATTAGAAATTTGATATTTTCTTGCGACCATCTGTATAGGTTCTGCTAAGATCTCCCAGCTGTCATTGATATCAGAATTAATTTTGTCTTTATTTATTTGTAGTTTATCCAGGCCTATTAGAAGATTTTTATACGCAATAATAGAATATGAAAATGTTAATCCTAAATTTCTAAGAACAGTTGAATCTGATAAATCTCTTTGTAATCTTGATATTGTTAGTTTATTTGCAAAGAAATGATTTAATGCATTGCTCATTCCCAAGTTACCTTCCGCATTTTCGAAATTGATAGGGTTAATTTTATGTGGCATTGTCGATGATCCAATTTCGCCTGCAATATTCTTTTGAGTAAAATAACTTTTAGAAATATATGACCATATATCTTGAGAGAATCCAATTAATATTGAATTCATGTGATTGATTTTATTACATATATCGGCAATATAGTCATGCGGTTCAATCTGTGTAGTATGAGTGTTAAGTTCTAGCTTTAGATTAGATAGAAATCTTTTAATAGATTTTGGCCAATCAATGCTTGGATAAGTAATGCTATGTGCTGAATAATTACCTGTAGCTCCATTAAACTTTCCTTTGATTTTTATGTTTTTCAGACTAAGTATTTGATCTACTAATCTTTTTTGAAAGTTTATTAATTCTTTGCCCATTGTTGATGGTGAAGCAGGTTGACCATGTGTATGAGATAAGATTGAAACTTTTTTATATTTTTTACCTAAACTTTTAAGCTTTTTTTGAAGCACATCAGTCTCTATAATCACTCTTGCTCTTGCGTTTTGTAGCATAAGGGCATATGAAACATTATTAATATCTTCAGATGTACAACAAATATGAATATGTTCTTTGTATTTGTATATGTGTTTATTCTTCTTTATTTTTTCTTTAATAAAGTATTCAACAGCCTTTACATCATGCTTAGTCACGTCTTCAATTTTTTTTACTTTAGCCGAATCTGCACTATTAAAATCTAGGTAGATTGATCTTAAAAACTTAATTTGGCTATTTGAGAAGGGCGGCAGGGATGTTACCCCTTTTAAGTTAGAAAGAAATATAAACCATTCTATTTCAACTTTAACTCTAGTTTTGATCAAGTTATGTTCTGAGAAAATCTCATTGACATCACTACATAGATTTTGATATCTACCATCAGTGGGAGCAGCAACATTGAGGTCATATTTTTTCATACTAATGCAGTCTTAAAATGTTATTATATCACATAATTAATCTTAATAATATTTAGCTATTAAAATGAAAAAAAATAATTACAGAATAGAACAGGACTCATTAGGGAAAATTAAAGTCCCGCAAAATGCTCTATATGGAGCCCAAACACAACGCGCGGTTGATAATTTTAAAATAAGTGGCATAACATTTGATCCTGCATTTATACAAGCGCTCGCCAGTCTTAAAAATGCTTGTGCTTCTGCTAACGTAAAATGTAAAGTTCTACCAAAATTGAAAGCATCAACTATATCAAATATTAGTAAAAAAATTTCATCCAACCCTCTTGATTTTATTGATCATTTCCCAATCGATATTTTCCAAACAGGCTCAGGTACAAGTACTAATATGAATATGAATGAAGTCATATCTGAAATTGCTAAAAGAACACTTAAGAGATCAATACACCCAAATGATGATGTAAATATGTCACAGAGCTCTAATGATGTAATTCCAACCACAATAAACATATCCTCCTTAACTATGAGCAAAACTCTATCTACATCTCTAGATTTTTTATGTGATTCACTTAATAAAAAAGCAAAAAAATTAAAAGATATTATTAAATCAGGAAGAACACATCTGATGGATGCCGTTCCAATTTCTTTTGAGCAAGAGCTTAACGTATGGGAAGAGCAAGTCAGAGCCTCTCAGGCGCAAATAGATTTATCATGTGAAGAGATTTCATATTTACCTATTGGCGGTACTGCTATAGGTACAGGAATTAATGCTCCAAAATCATTTTCTAAGAATGTATGCAGTGAGCTTAATAAAATTTATCATGAATTAAAGATAAAATTTAAACCTTTACCTGTTAAGGGAGAAATGATGAGCTCACAAAATCATATTCTTACTTTAAGTTCAGCTTTAACAAGATACGCATCTACATTACTTAAAATTGCTAATGATATTCGTTGGATGAATAGCGGTCCCATATCGGGATTATCTGAGATATCTCTCAAAGCACTTCAACCTGGCAGTAGCATCATGCCGGGAAAAATAAATCCTGTTATTTCAGAATCAATTATGATGGCAGCTGTACATGTTAATGGTAATCATTCTACAATTTTGCAGGCAACTAGTAGCGGAAGTTTTCAACTTAATACCATGCTTCCTGTAATTGCTCATAATATTATCGAATCTTTATATTTAATGATTAATTGCTCGTTTAGCATGATAGATTTAATTGATAGTTTTTCGGTAAATGAAGAGACTGTAAAAGATAGTTTATTCAAAAATCCAATAATAGCTACGAAACTTAATCAAGTCATTGGATATGATATGGCTTCAAAGATTGTGAAAAAAGCGTACAAGACTAACAGCTCGATTTTTGATATTGCAGAGAATATGACATCTCTTACAAAATCAGACTTAGTTAAAATACTAGATCCTAAAAAACTCATATAAATGAAACAATCTGATATAGATAATATATTCATCTATTGGGTTTATTACATATCTTTGATTTTCATAGCATTGTTCATCTTAGGTTCTATTGGATTTATATCTAATATATTTCGAGCAGACATAAGTTATATATCATCTTTAATTTTTGTCATCTTTAATTTTTATATATTTCAATGTGGATATTATTTATATAAGTTGAGAGATGCAATATTTTATATTGATACTGTAGAAGTTTATAAACTACATAATATGTTTTTAGACATATGCTCTGAGTATCGATTACAGATTGAAAGTAACAAGCAGAATCAAATATCCAGTCAAGATGAATTAAAGTCTAAGCTATATGAATTTGTAGATAATGGATTTTTTATATCTGACCTTTTACTTAAATTAGGAATAATAGGCACCGTTGTAGGATTCATTATTATGTTAAGTTCTTTATCTGCTATAGATGAAATGAATTTATCAAAAATGAATAATCTATTATTAAGTATGAGTGCTGGTATGAAAGTAGCTCTTTATACAACCTTAACTGGATTAATTGGGTCTATTCTCTTAACAATACAATATAATTTCTTCGAATCTAAAATTAATATTTTTATTAATAAAGCACTTAACTCTAAAAAACATGAGAAGAAAGAATAGAATTAGAACTGAACCGTTTACCGATTTATTATTCAATACTCTTCTCGGTTTTACTTTTCTTTTTTTTATAACGGTCCTTTTTATAAATCCTATTTCAAAAATTGGAAATGTTAACATGAAGGCAGAATATATTATTACTGTAGATTGGAAAGATAGTTTACCAGACGATGTAGACATATGGGTTCAAGATCCTAATGGTGAAACGGTATCGTATCTAAAAAAAGATGCAGGCTGGCTGCATCTTGATAGAGATGATCAGGGTATAATTAATGATGTAGTTACAATTGATGGAGAAGAGATAATTTATCCAATAAATCGAGAAGTTGTTACCCTTAGAGGCATTATACCAGGTGAATATATTTTAAATCTTTATTTATATGAACATAAAAGTAAGCATCCAATTGATGTAAAGGTGATTATAGAAAAAGTAAACCCTACATTAAAGTTAGTTTATGCTAACAATATAACATTAGCAAAAAAAGACTCCGAAGTTACTGTAACAAGATTTTTTTTAGATCCTAACGGAGAATATTCTTCGGGTGATTCTCAAAAAAAAATATTAACCCCATATAATCTAAAAAGATTCTAATATGATTTTATATTTATATTTATTTCTACTTTTACTGATATATATTTTTCTAATTCACTATTTTATTAAAAACAAAGCATTTATAGCTAAAATATTAATAGTATTAAGTATTTCTATATTTTTTATTTTTCTATATCAGAGTATTAGAAACAATGAAGGTTATGCGACATCAGATCAACTCCCAAAAAGCTTTTACATATTAAATAGCTATGTTTATAAAGATAGTGTTTTAATCCTTGTAAAAGAAAAAAATTCTAATCCAAGGTTATATAAAATTAATAAATCACTTAAATTAAATAAATTCTTAAAAAAATACAAAGGTTTAAAAAATGATGGACAAGATGTAGTTGTTAAGAAAGATAAAAAAAATAACAAAGATTCTCTAGGTATGTATATCGAAAGCGTTCAAAAGAAGTTACCTCTAAAGTAAGACATAGAATTAGACTGTTTTATTTGTTAGAATACGGCAAATTCTATTCAAGAGGGAAATATAATAATGTCAGAAAAAACTAAAATATCTATAAATAATAATGACTTCAATGTTTTTAATATAAAAAAATATGATATCAATCATTTGCCTTATTCATTGAGAGTGTTAATGGAGAATTATCTAAGAAATGAATCAAACAATGAAAACTTTGACAAAATTATAGAAAAATTTACTAAATGGAACGGCTATGCAGGCGACAATACAGAACTGACTTTTTATCCAAGCAGGGTAATCATGCAAGACTTTACAGGAGTTCCAGCTGTTGTCGATTTAGCATCTATGAGAGATGCTATGACATCCCTAGATGCCTCAAAAGCAGATGCCGTTAATCCTCAGTGTCAAACTGATTTAGTTATAGACCATTCTGTGATGGTAGATCATTTTGGTACTTCAGAATCTAAAGATCTAAATACAAAACTTGAATATGAGAGAAATACTGAAAGATATAAGCTTTTAAAATGGGGTCAACAAGCCTTTAAAAATCTTAGAATAGTACCGCCTAATAATGGAATCATACATCAGATCAATATTGAGTATATTGCAAGAGTTATATATGAGAAAGAAGGACAGCTTTATCCTGATACTGTAGTTGGAACAGATTCACATACTACCATGGTCAATGGACTAGGCGTGTTAGGCTGGGGAGTTGGAGGAATCGAAGCCGAGGCTGCGATGCTAGGTCAGCCGATTCCAATGTTATTACCTGAAGTTATTGGTTTTGAATTAACAGGGAAATTAGGTCAAACAACTACTGCTACAGACTTAGTTTTAACTATTGTTCAAATGCTAAGAGAAAAAAATGTTGTCGGTAAATTTGTAGAATTTTATGGATCTGGTTTAGACAATTTAACTATTGCTGACAGATGTACGATTTCTAATATGGCACCGGAATATGGAGCTACATGCGGATTTTTCCCTATTGATGACCTAACAATCGATTACTTGAAAATGACCGGTAAAGATAATGATCATTTACAAGTAGTAGAAAAATATAGCAAACAATGTGGGTTCTTTAGAGATGACAGTCAAGAAATCCAATATACGGACACATTATCATTAGACATGAGTCAAGTGGAAGCATGCCTTGCTGGACCAAAACGTCCACAAGACCGAGTATTGCTTTCAGATGTAAAAGAAGTTTCTGAATCAGAAATCAAAAAATTAAAAAAACAACCAGAATCTGAAGGAACTATCAATGATGGTAATATTTTAATCGCTGCTATTACAAGCTGCACTAATACATCTAATCCTAGTGTGATTTTAGGAGCTGGACTACTAGCAAAAAAAGCTATTGAAAAAGGTCTCGAAACTAAGGAATGGGTTAAGACATCTCTTGCACCAGGCTCAAGAGTTGTAGAAAACTATTTAAAAAAATCAAAACTATTAGAACCACTGAATAAATTAGGTTTTAATATTGTTGGATATGGATGTACCACTTGTATTGGCAATTCTGGACCATTAGATGATAAATATGTAAAAGAAATAAATGATAGAGATCTTGTGGTAAGTTCAATACTCTCTGGAAACAGAAATTTTGAAGGAAGAATTCATCCTGAAATTAAAATGAATTTTCTTGCAAGCCCGATGTTAGTGGTTGCATATTCTCTTGTTGGTAAGATTAATATAGATATCAATAAAACTCCTCTTGGAAAAGATAAAAATGGAAATGAAATATTTCTAAAAGATATATGGCCATCTAATGCCGAGATTAACGAAGTGATGAGTAAAACAATCGATGGAGAAATGTTTAATAACTCATATAAAAATCTTTTTGATGGAGACAGTAATTGGATGTCTATTCCAACCTCTGATTCTGATCATTTTGATTGGGATGAAAAATCTACCTACATTCAACCTTCGCCATTTTTTGGTAAAGAAAAAGATAATCAGGAAAAATTACCAGTAATTGAAAACGCCTATCCTTTAGTCATCTTGGGTGATAGTGTTACTACCGATCATATTTCCCCTGCTGGCTCATTTAAAGATACCACACCGGCTGGTAAACATTTGTTAGATAATTCTGTAAATATTAAAGATTTCAACTCGTATGGTTCTAGAAGAGGTAACTTTAAAATCATGCAAAGAGGAACTTTTGCAAATATACGTTTATCCAATAAACTTGTTCCAGAAAAAGCAGGTGGATTTACAAAACTTTTACCTGAGGGCGTGGAGATGTCTATATATGATGCTGCTCAAGAATATAAGAAAAAGAATACTAATCTTATTATTTTTGCTGGTAAGGATTATGGATGCGGCTCATCCCGTGATTGGGCAGCTAAAGGAACAAAGCTTCTAGGTGTAAAAGCAGTTATAGCTGAGAGTTTTGAAAGGATACACAGATCAAACTTGGTTGGAATGGGTATAATGCCTCTTCAATTTAATAACAATGAAAGTTTTGAATCTCTTGGTTTATCTATGACATCATCTTTTGATATTGCAGAAATTAATAAAGATTCAAATTCTGTATTAATCACTGAAAAAGATACTGGAAAGTCTTTCGAAGTTAAAGTTAGGATCGATACTGCAAAAGAATGGGATTATTTTGTTAGTGATGGAATTTTAAATTATGTACTTAAAAAACTTGCTAACTAAACTTTCAGCGCAAGTTCAGCAATCTTTTTACGAAATAGGAAAATCCGGAACTTAGACCCTCCGGATTGTTGCCATAATATATATGATCTTATTGCAGACATAAGCAAAGCCCGTATCATTGATGCATTTTTATTATCTGTTAGATACTTATTATCACCGTTAACTATAATTCGCGGGTTTATTTTGCTCACTGTTCTTAAATAGATTTTTGATAATATTTCTGCATGCTCATCAAGGTTATCCTCATCCACTTCTTTTGAATTATTTGATAGTTCATCACGTAAATTAGACACAATTTTTTCATGTTTTTTCATATTTCTAACAAGTATTCCTATAGCCTCAAAGTACCTAGTCACTTCTGCATCTTTTGAAAATGCATCACCGACAAGTTGTTTTCTTAAAAAATCTAATCCCGGATTGAGTCGTTTAGTACTTATATAAACATCTTCTATATCCTCTGATGTTGTTTGATAAACACTATGAATAAGTGGTTGAATAATATTATTAGTAACAGCGCCTTCCCAAGCTATTTTTTTTATTTCATTACTTGCTTGGTATATTGCGCCTAATGCAATAGTTTCATTTTTTAATTCTGGCTTAAACATTTTGATATAACCGTACCTCCACCAATACACTCAGTCCCATTATATATAACAGCAGCTTGCCCTTTTGCAATGCCTCTTTCTTTCTCATAGAGCGTGATTGCATATCTATCATCTTTTATATTCAATTTACTTTCTCTAAGGTTACCTCCATGTCTAAATCTTACTTTAACTTTTTGATTATCATAAACTTCATGAATCGAGCTAAATTCACTCAATTCTATTTTGCCCGAATAAAATAGAGGTGTTTGGTTTTGGCTAACTATTAGTGTATTAGTTCCAGTATCTTTATCTATAACATACCAAGGCGAATCATTACTGTTTCTCATACCACCAATATTTATGCCTTTCCTTTGACCGATTGTGTATTTGCTTAATCCGTTATGAGTACCTATTGTCTCATGATTATCATAGTGAACAATAGGGCCACTGATTGGCTGAACATATGAATCAATAAATTCAGTGAATTTTCTTTTTCCTATAAAGCATATACCCATACTTTCTTTTTTATTATCAAGACCAAATCCTAGCTCACTTGCTATTTTTTTTACTTCACCTTTATTTAAATTTTCCAGCGGGAAAAGTGTATTTTTTAAAACCTTTTCTTCAAGTGTATATAAAAAATAAGTTTGATCTTTCTTTTTATCTTTAGGTATATGCAATTCTGTACGCTCTCCAGGCTGTTTTTTTGCATAATGACCTGTTGCAATTAAATCAAATCCTAAGGACTTAGCATACTTATAAAACTGATTAAATTTAATCTCTCTGTTACAAAATACATCAGGATTAGGAGTAAACCCTTTCTTTAGGTCATTGATAAATACTTCAAAAACATTTGTCCAATATTTATCTGAAAAATTAACAAGATTTAATTTTATGCCTAGAAGCTTAGAGACTCTTAATGCGTCGCGGTAGTCATTTTTTGAATTACATTCATCATCATCATCCTCTTCCCAATTTTTCATAAATATACCTTCTATATTGTAACCGGCTTGAAGAAGCTTATATGCTGCCACCGATGAATCTACGCCACCTGACATTCCTACTGCAACTCTTTGTCTTAACTTTGTCATATATATCTATTTAATAGCGGATATTATAAATGAAATATTAAATCATAATAATAATTAGGCTATTTGATTTGTCAATTTATCTAACAAGTAGTATCATCTAGCCAATTATTTTTATGACTAATGAGGTAATAATGAACAAAATGAGATCTGCACAAGATATTCAAAAGGACTGGGACAGTAATCCTAGATGGAAAAACGTAAAACGCGACTACTCAGCTGAAGAAGTTGCCAAACTAAGCGGTAGTGTAAACATAGAATACAGTTTAGCCAAGCAGGGTGCTGAGAAACTATGGGATGAAATAAATAATAGCGATTTTGTTAATGCCCTAGGTGCTTTAACTGGAAACCAAGCTATGCAACAAGCAAAAGCTGGTCTCAGAGCTGTTTATCTATCTGGTTGGCAAGTTGCTGGTGATGCTAATACAGGCATGCAAATGTATCCAGATCAATCATTATACCCAGTCGACAGCGTACCTTCAGTTGTTAAACGTATCAATAATTCTCTAAGAAGAGCGGATCAACTCAATATTGCAGAAGGAAATGATCCAGTAGATTATATGTTACCGATTGTTGCTGATGCTGAAGCAGGTTTTGGCGGAGTCTTAAATGCGCATGAGTTAATGAAAGCAATGATAGAGGCAGGAGCTGCTGGTGTTCATTTCGAAGATCAATTAGCATCTGCAAAAAAATGTGGTCATATGGGTGGAAAAGTTCTAGTTCCTACGCAAGAGGCAGTGCAAAAACTTGCCGCTGCCAGATTAGCTGCAGATATATACAATACCCCAACTGTATTATTAGCACGTACAGATGCCGAAGCTGCTAATCTACTTACAAGCGATATAGATGAGAGAGATAGAGAATTCACAACTGGTGAAAGGACAGCAGAAGGCTTCTACAGGGTTAAAAATGGCATTGAACAAGCAATATCTAGAGGTTTAGCTTATGCTCCTTATGCTGATTTAGTTTGGTGTGAAACTGGAGTGCCAGACCTAGACTTTGCGAGAAAGTTTGCTGAAGCATTGAAAAAAGAACATCCAGAGCAGCTGTTAGCATATAACTGTTCTCCTTCATTTAACTGGAAGAAAAATCTAGACGATGCTCAGATTGCTAAATTCCAAAAAGAACTAGGAGCAATGGGCTATAAGTTCCAATTCATTACTTTAGCTGGTTTCCATGCGTTAAATTATAGTATGTTTGAACTCTCTAAAGGCTATAATGCTGAGCAAATGACTGCTTATGTCAAGCTTCAAGAAGCAGAATTCGCAGCAGAAAAAGATGGATATACAGCTACTAAGCATCAAAGAGAGGTTGGAACTGGTTATTTTGACTCAGTAACACAAGTAATAACTGGTGGCTCATCCTCGGTAACAGCATTGACAGGCTCGACCGAAGAAGAGCAATTTGATAAGTAAAGGAGCTTATTGATTGAAGCTTAATATTCCATTAGATGGAACAAAAATTGGGCATGATGGTGAAAAACTCATTGTGCCCAATAATCCAATAATCCCTTACATAATAGGCGATGGAATCGGTATAGATGTTACGCCTGTTATGAAAAGAGTTTTAGATTATGCTGTCAATAAAGCATATGGTAATTCAAGAGAAATCAAATGGTTAGAACTTTATGCAGGTTCTAATTCTAAAGATTTATACGGCTCTATTCTCCCTGAAGAGACTATTGAAGCGATGAAAGAGTATAGAATATCAATAAAGGGACCATTAACTACGCCAATTGGAACAGGTCATAAGTCGATTAATGTAATGATACGACAAAAACTAGATCTTTTCGCATGTGTGAGACCTATAAAATATTTCCCTGGAACTAGTACGCCAATGCTTGAGTCTGGGCTTACTGATATGGTTGTGTTTAGAGAAAACACTGAAGATCTATATTCAGGGATCGAATGGGAACCAAATTCTGAGGGCGCAAAAAGAATCATTGACTTTATTAACAAAGAATTAGGCTACTCACCTTTTAGATTTGAGAAAAACTGCGGGATAGGCATTAAGCCAGTTTCAGAAGAGGGTACAAAAAGACTTATAAGGATGGCAATCGACTATTCTCTAGCCTTGAACAAGTCAAGTATAACGATAGTTCATAAGGGCAATATCATGAAATATACAGAAGGTGCATTCCGTGACTGGGCATATGATGTTGTTTTGAATGACTATAATGGAAATATTCAAAAGGATGGTACATATATTATTGAAAATCCTAAATTTAATTCTGAAATTATCATTAAAGACTGTATCGCAGACAACTTCCTTCAACAAATTATTCTTGCACCGGAGCAACATGATGTTATTGCAACTCTTAACCTTAATGGTGATTATATTTCAGATGCATTAGCTGCTCAAGTTGGAGGAATTGGGATGGCACCTGGGGGAAATATAGGAGATGGGTGCGCTGTATTTGAGGCAACACATGGGTCTGCAGAACCCTTTGCTGGGAAAAATAGAGTTAATCCAGGCTCAATAATTTTATCTGGAGAAATGATGCTTAGATACTTAGGATGGACTGAGGCAGCAGACCTTGTTCTTAGAGGTGTAAAAGGCGCAATTCAGAATAAACAACTTACCTATGATTTGGCAAGAGCAAGAGCAGGTAAGAGATTGATAAGAGTAAAATCATCAGAAAAACACAAAACTATAGACGTAAAAGAGGAAATAACAAAACTAGTTCCTGGCGCTACGTTGGTATCTACAAGCGGATTTGGTGACGCTGTAATAAATAACCTTAAATAAAAATTATTTATCTCTAAAAATTATTCGCCCTTTGCTTAAATCATAGGGAGTAAGAGCTACCATGACACTATCTCCTCTTAATATTCTGATATAGTGCTTTCTAATCTTTCCAGATATATGTGCAGTTACGACGTGACCGTTTTCAAGTTCAACTCTAAACATTGTATTAGGGAGTGTTTCAATAACCTTCCCGGACATTTCAATCTGTTCTTTTTTTGTCATATATAATATATTGAGGATGTATTGTAGCAAAATAATAATACTTATAACACATGTTTAGAAACGATCGACAAATTAGAAAGACAGAGTTTAAAGAAATTAATTTTAATCATCTAATGTCTATTTACGAACTTAATTATCATAACTTTAAACAAGCAATAAATTCAAAATTCAGCAAAGATCATTATGGAAAAAATATTAAAAATTTGATTATTGAAGATATATTCCATGATAAATTCACGCGTATCTTCAAGATGTATCATAAATTTAGCTATGATGATCAAGCTTATTACAATCAAACATTTTCTATTAAACCCCACTTAATTTTCTATCTGTATGAAGACGCACAGCTCTTAGAAGTAAAATCATTGAGAGACAATCAGAACTTTAAAAGTGACATAGATAACAAGATAAAATTAAACTTAAATTTATTTTATTGGCTAAAAAGATATATAAATCAATAATATAAAAGATAATTAATATATATTCATGATATATATTTCTCAAATTAAATTACCTCATAGGTTGAAAAACTAATATTAAACCTTACAATATTACTCAGGAATTAAGGAAAATCATTTTGATGGAGAATATAAAATGAAGTTATCAGCAAAAGGAAGATATGCAATAAAAGCATTGGTGAATATTGCGACAAACAACTCAAAAACACCGAAAACATTGTTAGAAATATCAAAATATCAAGGAATATCTTTGTCATATTTAGAGCAACTCTTTTCACTTTTAAGGAAAAGTAATCTTGTCAATGGTGTACGCGGCCCAGGCGGAGGTTATACGCTTAAAGATAATCCTGACAACATAACGATCGCTAGTATTATTAAAGCTATAAATCCTGAACACGTAAGCCAAGTCAATCATGAGAAAACAGATGATGTTGTTTGGGAAAAATTTAGCAACAAGCTTACAAATTACCTTGATACAGTCACTCTAGGTAGTTTAATTGATGAAACGAAAACTAATAATAACGAGATTGATTTAGACGAGTTAACAGATTATTATCGTCAAAATTAGAGTATAATTGTTAAGAGAATCAGGGAGATAAAATGGCATATAGCGATAAAGTTTTGGATCATTATGAAAATCCAAGAAACGTAGGTACTTTTGATGGCGATAGTAACGTTGGAACAGGTATGGTTGGAGCCCCAGCGTGCGGCGATGTTATGAAATTGCAGATTAAAGTTAATGACGATGGAGTTATTGAAGACGCTAAATTTAAAACATATGGTTGTGGTTCTGCCATTGCCTCAAGCTCTCTACTAACAGAGTGGGTGAAGGGAAAAACATTGACAGAAGCATCTTTAATTAAAAATACTGATATTGCTGAGGAGCTTGCTTTACCGCCTGTGAAAATACATTGTTCTGTATTGGCAGAGGATGCAATCAGCGCAGCTATCGAAGATTACAAAAGTAAAAAAAAATAACATTGCGAATAAACACTTAATTTAATAGTATATTAGCATGCAATATTTTGAGGAGTAAATGATATGGCAACTACACCTAAAACAATGTGCACTAACGTTGGTGGCATG
>Ga0255752_10000683_pt1 | contig 41642 bp, 46 predicted proteins | sample 011ome_25_FD_179952 | JGI IMG/M metagenome (GOLD analysis project Ga0255752, IMG submission 179952) | Coastal salt marsh microbial communities from the Groves Creek Marsh, Skidaway Island, Georgia - 011512CT metaG (version 2) | ecosystem: Environmental > Aquatic > Marine > Intertidal zone >...
ATATGATTACACTAACCCCTTTGAGTACAGCGCGACATCGGATGCAAATGGTAATATATCAACCTTAAAGATTACAACCTCTGCCCATTTACACGAATATAACGCAGATGACCCTAGTGCGCAAAACGACTACCCCAACTTATATGTAAAAGCAAATAACAGCTGGGGTCTTAGCTCATCAAATACGAGAAGGCCTGATTTTTCTGATTGGGATACTGATAATTTTGGAGGTTTCTATCGGGTAGACCGTCGTTCAAATGATAATACGGATGCCGATGAATTTACATTCCAGTTTTGCTCTTATAACCACTCACTTTCCTCCTCTACTCAAGCCCTTAAAGGATTAGGCGAACTTGCTGTTAATTGGGTTTTGTTTGACGACCAACTCATTACTGAGACGAAAGCAACAGCAGATGGTAATAGTGAAATAGACACGCCGCAGAAATTCTACAATAGAGCAAAATCATACTTAGTGGATAATTACGCAGGAGAAACATCAACTATTGTTTCACGGGAAGGTAACTCCATTAATGCGGGCTCTTACGATGTAGTGATTGACGGAAATGTAACGGATGCTGCTTCTGCATTCGCGATTAGCGGTAACATATTAACCATCAAGGCATCCAGTTTTGTCGGAGATATTCAGACCACTGGAACAATTACTTTAAGCAACAATGCAGAAGTTATCGGAACTTATGGGGAAAACACGGTCCTGCCTTGGGAGGTTACAAATGTAGAGGCAACTGCAACCCTGCAACTTTTCAATATTACCAAAAACCTAGAGGTAGAAAACTTAGTGGTTGCAGGTACGGCAGGAAACAAAGTGACATCGTCTGGCACTTACACAGGCCAAGAAGTGAGTTTGGGTGACAATATTCGTCTGCGAATCACCTGCCAAGCAGGGACAGGGGCATTCCTCCCCTACGAGGCTTTTGGTATCGCAACGAGTGTAGGTATTAGTTTCGAGGCAAACCAACAGGCAGACACTATCTATAACGACAACGGAATTAATGCAGACAATCTGACTACCCTGTCCGCAGACTATCCGAATGTGCAGATCGACATCTCTGATGGTGATGGGGTCGCAGATGTCAGAGAGTTCTATGCATTCTATGTAAAACAAACAACCACCTCTACTGGCATTGGGCAATGGTTTGGTGCAATCGATGCGATTGACCACATGAACTATCGAGTGAATACTGCCATTGCTGACATCAAATTACAGAACACTGGCAACACTCCATTGGTTATTTCTGGTGCGAGAATATTCCGTGACAATGGCACAAGTATTCTCCACGCAGACCTATATGACCAACCAATGACGCAGGACAATGGGGAGTTGATTCAATACATCAAAGGACAAGTTGATGAGTCTTTGGAAACAAAACTACCCCCTGCAATTGCAAGTGATCCAACCATTAGTGGTATCGATAAGAACTCCAAGTTAATCCCAGCATTATTATGAGCGACGAGATAGGAGAGAACAAAAAAGTATCAACCAACCTAGGCTTCGTTGCCAAAGTTTTCGGCACAGCCATATTCATTGTTTACTCTGGAGCTATGATCTACGCTCGATTAAACGCCCTGGAGATGGAGATCCTTCGACTTAATCATGATGTTAAGATGAATGCGGAGTTTAGGATTAAATGGCCTCGCGGAGAGTTAGGGTTTTTACCTGACGATGCTGAGCAAAATATGAGGCTTACTTTTTTAGAAAAAATATCAGGAAAGCATGAAGAGCTTTTAGATAAGATGCGTTACGGAGGAGGGGAGTGAAATGGGTGAGATCCTTCTTATGCTTCTTACTGGAGGCGGTTCTACTGCTATGGGGGCTATGCTCAAAGGTGGGTTCGGACTTCTATTTGAGAGTCGCCGCCAGAAGCACGAGCTCGAAATTGCAAGGGAAAGTAGAGCAAATGAAAATTTCATTAAGCTACAAGCTAAGCTGGCTGAAGGAGGTAATAATGAGTTCAGGGATTTTTCTCGTCGCATTATTGCTTTTATGGGGATTGGCACTCTTTGCTTTTGCGTCTTGCTCTGTACCATATTCCCACAAGCGGAATTCCTTTCTATCACTAACGCCAACGGCGAAGGAAGAACAGAATTGCTGTTCGGAATCATCTCTTGGCCAGCAAGCCAAGACCCCATCACGCTCAGTAGCGGACACCTTGCATACATGGGGCAAACAGCCCTTATGGGAATCCTCGGCTTTTATTTCGGGCCATCGCCTCACAGACGATAAATGAACATAATCGACAGAGTAGCAGTAACAGGAGTTGGTGGCACATTAGCTACTTTCGGACTTTCTTCGCTAGATTCCTTATTCGGGAGTATAGCGGGTTTAATAACTATAATATATATGTCTATAAAAGTATACCAGGAGGTAAAAAATGGAAAAAAAAGATAAACAAAAATTTAAACCATGCCCAGGTTGTAAGAATAAAGAGTGCATTAAGAAACAAAAATGCCAGGAGCCTGAGAAAAAGAAGCCTGGAGCAAGAGGTATTTACAAGTACTAATACAATCGCTTAATTTTTAAATCAGTACGCTGTATTCTGCTGGTATGCAAAATACAGAAGAGGTGGTTGAATCCCCTCAACAACAACAAGATCTTTCGGATGTGGCAACCGACGCTCTCCGAGATGCTTTAGGAACCGAGGCTAGCAATGAAGTTGCAAGCCCCGAGATCGAGGAGACTCCATCTCAAGAAAGCGAAACTGAGCCGTTAGGCGAAGTGAGCGATCAAGAGGAGGATTTTACCGAGATTATAGAGACGAACGAGGCTGAAAGTGATGCCGACCGTCTGGCGAAAAGAAGAGTAAGACCAAGAAGCGAGCTCGATCAACAAGTTATTGATTTGTACAGATCGTCTGGATTCGAGGGCAGTTTTCAAGATGCTTCCGATGTAATATACGGAAGACAGCAAACCGCTCAACCGCAGGTTGCTCAGGTTCAACAACCGAGCCAACCAGAAGAAGATCCATATGAATTAAATCTTAACGGTTTGAAAGAAAGCGTTGTTTCTTTGGAGTCTCAAATTGCTGAGGCTACTGAAGATATGGACACTGCTAAAGCTATACAGCTTCAAAGAGATCTGTTTCGAAAGGAGCTAGAGATCAATAATTTGCAAAATCAGCGTCAGATGCAGGAAGAACAAGAAACTCGATCTGCTCAAGAATCCCAACGGCAAAGAGCGTTGGAGAGTCGGAATAATGCCGTTTCAAAGTATCCAGAGCTGGATAACAAGAACTCGGTGTACCGCAAGGAGTTTGACTACTTTATATCAAACGCTGAGCAAGACCCCGACTATGCAGCAGTTTTTGCGTCACCACGATGGCCTGAGATTATGGCAAATGAGTTTGCAATGAGTAAGGGTGCTACAGAAGCACCTCAGCAAGTTGCACCTCAGCAAGTTGCACCTCAGCAAGTTGCACCTCAGCAACAACCACCCGTCATGGGTAATCAGGCTAAAGTTTTGACAACAGGACAGACTGCAAAACCCGCAAACCAACCTATATCTGCGGAACAAGTCCTTAACAATGTAGGCAACCTTTCAAACGAACAACTTTTTCAAATGCTAGGTCAGCCAGATGGTAGGCAGTTTCTTAGATAGGGTTTTAACAAAAAACACTATAATTATTAAATAAAATGGCTATTAAAACAACTCAAGGGGCAGCACAACCAGGTATTGGTAATGTTGACCTTCTTTCAAATAATACTAACTACACTACAGATATTTTCGCTAACGGCGATTTGCGTACACGGCTTTGGTCGGAGCTCGTAACTCGTGATGCTCGTGAAAAGAATGTATTCTCCAAATTCATCGGATCTGAAGGATCGGCTGCTCCTGTAGTTGAAAAAAGAGATCTCTCCGCTGGTGGATCAGATAAAGTGACTTTCACTTCTGTCGCTCCTATCCGTGGTCAAGGTGTTCGTGGGGAAGCAATCCTCAAAAACAACACTGGTAAGTTAAAGTTTGGTACTTTCAGTGTGGAGGTTGACTTAATTCGTCACGCCGTCGCATGGACGCAAGTTATCAAACTTATGAGATTCACTGGTAAAACCATCGATCAGCTTTCCGCTGAGGTTATGTCCGAGTGGGCAGGGCGTACAGAGCAAGACCACATTCAGTCGTGCCTTCGTGACACTTGCTTAAACAACAATACCTCCAACTTGATCTCCGACTACGGAGCTAATGGGGCAGTTACCTACGCTGAAGGTCTTAGTACCGACATCATTCAGGAAGCAAAACAAGCCTTGATCGCTCAAGGCGGTGAGCCCATGAATGTTGGAGGGGATGATAAAACCGAGATTCCTGGCTACCTGTTCTTCGCCCCTGACGCAGTGCTTCGTCCACTTCGCAGTGATCCCGATTACATGGAAGCTATTCTCCAAGCTGACGAGCGTAGCAGTTCTAACAAACTGTACAGCGGTAACTATGCAATGTGGGACGGCAATATGATTGCTAACCATAATGTAATCATCGACACTGCTGACGGTCGTCAAGGTTCACCCCTTCTTCCAACAGCTCTCGTTACTACTCAAAGCACTGTTCAGGCTGCTGCTCTAAATCTAGGTGGGGATACATTCGCTAACTTCATTGGCTTTGATTCCAACATTCCTGGTGGTGGTGGTGCACAGCATGTTGTGCCTAATGGTGGAGGCAATCTTCTGATTGTACAGCCTAATGGTACTTACTACAGCGTAAGTTACGCTAACATCAGTGCCGATGGGTCCACAATCAACGGACTCGCCGACCTTGGTACTGCTCAGGCTAACAATGCTGCTGCTATTGCAGGAGTTACGCTTCCAGTAGGTACTGTTATCTACCAAGCAAACTCCGCATCTACTCCTATTGGATATGCAGTAGCAATGGGTAAATCTGCACTATACTACGCAAAAGGTGGTGTATTCAATGAACAGATTTTCCACTATGATGATTTTGCTAATAGTGGTAATAATGCACACTTATCTGCTGTAGGTGTTCAGTCCGTTTACGGAATGGCTACTTACCAAGACACCAATGGAAGAATCCCTGGTGTGCAGTTAATTGAGGCAGTTCGTCAGATCCCTGGCTTCTCATTCTAAGCCTTAGCTACATTCACGCTTAACCCTAGCCCCTCCCTGAGTTTCGGGGAGGGGCTTTTTTTAAAAAACATTATGAAAATTATAATTATTGGTAAAAGAGATCAGATGGGCACAATCCCTCTTATTAGAGTAAAGGGCATGAGCCGTTTTCAGTATAACTTCGAGTGGGACAAAGAAAGCAGACACTATGCATATGAGCCTAAAAACCAAAGAGAGGCTGATGATATTTTTAGAACACAGGGTAAGCTTTATAAAAGAATGTTCTTTTCTGTTTTAATGGAGGAGAAGAATAAAGAAGTGCCTAAAAAGGAAAAAAAAGAGACCCCTAAAAAAGAGAAAAAAGCCGTAAAGAAAAAAGATGTAGATCACCACTTTGAAAAAGGGGTTTCTAAATTACAAGCGGTAGTCGAGGAAAAAGCGGAGTCCTAGAATATATCTGTTATGTCAGAGATTTCTTTTATTGAGGTATGTGACCAGGTCGCAAGTATGCTGGGGGCTGATTCAACGGAAGAACTTCCAGCAGTAGACGCTGCAAGAGTAAGAATCTCAGTAAACCAAGCATATCGAGAGTGCTACTCACCTATTGATGGAAGAAGACCACGATGGGCTACAAGAAAGTACACACTGGTTTTCGAAGAAGGGGTGCAGGAGGTAGAACTTGACCCAGAGGTTATTGATGTAGATAAAACGCCTGTTCTTGTAGATCACGGTCCACTATCCCCGATGAATGCGAGAAGCGATGAGATTAAAGCTAGGTCTTTTCATGGTGGGGATTTTAGACCTGTCGGAATATATCGAGGTCGTTTTCCATCAATTAATATGGAGGAGCCTGAAAAAGACAGACCTATATGGTATTTTGTAGATCAAACCGATAACGGGAGTGACACTCAGGTAATACCTAAACTCGTAGTATATCCTGTACCAGATAAAGAATACTCGGTTGAAATTGTCGCGAATATCGTGCCTGCGGGTCTAGAGTTCGACGAAGAGGTTTTCAGAATACCTGGAGATTTGGTCTATGACATAGTTCTTCCAATAGCACAGAATAAGATGCTTGTTGATCCCAGGTATAACGGAGACAACAAGGAGATTATCATGAGAAGTGCAGCCGAAGCTAGGAAAAGACTCTCTACATTAGTCTCCCCTCAAAAGCATAAAAACTTAAGACTAAGCAGAAGAGCAGGGTGGTAGATGAAAGATCTGAAAATCAGACAACTTTCTCGGCCTAAAATTGTCCAAGACAATAAGTTTGGGTATAATACAATTCAGAGAAAGTATGTTGTACAAGGCGATAAAGTTGTAAGAAACGGGGTTTTTTCGTCAACAGTTACTGGCGAAATCTCGGTTGATGGTGTACCGCTTTTTCTAGAAATAGGCGAAGAAGACACCGAATACAAAAACTTCTACCTGACAAATCAAACTATAGAGCCCTCTGGAAGCTCTATGGAAAAAGCTTATCTTACTAGAACCTTTGTTGATTTAAGAGATACTTTCATATCTGAAAACATAACTGAATCAAAGGATTTTAAAAAGGTAACAAGGAACTATGTTGTTTTAAGAAAAGCTCACGAAAGAGGTTACTCAGAAACTAATTTCCAAAAACACCCAAGTGTTGAAAAATCAGGATTTTACGATGCCTGGGATTATCTACCTGTAGCAGTTGAGAATACACGACCTTCAATAGATGGTTTTAATTCAAACATCATATCAGCTAACAACTTTCCTAGATCGCTAAAAACACCTCAATTAAACAACTCAAACCTTTTTATCGCGTTGTCTAATAGCAAAGGCGTTTGCGAACCTCTAGAAAACAGTGCAAAGGTAGACATATCAAACCCAGGTGTGGATCTTTGGCAGGTATCCTGGATTATACCTCTTGAGGGGTACTGGTCAACTGCTACATCATCCACGCAGAGAAACAGTATAGATCTTCCTCAGATTGTAAGGTTCGATCAAAACGGTCTCAGTATAATGGACTGGGGTGACATATCGGGAGGGTCTGAAGCTGCACAAGCTTGGAAGTATACTTTTTTTCATGTCGGGAAATCTCTACCCGAAGATATGGTTGCGTACACTGGAGGCTCAGGAGGAAACTCATGGCCTAGTGTTTGGGTAGATATATATTTTGAAGGTTTTGGAAGCGGGTCTGGGTTTTCTCACAAGCAGCTAATAAAGAACGCTGTATTTAAAAAAAGCAACAGTGCCATTGTTAGTTTTAAATCCACAGAAGACACGAATGTAAATATAGGGCAACTCCAAGGTCAAAAAAACATAATTCTAAACTACGATTGTGGCGATGGTGCACCTGCTGTTTATCAAGGAAAACCTATAAGTAAGGCTGGTGGTCGTATAGCCTGGGGTGCTTCTTACATTGGATCTCTAAATAGAGGGAATTCTGAAAGACTTACTACTAAGATAACACCTGTCTCATCATTTAAAGGAAAAAGACTTTGGAAAGTTGAACTAACTTTTGTTTCTTAATGGATGACGAAGAGAACAAGCAGAAAATTTCTGAGCTAGAGGATAAAGTTCAGGAACTTGCAGAAGCTATTGAGAATGCAACTGACGGGCAGGAGTTGCCTGAAGAAACTAATTTCATAGATGTAAAAATTAATGGGAAGTCCCAAGTTGTTCATTTTATAAAAATAGAAGAGCTAGATGGAACTGACTATGACGAATGCAGTAAAATAAAAACTGCAAAAGATGCACAGGAAGCTTTCAGGCTAGCATTTAAGTATAGGTACGACAAAATATCTGAGTACCCTACTAATATATCCCACGGAGATTATCTAGTACTGGAATGTCAGGGGACTGAAATAATTAATCCAGATAATCAAGAAAGTGAATCTAGTGAAGAAGTTCCTGATGGGTGTTATTATCTCGGAATATGCTCTATCCCAGACAGCGGAATAAAAGGTATTGGTTGCGGTACACAGGAAGCAGAACCTGATGGATTTGACTGTTTGGCAAGCGAAAGAGACGAGGCAGGGGATGCCATTAGAAGTTTTACTGCATGGAATACATGCGGAACAAAACCAGAAGAGTGCGTTGATGAGCTTGATGGAAACGGTGAGCCAATACCTAAGACCATAAAAATAGATGAAATAGTTCTACCACAATCAGGAGAAACACCTGAAAACTTAGACATTGTTTCGAATGTAACAAAAAACTCAACAACGACCCTACTCAACTATGTACAGACCGTGACTGATGTAGTTAAAGAAAGCCCTGTTGAAGAAGATATAGGAAATATAGTCGGTTTAAAGTTCTCCGAAGACCCAGTAGACGGTGGCTTCCAGCTAGATGGGGATGAGCCTACTGGTTATATGGGTATCGTTACTAAGTTCGAAATAGGTAAGCAAAAAACAGAGACAGCAATATCTTTCGGATCTTATGATGCTAACTTCACACCTGTTGTTTTTAATAAGTCTACGCTTTTATCAAAAAACCTAAAAGCAAAAGAAATTGAGGTTTCAGTAGACGAATGCGGAAAAGCTGCAAGGTCTCCAGAAAAAGGCGTTCATACTTCTGGGGATACTGAGTCTTCATATGAAATTATTTCAAAAGGAACTGATAATGGGACTGTTGTTTTAAATTCTTTCGGCCTTAATCCAAGCGATATCGCTCTGACTGAAAGGTCTGTAGGTGGTATTGAAGAAGTATCTATATTTGAGAATGTGGGTGCTGTAGAAGGCGGGAATTTTAATAAAGATGACAAGATTGTTTTCCTGCCCATAGAACCAGACCCTGAGTACACAATAAAAAGGCAGAACGACATAACTTTATTTAATGGGTACTCTGGATTTAGGGTGGCCCAGGTTACAAATGGCGATATAAAAACTGTAACTATCTATGCAGTGCCTAGTCAGAAAAGCACTTTGTTTCAAAGCGGTCTACTTGTTGACGAAACAGTTGCCTCCTATGGAGAAGAGATAACAATTGGGTCATTTACCATAACGCAGTCAACAGGAACAGGAACAGGGTCTGGAGATGGAGATGCTGTTGCAAATTACGCTTTCGAGGAACCTGGTGAAGGGTACATAGAAACTGCACAAGACCCGATTAATTTTAATGTAAAAGGGACTGGGGCTTCTCTTACTCTAGAATCTGTCGGTGATGCTTTTTCCAATGAAATCGCTCAAGGTGCATGGGTACCGCTGCTTAGAAACAACGGTGTCGCCCCATACTCAAACACAGGAGCCATTAATCAGGTAGAAAAACTATACTACGAAATATCGCATGAAATAGTATCTGGTTCGTCGGGAAGTACTCTAAAAATAACAAAAAAGTACAGGAACTACATATACTGGGGCGGTCTACTCAGTACTGTTGAAACCACAGATGGAGATGGGGAAGATCTCATAGAGATCGAGGAACACGCACTCCCAACCTCTACAGGTTCTACTGACCCCGTTGAATTTGACGGCTGGGAGACTATCGAGATATGCGACCCGTCAACTGATAGCGGGGTTAGGCAAATACAAGTTCCCTATAAAAACCCAGTCTAAATAAATGGCTAGTTTTTTTAAGAAAGGATGCTGCGAGTGCCCCCCTGCTGGCATGAGTAACGACCCGTGCAAAAACTTCTTAACGGTAGATGTTAGTTTTTCTGGGGGAGGCATCTTAACCCATACGCCCGTGTATAAAAACACAAATCAAGGCCGTTATACGCTCGACCCCGAATATACTACATCCTATAATATTGGATACTATATTTGGATAGAGCAGCCTTGGGATGAGTTAAAACTTTATGCGTACTGGCGAGGAGAAGTCCCAGAAGACAATAATATTCAAATCAAAATAACAGCATGTGATAAGACTATGTATTGCACTACCAGTGCGACTATGGTTTACGATGGGTATGATGACGATAGCGTTATTGGTGACCATATAGGCTCAGTAATATTACAACCTGACGGAAGCTGGTCTTTGGAATGTGTTAATCATGGTTTGGATTGCCGAGAAGATCTAAGCTTTATGGCGGAACCACCTGGCGACATAATAGATGTAGAAGTAGTATACGAGTATACAGAAGTAGCACCGATGGATCCTGACGATCCTAGATTTCTTAAAGTAATTGCTACTGAAACTGAATATATTTTAGGGTATTATGTCCACGAAAACATAGGTACAGTAGCGAGCCCCCGAAGGGGCGATTTCATAGAGTACCGAGACTATACCTGGGGTGAGACTGAGACAACTGTATATAACTACGAAGCAAAAAGAAGTGGGGGCTATTTAGACCGTTACAACCCTTGTTTTTATTATAGCGATCAAATCAACTTTGATTTCGTAGAGATAATATACTACCCTGATATGTTTGCTTGGATGTTTAAAGCAACGCCCATTTATAATGGGAATTATAAGGCTGTACCAGGGGGGAACGGAATATTTTACGACCACTGGCTTGGAGGTGAATTTACTCGTGTTTTTGAATACAACCCAGTCGCAGAGAATATCGATGATTATATGGAGATATATAAATACACACTAACCGTAAAACCTAGATGAAAATAACAAACATAATACCAGACCCTCCAGGGAAAATTAATCTAAATAAAAAAAGCCAAGGGCTAGGCGATTCAATTAAGGTGATTACTGATACATTAAGGATACCTCAATGCGGAGCCTGCAAAAGAAGACAGCAAAAACTCAACCGCTTGTTTCCTTACAAGAAGAAGTCATAATCTTAATGTGAGGTACTTTCGGATAGTCTCCTTCAGCGGGATTGAAACGCACCGCGATGATGCGGATCGGGGCAGTCTTCGACTAGTGGAAGGATGCATCCCCCACGGACAGGGTGGATTGCGTTCCGCTCCCGTGTGGGAGGAGCTGGGTGACTACGGAGATATGTCATCTGGATCTGAAAACTCAATAAATGGAGCAGACGACAGTGAAGGAAACTCACTACTCTTGGTATCGAGAGATAACGAAGTTCACGACTTAGCACTAAGATCGAAGGACAATGCTCCTTTATTAGAGCTAGGTGAAGTGTACCCAATTATAAATGATGACACATTTCTCGAAGAGAAATGTGTCTTATCATCCGTAGGCAACAACACCTATGCCTTTGGAGATGGATCCAAAGATGCTATTTTCATCAGCGAAGATGGCGGGACTCAAGACTCTTCTGAAATATATAAACAAAAACCCGACTACAAAGAGTATGCTCATGAGTGGTCTAAGTTTCCGAAATGCACAATGTTTTTGGTTGGACCAAGAAAGTGTCTTTACGCTGCTGGAAACCCAGACTCTCCATTAACTGTCTATATTACAGAACCTGCTGGAAGCACAGTAAAAAGAAGAGACAGCCCGCACTCTACAGAAAACACTGTGTTTAACCCTGGAAACTTAAGCACTGTGGAAATTCTAATGAGCAATGCTTCTAGAATAACATCTCTTTCTGTAAGAGGAGATGCTGTTATTGTTCATACAGATAAAGGTTGCCACATACTATACCCAGTAAAGACAGACCAGGCGGAGACAGGTTTTCGAGTTGAGCAAGCACCCTCTGGTGTTTTTTCTGCTTCTGTTAATAACCAAGTAGTAAGAGGTGAGTCAGACAAAAAATACTGGCTCGGCCATGACAAGCAGATATACAAAGATGAGTCTACTACTAAGTCGCATGAAATGTCTCAAGAACCTGCTGACTCAGATCAGGCATCCGCAAAAGCAAAAGGGGTCTGGGATAGAGAGCTGAAAGATGACTTAACTGAAAGCTTTGCTACATATAATGCCGAAGCTGGCATGTACATTGTTTATGCTAAGTCAAAAGAGTATGAGCACTTCATAAATCTTAGTAAAGACGGTACTGATACAGCCTATAGCCCAGGGACTGTACTATCATTAAAAGCAGAAATATACAGCGACCAGTCAGATTCAGTACAGATAAGGGTGGATAGCATTGAGTCTGACCCGCCCAGCTCTACTAGGCTTGTGTACGAAAGCTTTTCTTACGGGCTTCTAGACCAGCCTGGGCAGATCTTTCTAGGGATAGACAATATAGTAAACTTCGACATCGTCGGCGTAAATCTTGAAGTAGACAGTATTGCTTCAGATAGACCTTCGGGAGACATACAGCTAGGTTTCGGTGTACCTGAGTTTGACTTCTTAGATTTAAGTACTCAGCTACCTAGTTTCTTCCCTCCTGGGATGACAAGTATAAACTTAGACTTTGTGATTCCAGACATACCTGGAGTTATTGAACTAGAAAAGGAAGTTACAAGCGGACCAGTCGCTTTCTTTGAAGTAGAAAAAGAAAATTTTGATGGGAATTCCGCAGAGGCTAGATTCTTAAACAGAACAGTACAAGGGGAATCGATTATAGCTTTCTACTCTTGGAATTTTGGAAACGGCAACTTTGCAACTACCACTAACCCTACGCAAATATACAACAGCGAGGGTACATTTACTGTCAGCCTGACAGCAATGGATAATGATGGGAGATCATCAACATATTCAAGAGATGTTGTTATATCTGTCGAACCTCCTTCAGGCGTTACCTTAAACAAAGAAATATTTTTTGACCCTCCAGGAGTTGTAGCGTTAAACGCTGAACTTGGTGCTATAATCGAAGGCTCTTTTGTACTAAACTATTTCAGGAACGAAGGAAGTGAACAAGGGCCTTACTTTACCTTAGACACATTAATAACTCCATCACAGGGTGACCTAATAGTAACAGGCCTCAGTGGGGCTGAGTATTTAAACTTTATAGCAGGCATACCTGAAGTGGATAGTCCTGGATATAAAGCAGGTACAGAAAAAGCATTTCAGTGGAGTTTTAGCAACGCTCAGCCATGACAAAGACAGAACTTACAGATATATTAGGGCCCAGCACACCTGGTCTAGGATCCACCTCTGTACCTAAAAGGGTTTACTTAAAAGAGCTATTTGAGGAGTGGCTTAGTAGGTCTGAAGGAAACACAGACCCAGTAGTTCTTTCTTTTGAAACAGCAGACACAGGCTATAATATATTCACCTTTTCAAGGACCCTATACTTTATAAAAGATGGAACGCTCGACGGACTCTCAGATATAGCTAGTATACAATTCGAGCCTGAAGGAGTTAAAACACCGCCAGGGTCATTATCTTTAAGGACTTATGGTATTGTGAGGGATAGACCAGGCATTATCAGCAATCTCAAAGCTTTTCCGAAAATTATTTTTATACCTCCTGCACCACCTACTTTCGTTCGTGCCCCTGAACCTACTTCCGTTCGTGCCCCTGAACCTCCTTATAAATATCAAAAAGTACTGTGGAATGAACCCAATCCTCTTAAGGTGCGTAGTATTGTCTCGGACAAACCAGGAAGTGTAAGGTGGGATAGAGACTCACCTTCAGTGGCTATGTCTCTTGTAGATAAGCTAGATCTAAATGTAGAAGAGATTATACCAGATGTTCCAAGGTGGTCGATTTTCGCGTGGATGGTGGGTAGCTCAGTTGGAAACCCCTATGCGGGGGGTCTAAAAACTGAAGTAATAGCTGATGTACCTGGAATTGTGAAAGGTTTATCAGCTCCTGTGACTGTTGATAGATCAGGCGGTGCTCTTTCTAAGTTTAAGGACGGCAGCTCTAAACTCTATTTAGCGATTATAGGAGAAACTTTTAGACCAATAGATACGCCCTGGCAAACTCAACAGTTTCAGTCTGACGGCAAATGGGCAGAAACCAAAGAGCAGGCTATAGCAAAAGGACTGCCTGTATACTTCCCTGAAGGAAGTGTCATTTCATACCAAGGTGAGTTTGATTTAGAAGCTACAACAACTGTAACACAACCTCCGATTGTTAAGATAGAGGATAGTGTGCCTGTTAACGGTCCTAACAATTTGCATTATAGAGTTTTTGCTGACAGGCCAGGTATTAACTGGTTTAGAGGGAGCGGCCCAGGGGAGTATAATTTCGAAGTAAAAGCATTTAATGCAGACATTGGTGCAGTCCAAGGTGAGGATGTATCAGGAGGCCCTGAGCAGTCAAATGAGTCTGTCATACCGAACAATGCATCGGCAGATCAAATAAGCCCTCATTATGTGTTTATAACCAAACAATGGTACCCCGACACAGCTTACCAAGATTACGGTGATGATTTCTACGGATCCATACACACTAAAAATTTAACTGGAGGGACTATCTCCACTCCTACCCTTGATGAAACTCAAAAAAATGACGGCTTTGGCTCTGCCAAAAGCATCGAGGAGGCATACCGCAGTAAGCAGTCAAGCAAACCCCATTTCCAAAAATCAGATGAAATAAAATACGCCTACAGTCACACGAGTACAACTGGAAAAAGGTTATGGACTATGTGGCCACAATGGAAATACATAGGCAAAAGAAACACGACCGATATGTCATTCAGCGGTGACTATGGAAGCAGTGTATACTGGAAAACCTCAAGAAGCGGTGACCACCACGCGTGGAGGCTCGATCAAAGCTTTGGATGGACTTATCAATATTCTCACTTCTTGATATACGAGCCAGCGGTAGAAAGATATGTAGTGCTTCTTTGCAGGTGGTATAATAATGTAAGAGAAAACGAAGATGGTAAGTATGCTTATGCTGCGAAATTGCATAAATTAGACAACTACGCGGAATCGTTAGAGCAGTTTAACATCTTCGGAACATACGCAGGGAGTACTACTGGCGTGGTATATAGTTTTCAAGTATCGCCAAACCCACTAGACGCTAACCAAAGAAGCTACGGGATGAATGTTTATTACAAGTATGACATACCGAGATCAGTCATTAACGGTTATGAAATATTAGGTCATAATAACACAACAACCCCCTACTAATATGTCAGAAAGCAGAGATAGCGAGTTACTTGATAAGACTAAGGGGTGGATTGTTGATTCAGGTGCCGTCATAGAGGAAGCATATGGATGGATTGAAGACCCTTCTGACTCCCTGTATGTGAAAATAATTGATGACGAAAATTTAAGTATGGGGGCTTTCGTTACTCGCAGTCAAAACGAGAGTACAAGAATTTACGATGTAGTGTCATTGACAATAAATGCTCACTTTTACGAAGAGGGGAGCGACCTTGTTAAGGGCTCTGACGAAGGTCTTTACTGGGATCAAGTAATAGCTCATGAAATGGTCCATGTTCTTGAAGGTCAAAATACCATAAGAAGAACAAGTCGAAATAACTGGCTTACAGAAGGGTTAGCACTCATGCTAACTGAAGGGGATAAGCGTGTTCTTAATCAATTAGGCACTCAGCCTTCAGACGAAGATTTCTATGAACTCGTTAGGGAATTACAGCCATTTTCGAATGCAGACACCGAAACCATGCGATTTTATGCAGCGTGTTACTTAGGTACTAGGTTTCTTGATTATGAAATTAAGCAAGCTGGCATTCCAGCAGGGATAAAAGATTTCACAAGATGGCTTAGGCAAAAAAAAATAGATTTGGATGGGTTACCTTTAGATGAGTTTCAAGAATACGGAGACCTAAGCCATTACATCAGATACCACCTCAGTAATAGAAACTATGAAAGCGAACAGGGGTTTTTGGACCGTTTTACAAAAGATTAAAAATGAGTGTAGATATTTATATACCGTGGGCAGAGCTTAGATATTTAGGTTTTATAGATGACGACAAATGGTGTAAGTCAGGATCTTGTCTAGAACCTGTCTATGTCAGGAAGAGTAAGTTTGGTAAAAAAAGAAAAACCGTAAATAGCAGACATTCTGGAGTTCCAAAAGGAGAGGGGCGACCTGCGTGGGGAGCTAAATACTATTTAACTGAAGATAAGGGGCAAAAAACAATTCTACTAATAGCTGGCCTTGAAAAAGGGTTGTATACCGTATACTTAACAGACCACTTCGGTGAAGGTTTTGACGGGCAGCACTTCATAACTGAGTCATATAGAATATTCGAGCACGGACATAACGCACCTTCTGTGTTAATGGATGGAGTTCCCTGGGGGAGATCCAGCAAAGGAGTTAATGGGTATGGTAACGACATAAATAAACAAGCACTCGTGGTTGAAAAAGTAGCAAACCGAGGAGGCTGTACACCTACTGGGTTTGTTGATACTGGAATAACGCCAATAAATGAGTGGGAGATTGGATATGTAGAAACACTACAAGCTGCATGTTCATCTGGACAAAGCGTACAGCTAAGAGATAAGCCTGTAGCTGTTGAAGATAGAGACAGTGCTATTGCACAATTAGGGGCTAGTTCGAACATAAATAGATCAAAATACGAATGGGTTAAGGAAATAAACCCATCTTTTCTAGGTTCAGTGGCTAAGATATGGCTAAGCAATGACCTGAAAATAACGGAAAAGTTTTGTAGAGAACTTATGATTAAGATATACCACAGGCTTGCTAAGAATGGATGGAAGCTTTATTTAGGTAAGTCGTCGTCTTTTGTTCTAGGGTCTCACGATATCTACCCTGATACGAAGTCTATAGTTCTACACTACAGCCTTTTAGATGTTGAGGAAGATCCTGCATGGCAGCACTATATAAATGGAGATAAAAGGGAGGGCGGTTTAGATCTCGACGACCAGGCTGGTACCAAATCTAACCAAGAGGATTACTCTTCACTCCCACCAATGCCTACTTACGGACCACCTGGCGGACCACCTCAAGATCCGATAACAAATAAGGTGACTACGCCAACTCAGTCGGGCCACCCCCCACCTTACGCAAACGGAACCTACCAAAGTGTTGAGGAGTCACTTGAGGATATGCAAAGGAGTGTAAGGGAGCTCTACGAATTTATTGAGTACAGAGGACCAACCCTACAAAGCGGGTGGTTGTTTTTCCATTACCTTAAAAAGTCTGCAATTATTGCAGCTCAGTATATTGAAGGGGCTAAAGCACCTTCTCTCCCACTTGGGTCGTATAAGCTTGGTGTTGGCGGTCGAAACAGAGGGTTCTTCATGAAGCTACCTGATGACCAGACTATTAAGAATGACATTGTAATAAAACTTGGGGATGTAGATTATAGTACAGATTTTAACAGTTTTAGCGCTGCCGTCTCATTCTACGCTAGTCAAATAAGTGGCTACTACCCTAACCATATGCGTTGGGATCAGGCTTTAAGGTATGGCAGGTTTATGATCGGTGATGTACCTGTAGGTGATAATAACGATGCTAAAATCCACGCATCTCGTTCTGTCTACTACAATTTCCTTAATATCTTCCCAGGATTCCCTGGATGGTACTCCAACGAGTCAGGATATCAATATATATCAAACTGGCCTATACCAAGAACTGTAGACTTTGATATAATAATACCTGAATGGGAGGCTGAGTATCTCGCTTTAATTAACTATGTAGACGAGCTTTTTGATTTCGCTGAAGATGATAAAATTAACTCTACTAGAAACATAGATGACGCACCGTTTACAACTCAATGGACTGTAGATGTCGATAGCATACCTCACGACGCTGCTATTCAAGGGTACTATGTAAACGGAAGAGTGCAAGGGTGGAAACCTCCTATGCACCCAACATACATATCATGGAGGCTTATACCTAAAATAGGTGTAAACCCATCGGACTATTCCGAGATGAACAAATTTGCACCATACAGCACTAAACTTGAGCCTGGGATTTTTAAGACAATTGAGACAAGAATTAGCTGGAGCGAAGCTTGTAAAAACGGGAGATGCCCTTTCTACGAAAAAGAAAAGTGGGACCAGATTATAGGTAAAAAGGTTAATATATGATTAAATACAAACGATTGAAAATTAACTCCGCAAATTAGAATATAAACCTATGGCAACAGTAAACTTATCTTGGTCTGCACCCACCTCTGGAGGTGCTCCTGAAAAATATTTCCTATATAAAGTAGGTCAAGCTACCAGTAGTGCGGGGTCTGCACCGAGCAAGAGCGAACTCAAAACTCAAGCTGGTAGCTATATTGAGATCGATTCTTCTCAAACATCCTACGCAGACGAGGACACTAGTAGCACTAATACATACTACTACACTATTGCAGGGTGGAATACGGGAGGGGAAGGCGAGCTGTCTAATGTAGCAACCGCCGTAATCCCTTAACATTAATAAAGCCCTAAGTGCGGGGGTATTTTAGATGACAACTACTCCCAACCCTCCAGATCGTATAGTTTTAAAAGCTGTACCCGCATCTCTTTGTTTTGGCGACGAGAATGTTGTCTTAGATATATCGGAGCTACAAAGAGAAGTCTATCTAGGTGAAACCCTAGATACTTCTGTTGTAAAAGCATACGCTAGATCAGACGGTTATCAGATGGATACTAATGTTGTCGGAACTGCTGATTTATTCGGGAACACTGACTGGAACATGAACGAAGGAGTTCATGACATACTTCTTAGGGTAAATGCATCGCAGTCATACGGTATAAGGCTATACATAGATCACATAATTAGAGACAGACCAGAAGGAGGCGTTAATCTTCAAGCTCAAATGATCTGGCCTGACGCACCATTGGTTGGTCCATACGGGCTTGGGGATGTACTACCGCCAGCTTTAGGACCATCTGAACTAACTGTAACAACTAGACCTAGCTTCGGGCCTACAGGAATTGATGCTGTAGCTTCTCCAAGCTATGGCCCATTTAACTTAACAGGTGTGAGTGTACCTACTTACGGGCCGTCAAATATCAATTTAGATGTTCAGCTAGAGCCTTTACTTTTAGCTGACGATGGAGATTATGGAGTTAGATGGGGTGATGTTGAAAATGCAGAATCTTATAACATACACCTCTATAACAGAGAAGGAGACTACAGTGTAGATGAAGGGTTAGTATTCAATCAACAAGGAACCACCCTCCAGCCTATAGACATTTGTAATACTAGTTACGGAGATGTAGATAGCATAGACGAAGAAATTACCCCTGTCCACTATTGGAGGGTGCATCCTATAATTAACGGTGTTGAAGATACCAATAAAATTGCAGATTTCGCACTAATCAACCCAAGGCTAGTAAATAAGATGAGGGCTGTAGATGAAGATGATTTAGTATTTGACCAGCCCAGTAATTGGAGGGTTTTTGTAAGAATGCCTGTAGTAAATAGGTCAGTCATTGACCTCAATGCTACTACTAGAATGAGTGCCAGGAGTAGGGATAGATGGTCTGGATCGGGCAATGTTTGGAGTGCTTGGACAACAGAAGACGACAGTTTCTTTGGCAACACTAGCGAACCGATGGGACCGAAAAACATGAGGGTATCCGCTTATGACAACAATAATCAGTTTCGAGGAGGGAGCACGACACAAGGCTATATTCAGAATTACTCATCCTATAATTCATTCCTTAACAGTACATACTACAAACAAGTTCAGTTTTTAAACTTACATAGTTGGACATCCCAGAACCCTGAGTGGAAAAATAACAGAAATGCGTTACCTAGTGCTAGTGTAGATGTCTACGGATCAGCACTAAGATCTCAGCATTTTTTTAGTTCAGACATACCTGTAAACACTTGCGAAGTGCCTCCAGTCGGTCCTTTAAACATAAGCATACTCTCGACTAATAAAAGGATAACATTCAACTCTAGTTCACTTGGAAGCATCTCTTACATGGATGAAAATACCCAGGATATCTTCAATGCCGAAGGTGTCTGGAACCAAGTTTTAGGAATAAGAGAGCCTAGTGCGGACGAATCTCCAAAAGAAATTTACGAACACTCAGGAAGACCAGGTCACTTCTTGAGATATTATTATCTTGTAGGCTACCACGGCCCAGATTCACTCGTTAATAACAGAAATGTTTATAGTTATAAGTTCTGGGGTTTTTGCATAGGCGATCCGTATGAGGATCCAGCATACACTTCGGAAGGCTACCATTTCCAAAGCCCATTTGTACCAGGATATAGTTCACAACCAATTATAAACTACCCTTACTCTAATGTCATAGGACACAATATAACATACTCAAGGGAAACTGAAGATCCTACAGTTCACTCTCTAGGCATATACACCACAGGAAATACTAGTGAAATAACTGTCACAACTGAAGTCATCTAAACCGCACCGTAAAACAACCGATTGCTAATATTTTAGAACAATAACAAATTAATAACTATGGCTAATGTAACAATAACTTGGGTAAACCCAGACGACGGATCTGGTAATCTGAATGCAAACATAGATGAAATCCATATCTTTAGACTCAACGGGGATCAGTCAGCAACATACCCGCTCAATAATGGGATTGTTAGTGCCGATCAAGCTACGGCTTTTGTAAATGCATACAGTGCAGAAAATTCAGGCAGTATTACACCTATCAATTCATCAGACAGTACCACACTTGACTACGCAGCACTGGGGCAAGCAACCTACAGCGACGAGTCTGTAGCAAGTGGTACATACACTTATGGAGTTTTTTCTAAAAATGTGGCTGGGTATGGGCCTGGCGATGTTGCTGTTCTAACAGTGTAGTGATGGAATGCAGACTTATGGAAACGGTTACCAGCCTCTAAAGAGAGTAGCAAGCCCACCTCTTAAGCGAGGTATTACCTACGCCTCACTGAACATAGGTGAGCTCGTAGAAAAAGTTGGAGAATACTTAGGGCCTTTCGGTAAAAGACTTACAGACTACGGGTCAATACCTGAAGAAAAAGAGGATTTCATTGAATGGCTCAATCAGGTATACGACAGTGTAAGAATACCAAATGATGTAATACTGTCTCTAGAAGAAAGGGCTTTTTCTGGCGTTTTTATAGATGGTGAAGAGATAACTCTAATAAACAGAGAGTTTTACAGAGAGCGTATTAGAGAAGACGACCCCGAATGGTATTTTACAGGTGAAAAAAAAGTTTTTCAAAGACCGATCACGGGAGATCCGTGGATGTGTGGATGGGCTTGCGACCTAGACGACAGTAGTAGAACACACTGGCTTGAGGCTAGGTCAGGACACGGAATGCTGGATGGGGAGAATGCTTATCTATTAAAAACCCCATCGGCTGCGGGGGTGAGATTAAATGTATTTAGCAAAGCAAGCATTAGCTCATCAGGAGGTTTAGTAAATCCTGTTTTTGCTGGATCCTTTCTTGTTGGAGATTCTATTGATGAAGAGCCAATCACTTTTGAGGTTACAGACTTAGAATCAGGAACAAAAGCTGAAGTTAAAAGAGGAGTCTCACCCTTAGGATACTACTTTGAAGAGGACACCAGTTGGCCGAATGTCTGGCCACATGACCACAACTTCTTTGATATCAGAAGAAGATCGTCTGGTTATGATATTAGAATAGATGTAATAGATGACAATGACGGCCTAGTAAACAGGTCTCCTGACTTCTGGGCAGGTTCTGATGGGACATTGGGCAAAAGGCATCTACATCCATCGTTAGGTCAAGAAATAGGCGTTGACTATAGTGACCTATCATCAGGCCAAGATGCGACAAGTGTACTAGGGTTTCCAGTTATAGATCCAGAGCTAATGCCTACAAAAAATGCTTTAGTAACGATATCGAAGATAGGCACAAATAAATGGTTCGTAAAAAGATTTTGGCATGAGTACGGAGATGATAACTTTGAGAATCTGACTAATTTTGGGTCTTCTGACAAATGGGATCCCTCTACTGAATACAAATCAGAATCTTTTGAAATAGACGGAGACATCATAGGGACGCACGCGACACCTAGCGGAGGTAGTATAAACATTGCTGCTGTAGCTCTATCTGATAATATTAAAAGTGATTTTAAAAAAACCATTATTCCAGACCTAGTGACACCCAGTATTGATGCTGAGATTGTACATGTTGAAGATATAAAGCTTAGAGAAGACGCAAATGACGATGATAAAGCTATTTACTCCATATACGGCGATGCTACCCCTTATCCAGATAAATGGTTTACAGCAAATCTTAGGGGATGGGCTGACAAACTTTATTTTAATAAGATAGAAACCGAAGAAAGCGGACCGCTTTATGGGAATTCAATACCTCAAAGCCCTAAAGAGTGGATGGAGCTTGTGGATGAAAATTCTGATTTATACGGCTGGGTACCTCCTGGAGAGGATTTGTCATATCTTGAAGGCGATTACAGTAGAGGTTTCACTGAAAGTTTTATTTATGGAAATGTCGATAAAACCGTAAACCCAGATACTGGAAGGGAGTACGACGGCGTACAGATAGTTCTAAGCAGTCTTAATAACGGTTACTGGCAAATAAAAGTAGAGAATCACGGCAATACTCTATTGTCCAGCCTCGCGTCCTACAATGGGTGGGATACTGCTGAGAAAAGATTTTCTGCAAGCCGTCCAGAACTCAAGAATACAGAATATATCAGAGGTTCTAAGATTTTTCATAGATCTGAGTTATCTGACATCGATACAATTGATGTCTTGTTAACCCCTGACACTAGCCCCAATGATCTAAGTGATTTTTCTAAGGAAAGAGAGCAGTCTACTCTTTATTGGTACGACGAGTTTAAGCAATACGGTAAAGCTGTAAGCCAAAAAATTACAATAAAGTTGCCAGGTTTTAAAAACATAGGTTTCGAAAGCAGCCCCTCATCCAGTAGCACCAGCTCCTCAGGCTCATTGCCGTCAGAACTACCAACACTCTCAGGGAAAGTAGAAAACTATCTGAACACTGAAGACTCAGAAGCTTTTGGTAGAGAATGGGAAAACACAGGAAGCGATAAAATATTTAAGCAATTTATAGAACAGCTAGATCTATCAGAAACAGGAAACTACAGAGAACTTATTAAATTCCAAGGAGAGTCTGAGTTAATCAATTACGATTTCCTGGAAGGATTTGAGTTTTTTACAAGAGACACCGATTTCAAAGAAAATGGAGGAAACCAGTTGCTATGCGGAGAGTTAGGGGCTGGTAAAGATATACATTTTTTTAAAAATGTTAATGATGGAATTTTAACATATGACCTTATCGACGCAAAAGGTAATATGTCTCTAAGACTCGGTCTGGAAAATCTATTAAAGATAAACTTTGAATCGAATTACAGCGGGCAGATTGTAATAGACTTAGACGACGCAGATACATTTGGGTTGTCACAAATATCTATAGATTCAGATAACACTTTCAAGAGCGATACAAAAGACTACAACGGAGGCTTAATCACATTAAAATCAAGCTGGGACTTACCTACATTTGAACACGGGTTTAAGACAGTAGACGGCCGTACATGCGGCCAAGAGACGGGGTTTTGCCCTCATCAAGCAATACCGACATTTCCTACAGTCTGCTTCTCTTGGGAAAACGAAGAATACTACGCAATAGGCCAAATAGAAATCCCTACATTCTTCTACTCATATACAAAAGATCCTGATAAAATATCCAGCAGCATACCGCGATTAAAACCTGACGAGCTAAATAAGGTTTCGCAAATATTTGAAAACGGCAAAGAAAAATTTACATACAATGTAACTTATAAAAGATTTGCTGAAGAGATATCAATACCCACAAGGAAAATCGGAATCGAATGAGCTACGATATCCCACTTGTAACGGACATAGTCTGCGAAACAAGCCTGTGTAGTGGCGAAAACACAATACCGCTGTACGATAATGGACCGCCTCCAGGAATATGTGGAGAGTTTGCTGAGCCTGTCATACAAGAAGACGACTGCGGTTGTAATGTTGTCTCAATAGAAGTAATCAATGAGTACAGACCTTGGCAGGGGGTTACAAAACCACCTAAATATAAAGGTTATATTTTTGACGAAAGAACTGACAGCCTGTCAGGGCCTTTTGTGGATAACTCTGTCACTGCCATTACAACAAGAGATAACTCTGGAGAAGTTATTGCGGTCAGTGAGAAACAAGTAGTCAATAAAACAAATCTGTTAGACCTAAATAATCCAGTATTTCCAGCTAGTCCTCAACTAGATCAGGTATATCCAGATATTCATCAACCAATAGAGCCAACTGATCAGGATTACTCTGTGGTGGCTTCTGCAAAAGGTGAAGGTTTTTCATACAGAGGGGTGTATCATTCAAGCCCATTCGATGAACCTGTCTTAGGTGTAGGCGAAGTTAGAGATCCAAGGTACTACAGAAATGCGTATATGGCTATTGCTGAAACCAATTGGATTCATCTTGGGGATGAGCACAACGAAAAGCAGGTACACCGATTAGATCTTTCATTCCATAAAAACAGTTTCGGGGCTCTTTACGCATACATATGCAATGAAGAAAAAGAGTACAAAGGTCAGTACAAAGGGCAGGTCGATGAACACAATAAGATTTTTGTAAACCTTCGAGGAAGAAGATTTAAGATTAAGCTAATGATTGTGTCTGACAAAAGATACCCCTGGGCTCTACGAGAAATGGCTATCGGGCATATGTACGGAAAAAGCTTCTAGGCACTCCATAGCTCCATGATCTCTTCTTGGTCAATGAGATCAGCATAGTAATCATTCGTTGTAAGTGGAGTAGCGTGCCTCAATGTCTTTTGAGCAAAATATAAACCTTCCTTGCTAGCCCAATAGGATCCGTACAGCTTCCTGCACTCATGCAATGGTTTCATTCGGTCCCATCCAATCCTTCTTAAGTCTTTTAGCACGGGGTCTAAGGCATGCCTCTCTCCTCCTGTTATAAGATATTCAAACCCGTCGGACATAGTCAAAATCTTCTCTGCTATGACGGATGAGCCGAAGGCGTATCCGTCTTCTCCTGCCTTTACACGAAATGTTTCATCGGTAAAAACGGCAATTTTAAACTGAGACTTTACTTTTGTAAACCAGCTCCTCTTTGCATTTAGAATCTCCTTGCGACGAAGACCGAAATGAAGGGCTAAAGAAAGAGCTATATACTGGTCTTTACTACTATCATAAGATTCCAACAGCTTGTGAGTCCTAGCTATCAAATCATACGATGGAAGTTTGTACTTAACTCCAATCTTATCGTAAGGATCAAAATCCTTTAAAGTCTCAACAACTGCACTCACATCGAAATCCTTATACAGCTTGAGAGCTCGCTTTGAGAAAATGCCTTGGATCTGCTTCATGTAGCTATTTATGGTTCTCTTTATCGAGATCCTTTTATCAAAATCGGTAACCCCCTCAAGCCTTCTCCTTTTGAACTCAGATATTAGGGAAGGGGTGAAGTCGCTCACATAAAACCTCTCTGGGTTTTTACCAGTCGCCTCACGAATAACCCTATTTAAGACCAATAAATAGGTCTTAATTGTTGAGGGCTCAACCCCACACTCAGATGGTGCGAGTAGCCTGTAGCGTTTTGCAACATCCCCGATGGTAGCATTCTGGAATATGTCGTTGCCGACGCTCAAACCATTTGGTCTGAACTTTTTTACGACATCGGCAATAGGATTTAAATATGCATACGCATCTATCTCATCTGCCAATGTCTTCGCGTCCGATAAAATTACCCCCAATGGGAAGTAATACCTTCTGCCGTTTACTTGTTTCATGAAAGTCCAACCTTTGGAGCTTGGATTCTTCTTGAATATACGATTTCCTCTTTTAGTTCTAGTGCTGTTTTGGGTCATTTTTAATTTTATTGTGACCTCTTAGTATACATACTGACGACAGCACATCTCAGTGTTTATGCGGATCTTGTGCAGATTTGACTATTACCAAAGAAATCCTTAGTCTAGCGCGTCTACCAATTCCGCCACCTGAGCAATGTTGTCTATCAAGTACTTGCGTAATTAAGAGACCGTGTGTATATTAATGGGATACTATTGGGTCACTTGTATTCATCATTAATATCTATGTCAAACCTATTGGACTCTTCGGAGAAATTAGAAAAACCTGTTATTAACGCAATCGGCAACCAAGCTAAACAGCTAGTTGACGAACTACTACCGCAGATCAGACTTGCTGCATATGAGAACGAAGGAGCTTCCATAGTGGATATGAAGTTTGGTTTACAATTCTCAGAAGAAGGAGACGAGTGTATAGTAGCAAGCGAAGCTATAGTAAAGTTTCCAGAAAAAAGAATTTACGCAGAAGAAATCTGCACAAGGTGAACCACATACTTAAGTCCTTGGGGCTTACAAAAGAAGCTGTTCAAAAAATGTCAAACAGCTCTAAATCTGACGGGGCAATAAATAAAAAATTTGATGTTAAATTAGATAACAAAAACTATTTATATGCCATCGATCAAAGAAGAATCAGGAGAAGGCTCAATAAATCTCAAATTTTTATCGAAGCCCGATTCTTCGAAGGCTACAGACCGAGGACAATCGCTAAGATGTTAGGAGTGTCAGAAGAATCGGTCCGTAGCAGACTTCGAAAAAAAGGTGCGTTTGGGAAAAAAGGGAGGCCAGGAAGACCTAAAAGTCAGCCCCCTCAATCCGCCAAAGAGTTCGGTTTGAATGGCCTCGAATACGCTGTAAGCCACTCCAGCCTTGTAGAAAAAGTTTCGTTAGACCAATCCCTACATCAGTAGCACTAAGACCTCTGATTAGCACTTTAGCTCCTTCACCTTCAGCTAAACTCATCAGCTCACCAGCAGTGCCTTCCCAATAGCATTCTCGACCAGGGATGTCTGAATTTGCTAGAGTATTTCTAGCCCAATCAAATATAGAGATAAATGTCTCAAGCTCACCGCTTTGGCGATGCATTTGTTTAATATCCTCATTAATGAAAGCTTTTACACCAAATCTTATGTCTGATAAATCCTCATCAATTTCCATATTTTTGAGGTAGCTAGCGAAGCTAGATAGCTCACTTTCGACTATACTTTTCGTTTTACGGGTAAAGTTAAAACCAGAATTGCAACGAAAAACCATAAGCTTGTCCATAACACTCATCCCGAGATCAGGAATTAATCTAATCGATTCGGGGTCGTCATTAAGAGTAACACCCAAACGACCACGCCAAAATACACGACCGCTTTTCTTAAACTTAGTGCTAATCTGAAACTCATCGTTAGCAACAAACTCTTTCACCATAGATGTAAATTTATCTAACTGCTTTTTGTCAGAAGCAGGTTCAGAGTCATCAATTGTCCAGAAACCCTCTTCAAATAAGTAATCGTTGAAGCTTGTTACGGACATGAAGTATTCTGTAGCTTTCATATGACCGCCAAACAAACCACCTAAAACTGTGGTATTGTATAGCGTCTTACCGCAGTTCGGGGCACCGCAAAGAAAATGTGCGTGACCTTTCTCTGGTTCGCCTTTCTCTGCATTCTTATAGGCATAGCTTAACCAAGCTAACTCATAACGAAGTTGCTCCTCCCCAAACATATGCTCCATCCACTCCGCTAACACTGGAAAACCCTCGCCCCATTTACAGGTCTGCTCTACAGGGTCAATCGGTTTAATGGTAGATGTATTGAAGTATGTCTTACCACGGAACTGAACCAGCCTGTCTTTTAAGAAAACAAAAGGTAAAAACCCTGCCACTCGCTTGCTCGTTTCAATATTGTAGATCGCTTTATGCATCTCAGAAGCACCTCCACTTCTAGGAGGTCGGCTCCTAAGACCGTGACGACACTCTAAAGCAAGTCTCAGGGATTCTTTTGAAAGAACTTCAAACTTACCATCATCGACAAACATGTATTCCTTGCCGTCAAAAAAGTAAGGAGCAATGCAACCTCCGATACGATCATCTTCAAACCTTCTTACAAAATCCCTACCTAAAATCTCCTCCCATGAGTAGAACGGCTTGTCGGCTTTGTCTGTATAGACAGTCATGCCTTCGGGGCGAACTACACATGAAGTTGCGTTGTTCCCTTGGTTGTCACCCCAAAAGAATCTGCACCTATCACCAATTTTCATGTTAGGTAGCTCACCTGGATGCTGTCTCTCCATCTCCTCAGCAAGGATTTCAATAGGTATCTCAACCCCTGCACCCGAAAAGTCATTAACTTTAGATGAGTTGTACAACAAGCTGTACAATAGATTCTCACCTAAAGGCTCACGGCTTACCTGTTGCCAATCTGTTCCTGGGCTATAGTAGGTAGCTGTGTTAGTCCATGTCTTCTTGTCAAAGTCAGGACCAAGTTTCTCAACCTCCAGCTCTTTACGAAGAAGAGTCATGAACCGATTGAAATGTGCACTTGTAGTGTAAGGTATCTTGTTTTCAAAAAGATACATTAAGTGAACACCTCCCGAATAAGATCTGCTCACCCATGCGGGTTGGTATTCAGCGTCTATCACGCGAGTCATAAACGCATTAAACTGGTCTTGATTCATCTTGCAGTCAAAGTCTGCAACCACACCATGTAACCACTTAGGTGAATTCCGTTTAGATATTATGTCGGTAGGTATCTCCCCCTCTACTAAAGAGTAACAGCAAGTGCTAGCTTCACGGCTACTCTCCCATGCTCGGAAAGCTTCTTTAGTAGGGAATTCTGGAATTGTTGATCTATCAAAATTCCAAGGCTCTCTATTCTCTACAACCTTCTCTCTTCTATTCCTTATACAAAAAACCTCACTCATCACTTCTGATACCTCCTTGATATTTGATACTCTGCTTTAAGCGGAAGCCTGTCACCAATCCACTTAGGAGGGAGGGTAAGAAGCTCCGATATCTTCTCTGCTTGCTGTTCTGCGTTGTCTTCGTCAACCAAGACAACAACTTCGTCATGGACATGCATTACCACATCGTAATCACTATCTATTAAGTTGAGCAACCCGTTGGAAAAAACTGAACGAGCTTCTCGCTGAATTATATTTTCCAATATCTTAGCGCCATAAAACCAAGACCTTCTTTTCTCACCTCTGCGAGTAAAACAAGAGTATCCCTGAGGGTTCTTCTCATGACGAACACTGAAGTATTTTATGTACTCACCATTCAAAAGCTTGTAAGAAAAATCTTTACCGACACTCCGTACAAAGTGTTTCTCTAACTCCCTCCATTTTTTTGTAAGTAAAGAGTTTTTGCCCCTAAAGTCAGTCACCTGAACCCACGCATTTACCCAGTGGATTTTAGTGTCATCGTCTAGCGTTTTCCACTCCTCAAGACGATCCTTTGCATACTTCTTAATAAAAGTTCCGAACTTAAACTGAGTGTCTTTGCCCATAGGTTTACTAAGAACATCAAGCCTTCCATAGTCTTTTACCTGCTCATAAAACTTGTGCCATCCACTGCCGTAGCCAAGAGCTAAAACACGAATCTTTGCGAGGAGATATAGATTAGGGTCTTCGTTCTTCAAAGAACCTTCTGCCTCGTAACCCATAGTTAATCGAGCACTCGCTTCGTAAGGGTTGTAGCCCTGCCGTAAAAGTTCGAGAGTGTCTTCATCATCAAGCACTAGGGCTAATAGGTGAGGCTCAATCGCATTATAGTCAGCAATTACAAAAGTCTTACCTTTGGGGGCAGAAAGTAAATGCCGTAAGTTAGTATCCCACTTCTCTGCCCGTGGCATATTCTGAACATTAAAACCTGCATCACCGCTAAACCTTAAAGTTGCATCAGCACCGCAATACTTCATGCCGTAACTCATCCTCCAATTACCCTCTTCGTCTTGAACAGCCCTACCAATCATAGACTTAACACGATTAGCATGAACATTGATGTTGTAGTGGTCAGAGTATGCACGAACAAACTTGTGCTCGTTTCCGTATTCATCTACCCACTCCAGAAAACTAGGATCGCTTTGAGCCATGCTTTTAGGAACAGGTATTCCGTGAAGCTCGCACTCTGAAGCCAACCCTCTACGGGAGCTAGGTTTGTAGTTTTGACGATACTTCTCATCCCTACGATCAGTCCACTTTAAGTAAGAAAGTAGCTCGAAACGCTTGTGACTAAGGTCAGAGTATTTCTGCTCTGCAAGACCCTTATCAAAAGGAACACCACGCCACGCCATGTGCCTTGTGTGTTCGCTAATGCGAGCCTCATGCTCGGGGAAGTGTGGCTGTAAGGCCTCAAATAATTTAAAGCACCAATAACTATCATCTTTTGCGTACTGCAAGAGATCTTTGTCTTTGCCTTGATCTATTGCATCCTGCCATGTTTTACCCTTCATGTAGTTACGCATACCTTTATCAAGGTCTTCATTGAAGACTGCCTTAACTGCTAAGTTTAAACTTCTAGATATGTAGTTATATACACACATATCTGCGGTACAGAAAGTTGGTAGGTCGAGCACCCATTCGGGAGCCATTCCAAGTTCTACGGTTCTGTATAGCATAGCCCAATCAAAACTCATATTGTGAGCGACTAATACCATATCCTTTGACCACGGGAACTCCTCAGGAGGTCCAGCTATCGCACCCATAACAGGGTTGTAGCCCGATAGCATATAAATTTGAGTCTTACTAAGCTCGTTAGCGTAGTTGCGACTACCCGATGTTGTTACTGACAGGTTGTTACCATACTCTGTCTCGTAATCGATTGCTGTGTATAACATATAACATATAAAATTTTTTGGGTGAAAATGGGGAGTGGGCTATCCCGAACCCACCCCCCAAGGTTTTTGAAACTAAGAGTTAAACAAACTCTGCGAGCCACTCTGCGAATGACTGCTGGTTTGGACTACCTCTTTTAATGACAGGTATTGCCACATTGTTTGCTCCAAAGGTTCTTTTGTCCGTGCTCAACTTAAAAGAGCCGTACATCAAACCGCTTCGCATATAGGTCTTAGCTGCACTAACGATCGGATCAACCGCAGCATAATACGCTGTTCCTCGGATCTTCCAAGTAGCCAACGCATAATTCTCGAACTCCTCCTCTTCGTTCATGTGCCGATAAGGAAACCACTGAACATCATCAATCCCGTCAGGTTGCTTAATTGCGACCACAGCCTCCGCAACAGGCTTCCATGTAGGTTTGACTCTGTTCCCGTTCTCATCCTTAGACCAACCAAGGGTTCCTTCCATTGCATAGACCTCCTCCTTGGTATTAGCTGTCCGTGGCATCTCATCCCCATTATAAGGAACATCCTCCACGAACGACTTTGTCAGCTTCATTACAGTGATCTCTAGTGGATCGCCTCCAATGCTACCGATCTTTATGCGATCCGTGCTGTCTCCAATCACGATATCACCCTTGTTGTAGTCATCCGATAACGGGCCAACAGCCTGTGCAATCTTCAACTCGGTGAAAGACATATCACCTGTGTCGAAGTCCCCAACTACCTCACCCAATACAGGTAGGTTAGGAGCACCTAGCTCGGCTCCGTTAGCGATTGGATCTACGATTTCGTTTTTTGCCTCTTTCTTAGAGGCTTTTTTGTCTTGTGTACTTGTGCTCATTGTATTTTGTGTCTTACGACTAGTTATGTTTTGTGATTATTACTGATTAGTTACTGCTTGCTCGAAGGTATGGGGTCTTTATCCTGTCCTCGTCCGACGGAATCAGACCTGCCTTCGCAAGCAGGTTCTCTAGCTCGGATCTAGCTTTCTTCTGAGTTATACCCCTAGAATCTGCGTAGACCTTTGCTAAAATTGGTAGGCTTACCGAACAAGCTTCTTGAAACTTTTCGGGTGATACTGAATTCTTTACAGCTTCAAATGCATCAACTGCACTGTCTAGCTTTATAGAAGGTGCTCGGAAATAAACCGAGAACCCAGGTATTTCTAAACCTTCTTCATGGGCTAGTTCTAATGCCCTCTTGTCAACTGACTTCTTCCAGTTATCGATGACTGAACCGACACGCTTCATCTTTGCGATTGTTTCACCATTGGTGACCAAGGCAGGGTCAGCGGACTCCCACATAGCAATCTCGAAGTCCTCGACGGAGGACTGAGCTTTCTTTGCAAGAGGCAACATCTTGTCCGCAAGAGCAGGGCAATCAACTCTGCGACCGCAATAACGGCAGGAGTCAGTATTTGGATTCAATGCAGGAGTCGGCTGAAGTGCTTTCTCTATAATTAAACGAATCCTAAATCTCGCATCCTCTAGCTCATCACGAGTGAAGGTGTGCTGGTGAGTTTCCCCACGCCTAGGCAAAACAAAGTGAATGGTAACAGTCTTACAGTCCTTATGCTCATCCATTGCACCAAGTGCATAAGCCAAACCTTGGATGTTTTCTTCTGCCTTATCTACCGCATTTCTTCCGAACTTCCAGTCAAGAACATCCATGTGATCTCCCTTAACACAGGTTAAATCTGAGGTTCCGAAAATGCTCTTCAACATCTTATCCATCGCTGTTCAGAATAGGATCTACAACATTCGTTATAAACTCCATCATGTCTTCCTTGAGAAGATATCTCCCTAACGGAAGGCTATTACCATCGTCCGTTATTACCTTTATAATACCCTCGTCAAGCTTTGCTGTAAGGGCGTTAGAATGACCACCGTTCATGTCAACTAGCTTGTATGTCTTTATCTCCATATAATCTGATTTCGTATCTTTGTTCATGTTTAAAAAAGTCAGCCTCATCTATAAAAGGCTTCGCGTAATCTAGGCAGAATTGTACTAACCCTTTCTGCTCATCTGTAAGGTCAGAAAGGTCAGCACGCTCCACTCGGTCGTGCAACATAGTGCCCTCCTCAGCCATAGGGTTTGTGTCACCACTGCTCCTATAGCCTGGGCAGACCTCAATGTACTTTAAAGTACTCGGACCAAACTCGTGATGTGCTATCGGAGATGACATCAGTTACTACCTCCATCGTTTATAGTACCGCCAAGTCTCTGCTCTACCTCAGCTTGTCTTAGAATTAATGCATCTATCGTAAGCTCATAGAAAGCAAGTCGTTCAGTAAGTGCCATAGTAGATGAATCACTAACATTACCCTGCAAGAAATTCTCGTAGTGCTTTTGACGATCACTCATGTAAGTAGCGAGATCGGCAGATCGAGCGATAAGCCTCTCCATAACATTATCAGGTAATAGATCTATTGGATCTGTTGGCTTGCTATCTTCCTCTTCGTTTAACTTCATAGTATTGGGCGTTTAGGAACTCGCTGTGACGGTGGAGGAGAGACTTCTAGCTTTCTGCACAGCAGACGACACACGAAGGCTCTCACGGTGTTTATTATTTTTGTTATCATATAATTCGAAAATCGGATCAGTGAGATCGCCATCGTTTAGCAAATCTAACTTATTAAGTTTGGAGCGTACCGCATCGCGTACAGAGTCCTCTATCGTACCATCAGCAAACACTATGTACTGACGGGCAGGGGTCTTGCCTCCCGAGCGATATATACGACCAAGAGCTTGCCGTAGTTCAATAGCACTAAAACCAGGGCTGATGATTGAAACCCTCGGGGCATTTCCAGTTTCGTCATGCAGGGATATGCCTACACCACCTGCTGAAATCATGCTCAGTATAACACGCTTCTTGTTAGACTGAAAATCTTCTATCGCTGTAATACGCTCGTCATCGGACTGACCTCCCTTAATCTCTGCAATCTTGTCATGGGGAACAGTTATTGAAACCATCTCCTTTAACTTCTCTAAACTCTCGCGGAAGTTTAAAAACACAGCTAACGAATTACCCTCAGCATATGACTCCTCAATTAAAGAACAGATAGCAGGAATCTTCATCAACTCTGCCTGCTGACGAGCACGCAGTATAATAGTCAAAGGGTTGTCCTCAGTCATATCAACCAAACCCTCTTCTTCTAACTCCTTACCCATCTGCCAATAGCAGTCATCAAAATCAACGGCGGATACTTGATAAGACTCAACCATTACAAAGTTCTCGGGGAAAGATCCTTCAGGTAAATCACTTATTCTTAAGCGACTCCCACGCAATCCACTCCCAAAAATTGACTCGTGCAGTCTTTTGAGAATCTTCGAGGAACCACGACTGTCAAAGTCGAGGCCCCCGAAGAAACCCTTACGGCATCCATTGCGTAGACACCAGTTCCAGTAGTCTCGGTAGCCGTGCAATCCAAGTGCGTACCCTATAGACTTCATGTCGCGAGGGTCATGGATTGCAGTAGCTGAAAGTAATAAAGTCTTAAACCTCTGCTCCTTGGCGTAGTATAATAACTTACCATTGAGGCTCTTGTCACCCTTACATTTATGAACCTCGTCAAATATTAATACTACACGACGACGATCTAAGCGAAAACGAAACTTACTCCTGCCTGTTCGCTCAATAATTGGAATGTCTTTCTTACTACGAGTTAAACTCTCATAGTTAAATACCATAGCATCAAAACTATCATCGTATCCGTAAACAGAACCGATAACCTTCCTCCAGTTAGGTACAACTGCTTTAGGACAAATGACTACAGGTATTAACCCTGAACTTCTCGCTACTTTTACTGCTACTATGGTCTTGCCTGTACCCATGTCACTAGCATCCATCGCAACATCAAATCGATTCAGTGCGAATGCGAGCTTGCGAGCATGAGGCTCCTGCCAATCGTATAATTCGTAAGTCATTTGTATAAGTAGAAAATAAAAGCCATTCCTAGGACTAAAAGCATCAGTACTGTAAACAGGCTCATCTGTTAAACATACTGAAATTCATAGCTCGACCACCTTATCTATTAAGTGATCGGGTAGGGGAGTCTCCGAAGAGTGCTCATTGGTGTATTCAATACCATCCCTTTTCACGAGCCACACCTCACCGCCCAAGCGACGAACCATGTGAGCCTCGTTTTCAAATCTTAAATCGTCAATCAAGCGAAGCGGTGCATAAGAAGACTGAAATTTATTTTCCAGAGATTGCACCCATATATCGCTACCAACCATGTTCCTGCCCCACTCGGTACCCAAAGACTGTAAAAGAGATCTTCCTGTCACACCGCCAAGCCATTCAATCGGATGACTCTTGTTCTCATACACAGGGTGACGACCAACCAATACGGCAAGCATCTCCTTCAGTGTATCAGCAAAGGAGTAAACAACCCCATCCTGCTCTTCCGCTATCTTTCTAGCATAGGTAGACTTACCCACGCCCATCGGTCCACATAATCCAATTATATTAATCATCGCTAAATAATTCCTTGGGGTCTATCCCGTCATTCTTACACATCTGAGCAAACCGACGGCGGAACTTCTTGAGTGCTTCAGCTTCAATCTGGCGAACCCGTTCACGGGTGACTCCAATACCTTGAGCAATCTCTTCCAAAGTGTAACAGGTGTTAGGCTCCGCATTGTCGTAAAATTTCTGAAGAGCAATGTTTGTGTCATCTCCATAGTCATCATGCACAGGATTCTCGGTACAGGAGCTTTTCTTTGTAAATGTCTCTTTCCATAACAACTTTGTTAAGTGCGTCGGTAGCTTTGGCGAGAACGCCTTCGTAAACCTCAAGTGAGGTGTAGTTATGTCCGCACGACTTGCAGGTTCTTCGTCGGTAGATCCTGTCAGAGTATCGGACTGTTCGGATAACTTTGCTAGCTTTGCTGTTACATTTTGGGCACATCGCATTATCTTTTTTGGTTGGTCATCTTGTTCATATGTAAACATCGTGTACTATTTGTATACACAATGCAAACAAAAAGTTTTTGTTAATGTGATTTTCTTATCTAGCCCCCATTTCTACAGGGTATTGGTAATAAGAAAATCTATTTGTATACAGATTGTCTACGAATTAGGAAGCGAAAAACCTCTCTTCTCGGAATACCAATACAAAATTAATAAAGCGTCGGCTACTGCATGGGTGACTTTTAAACTAGGGAATAAACGGGTAGCGTTGTCTTTTAATACTCGCTTCCTTAAAGAATATCCCATCTTAGGCTTTAATCCACTCAAACCTTTCTGCCATACCTGAGGCTTTACTAAATTAACAGGGTATCCCGTAGACCTTAAGGCTCCTACATGAAACCCATAGTTGTAGCCTAACTTAAATGCACTAGCGGTGCTTGTCACGCTACTAACGAACCTAGGAACATCTTCAATCACTGAAACGACACTATCTCCCATGCTCCCTATAAAGCATAGAAACTCATCCTCTGTGGTGAATTTCTTCAATACGATAGAAGTACCATCGAAATATGCAGACCCTCCACTCATACCAGGGTCAATGGCTAATATTTTATTCACCCCTAAGTTTAAGGTACCTCACCAAAGCATCCCGTATTAACTGACTCTGCGTAGTTCGCCGAAGGCGGACTTCGCTTTCGACAAGATCCATGAGGTCTTTATCGAGTCTTACATTTATCTGTTTCTTAAATCGTATTTTTTTCTCTTTGCTTGACAAATCCATAAAAGCTAGTATACAATTCGCATACAACAAATATAGCGTTTGTATTTTATGTTATTTGGGAATAAGCAACCTAAACTCTTGTTCCATGAAAAAATCATCAGTAATTACATTCAGGACCTCGTCTAGCGAAGTTGAAAACCTAAAGGTAATCTCCAAAAACAGTAGGATTTCTAAGTCAGAGTGCTGTCGTCTTGCACTTAGACTTTTCTTACACAAATACGGGAAAAACATGGACGAACTCCTATACGATTACTCCGAACTGCTGGATGCAGATAAGGAAGACTTGCTAAACCAACTAAAAGAGAGCTACGAAGACATCCAGCACTACACTACCAAGAAGGTAGACTTCGAAGACATCTTTGGTGACCAGTAGGGCATTACCCCCCCATTACCCATTCCAAAGAGGTAATGACTAAGGTAATAGACTTAACCCACTCATAATTAACCACCTACAGCACAACCAGTAGGGCATTACCCCTACGCATTACCCCCCCATTACACCTTCCAGAGAGGTAATGCTTTTGGGGCATTACCCTTTTAAGGGGGGGTAATGTCTAGGGTAATGGACTTAACCCACACATAATCAAGCACTTACTGCACAACCATTACCCCATTACCCACTTTTGATACTTTACTAAAAACGACACAAAAAGTTGAAAAAAAAAAAATTTTGAAAAAAAAGCGTGTTTATAGAAAAGAAATATACGCGCGCACGAGAGGGTAATGGAATAGGTCTATTGGTAGAAGCAAGACCAGTTGTCTCGGAAGGGTTCGGTAATGGCTTTTGAACCTCCAGGTGTATCTGGATAAAACTTCAATGTGGATAGATTGGATACAGGTAGGCATGGAACTAAGTACCAACATTGGCTTGGTTGGATGTATACAGCAATGACATCTACCTTGGTACAGTCTAGGGGTGTTTTATTGACTCCAGTGCCAACACTGATCTCATACCTTCGTTTACCCCCATTGGAGCTCCTAGACGAGTTAGTGCCCTTTACATTAACCCTGTAGAAGTTACCAGCATCGTTCATAATCGCCGTATCATGCCCTAAATAGTCTCCAATTGACTCATGAGGGTGCAGACCTCTCTGGAGGGCTTCAAAGGCAAATAGGCACTCGTATGAGCTTCCTAGACGCTTATTCCTACTCATAGGGCTGCTCGTTTTCCATGTATGGGCCCCAATCGTGGTCTTCTGAGTAGCTTACAACGATCCATACCATAGAATTGGTATCGCATTCAAGGATGTGGGTATGAATTACTTCCTCTTGAAGCTTCTGTTCTTCCTCTTCGATACTACTGCCAGGTTCTTGGATCTATTATCCTTGGTATTCCTGTTTCTGTGATGCACATCTTTACCATCACCCTTTTGAGCTTTACCTGCTCTAACCATCTTGGATCTCGCGGAGTTTCTCTGTGCTCTACGCTTTTTCTGTTTTGGCTTGGAGTGGTAGTTTTTGTACTCGGACTTGTAGTTGCGTTTGGTAGCCATTACACAAAGAAGGCTAACACCACATAGTTTTTCGGCATAGCGTTTGTATTCGCATAGGCTCCTACTTTCGCAAAGGCTACTATCATATATTAATAAAGCGTCGTACGATGCTTTAGAAATCGTAACAGTTAGGCTATTTTCTTTTTTCCCTTAATATTTATGTAATTAATATGTTTAAATATTTATATTTAGTAAGTTTATTTTTTATTTTTCCTTAATTTTTTTGTAGTTCTTTTAATCTTTAAAGTCTCTATGACTGACAAAGATAATAAGTCTCCCAAAAGGGAGCTCCAAAAGGACTTTGAGTCAGATAAAAAAGAATATGATCTAGATTCCTTGATGTTAGAAATAAGACTGGAAGATAAAAACAGAAATAGACCATATCCAAAAGATAATACTCATAAAACAGTATGTATAATAATAATTACATACATGGTCATATGGTATCTAGTCACTCCATAATCTGACTCTAACAGGTGGTAAGCATTCTTGGCGGTTTGGCTTACCATCTGTTCAATTTATGAACATAATAAATAGAATAAATAATAACTCGCCAAAACAAATAACAAACGGAAAAGATCTCATCGTAGAAAGCGTATCAGATCTAATGAAGCTAGTAGAAGAGTTCGAAAAAGCTCAAAAAGCTAAAGCTGAAACATTCGAATTCAAAGGTATGACAATGTACACAAAATTCGTGTATTACTACCTACAATACCTCGATAATAAAGTACAAGAAGACCAACAGAAACTACTCAAAAACTAATTTAAAATCCTATCCGTTGAATGTGAAACGAGGAGTTCAGGATCTCCTCACCTTTCCTACAACAAATTCGCTTACAACTCCCGACTCGTGAGTCCGGATAAATAATTATCATTGCCCACAAGGATAAATAGATAACGCCAAGGGTGAATATCTTAAATGATTATTAAACGGCGAAAATGTTGTAACCTAGCTAGGAATCTACCACAGCCTGTGCAATAGGCTAGACCTTAGGGCTGTGGTAGAAATCTTTCCCCTAATAACATATAACATCCCTGCTATGTATACCCTAATATGTGCATAGCGGGGACAACCTATAAACAAATGCTAAATAAAAAAATATATATATGGATAATTAAGGAAATGGGTAGATGGAGATACATCGGCAGATTCAACTCTGTAAAAGAGTACAGAAACAAACGACAAAACTTCATACTATCATGTCCATCACAACTAAGAGTATTGGAAGACGAAAAACACTTCCAAAAAACAGTCAGTTCAATGCTTGAACCTGAATGGGATCACCACCACAAGATAAAAAACCTTTGTCTCGGTAACCGTAACAATAACAACTAACAAATAGAAAATAATATTATGTCTATTACAGTAACAGCAGGACTTGGCCAACAAGCTACGATTCAGTTAAACCCAGGTGAAACGGTATCATCAATGATCCAAAAAGTATCACCTATGTTCAACCTCGGAGCATGCGATGCCATTAGCAACGGAGTACTTCTTAGCTCCGATGAACAGCTTACCGACGGAATGCACATTAGCTTAAACGCTAGGTCCCATTCCAAAGCTTGGTAAAACAATATCATTAGTAATTAACTAATGTATCAGACTCCTTAAAGGAGAATAGATATCGACTAGAAATTATTTAGTAGGAGTCGATACAGGTAAATCTAAACTAACCTCATAATAGTTTAGGGTGTGGATACACCGTAACTACCACAAACACTAACCGCCAACATGGAACAATTAAGTTCTGTGTTGGCGGTTTTTTTTATCAACAACCAATAAAATATAAATGAAAAATAAAGTAACATTAGAAAGAGTAATTATAGATAACAGTCTATATGAAAAAACAACCCGTACTAAATACCTAGGAGAAATTAGCATATCATCAGTTAAAGAAAAACTAGAATCATCAAACAAACTGATAACAGAAGTAACTGGATTAAGTTCAGAGTATGTTAAAACATTCATAACAAATAAAGATAATCTATTAACTGTTTCAAAAATAGAAGGTATTAAATTCCTAGCAGGAGCTAAACCAGTAGAAGATCATCCTGACTACTACAAACCAGTGCTCGGAACAAGAGCAAATCAAGCTATCGGATTCCCAATGTATGAGTTCATAACTACTCCACCAGACGGAAGAAATATGTACACATTCATAACCTGGAGTAGGGGTTTCCTAAGCCAAATGCACATAGCAATAAGTGCAAAATATGCACAAAACGATAGCTATGTATTACACAGAGCACCAATACCAAACTGTGCATTTCCTGACGGACATATGTGTTTAGGAAACCTAAATGAAAAAAAATCATATGACCCAAAAGCAGTACAAAAAATGATAAAAGATATGATGACCTCTGGATGGAATCAAGACTGGCATAAAAACCAAGTATACTTCGTAGAAAAAAACGACACACAAATGCAGATCAGATGGCATAAACCAATGACACAAATAAATGAATGCGTTCAACTAAAAAATGAAGAACTAATAACAATCGTTAACAGACTAGAAAAAGAAGAAAACAGATACCATAAAATAAAAACCATTAACCTATTCCATGACTCAGACTACCACAATGCAATCCAAGAAAACAGAAACGGTGTACAAGAAAATCAAAGAGTTGAAACAACTAATGTCGAAACGCCAACAACTACAGATGAAAATAATGTCATTCTGGAAGGAACAGAACACAATACAATCGAACCAGTTGAGACAACTGCAAATCAAAATGAAGAGACAAACACAACACCAAGAATAATAGACCTAAGAACACCACAACTATCATGAATATATTAGATGCAAGTATAACAAAAAAGGAAATAGTAAGACCAATAGAATTAGTTAATGAAATGTTACATGTTTTACTTAGTATAAGTAACATAAATAAATCATTAATAAAATTAACCAAAAAAGACTATGATGTAATTGAAGACAGCATTAGTGATATAAGAAATATAATTGATATAGTAAAAGAAGAACAAAATGCATAATATGACAATACACAATACACTAAATATCGTTGGATGTGGAGGTGTTGGTTTAAAGATAGCAAGAGAACTATCTACAAACCCGCCAAAACAATTCGAAACCGTAAGACTCTGGGATTCTGACATCATAGAAGACAGAAACCTTGAAAGACAAATATTCAATTCGTACCAAGTAGGAATGCAAAAATCAGATGCAACGGCTGAGCTGTTCTTCCCAGATGCTGAAACAGTAAATGACCTTACAGCTCAATCACTATCAGCATTAAACTACACAGATAAAAGTAATAAATGGTCTGACATATTCATTATGGCTACAGACAATGTAGAATCAAAACTTCTAATCCTAGATGCATTAGATACATTCGCATCAAATGATGCTCTTGTTTTAAGTGCAGCAAATGCTGAAGCAACTGATGGACTAGGTATTGGGTCTACTGCATGGGTATATCAAAACAAATGGAAAAAAACTAAAAAAGATCCAAGAGTTAGATTAAACCTATCAACAAAAGACAACATAGCTAACGGCAGACCATGCATTGAATCAAGCGAACCACAAACAGGAATCGCCAATAGTGGAGCTGCAATAAGATGTGTAGAGTTGTTAACGCAATATTGTTTAGCAGATGAAGATACAAAAAAACATCTAGCAGTACAACATAGTTTATTCTGGAAACAAACAACATCATGAAAAACAAAGTACTAAAAATGCCAAGATTCTATCATGACATGGTTGCTAATGGTAATGCTTCAAAACTATCATTAAACCCAAACCATTCATTTGCTAGAAAGTCCTTGTTTCTTAACTACAGATTCGACTGCAATAAAGTATTAAATAGTTTTAATGAATTACTAAAAGAACTTAAAACTCATCTAGAAAATAAAAACGATACATATAATGTAAACACTGTAGAAGTAACTAGCTCAATAATGGATAATCATAGAAAAAAATATCATGTAAAAAGAGAGACATTAAACATTGATCATTTAGTATCTAAAATTAAAAAATTACACATTAATCAAAAAGAAACAGCACAAGACTTCTACCTTGTACCAATGAAAATTAATACAACAAGATATGTTAAAATTACTGATGAAAATTATATAAATACAATAGTTAATACAGCTGTTATTGCACAAAAGGAAA
>Ga0255752_10000687_pt1 | contig 41496 bp, 42 predicted proteins | sample 011ome_25_FD_179952 | JGI IMG/M metagenome (GOLD analysis project Ga0255752, IMG submission 179952) | Coastal salt marsh microbial communities from the Groves Creek Marsh, Skidaway Island, Georgia - 011512CT metaG (version 2) | ecosystem: Environmental > Aquatic > Marine > Intertidal zone >...
GCTCCAGCAGCAGAAGAAGCTCCAGCAGAAGAAGCAGCAGCTGAGGCAGAAGCTCCAGCAGCAGAAGAAGCTCCAGCAGAAGAAGCAGCAGCTGAGGCAGAAGCTCCAGCAGCAGAAGAAGCTCCAGCAGAAGAAGCAGCAGCTGAGGCAGAAGCTCCAGCAGCAGAAGAAGCTCCAGTAGAAGAATTAAAGTCAGAAGAATCTGAAGAAGAATCTTCAGATGATGAAAAAAAATAATTCAGCAGACCTTTCACTATTTCTCCTGATTGCTAAAATAGGCAAGACTAGAGGCCTTAAAGGAGAGTTTTTCCTCAGATCATACGCTGAGAACTCGCAAACACTTTTTTCGTACAAAAATTTCTATGCTCAGTCATCCTTGGCTATGGAAGAAGTGCATTTTGAATACATGAAAGAAAATAATTCAAATATTGTTGCAAAACTTAAATCTATAGATGATATTGATAAGCTTCAGGCATTCGGTCAAAAAGATATATTTGTACTTAAATCAGAGCTGCCTGAATTAAAAGAGAATGAAGCCTATTGGTTTGAACTAAAGGGAATGCAAGTTATAAATCTGGAAGGTCGACATCTTGGCCGGGTTAAAGAGGTAAATAACTTTGGTGCAAGTGATGTGTTGGAGATAAAGCCGACAAATAAAACAATTAAAAATCTTTTAATACCATTCATCAAAAATAGAGTGATTATCTCAATTGATAAATCAGAAAATTCTATTTTAGTTGATTGGCAAGAAGATTATTAAACTAAATGAATATCAACATAATTACCTTATTTCCAGAGATTTTTGAAGCATTAAATTTCGGTTTACTTGGTCAAGCTATAGGCAGACAAGATATTAAAATTAATACCTATAATTTACGAGATCATCAAATTAATAAGCATGGACAGGTTGATGACAAACCATATGGTGGAGGAGCAGGTATGGTTTTGATGGCAGAGCCCTTAGAGAAATCGCTCAAAGATATTCCAGTAGATGAAGTAGGAAAGGTGATCAACTTATCCCCTCAAGGAACTCTTTTTAACCATAAAAAAGCCAAAGAGCTTTCATTATTAAAAAGCATCACAATTATTGCAGGAAGGTATGAAGGGATTGATGAGAGATTTATTTCACAATATATTGATGAAGAAATTTCAATTGGTGATTTTGTTTTAAGTGGTGGTGAATTCGCTGCATTAAATTTAATTGACTCTATATCAAGATTCATTCCGGGTGTTATTGGTAACAAAGCGTCTGTTGAACAAGATTCTTTGAGTCAAGGCTTTTTAAAGGGGCCAGTATTTACTAGACCAGAAAATTTTAACTCAGAGTCAGTTCCGGAAATATTATTGTCAGGAGATCATGAGAAAATACAAGAATGGAAAGATGTTCAGGCTTTAAAAAGAACTTTTGAAAGAAGACCTGAGCTATTAAAAAGTGTAAAATTAACAAAAAAACAAAAAAAACTCTTGGAAGATTTGGCTTCTAAGCGTATCCTATAGCTCATTTTTTAGGCAAAATCATGGCAGATAAAGATAACGAAAATTTAGACGCAACAACAGCTGAAAATGTTGAGGTAAATGAAACAGTTTCAGAGGAATCTTCGACCGAAGAACCTTCTATGGAAGCTGCAGAATCCTCTGAAAGTTCGTCTGAAGAGTTAGCAAAAGATAATACACCGGCGTTGGAAGAAGAAACTTCAGAGCAACAAGAAGAAACAGCTGCCATAGATGAATCAGTTGAGGCTGATCAGTCTGAGGAAGTAACGCCAGTCACAACCGACGAAAAATCACCTGCACAAATTATTGAATCATTTGAAGCCAGTCAACTAAAAAATGATATCCCCTCATTTAGACCAGGAGATACCGTCGTGGTGTCTGTAAAAGTTAGAGAAGGTGAAAGAACTAGACTTCAAGCTTTTGAGGGAGTTGTGATGAATATTAAGAATGCTGGTTTAAATTCAGCATTTATAGTCAGAAAAATATCCAGCGGCATAGGTGTAGAAAGAACTTTCCAGCTTCATAGCCCAATGATTGACTCGATTACAGTCAAGAGAAAAGGTGATGTAAGGCAAGCCAAGCTTTATTATCTCCGAGAAAGGTCTGGAAGATCAGCAAGAATCAAAGAAAGACTAGACTAATATCATGTCCCCCGATCTAAAAAAGGATCCATTGTTAGATTCTTTTTTATCAAGTCTCCGCCTTGAAAAAGGCTTGTCTGAAAATACAATAAAAGCTTATTCAAATGATTGTCAGGCTTTTATTAAATGGCTGTTTTTAAATAAAGGATGCAAAGTAATTAATGCAACTGAGGAAGATATAGAGGCCTATTTAAAATATTTTCAAAGCATCAGCCTCAGCAACACAAGCATCAACAGAAAGCTTTCATCTCTAAAACATTTCTTTAATCATTTAAGTAAAAAAAAACTTTTAAGTTTTAATCCCATTATAAATATTTCTGGTCTTAAGAGCGCTAAAGCTTTGCCGAAATCTTTATCCATTATTGATGTAAAAAGTTTAATTGATGCACCGGATTGTTCTAACTTTATTGGATTAAGAGATAGGACAATGATCGAGTTGATGTATGCAACAGGCGTAAGAATTAGCGAACTAATAAATTTAAAATATACAAATTTAGACCTTAATCGATCATTGGTGAAGGTAATGGGAAAGGGTGGAAAGGAGAGAATGATTCCTTTTGGAGACGATGCTCTTTCATGGCTAAATAAGTATATTGAGTTTAGACGCAAAAATAATTTATCTCTCAATTCACGAGATTTCTTTATCAGCCAACAGGGCAAGAAGATTACACGACAGGCTTTTTGGCATAGAATTAAAATCTACCTAGATGCAACAAACCTACCTATGGATGTTTCACCACATACTCTCAGACATGCATTTGCAACTCATTTGCTAAATAATGGAGCTGATCTAAGATCAGTCCAAATGTTGCTAGGTCACAGTGATCTATCTACAACACAGATATATACTCATATTGCTAAACAAAGACTAAGTGATATGGTGAAACAGCATCACCCAAGGGGCTAATTTTTTATGAAGATACTTTTGCTAATATTTATTTTAATTTTTACATTAAATGTAAAACCCGATGAGCAATTAATTTCATCGAAAATTAATGAAGTTCTTCCTGAGGGAATGTCTGTGCAAAGTGTAAAAAAATCTCAGCTAGAAAATATATATATTGTTGATATTGGAGATTTGCAGCCTATTTATGCTTCAAAAAATGGGGAATTCTTTTTTTACGGCGAGTTGTATGCAATTGATCAAAATAGACTTAAAAATACAACAAAAGATGAAATAAATTTAAAACGAAAAAGTATTTTAGATTTAGCACTAACTAATTCTGATTTTATTAGTTTTAAATCTAATAATGAAAAGCATAAAGTGACTATTTTTACTGACGTAGATTGTGGCTACTGTAGAAAGTTTCATAATGAGATCAATGATTTCAATAACCTAGGAATAACTATTAATTATGTTGCATTTCCAAGATCTGGGCTAGCTTCTGATTCCTATAATAAAATTGTTACAGCTTGGTGTTCTGCAGATCCCAAAGACACTTTAACAAAAATGAAGCAGGGTGAAGACCTTCAAATATCTTTGTGCCAAGATCATCCGGTTGAAAAGCATTTTCTTCTAGGCCAAAAGATTGGAATTACAGGTACCCCAGCTATAATTAAGTCAAACGGTGAGCTGCTTCCTGGATATCTGCCTCCCGAAGAACTATTAACCAGATTGAATTAAAAATGACTAAATTAAAAATAGGTATTTGTGGCTGGGGAAATGTTGCAACTGGGCTCTATGAGCAATTAGTCGGTGGAGATGAAATCTATGCTGATTGGGAGATATGCTGTATTGGAGCTAGACGTGACAATCCGAAATGTAACCCAGGTTCAACAAAAATTTTAAGAGATATTTTTAAGGTAGCTGATGAAGACATAGATGTTCTTGTTGAATTAATAGGCGGAGTTGAAACGGCAAAAGAGTTAATAACCATGGCTTTAAATTCTGGCAAGCATGTCGTTACTGCAAATAAAGCAGTCATTTTTGAACATGGCCAAGAGCTTATTAATTTAGCTAAAAGAAACAATGTACAACTGCTATTTGAATCTGCTGTTTGCGCAGGTACTCCTGCTATCAAGATGCTTTCCAATGATTTAATCGCAAATAAAATTTCGAAAGTTGCAGGCATGTTAAATGGAACAACAAATTTTATCTTGAGCAAGATGGAGGAGGGTGCCTCATTTGAAGCCGTGTTAAATGAAGCTCAAGAGAAAGGTTATGCAGAGCCAGATCCTAGCTTGGATATCAATGGAACTGATGCAGCACAAAAGATTGGGATCCTTTCAGCCTTAGCATTTAATAGTGGTCTTCCCACAACCAATTTTTACATTGAGGGCATAGAAAATATTCAATCAGAGGACTTTGCTTATGCAAATGACTTTCATTTTACAGTTAAGCATTTAGCTGTGGCAAAACTAAATGATCAGGGTTTGGAGCTAAGAAGTCACCCTGTGATGCTTAGTAAAAATTCTAGCTTAGCAGGATTGAAAGGGGTAAGAAATGGAATTCAATTTGACACCAATCTCCTTGGAGAGTTTCATGTTGCTGGATCAGGTGCTGGAAGGGAGTCTACAGCATCAGGCTTAATATCTGATTTATATGCACTTTCTAATTCAAATCAATCTAATCCGATGCAATACCCAGATTTTTCTAAAAAGCCTAACTTATTGAATTTTGATGATTTAATTTTTAAATATTATGTTTACTTAGAGGTAAAAGATGAGCCTGGTGTTCTAGCGTTAATTAGTAAAATATTTGCAGCACAGGGCATCGGCTTTGATAAAGTCATTCAAAAAGACCAGTTAGACAATGGTAATGTGCCTGTAGTAATTTTTACTGACCCAATTATTGAAAAGGAGATGCAAGTAGCTTTACGGGACTTAGAAAACCACCCAGTCATTTTAAATTCTAAAATTATTAGAATTGAGGACTTGTAATGCTTTTTCACTCAACCAGAGGAAAAGACTCTAATAAAGATTTTGCATCAATTTTAATGCAAGGCCTTGCTGATGATGGCGGTCTTTTTATGCCGGATCACTGGCCGCAAGTAGATTTAGATGAAATTAAGTCTAAAACATCATTTGTGGATATAGCAAAATGTATTGTACCTTTATTTACGGCTTCATCTTTTTCTCGCGATGAAACAATAAGAATACTAGAATCAACTTGGCATGATTTTGAACACCAAGATTTAATAGGTATAAAAAATTTTCATTCGGTTTCAATTCTTGAGCTATTTCATGGACCAACTGCAGCATTTAAAGATTTTGGGTTACAACTAGCTGCTGCATTTTTTAATAAAGTTTTAGAGTCTGAAAATAAAACTGCAATTGTGCTTGGGGCAACCTCAGGTGATACTGGCTCAGCCGCAATTGATGCATGTAAAAACTATGGTCGAATTAAAAGTTTTATCATGCTTCCAAATGGAAATATGTCTGAAGTTCAGCGCAGACAAATGAGCACCATCAAGGCTTCAAATGTTTTTGCTCTTAGAATTAATGGAACTTTTGATGATTGCCAAGACTTGGTAAAGCATGCTTTTAAAAAACGTGATTTTTTAAATAATAATCAATATTTATTAGCAGTTAATTCAATTAATTGGACTCGGATAGTCGGGCAAATTTGTTATTACTTTTATGCCTATAATCAATTGCATCAAAAAACAAATTTAAATTTTTCTATTCCTACAGGAAATTTTGGCAATGTTTTTGCTTGTTACTCTGCTTATAAAATGGGATTGCCAATTAAAAAAATTTCGGTAGCTGTCAATGAAAATGATATCTTGCATCGATTCTTTAGCGACAACAATTATTCAAAACAATTTGTTCATGAAACCATTTCTCCAAGCATGGATATAAGTGTAGCCAGCAATTTTGAAAGGTTAGTCTATGATCTCTTTTTGAATAGAGATTCTGCTAAATGTTTCAAAATGTTTGATAATTTTCCAGTCAACCCTATTGAGCTCGACCCTATTACTTGGCAAAAGAAAGATCATCTTTTTTCTTCAAGTAAAGTAAATGATTTGGATACAAAAAAAATAATTCAGGAAACTCACCGATCATTTAACTATATCTTAGACCCTCACACAGCTGTTGCTGCTGTTGAGGCATTTGATAAAAGCGATGAAAATAATCATTATGTTGTTCTATCTACCGCACATCCAGCCAAATTTCCTAAAATCTATGAAGAATTAGACATAGAAATAAACTCTTTGCCTTTTGCGTTAAGAGATTTATTTAAAAAAGAGGAGTATCTTCATTCATTTGATGCGGATTACAATCAAATTGCTAACTTTATTAATCGTAATAACTAATTTTTTAATTTATGAGTATTCCAAAGATACTTAAAGCTTCAACAACAGATCTAGAGCGTGTTAAAGGTGTTCTTAAGCTAGGTTTTGCTTCAGATGCTTTAATAAGATGGGTTTTTCCAGATGCCTCATCTTATTTAAATAGCTTTGATAAATGGATGGAGGAGTTCTCAAGAATTGCCTTTGAAAATAATATCGTATATTCAGAAGAAAATTTTTATGGCTCTTCTTTGTGGCACCCTCCAGGCATTTTCTTTGATAGCACAGTCTTAGAGCCAACTTTTGCAACTATCCCTCAAGATCGAATTGAGACGGCGGTTAGGTTTTTTGAAGAATTTGAAAAATATCATCCCGAAGATGCTTGGTATCTTTCATTTATTGCCGTTGATCCAGCTCAGCAAAGAAAAGGAATTGGATCTTTTCTACTCAAAGAAGCGTTGCAAATGATAGATCAGAAAGGTGAGAGAGCCTATTTAGAAGCCTCTAATGAACAAAATAAAGCTTTGTATGAAAGACATGGCTTTGTAGAGATAGGTAGAGTGCAATTTGCAGATTCTCCACCTGCATTTCCAATGATCAGAGAAGTAAAATAACCCTGCATAAGATTCTTTGTAGATCTTTATTTGTTTAACTATTTCATAGATTAGCTAAAGATATTAAAATGAACACCATGGAAACAGGCGAAATTAAATCAATCCTAAATAACCTCAGAGATCGCATGAATGATCTCCGGGGGCATCTTTGACGTTGCTCACAAACAAAGTTCCTTAGAGGATATTAATAACAAATTATCTGAAGAGTCTACCTGGTCTAATTTAGAGCTATCCCAATCTCTAAATAAAGAAAAAGCTGATTTAGAAAAATTTTTAAATTCTTTTGTGTCTGTTGATGAGGCTATCAATGACAATCTTGAATTCTTAGATATTGCGATTGAGGAATCTGATGATGACTCAATCGAAGAAATCAATGAAGAAACTCAAGCTCTCACTTCCAAAGTGGAAGATTTAGAATTTAATAGGATGTTCTCCAATAAAATGGATCCCAATTCTGCATTTATTGATATTCAATCTGGCTCTGGCGGAACTGAAGCACAAGACTGGGCTGATATGCTTCTGAGAATGTACACACGATGGGCAGAAAAACATGAATTTTTAGTATCTGTTATTGAGCATTCCCCCGGAGAGGTTGCAGGAATTAAATCAGCATCGTTACTTATCAAGGGGAGTTATGCATATGGATGGCTTAGAACAGAAACTGGTGTTCATCGGTTAGTAAGAAAATCTCCTTTCGATTCTGGTAGTAGACGACATACATCCTTTGCATCTGTATTTATTTCTCCAGAAATTGATGAATCTATTGAAGTTGAACTAAATCCTGCTGATGTAAGAATTGATACCTATAGAGCCTCAGGGGCGGGCGGTCAGCATGTTAATAAAACAGATTCTGCAGTTCGTTTAACACATACTCCAACAGGGACAGTGGTTCAGTGTCAAAGTGATCGTTCCCAACATAAAAATAAAGATAATGCTTTTAAACAACTTAAATCAAAATTATATGAACTAGAGCTGCAAAAACAGAAAGATGAGCAGCAGTTATTAGAAGACAGCAAGTCCGATATTGGCTGGGGAAGCCAAATCCGATCATATGTTTTGGATCAATCCCGTATTAAAGACTTAAGAACAAACGTTGAAAGTGGTAATATCTCTTCAATCCTCGACGGAGATATAGATATATTTATTAAAGCTAGTCTAACCCAAGGAGTGTAAATGAGTGATTCAAATATTGGTGGTGAGGCCTCTATCTTAGAGGAAAGACGAAGAAAGCTTGAAGAGCTTAGACAAGCTAATATTGCTTATGTAAATAATTTTATTCCTTCTCAAAAAGCTAAAGATTTACACGATTCTTATGGTCACCATAATAAAGAGGAGCTTGAAGAAAAAAAGATTATAAATCTATCCATAGCCGGGAGAATAGTTTTAAAAAGAGTGATGGGTAATGCCAGCTTCGTAACTATTAGAGATGGTTCAGGAGATATACAGGCTTATATCAGCAAAAATAATGTAGACCCTGATTTATACAAGCACTTTAAATCATGGGATCTTGGAGACATTATTGGCATCACAGGTAATTTATTTAAGACTAAAACAGAAGAGCTGACGGTTGAAGCTCATGCCATCATCTTAATAACAAAATCACTTAGGCCTATGCCAGAAAAACATAAAGGTTTGGCTGATATCGAAATTAAATATCGCCAAAGGTACTTAGATTTAATGAGCAACCCTGAATCACAAGAGGTCTTCAGAAAACGTTCTCAAATTGTTTCATCTATTAGATCCTCAATGCTTGAAGAGGGTTTTCTCGAAGTTGAAACGCCCATGATGCATTCAATACCCGGAGGAGCTGTTGCAAAACCTTTTATTACCCATCACAACGCACTAGACAGAGAACTTTTCTTAAGGATTGCACCTGAGCTTCATCTAAAAAGGCTATTGGTTGGAGGTTTTGAAAAGGTTTTTGAGATTAATAGAAGTTTTAGAAATGAGGGGCTTTCTACCAGACATAATCCAGAGTTTACGATGTTGGAGTTTTATGCTGCTTTTGCTACTTTTGATGGAACTATAGATTTCACCAAGAATATTATTCAATCAGCTTCAGCCGCAATTGGTAACAATGATGAAATTGAATGGGATGGCGACAAAATAGATCTTTCTAATTTCTCCATCAAAACCCTTAATAATTTAGTACTAGAGCATAACTCTGAGCTTAACAATAACGATTTAACAAATTTAGACAAGCTTAGAAGTTATTCCAAATCACTCAAAGTGCCATTCAAGGAATCTTGGGGAGCCGGAAAAGTATTGCTAGAGATTTTTGAAAAATCAGTTGAGACTAATCTCATACAACCAACCTTTGTCACAGAGTATCCTGTAGAGGTTTCACCTCTGTCCAGAAGAAATAATGATAATCCCTCTATTGCTGACAGATTTGAATTATTTATTGGCGGTAAAGAAATTGCTAATGGTTTCTGTGAATTAAACGATCCTGATGATCAAGCTGAACGATTCCAGGAGCAGGTTCAAGCGAAAGCAGATGGGGATGATGAGGCAATGGGTTTCGATGAAGATTATATTACTGCTTTAGAGCACGGCATGCCTCCTGCAGTCGGAGTAGGGGTTGGAATAGACAGATTGGTTATGATGCTAACTAATCAAAGCTCAATCAGAGATGTAATTTTGTTTCCTCAATTAAAATCTTGAGTTGCTACCATCTATATTTTTCAAAATTTTCAGGATTAGCCCATCCCTCAGGATTATTCCAACCTCTTTTATTGTTGTAAGTTCTTAAATTATAAGAATAGACTCTTGCTTGGGTTATCTCAATATCATGAGTAAATCCTAGTTCTATGAAATGCTGATGGTCTTTATCATCTTGTTTAGTCTTAAGAATTAATATTTTTTGAGAAAGACTATTTTTGATTAAGCCGACTTGAGTTTTTGTGATTGGCATATCATCAAAGACTATGCATATATCATTAGGCTCTGCTCCATTAGAGTCAAGATGGCCAAGACCCATAATTGACATGCTTTGCAGCATGTCTTCGCATGCATCTGCAAAGTCACTTAAATTTTTTTCTGTGATTGCTAAAACTGAGGTAACTGATTCATTGTGGATAACTTCAAGTAGGAAATCATTTAATCCACTTTTACTCATTTATTTCAATAAATCCTCAACAGCAGCTCTTTCGTTAATCAACTCATCTGTTGAGATTTTAATTTTGCCTTTTGCAAAATTAGATAAAACAATATCTCTTACAATTTCAACCTTACCTTCTGGACTAGTCATTAATGGCATGCCACAAATAATACCTTCTGGAAGATCATAGCTTCCATCAGTAATGACCGCTGCACTAAAACAATCTCCAGATGCTGTAGGATTTTCACAAGCAATAACCGTATCCAGAGCAGCTTTTGCTGCTGAAGTTGCAGAGGATGCTCCACGCGAATCAATCACAGCTTTACCCCTTTGTTGCACAACTGGTAAAAACTCAGTATTTATCCAGTCCATATCGTCAATAAGATCTTTTCCAGGCGATCCATTTGCAACAACATTTTCAAAGTCAGGATACATCGTTGGACTATGATTGCCCCATATGATCATTTTACTTATATCACTAATTTCAATATTTAGTTTTTTTGATAAAACAGATTTTGCCCTACTTGAATCCAACATAGTCATGGCCATCCATAATTGTGAATCATTGTTAGCAGCATGCCTGCCTATTAAGGCATTCGTATTAGCTGGATTGCCTACTACTAAGATTTTTGCATCTGATTTACCAAACCTACCAATTGCTTGACCCTGGCCTACAAAAATACCTCCATTAATTTGCAGTAAATCTGCACGTTCTTCAATTTTTTTGCCATTGAATACAATTCCTCTAGGAATGCTACCCACTAAGAGGAACCAGTCTGCATCTTTTGCAGCTTCTTCAAAATCTGATGTGTAATTTACATTTCCCATATTAGGAAAATTAGAATCTTCTAGCTCCATTACTAGACCCTCTAACTTGTCTACTACCTGAGGGATTTCTACTAACTCGAGATCAACAATTTTATCTCCAAATGTATGTCCATCCACTAATCTTGGTATTAAAGAGTAACTAATTTGACCTGCGGCGCCAGTAACAACAACCTTAACTCTATTCATTTTAAAAATCCTTAAAAATTATTTTTGTGTATTATATTCCTAAACGTAAGATTAATTCGTGGGCCAATGATTTTTTGAGTCTTTTTTATTGAATGTTGCCAATTTTTTTGCGTTTCACCATCAATCAAGATTAAACATCCATTAGTTTGAGGGATTGTAAGAGTTTTTTTGCTTATTTTATTCCTAAAAACTAAATCTCTTTCGCTGCCAAAAGAGATTGAGGCTATGGTTGGATTAGGACCAAGCTCTTTTTCATCATCAGAATGCCATCCCATTGAGTCTTTGCCATCTCTATAGTAATTGGCTAGCACTGAATTAAAATCAATTTTTAATTCTTTAAAAATTTTTTTGCGAATCATGGTTAGATCCTGATTCCAGATTTGACGATTTAATTGTTTGCCTGAATACCTATATTCACAACCTTCATCACCTATCCAGCACTGCAACCTAGGAATCTTTGTATCCCTGCCAAACATTTTAATTGTCATCGACTCCCATGGAAGCTTTGAAATAAAACTTTCAAGCAATGCATTTGATTCAGCAGAAGTAAAAAAAACCTCTTCTATTCGAATTTTTAGATCGTTGTGAGCTACAATTTGATTGTTCATAAGAGATAAGTATAGATATGTTTTTATTAAATCCAATCGGTTAAATTAATGACTAAAGTTTTAATTATCGGAGGAGGGCATGCTGGTGCAAATACAGCATTTGCGCTTAGAAAAGATGGTTTTGATGGAGAAATAACAATTATAAGCAATGAGGGGTATCTTCCTTACCACAGACCCCCTCTCTCTAAGGACTTTCTTAAGCAAAATATTGCAATAGAAAAGTTAGGCTTTAAATCTGCTGATTTTTATGAAGAGCAAAAGATCTCAATTAATTTGAATACCCAAATTGATTCCATTGATTTAGAATCAAACCTAGCTATCACAAAGGATGCCTCCTTTAATTTCGACTATTTAGTTTTTGCCACTGGAGCATCTCCCAGATTATTGCCAATGGAAAACGCTGATTCAAAAAATTTATTCTATTTGAGGCAAATAACTAATGTGTTATCTATGCATCAACAAATCACTCCCGATAAAGAGATAGTTTTGATTGGCGGTGGATACATAGGCTTGGAGGTAGCTTCAGCCATGATAGAGCTTGGGTTAAAAGTTACCATCTTAGAGGCAGAAGAGAGAATTCTTCAAAGAGTAACGAGTCCAGAGGTTTCAGAATTTTATAATGATTTTCACTCCAAAAAAGGGGTTCGAATTATTTGCAATGCAAAAGTAACTAATTTAAATGCTGAAAATCAAATGATTCATTCAGTTTCTTTAGAGTCTGGTGAGAGTCTAACAGCTGATATAGTTCTAGTGGGTATAGGAGCAATTCCTAATACCGAGCTTGCAGATTCAATTGGCTTAGAATGCAGCAATGGAATAAAGACAGATCAGTATTGTAGAACCTCTAAACCAAATATTCTGGCACTTGGCGATTGTGCCTCTTCATTTAATACATTATTTAACCATGAACTCAGACTTGAGAGTGTTCCCAATGCTTTGTCTCAATCAAAAGTTGTATCATCATCCATCGTTGGAAATGAGCTTTTCAATAATGAGATGCCATGGTTCTGGTCTGATCAATATGATCTGAAATTGCAGATGGCAGGTTTATCAAGTGGCTATGATGAATGTCATATTATTGGTGATATTGATGCTGCTGAATTTATAGCTTGCTATGGAAAAGATGGGCATTTAATTGCGGTTGATAGCGTTAATAAACCCAAGCAGTTTATGCTGTTTAAAAAAGCATTAACCAATGGTTTTAGATTAGAGATGAGTCTTTTAAAAGATAAAAATTTTCAGCCTGAGTCCATTTTTTCAGGCTCAAATTAGTTAAAATATACTTACCAACACGGAGATAACCATGACGATAAGATTTGATGACAAAGTTGTAATTGTAACTGGCGCAGGAGGAGGCTTAGGAAAGCAACATGCGCTTGAATTTGCAAGAAGGGGCGCAAAAGTTGTTGTGAATGACCTTGGTGGTGCTGTTGATGGTTCAGGTGGAGCAAGCGATGCAGCCAATGCAGTGGTTGAGGAAATTAAGGCCGAAGGCGGAGAGGCGATTGCAAATGGCTCTAGCGTTGCAGACAAAGAAGGTGTGTCTAAAATGGTTTCAGAAACCATGGAAAAATGGGGTCGAATAGATATCCTTGTTAACAATGCCGGCATCTTAAGAGACAAAAGTTTTCATAAGATCACAATTGAAGAGTTTGACCAGGTTATGGATGTGCATTTTCAAGGGAGCTTCTATGCATCTCATGCAGTTTATCCAATCATGAGAGAGCAAAATTTTGGCAGGATAATTTTTACCACCTCATCAGGTGGTCTGTGTGGAAATTTTGGTCAAGCTAACTATGGTGCGGCAAAAATGGGAATGATTGGATTAATGAATTGCTTAAAAATAGAAGGTCAAAAATATAATGTATTTTCTAGCGCGGTTGCTCCTGTCGCTTTATCAAGAATGACAGACTCATTATTTCCAGAGGGAATTGGAGAGAGATTTATGCCGGAATATGTAACTCCAGCAGTAATCTATCTGGCAAGTGAGGAGAGTCAAAATGGAGCCATTATTGGTGCTGGAGCAGGTGTATTCACAAGATTTAGAATCTTGGAAACCATGGGCCTTGCGTTAGGTACAGGTGATGAGATGACGCCTGAAAATATAGCTGCAGGATGGGACACAGTCTCTGATATGAATGATGCTAGAGAATTATTTAGCGGTCCAGAGCAAACTATTAAAATTCTTGAGCAGGCAGATAAATCCTAAGCAGAAAAACTTGCACGTTGATTCATCAACTTAGTATGTCGAACAATTTCAGGATAGTCTTCAAGATTTAGTTGATTAAGCCCAATAAAAAAATCTGTGGTTGTGATCATTTGAATGTCTGCAAATGTATATCTGTCGCCAGCTACATACTCAGATTCAGCAAGCACTCCATTAAAATATTCCAGTGATTTGATACCTATTTTTTTTTGAGTTTCACCATATTCCTTATTTTGAATTTCTAAGCTAGACATCGCAGGGTGTAAGTGTCTAAAACCCATAGCCAAAGGAATCATAAGCTCATTATGAATTCTTGCTTGCCACATCTCAATTGAAGCAATCTCCATTGGACTTTCACCAAATAAGTTTGGATTAGGGAAAAGGGATTCAAGATATCTGCAAATGGCAGTTGATTCCATGATGACTGTGCCATCATCTAGTTGCAGGGCTGGAACTCTTGAATTAGGTGCGATGGCTCTATATTCAGCAGTTTTATGCTCGCCTTGCATTATGTCGATTTGAATTATTTCTACATCAGTAATATTTTTCTCAGCTAAGAACATCCTGACTTTTCTTGGACTATTAGCTATTTTGTTATCATATAATTTCATTTTTTATTTTCTCCAGCCTTTTTATTATTCTTGTATCCCTTAAAAGCTATATAAGTTTGAATCAAGTTTGCAATGACAAACGCAGGTAAATCAACGAATAGAAATACCAAGGCGCCTGCAAACCTGCTTATGCCTGTCAAAATATATCCATTAAGCCTTGTTTCATGCTTAACTGAGCTCACCAAAGCCAAGCTTAAGATACTAAGCACCAAAATCACCCACTGACCATACTCTAGGAAATTCTCAATCATTTAGATCCCACCTTCGCTAATTCTAGATTATTTTTTTCAGCCTCCTGCCAGTCTTTTGGAAGTTCTTTTGCTACAACCAAAAAACTGATAATCGATGGAATAAATATCAAAGAGGTTATTGTCATCGCATACCTAATTGACTCTACCTCTCCATATTCTTTAAACAAGTCTATCATCCAGCCAGATATGCTCGGGCCTAGACCTAAGCCAATCATATTTAGAATAAAGAAGAATAATGCTGTAGACATTGCTCTCATGTGAATTGGCGCCAAGGTTTGCGCAATTGCAAAACTTGGACCAAGATAAATACCCATAAAAACTAAAAACAGTGATGTAAATACAAGGTTAAGCTCTACTGTTGAAGACCACCACGCTGCAATACCCAGTGGCAGACAGAGAGTAATTGATATTGCTGGCAACCAACCATACGCTCTGATATCTTTTTTACCCCATTTGTCTGCCAGTCTAGCACCAAAAAATGCACCACCTGCATAAGTTATTCCATTGATTATTCCAAGAATAATAACCAATGTTTGGAAGTCAAAGTTGGGATCTAGTGTAACTAAATATTTTGTATGAAAGGCAGACTTTGAATAGGAAACAAAGGATCCGAAAGCAATACCAAAACACATTGCCCACCAAGCTGGAATTCTAAGAAGAGTTTTCAGGGACTCTATGAATGGAGGTTTTTCAATCTCTCTTTGATCATCAAATTCCATGGCCCCTCGAACAGGCTCACGAATTACTAACTTAACGATTATGGCTAATATAATTCCAGTTACACCAAGAAAGATAAAAATTTCTCTCCAATTCACATCATCACTGGAAGCTCCTATAAGCGCGGCTGTAATAAAATAAGCCGCCATCACCCCAATTGGTATGCCCATAGAATAGATTCCAAGAGCGCTTGCTCTCTCTTCTTTGGGATACATGTCAGAAATAATAGAATGAGATGGAGGGCTGCCTCCTGCCTCACCGATACCCACACCCATACGGGCAAGACCTATCTGTACAAAATTAGTTGCTAGCCCCGTTAAGGCAGTAAAGCCGCTCCAGGTAGCTAAAGCTATTGAAAGAATATTGATCCTACTATATCGATCTGCCAACCAGGCAATTGGTATTGCAACGGTTGTGTAAAACACAGCAAATGCTAGACCTATTAATAAGCCTAATTCTGTATTAGTTAATGAAAGATCTTCTTGAATAAATGGAGCTAGAATCCCAACTATCTGCCTATCGATAAAGTTGAATCCATAGACAATGGTTAGCAATATCAGAACAAAGGTACGATAGCCTTTTGTTGGCTGATTTTTACCACTCACTTAAATCCCCCTTATGTATGATTCCTAGATTATAGACTAGGGGACATCATGATGATGATTTAAAGTATTGAAGCTTTACACTACTCCCAGTTTAAAGCTCCGCCTGTTTGATACTCAATTACCCTGGTCTCAAAGAAATTCTTTTCTTTTCTAAGATCCATAATCTCTGACATCCAAGGAAAAGGATTGGTTGCACCTTTAAATTCTTCATCTAAGCCAATTTGAGTTAATCTTCTGTTTGCGATGAATTGTAGGTATTCTTCCATCATAGAAGCATTCATTCCCAAAACACCTCTAGGCATAGTATCTCTTGCATACTGAATCTCCAGTTCTGTTCCCTCAAGAATCATCTGCGCTGCCTCATTCTTCATCTCTTCATCCCAAAGATGCGGATTTTCAATTTTAATTTGATTAATGACATCAATTCCAAAATTCACATGCATTGACTCATCTCTCAAGATGTACTGAAACTGCTCTGCTGTTCCTGTCATTTTGTTTCGTCTTCCCATTGATAAGATTTGAGTAAAGCCACAATAAAAAAATATGCCTTCAAGTACACAGTAAAACGCTATGAGATTTCTTAAAAGCTGCTTATCAGTTTCTGTTGTTCCTGTTTGGAAAGTTGGATCAGAAATTTGTTGAGTATATTTCAATCCCCAGGCTGCTTTTTTTGCAACGCTTGGAATTTCTCTGTACATATTGAATATTTCTCCTTCATCCATACCCAGTGATTCTATGCAGTACTGATATGCATGAGTATGAATGGCTTCTTCTAAGCTTTGTCTTAAAATATATTGTCGACATTCGGGATTTGTTATCAGTCTATATAAGGCAAGCACCAAATTATTTGCAACCAAGGAGTCTGCTGTTGAAAAGAATCCAAGGTTTCTTTTAACAATAGTTCTCTCATCATCTGTTAAACCGCTTTCTGATTTCCATAGTGCTATATCTGCAGTCATATTAACTTCTTGTGGCATCCAGTGGTTAGCACTTCCATCAAGATATTTTTGCCAGGCCCAGTCATATTTAAATGGAACCAATTGATTGAGGTCAGCCTTGCAATTGATCATAGCTTTATCATCAACTTGAACCCTGCCGCTATGCATTTCATCTAGTTCTCTTACACCTTCAGATGCATCAAAGTTCTCCATGGCTTTTTTTGCGGCCTCTGCCCTAGATCCTGCTTCAATATTTGACGAAGACTCTTCTTCGATCGCAGGTTTGATCTGAGTAACTGGCTCAATATTTTTTGGTGCCTCGGGGGGCGTATTTTTTATTGCAGAAGCTACCTGAATTTCTTCTTTGTTGTATTCATCCCAATTTAACATTTTCTCTCTCCGTATTTATTTACTGACAGGCTTCGCAGTCAGGGTCATCCAAGGAACATGCTTCTGGCACAGGCGCAGGTGCACCAAGTTCATGAGGAACTTCTGGTGCTTGTTCTGTCTGAGCACTTACCGCATTTAAGCTGCCTTGGTTGATGGTTGATTTTTCAGTTGTGGTTGCTGCTATAGATCTTAGATAGTAAGTTGTTTTTAGACCTGAATACCAAGCCATCCTGTATGTGAGATCTAGTTTTTTTCCGTTTGCATTACCAATATATAGATTTAATGACTGGGCTTGATCAATCCATTTTTGCCTTCTGCTCGCAGATTCAACAATGTAACGGGGTTCAACCTCAAATGCTGTTGAGAAAAGCTTTTTAATGTCATCAGGAATTCTTGATATCTCGCCAAGGCTACCTTCAAAATATTTTAGATCATTAATCATCACATCATCCCATAAATCTAATGCTTTAAGTTTTCTGACTAGGTGTGGGTTCACGATAGTGAATTCACCAGAAAGGTTAGATTTAACATATAGATTTTGATAAGTAGGTTCGATAGACTGAGTTACCCCAGTGATATTAGAGATTGTTGCTGTTGGCGCAATTGCCATTACATTCGAGTTTCTCATACCATCTTTTTTTACTTTTGCACGAAGCTGATCCCAATCCAGCGTTTCAGACCTATCAACCTTTATGAATTCACTGCCACGATTTTTTTCTAAAATATCTATTGAGTCTTTTGGTAATATTCCCTGGCTCCACAAGGACCCATCATAGGAGGGGTAAGCACCTCTTTCTTTTGCAAGCTCGCTTGATGCATGAATTGCATAATAACTTATGACTTCCATGCTTCTATCAGCAAATTCAATTGCTTCTTCAGAGCAGTAGGGTATGTCTTGCAAATAAAGGGCATCCTGAAAACCCATAAGCCCCATACCTACTGGACGATGTTTGAGGTTTGAATTCTTAGCTGTATCTACTGAGTAATAATTAATATCAATAACATTATCGAGCATACGAAGAGCAGTAGTTACTGTGCGCTTAACTTTTTCTTGGTCTAAGACACCATCTTTCATGTGCTGAGGAAGATTCAATGATCCGAGGTTACAAACTGCTATTTCATCATTGCTTGTGTTAAGAGTTATCTCAGTACAAAGGTTCGATGAGTGAATTACTCCAACATGCTGTTGAGGCGAGCGTAAGTTACAAGAATCTTTAAAAGTTATCCATGGATGGCCCGTTTCAAACAACATAGTAAGCATTTTTCTCCATAAATCTTTAGCTGGGATAGTTTTGTGTTGATCCATTTTTCCTTCAGCAGCCAACGCTTCATATTCTTCATATCTTTTTTCGAATGCAAGACCGGTAAGATCATGCAAATCTGGAGCTTCACCTGGAGAAAATAGAGTCCAATCTTGATCTGACTCAACTCTCTTCATGAATAAATCAGGTACCCAGTTAGCGGTATTCATGTCGTGCGTTCTTCTTCTATCATCACCAGTGTTTTTTCTGAGATCCAAGAATTCTTCTATGTCTAGATGCCATGTTTCTAGGTAAGCACACATAGCTCCTTTTCTTTTGCCTCCCTGATTAACTGCAACCGCTGTATCGTTTGCAACCTTCAGAAAGGGAACAACACCCTGGCTTTTACCATTTGTTCCTTTGATATAAGAGCCTAATGCTCTGACTGGTGACCAGTCATTTCCTAGACCTCCTGCCCACTTTGAAAGCAAGGCATTGTCTTTCATTGCTCCAAATATTCCATCCAGATCGTCTGGAATAGTTGTTAGATAGCATGAGGAAAGTTGGGGGCGCAAGGTACCAGAGTTAAAAAGTGTTGGTGTTGAGCTCATGTAATCAAAGCTTGAAAGCAATCTGTAGAATTCAATTGCTCTATCTTCTTTCTGATCCTCTTCTACAGCTAGACCCATCGCAACTCTCATAAAAAAGATTTGGGGAAGTTCATACCTTATATCCTGATAATGAATAAAATATCTGTCATAAAGGGTTTGAAGTCCTAGATATGTGAACTGATAGTCTCTGTCGTGGTCTATGGCTTCTCCTAATTTTTTTAAATCAAACTCTTTTAAGATTGGGTCGAGCATCTCAAGCTCTATACCTTTATTTATGTATGCTTTAAAAGCTTCCGGATAATACTTTTGCATTTCAGGATGCGAGCTTTCTTCTGCTATTCCAAGAAAGGATAGAGCTTCACTCCTTAGCTCATCCAGTAGAATTCTTGCCGTCACAAAGCTGTAATTAGGTTCCTGCTCAACTTTGGTTCTTGCTGACATGACAAGAGATGATTTCATGTCGCTGATTGAGACGCCGTCGTATAAGTTTTTAATAGATTCTTCAAGAATTGCATCGGCACTTACATGCTCCAAGCCATCACAAGCATGATTGACAACTGCCGCTAGCCTATCTATATCAAGAGGAACTTTAGAGCCATCCTTCTTCGTAACAGATATCTTTGGTGCTTTAATATTTGTTTGTTGCGGCGCATCTTTTGTTCTTTCTATTGCTCTTTCTTCCCTATATAAGATATATTTTCTTGCAACAACATATTCCTCATTTCGCATGAGCTGAAGTTCTACTTGGTCTTGTATTTCTTCAATGTGTAAAGTTCCCCCTGAGGGCATTCTTCTCTTGAAAATTTCTTGAACCTCAGCAGTTATTTCTTCAACTTTTCGATGTATTCTTTCACTCGCGGCTGCATTACCGGACTCGTTTGCTAAAAATGCTTTGGTAACAGCTATCTTGATTTTATCGTCTTCAAAGGGCACAACTTTACCGTTGCGTTTTATTACCCTGAGTCTACCCGGGGCAGTGACATTTAAGTCATCAGATGGAAGTGACCCAATTGCTTCTTGCCCAGTAATTTCTTGAGTTTTACCTAACTCCTGTGTTGTCATTTTTATCCTCTATGTTTGTTTCTTTCGTTGGTAAATTGTACGAATAAGCTACCAATGGGTGGGGTCAAAATTTCTTTTTTAATTTTTTTTTAACCAACGTCAATATTGTTACATTGTGGATAAATAATCAAGTAAAAAACACAATATATTGTGAATTCTTTTAAATTTTTCACAATATGCTGTATAAATAGTGTTTGTTGGTTGTGAAGATTGGGTGGGTAAATTGTGGATAACTTAAAAATATTGGTGTTTATATGACTGCGTTGATAGCAATTGATCAAGGAACAACAAGCACAAGAGTTGTAGCTTTTGATAAAGAGCTAAATATTATCTATTCAGAGCAAAAAGAATATCCTTTGCTTTACCCAAATGATGGTTGGGTAGAGATTCAACCGGATGAATTAATGAATTCTGTTTACTCAACAATTGATCCTGTGATTAACATTTGCCCAGATATTCTGTCTTGTGGAATAACTAATCAGCGCGAGACAACATTGGTATGGGATGCAGACTCTGGCGAACCCATATATAACGCAATTGTTTGGCAGGACAGAAGAACAGCAGATTATTGTCTGCAGCTTAAACAAGCTGGTTATGAGGAAATTATCATAAAAAAAACAGGCCTTTTATTGGATCCCTATTTCTCATCAACAAAAGTATCATGGATTTTAGATAATGTTGATGGTGCTAGAGCCAGGGCTGAAGCAGGTAGATTGAGGTTTGGGACAGTGGATACATATCTAATGTGGCAACTCAGCAATGGTGATATCTTCAAAACTGATATTACAAACGCATCTAGAACTAACCTATTTAACATACATACAAAAACTTGGGACGATGAGCTTCTTAAGATTTTTAATGTGCCTGCGTCTATGCTTCCAGATGTCCACTCCTCTGATAGCAATTTTGGAAAACTTAAAAGAGGGGATAGGTCAATTCAAATTACAGGTGTAATAGGGGATCAGCAAAGTGCATTGGTAGGCCAAAGATGCTTTAAACCTGGTCAAATGAAAGCAACATTTGGCACAGGATGCTTTTTGATGGTCAACACTGGCAGTAAATCATTGCAGTCAACCTCTGGACTTCTGAATACTATTGGATATGGTCTTTCAGATAATATACCTTACGCTATTGAGGGTAGTATTTTTTCTGCAGGAACAATCATTCAATGGCTGCGAGATAATATGGAGTTTTTTGCCAATTCTTCAGAGAGTATTAAATTTCTTGAACCAACAGGTCAGTCAAATGGTGTTTTATTTATTCCTGGTTTCACAGGAGTGGGAGCTCCACACTGGAATTCAGAAATAAGAGCTTCCTTTTATGGCATTACAAGAGACACAACTAAAACAGATATGATTACAGCTGCGTTTAAGGCTCTAATCTATCAAGTGATGGATATAAGAAAGGCCTTACAAAGTGATGGGATAGAAATCAATCACCTATCTATTGATGGTGGTATGGCTGGCAATCCTTTCTTTTGCCAGCTGCTTGCAGATTTTTTAGGTCAGGAAGTGTCCGTCCCTGCAAGTCTAGAGTCAACGGCTGTAGGTGCCGCAATAACTGCTGGATTGGGCTCTAATATCTTCTCTATTAATGATTTGCAGGAAAAAGAATCGTCAGATGCAACTATTTATAAAGCTAGAAATAAAATTTTTGATCCTATGGATTATGCTGCATGGACGAAATTTCTAAGAGTGCTTATGGATGAATATCATTAACATTAATCTACATTCAAGATAAAAAAAATTTTGCTAGAGTTAATTTAATGCAATTAAGAGAGAGTATTTAAAAATATTAAATTAAATAGTTCTAAATGTTTTTGTTTAGTACTTAATATAATAAACTAATCATACAATTAACTAAGTCACTCTGACTAGTAATCATGTTTAATTTTAAAACTTTCAACAATATTGCAGCAGCGGGTCTTGATATCCTTCACAATAACAACCTTAAAGAAGTATCAGAAAACCCTGATAGCATATTGCTCAGAAGCCACATTCTTTTAGAAAAAGATTTAGATGATAATCTTTTGTGCATTGCACGAGCTGGTGCAGGTACAAATAATATACCGATTCAAGAAGCAACTAAAAAAGGAGTCGTTGTTTTTAACACCCCAGGCGCAAATGCAAATGCCGTTAAAGAGCTTGTAATTTGCGGTATGTTGCTCTCTTCTCGAGGCATCATTGAAGGTATAGAGTTTGCTAAAAGCCTTGACTGTGAAGATTCTAAAGACCTAAACAAAGCCATGGAAGCTCAAAAGAAAGTTTTTGCAGGCAGCGAGCTTGCTGGTAAGACACTTGGAATCATTGGGCTTGGTTCAATTGGATCCATGTTGGCTCAAGCCGCTCATGCCCTTGGGATGAAATTAATTGGATATGATCCATATATTTCAATAGAGGGTGCATGGAGGCTGCCTGCAGATGTTGAGAAAGCTGAGAGCATGGAAGCTCTTTTAAAACAGTCCGACTTTGTATCATTGCATGTACCTCTTGTTGAAGACACAAAAAATCTTATCAATAAATCTAATCTCAAAAATTTTAAAAGAGGTGCGAGGCTTATTAATCTTTCTAGAGGAGGAATAGTAAATACTAATGATGTAATAGAGGGACTTGATAAAGGTCATTTAGACAGATTTGTTACAGATTTTCCAACTCCTGAGCTTATCAATCGTTCTTCTAATAACAATGATGTGATACTTCTACCTCACCTTGGTGCGAGCACAAAAGAGGCTGAGGTTAACTGTGCGGTCATGGCTGCAAATCAAATGGTTAACTTTCTTCAGGATGGAACCATTTTTAATTCAGTAAATTTTCCAAGAATTTCATTGTCTAGAAGCACCAATCATCGCTTGGTCATCATTAACCACAATGAACCAGGAATGATCAGCAAAATTGCCGACTCAATTGCTTCTTCTAATATTAATATTGCTGAAATGACTAACAAAAGTAGAGATGAGATTGCTATTAACTTAATCGATCTAGAAAGCCAAGCCAGTGCTCAGCTTATCGACCAACTTAGATCTGTTGAGCATGTGATGAGCGTTAGGGCTATAAATCTAAGCTCATAAGGTTTTAAACATAGTTTTCAACAAAGCTTTTATCAAAAGGTACGATTTGGTCTTCTTTTCCATCTCGCACCTTATTAGCCCATTCAGGATCAGACAAAAGCGCGCGCCCAACTGCGATAAGATCAAACTCAGCTTGATTTAATTTTTTATGAAGAATATCTAAATTAACAGTTTGAGTTTTGTGATCCCCAGAATAGAGTTTAATAAAATCTTTATCTAAGCCAACACTTCCAACACTTATAGTTGGAAGCCCTGTTGCCTTTTTTGCAAATCCAGCTAAATTTTCACCGTTAGGTTCAAATTCTCCCTCCCAAAATCTTCGATTACTACAGTGAATAAAATCAGCCCCAGCATTTTTAAGAATATTGAAAAATTGATCTAACTCTTTTGAATCTGATGTAATTTTTGCCTCATAATCTTGCTGCTTCCATTGGGAGACTCTTATTCCAATTTGAAAACTCTCGGAGGTTTTCTTTTGTGATGCCATGAGTATTTCTTTAGCAAACCTTGATCTATTTTCTATAGAGCCCCCATATTCATCTGTCCTTAGGTTAATTTTATCCCAGAAAAATTGATCGATTAAATACCCATGCGCACCATGAATTTCCACACCATCAAATCCAATCTCTTCACAAATTTTTGCATCCTCAGCATAAACCTCAATTAATTCATTGATTTCATCAACTGACATTTCATGTGCTACTTTTTTACCAGGAACCACATATCCCGATGGAGTGAATCCAGGAACTTCTGGATTCGGAGGCATGCCAGGCTTTCTAATTCCACCAACATGCCAAAGTTGACAGAAGATCGAGGACTTACTTTTATGTACCTCATTTACGATTTTTTCCCACATTTTTTTTGCTTCATCTGTTTCTAAATTTGGACAGTTTGGGTAACCACTAGCAGCTCGATGACTTACTTCAACTCCCTCAGTCACTATTAGACCGACACCCCCGCTAGCTCTTCTGGCATAGTAGGTTGGAGCATAGTCCATGGGGACTCCATTGGGAGAAAAATTCCTTGTCATTGGGGCCATTACAATCCTATTTTTAAGCATTAAACCATTCATGTTGTATTCAGAAAAAAGGGCGTTTTTTAGATCATTCATATGGTTTGTTTATGGTTGGTATAAGGAGCACCTATTCTAATTTAATTTTTTTAAAAAAAATACTTGCCCACAGAATAAAACAGTGGTATTAGAGATGTCTTTTCACTCATTGAAAAAGGTGATACAGGGCTTAAAATTCTTTTTAAATTACTGATTTACGGTTATATTTTTATATATTGGTTAGTTTTTAATCAATTTGCATAAAACCTTATCAAATCAGTCTAAAATGTCAGAATATGAAGTTATCCCAAGCTTTATCCACAGATTCTGTGGATAAAATTTAAGCAGTTTATTTAGATCATTTTTTTGAATATATTAAATTTTCCTCACTCATGGCTGGAGCCGCTTAGCAAAGAATTCTGCGAAGATTTTTTTGTTGAGATGGAGCAAAAATTTTTTAAATTAGAGGAGCAGGGCGCCAGCATATTTCCACCCAAAACATCTGTATTTCGAGCCCTAGATTTAGTTAATTTTTCTGAAGCTAAAGTATTAATTTTAGGACAAGATCCATATCATGGTTTAGGGCAAGCAAATGGGTTATCTTTCTCGGTAAATAAAGGGATCAGCATTCCTCCCTCTTTGAAAAATATTTTTCTTGAACTAAAAAATGATATTAATATTCCAATTTCTACCCACGGTGATTTAACTTCGTGGGCTGTACAAAAAATTTTATTATTGAATTCTGCATTAACTGTTGAAGAGGGTGTTCCCAACTCTCATCATAAGATGGGTTGGGAGAAGTTAACAAATAAAATTATCTCTCGATTGAGTCAAAGAGGAAATATGATTTTTGTTTTATGGGGTCAGCATGCTCAAAAAAAATATAAATTAATTAATCAAAAACAAAATCATATTTTAATAGCTCCACACCCATCACCTCTATCTGCTTATCGAGGTTTTTTTGGTTGTAAGCATTTTTCCAGGATTAATAAAATTTTAAGAGATAGTGGTTCTAGCGAAATTAACTGGAGCCTCGAATAGCTCTGCTAAGAAAAGTTTTCTATTTTTCCCAGGCAAGAAGAAAAAATATTTTCATTATCTTGATAGCTTTTGCCTATGATCGTAAAGTTAGAAACCTCTTCCAAATTTGAATGGATGATTAATCTTGTTTCTTTTTTTAATTTACCCAGATACTCCATGCGGGCAATTATCTCTTGACCTCTGAAGCAACCTTTGTCAAAACTAACCCTATTAACATTCTGACCCACTTCATGAGGTCGATACTTGCCTGTTTCTTCGGCCTGAATTTGATGGTCATTAATAATTTTGTGATTTATGGCCCAATTGTTCTGACTGAGACCATGCAACTCGCTTTGAAATTCATTATCTGCATCTATCATTAGAGACAAATTTACTTTCTCAGAACTTAAGATTAAATGCTCATGCTGGAGCATTGGCTGATCACTTTCCCTTGAAAACCCTATAACCCTAACATCCAGCAACTCGCATATGACTTTGTAAAATGGTAAAAATTTTTTTATTTCATCTAAAAATATATCCTTTGATGCGTTGTTGATCACAATCAACCATTTTTTTTGATCAATAATGATATCGAAATTGCAAAGAATAAAGCCTTTTTCATTGCATAAAGAAGATGGTTGCCCCCTATGCTCAGTTACTAGTTTGCAATCTGATGTTACTTGTCCTTGTAAAAGGCTCAAGACAGAGTCAAAATCCCCCTTTAAATGAATAACCGCTATATCTTCAAGGGTTACAACCCCATATTTTATAAATTCAGAATTTATCAACTTGTATAATTAAATAGTTCCAATAATCATCATATATTAGCTCAGAAAATGAATAGAGACATCAACAAAACCAAATGGAAGTGCAGGAGAGGTCTTCGAGAGCTTGATCTTTTATTTAGAAAATACAGTGAGGATAAGCTTGAATTTTTATCTGCAGACGAATTTGAAATGTTTAATAGTATCTTGGATCTTGAAGACCAACCCCTTTATGATTTCATCTTTAAAAATGAAACCCTTCATAGCCCTGAAAAAGAAAAATTTATTTTAGATAACTTAAAAAACTTTATAGAAAATTGAAACTATTTTATTGTGCCTTTGTCCAAAAAAATGAGGAAACTTATGGGAGCTAACAAAGGAGATGAAGTGTTTATAAATGAAATTAAGGCTGGCAATCAGGCGGCTTTTGAGGCAATGGTTTTAAAATACCAACCAAAACTTATGTCCTCTCTCGTTGGATATACAAAATCTGTTGATCAGGCAGAGGAGTTATGCCAGAAAACCTTTATCAAAGTCTGGCAAAAAATTCATTCTTTTAGAGGAGATAGCGCGCTTTTTACATGGATTTATAGGATCGGAATCAACCTAGCAAAAAATGACTTTGCTAGTAGTTTTTCTAAGCACTCAAAGGTCACAGGCTCCCTTGATCAAAATGAGCATGATGTTCCTGAATATGTTTCACCAGAAATTCAGCTTATTGCAGCACAGTCAGAAGATAAGATTATGGAATTTATACAAACTCTTGATAGTGATACTAAAACTGCTTTTACATTGAGGGAGGCTGAGGGAAGAACCTATGATGAGATAGCTGAAATTCTCAGTTGCCCAATTGGTACAGTTAGATCAAGAATATTTAGAGCTAGACAGCTAATATTAGAATTTATGACCAAGGAGAACATTATTAATGAATAAAGATTTAGAGCAATTGTCTGCCTTATATGATGGTGAGCTTTCGCGTGAAGAAATTCACGAAGGCCTGAAAAAAATGAATGAAGACCCAAGGATGAAAGAAACTTTCCATAAATTTGGCCTTATTTCTGAGCTAGTTCAAAGAAAAACTCAGAAAAAATCTTCAAGGGTATTATTTTTAAAAGATCACCTCAGCAAAGTTAATCCCATAATTAGCAATCTGTTTACAGCAGCGGCATCAGTTTTAATCACTTTAATCATCCTTTATCAGTTTGATGATGATCGTTTTCAAGTTAACAGAGAAAGCTCTTTGCAACTTTCATCTGCTATTTCAAGTGAGGAGGCAAAAAGTCAACTTCTTAACGCAGATCAAAATATAATGGAGCATATGATTCATATTATGCAATCAAGTGATTCTCATACTTCTCAGAAAATTTCAAAAAACTGGATTCCGGTAGGTTTTTCCGTTAGCCCAAATAACCCCAACCAATATTCTAACGGAAGAAATAATTTATTTTTTCACCTTGAAAATAAGCAACTTGGTATTAAAAAGGTAGAATACTTTAGAGCTAATAATAACTGGATTTATTTGATTCCATTGCAAGATGGGAGACTGTTAACTGCTTATGGTGATATCCCGCCATCAGTAGCTAACTCAATGATCCAATCAATTTACAAAAGGAAGTAACATGAATCTTTACAAAAACAAGATTGCTCTTTTGCTGGTTTTAGGATTTTCATCTCTTATCAATGCAGCATTGCCATCTAATATTTCAGAGCTGGTTGAAACATCTGCTCCTGCTGTGGTCAATATTACCTCTCGTAAAGAGGTTAAAATGCGAAACTCCCTCAGAGGTTTTGATGAATTCGAGAGATTTTTTGGCATTCCCAGAGGAAGAGCCTTTCCTCAGCCCGATCAGCCTGAAACAAGAGAAGCAGTTGCTTATGGCTCTGGCTTTATTTTCAAAGATGGCTATCTATTAACTAACTTTCATGTTGTTGATGAGGCAGAAGAAATCACAGTTTCCCTTAATGACAGAAGAGAGTTTTCTGCTGAGGTGGTTGGCATTGACCCACTTTCAGACTTAGCGGTTCTTAAAATAAAAGGAAAGAATCTTCCAAAAGTCTCTATCGGTGATAGTGAAAACTTAAAGGTTGGAGATTGGGTTGTTGCTATAGGATCACCTTTTTCTTTTGATTTTTCTGTAACTGCAGGAATTGTAAGTGCAAAAGGAAGAAGCATTCAAAACCAAAATATCGGAAATTATGTTCCGTTTATTCAGACCGATGTTGCCATCAATCCAGGGAATTCAGGAGGTCCGTTATTTGATTTAGATGGAAAGGTTGTGGGGATTAACTCACAAATTTACTCTCGAAGTGGAGGCTATCAAGGTCTTGCATTTGCAATACCTATTGATGTCGCTATGGAAGTAGCTAATCAGATTATTGAGGATGGAGGGGTTTCTCGAGGATATCTTGGCGTTAGGGTTGGTGAAGTTGATAATGATCTTGCTGAAGCATTGAGCATGGATAAGCCCTATGGTGCTCTTATTACAGATGTTGAAAAAGGAGAGTCTGGTGACGATGCTGGACTTCAAGCTGGAGATGTAATAATTGAGTTTAATGGTAAAGAAATTAAATTTGGATCAGACCTACCTCACGTTGTTGGAAGAATTCAACCTAATACAAAAGCTAATGCAAAAATTATTCGTGATGGAAAAGATATCACCTTAAAGTTTGTGCTTGGTGAGTTGCCTGCTGATGAAAGAACATTCATCCCAGCCAAAACTGAAGTTTCCAGCGATCCGCTGGGTCTAAAAATCGAAGATCTTTCTGAAGAGAATTCTCGACCCAATGACCCTGAAAGTGGCGTCTTAGTTTTAAGGGTAAACAATGGCTCTCCAGCATATGGAAAACTAACCAGAGGCGATATCATCACCGAAGTCATTTCTCAAGGTAAGCGATATGAAATTGAGGATGCTGAGTTTTTTGAGAATTTGATCGAGCAATTTGATGAAGGTGATAAGTTAGCAATTGTTGGACGTAGAAACAATAATAGATTCTTTGTAGCTGTAACCGTAGATTAAACTCATCTTAAATGCATAAGAAAAGCTGATAAGAGATCAGCTTTTCTTATAGAATAGTCAAGCATTAACTAGAAGATGAAAAATATTAGAAATTTCTCAATCATCGCCCACATTGATCATGGGAAATCAACTCTGTCTGATCGATTAATAGAGTATTGTGGCGGTCTTTCTCAAAGAGAAATGTCTGAGCAAATTCTTGACTCTATGGATATAGAAAGAGAAAGAGGAATTACTATAAAGGCTCAAGCAGTAACTCTTGATTTTAAGCGAGACGGCGAAACCTACCAACTTAATTTTATTGATACTCCAGGACATGTAGATTTTTCTTATGAGGTTTCCCGCTCATTATCTGCATGTGAAGGTGCTTTGTTGGTGGTAGATGGCTCACAAGGAGTGGAAGCTCAAACACTAGCCAATTGTTATACCGCAGTTGATCAAAACCTAGAGGTATTGGCTGTGATAAATAAAATTGATTTACCTCAATCTGACCCAGATAGGGTAAAGAAAGAAATCGAAGATATGATTGGAATTGATGCAACCAGCGCACCCTTGGTTAGCGCCAAGACAGGTCAAGGTATTGAAGAGCTATTAAATCTTTTGGTAGATAATATTCCCCCACCCAAGGGTGATCCTAATGCAGATTTTGAAGCTTTAATTATTGACTCGTGGTTTGATTCTTATCTTGGAGTAGTTTCTTTGATTAAAGTTATCAATGGTTCAATTAAAGAGGGCCAAAAAATTAAAGTGTATTCAACTCAGCAAACATACTTGGCTGATCAAATTGGAATTTTTTCACCCAAAAAGATTGCAAAAAAAGAGCTTAATGTAGGTCAAGTTGGTTATATGGTTGCTGGCATTAAAAATATTCAGGGAGCACCAGTTGGGGATACAATTTTAGACTCTAAAAACGATTCATCTAAGCCTTTGCCAGGTTTTCAAAAGGTTTTACCAAAAGTTTTTGCATCCTTATTTACAGTAGATTCAGATGAGTATGAAAAATTTAGAGATGCCCTTTCTAAGCTTGTGTTAAATGATTCTGCTTTGATGTATGAGCCAGAAGTATCTGATGCGCTTGGTTTTGGTTTTAGGTGTGGTTTTTTAGGAACACTGCATTTAGAGGTGGTTAGAGAAAGGCTTGAGAGAGAGTATGACCTAAATCTTATTTCAACTGCTCCATCAGTGCAGTATCAAGTTGTTAAGACTGACGGCGAGATTATTGATTGTGATAGTCCCTCACAACTTCCTGCTTTAAGCAATGTTAGTGAGATTAGAGAGCCATATGTTTTGGCAACTATTTTGACCCCAAAAGATTATGTCGGAAATGTAATCACCCTGTGCACTCAAAAAAGAGGCACTCAAAAGGAAATGACATATTTTGGTAATCAGGTCTCAATAGTTTTTGAGATGCCGCTTGCAGAAGTGATTATTGATTTTTTCGATAGATTAAAGTCTACAACCAAGGGCTATGCTTCCATTGAATACAATATCACTGAATTCAAGGCTTCAAATTTGATTAAATTAGATGTGCTACTAAACAATGATGTTGTGGATGCATTATCTATTATTATTCATAAAGATTTTGCCATGAGCCGAGGCAGAGAAGTGGCTAAAAACTTACAGAAACTCATTCCTCGCCAAATGTTTGATATTCCAATTCAAGTTGCCTTAGGCTCCAAAATAATCTCGCGTGAAACGGTTAAGGCTCTTAGAAAAAATGTTACTGCAAAATGCTACGGTGGTGATATCACGCGTAAAAAGAAATTACTTGAAAAGCAAAAAGAGGGTAAAAAGAAAATGAAACAATTTGGCAGGGTATCTATACCCCAAGAAGCTTTTTTAAATTACTTTAATTCAGGAGAGAAGTGATGTTTGGAGATCCAATCTTTTTATTATCAATATTCTTGGTATTTTGTTTTATAGCAGTTTGGATATATCAGGTCTTGCAGAACACATTAACGGATCAATCGCAGCAGATTCTATATATTGCTGGCCTTTCTGCATCTCTGATTGGTATTTACAGAATTTTTGTTAATGCTGGAGACCTTGGATCGGTTTTATTAATTGGGTCAATCATGTGTTTGATCATTTTATTGGTTGGCATATTCAAAAAAAATACTTTGCTAAAAGTAACTGGAAGAGGTTGGTTTGTTCCGGTTTTCTTAATTTTCATCCTTCGCACTTTTGCCTATGAGCCATATCAAATACCTTCTGGATCGATGATTCCAGGACTCAAGGTTGGCGATTTTATTCTGGTTAACAAGCATAGCTATGGCCTCAAGATTAATAGGATAGGGAATCCTTTTGCTTTATCAGCAGACCCTGAATATGGTGATGTTGTTGTGTTTATTCCACCTCATGTCAATGTCCCTTATATCAAACGCTTAATTGGCAAGCCCGGAGATACGATTGGTTATTTAAATAAAAAGATTTATGTTAATGGCAAGGCCATTGAGCAGGAATTTATTTCCTCAACAGAAGAGTCGACATTGTTAAAGGAAACTTTGGGCGCCTCAGAGAGAATCATTAGAATTGTTGGGGGTAGTGCCTCCTATCCTGAGGAATTTGTTGTGCCAGCAAATCATTATTTCGTTATGGGAGATAATCGAGATAATTCCAGTGACTCTCGATACTGGGGCTTTGTTCCAAGGGAGAATTTTATGGGTACAGGTGAGCTTATTTGGATGACCTGGGAGTGTTGGACCTGTCTGCCGTCATTCAATAGAGCAGGCTTCATTCAATAAGCTTTATGACCAAAAAATTGTTGTTAGTAAAAAAAGCTTACTTAGAGCTTCCTTTATTCAAACAAGCATTTACTCATAAAAGCTTTTCCTCAAATCAAAACAATGAAAGGTTAGAGTTTTTGGGAGATGCGGTCCTAGAAATTGCAATTTCAGAGTATCTTTTCAATCGTTTTGAAGGGCTAGATGAGGGTAAGTTAACTCAAATGCGAGCATCGCTTGTTAATACTCAGTCGCTTGCTGAAATTTTTCTACGGCTAGATTGCAAAGATTTGCTTCAAACCTCCAAGGGAACGAGTAAATTAGATGAATCGCATAAGCAATCTATTTACGCAGGTGTCCTTGAAGCTTGCATAGGAGCAATTTTTATTGAATTAGGTTTCGAAGAAAGTAAAAATTTCATTTTTCAACTTTTTGAAAGTAGTTTTGTGTTATTAAACGAATCTATTGAGCTCAAAGATGCAAAATCTAGATTGCAAGAAGCATTGCAAGCAGAGGGTCTACAACCGCCATCATATCAAGTCATATCAAACCCTGAAGGGAATTCTTTTGATTGTACGGTTAGATTCAATGGTAGAACCTTTCATGCCTCTGCCCCACTAAAAAAAGATTCTGAACAAAAGGTTGCTGAGTTAATTTTGATGGAATTAAATCAAAGATGAGCAAGCAATTTTGCGGTTATATTTCCATCGTTGGTAAGCCCAATGTTGGAAAGTCTACGCTGCTAAATACTATCTTACAAAAAAAAATTTCCATCACATCTCGCAAATCGCAAACCACGCGAAATAATATTTTAGGGGTTAAAACTGATGGAAAACATCAGATGATTTTTTTAGATACCCCAGGCATTCATTTAAAGGCAACTAAAACCCTTAATAAAGTATTAAATCATTCGGCCTTAAGTGTTATTGAGGATTCTGACCTGGTTTTATTAGTTATACAGAGAACTTCATTGCAGGAACAAGATCGTCAAGTGATCAAAAAAATTAAAGAGACTAAAGTCCCCGCTATTTGTGTTTTAAATAAAGTGGATCAAGTCCAAAATAAAAATGATCTTCTGCCTCTAATACAGGAGATTGATGCTATTTATCCTTTTGGTGATTATGTTCCTATTTCTGCCTTAAACAGTGATGGTATTGATGATTTGATGCAATGTATCAAAAAATATCTTCCTGAAAATATTCATTTATACCCAGCAGAACCAGAAGAAAAAGAAATGCCGGACAACTTTTTTATAAGCGAACTTGTAAGAGAGAAGATTATTCGGTCGCTGGGAGATGAGTTGCCTCATGAAACCTATGTGGCAGTAGAAACCAAAGCCATGGAAGGCAAGATGCTATCCATCGGGGTGATCATTTATGTTGCTCGTGATAGCCAAAAAAGTATAGTTATAGGCCATCAAGGCACCAATTTAAAAAGAATAGGACAGCAAACAAGAGTTGAGCTTGAGAAAATGATTCACAAAAAAGTTTTATTAAAAACTTTTGTGAAAGTAAATAAGAATTGGAATAATGATGCTCAGTATTTAAGCAGCCTTGGAGTAGGCAGCAATCAAGATGCCACATAACTGGGAGCCATGCTTTCTTTTGCATGCCAGATCTTTTGGGGACACATCAATCATTGCAGATGTTTTTACAGAATCTTCAGGAAAAATTTCAATCATGGCTAAGGGTGCAAAAAATCCTCGATCAAAGTTTTTTGGTCATTTGCTACCTTTCTCTGCCTTGAGAATAATTGTTACCGGAAAATCGGAAATGAAAACTTTAACTCAGATAGATTCTAACTATGCCTCGCAGTCAGTTAAAGGGCCTCATGATCTTTATACTTACCTCTATGTTAATGAATTGATGATGCGTCTTCTTCCAAAAGGATTGCCCAATCAAGAGTTATACAACCTTTATCAAAACTTTATTGAACTTGCCAGATCTGATGCAATTTCTGAGCTTGATTTAAGGGTATTTGAGTTTGATCTTCTCGATGTGCTTGGATATGGAATTAATTTTGATACGGATAGCAAAGAGAATTCAGAATTTAAAGATTCAATTATGTATTCATACATGCCTGAGAAGGGATTTCATCAAAGCGGGGATGACGAGGGCTTTTCTGCTAATGAAATTGCAGCAATTAAAAGTAGAACCCTTGAGGGAATTGATAAGTTAAAATTAAAACAACTGTCGCAAGTTGCCATTAGTGCATGTTTGGATGGCAGAGAGCTAAGCAGCAGGAATTTTTTTAAAAAAATTAGAATATGATTTATGGAATTGGAACAGATTTAGTTGATTTAGATAGAATTAAGAGCATGAAGTCTCTATCTGCTTTTGCAAATAAAATTTTAGGTGACCAAGAGCTTGAGCAATATTCAGATATGCCAGAAGGGCGCAGTCAATCCTATCTTGGCAAGCAATTTGCTGCCAAGGAAGCTTTCGTTAAAGCACTTGGAACGGGATTCAAAGACCCAGTGTTTCCTCGTGATATCCAAATAATTAGAAATTCAGCTGGCAAACCGGAGGTTTTATTATCTGTTAAGGCAAAATCTTATGTTGAGAGCTTGGGCATCATCAAATCACATGTTAGTCTAGCCGATGAAAGCAATCATCTACTTGCATTTGCAGTATTAGAAAAATGAATAAAATACTTCTTTTAGGTCCACCAGGTGCTGGCAAAGGAACTCAGGCAGATATAATTTGCGAATTTCTTAAAATACCTAAAATCAGCACCGGAGATATGTTGAGATCAGCAATAGCATCAGGCAGTGAGTTAGGTAAAAAAGTTACAGACATTATGAATTCTGGCGGTCTGGTTTCTGATCAGATTATTATTGAACTGATTCTTGATCGCATTGCTCAGCCTGACTGTGAAAAGGGTTATTTATTTGATGGTGGCATCAGAACTGTGGGTCAAGCTGATTTATGCGTTGAAAATAACATTAAGTTCACACATGTAATTGAGATTAAGGTTGATGATGAGGTGATTGTAGATAGAATGTCGGGTAGAAGGGTCCATCCAGGTTCGGGAAGAAATTATCATTTGATCTACCAACCCCCAAAAAATGAGGGTGTGGATGATATTACCGGAGAGGAACTCATTCAAAGGGAAGATGACATGCCTGAAACGGTTAAACATCGGTTACAGGTTTATCAAGATGAAACCAAACCTCTCGTTACCTACTATCAATCTCAAACAAGTAAAAGCTCCCTGAAGTATATTGCTGTTGATGGCTCCCAGTCTGTTGAAAAAGTATTTGAGGACATTGAGCAAAATTTTTAATTGAATGAAAATTTTATCTTTTGATGTTAGTGGAAATTACTCATCAATCTCATTGCTCAATGATGATGAGGTAAATACTTTTACTCAAACCCATGACCGAAAAGATAGACCAAACTGGGATCAGCTTTTTGCGAGAGTTGGCTTTGATTCCAATGAAGACTTTGATGCTCTGGATGCTTTAGCTTTTGCTTGCGGCCCAGGCTCATACACAGCGCTTAGAATCACAGCCTCCTTTCTAAAAGCTGTAGCTGTAGCAAAGGAATTACCACTGATTGCAGTATCTAACCTTGAGTCCCTTGCGCTTGAGGCATCTCAATGGATTGATGAGGCTGAGGCAAAAATTTATATAGCCATTGAAGCTGATTTAAAAGAAAGCTATTTTTGCAGTTATCAGAAAAATAAAGATGAGCTTACACCAACAAGAGCCGAGTCAGTGATGGAGATGAATCAATTGTCTTCTTTATTAGAAAAAGATGATTGTTATTTTGCTGGAACAGGTTGGCCTGTGGGAGCAGGAAAGCACTCTAATTTTTTAGCACGAGCTGAAGGCAGCGCTGAATCCATTGCGTCATTGGCTAAGAAGAGGCTGGAAAGCGGTGCAAGCTTTCTTCCAGAGAATGCAAATCCTGTTTATCTTAAAACCCCTGATTATAAAAAAATATGATTTCAGATTATTTTCTTGCGCTCCTTCTTGCGCTGATTCAAGGCTTAACTGAATTTTTACCCGTTTCAAGTTCAGCACATTTGTTGTTTCCATCATTGCTGTTTGGAGCAAAAGACTTTGGGATTGTTTTTGATATTTCAGTTCATGCTGGAACCTTAGCCGCAGTAATGTACTTTTTTAAAAAAGATATCCAGGGGTTGATCTATGCTTGGATGCCATGGCAAAAAACTAGGAGCAAAGAAGATTTCTCTCTGGGATTAAACCTTCTTGTTGCAACCTTGCCAATTGTTCTTGTTGGATTGCTAGCATCTGATTTAAGCGAGTCTAGATCTGCAAATATCAATTCAATCGCATGGGCAAATCTTGTATTTGCTGGCTTGTTATACGCTGCCTTTAAATCCTCACGTCAATCTAAATCTTTAACTGAGTTGACGTTAATTGCAGCCTTGATAATTGGATGTTTTCAAGCGCTGGCTGTATTCCCAGGCGCCTCTAGATCTGGGATGGCAATTACAGGAGCGCTAATTATTGGATTAAATATTAAAGACACTTCAAAGTTTGCTTTTCTATTAAGCATTCCTACAATTTTGGGTGCATTGGTATTAATGCTTGCCAAGGGCGCTTATTCAATTGAATTAAGTGATATCCTCATCATGCTCACAGGCTTCATTGGCTCAGCGCTAATAGCATTTTTTACTATTAAGAGTTTTCTACAATTTGTTGAGAAGATTGGTATGACCCCATTTGTTCTGTATAGAGTTGCTCTGGGTGTGGTGCTTTTGCTTATATGATACCTCCTCTTGTTTATGCAGCAGGCATTCAACAAAGTTTAGCTGAGGACATCGCAAGCAGACTAGGAACTATTGTAAGCCCCAATCAAGCACTCAATCCTCAACCGCATCTTTATTTATCAGAGTCTGGGTTATCTTTTTTCCATCCAGAGGCAAGATCAACTAATCAATTTCGAATAGATTTTAATTCTGGCTCAACAGGATGGCGCATTAAAAGAGCCAATCATGAAAAGCTGATCAAGAAAGCCTTGGGCAGGTCTGAAAAACCATTGAAAATTCTTGATTGCACAGCTGGCATGCTTCAAGACACTTTGTTATTTCTCAGTTTAGGCCATCAAGTAACCGCACTTGAACAAAGCAAAATTTTATTTTATTTACTCCAAGATGGAATTAGTCGAAGTGAAGACCAAAGCATTTTTAATCAACTGGATCTTAAGCACATGAATGCATGTTCTTATGCCTCTCAAGCAAAAAACTTTGATGTCATTTACTTTGATCCCATGTACCCATCATCAAAAAAGAATGCTCTTAGCTCAGGAAAGTTGGAATACATAGCAAAGATATTGGAAGTAGAATCCCTCAAAAATAATCCAATGCATGATTTTGAGGTTTTGCAATTAATACCGGCAAAAAAAATGATTGTAAAAAGACCCATTAAGGCTGAGAGTTTTTCATCTCAACTTAATTATCAAGTCATGGGTAAGACTACCAGGTTCGATGTCTATATTTAAACTACTCTCTGATGTGACCGTCGCCTGAGACAATGTATTTAAAGCTGGTAAGTTGATTTATGCCTACCGGGCCCCTTGCATGAAATTTGCCTGTGGCAATACCTATCTCACCCCCAAGACCAAATTCACCACCATCTGCAAATTGGGTGGAAGCGTTAATCATTACAATTGCACTATCGATGGTATTTGTAAATTTTGACTGCATATTTTTATTCTCACTAATGATGGACTCTGTATGACCTGTACCAAACTTACCTATATGCTCAATTGCTTCATCAATATTTAAAACTGACTTTATGCTGATTATTGGAGCTAGATATTCAGTAGCCCAGTCACTTTCAAAAGCAGGAATGGCTTTGTCATGAAATCCAATTGTTTTCTCGCAACACCTCACTTCACAATTCTCATTTAGCAGAGAATCTAGGAGTTTTGAAATGAAGCGCGAAGAAACGTTTTTATGAATGAGGAGTGTCTCAACCGCCCCACAAATTCCTGTGCGCCGCATTTTTGCATTAACACAGACTGATAATGCTTTTTCTTCATCTGCGAATTCATCAATATATATGTGGCAGATACCCTCTAGATGACCAAACACAGGAACTTTTGCTGATTTTTCAACTTCAGCAACAAGGCTTTTTCCTCCCCTTGGAACTATTACATCTATTGCTCCATTTAAACCCTCTAACATCATGGTTGCAGCTTCTCTGCTCTCTGAAGGAACTATTTGAATGCATGCTTCTGGTAAATCTGAAAGCTTCAAAGCTTTTTGAAGGGAGCTAACAATTGCTGAAGCAGACCTTAGCCCATCTTTGCCACTTCGTAAAATTAATGCATTACCAGATTTAAGACATAGGCCGCCAGCATCAGCTGCTACGTTAGGCCTGCTTTCAAAAATTAAACCTATAACACCAAGCGGAGTTGCAACCCTGGATATATTCAAACCATTAGGCCTGTCCCATGAGGCAAGGACTTTGCCGACCGGATCATCGAATGATCTAATTTCAGTGAGAGTGTCACATATTCCTTGAAGTCTTTTAATATCTAGCGCTAACCGATCAATGAAAGCCTCGTCTTTATTATTTTCTTTTGCCGCTTCGATATCTAGTTGATTAGCAGCAAGAATAAGATCTGTATCTTCTTGAATTGCCTTGATGGCAAATTCAAAAAAGATATTTTTCTGCTCACTGGTTGCAGTGTTTAGTATTGCACTGGCACTTTTTGCCTTAAGACCTATCTGGAGGAGTAATTCAGAGAGTTCCGAGCTCATTTTTTTACAAACCATGTTGCTTTAGCTCTTTTGCCAATGCCTCTAATAGGTTTTTTATTTTTACCAGAGGTGATAACCATTGCACATTTATTTTTTAAACAAATTTCTGCTGCATCTATTTTTGAAATCATTCCACCTTTACCCATTCGACTTGCATGGCCAGCCATTTTTTTTATTTTTGGAGTAATTTTATTTACCTCCCTTATCATTGAGCTCAGCTTGCTTGTTTCAACGTCCTCCTTCGAGTTGAAAAGACCATCAACAGTTGAGAGAACAATCAGTAAATCTGCACCTATCAGCTTGGCCACTTTTGCAGCCAAAAGATCATTATCACCGAACCTTATTTCATCTGTTGCTGTGCTATCGTTTTCATTGATAATAGGCAAGCATCCCGCTGCTAATAACTTGCTAACTGTTTGCTTGGCATTTTTAGATGAAATCTTAAGTTCAGTATCTCTTGGAGTTAGGAGTATTTGACCAATGGGAATCGAAAATTTTTTGAAATGTTTTTTCCATGCCGACATTAATTCTATTTGACCATGAGCGGCTAGAGCTTGGGATTCAGCAAGGCTTGGTTTTTCTGAGAATTTAATTTGTTTTCGACCCAGAGCAATTGCTCCAGATGAAACAATTAAAACCTCTTTATTGTTTTTCAACAACCAAGCTATGTCTTCACTAATCGAAGAAAGAATATTATTGTTAACTCTACCATTACCATTAGCAATTACAGCTGAACCTATCTTAACAACTATGCACTTATATGAACTTAAGTTATACATTTATTCAAGTTAAAAATTACAATAATATGGGCGGTAAAAAATGATATTTAAACATAATAAAAATATTTCAAGAAATTTCATTGCATTTATTTCTTGGCTGCTTTTATTATCGTCATGCGGAGGCGGAGGAGCTAGCTCTGATGCTCAGCTAAACCCTTTAACTTTTTCGGTGGCTGGTTTGCCTTTATCTGCAGAAAGTTATGATTTCATTGCTTTGCAGGTTAATCCTAATATTGCTGGATGTAAGTTTCAGATAAAGAGCGAAGATTTATTATGGATTAGCTCCTCTGACGGTCTTAAATTTAATTTTAGGGCGCCCATAATTTACGTTAATGAAAAGCAATTTAGCTTTAATGTATCTGCTCTCACCAATCTCTCTCAGCCCGAATGCACTGGCTCAAAAACCTTAACGTTTAATGTTGCAAGAAATCAAACAAAGTACATTCCAAGGCCTGATCCAAGCAATATTTTATATCTTGCATCTCCATTTTTTAGGGTCCATGACATAGGCTTCGGAGGAATAGAAATAACAGAAAGATTTTCGGCAACAGTTTGTTACCCAACAGAAAATGATTGTGTTTCATATGAAAATGCCTTATTTGGTCAGGATGCTCACAATATAGCAACTGGTGATTTCAACGGTGATGGATTTGAAGATTTTGTGGTTGCTTGGGCTATCTTTCCTCATACTGTTGATCAAAGTAAAAAGATTTATGGACCAATTAACATCTACTTAAACGATCAAAATGGTGGATTTGCAGAAGATTTAAATCTGTATGCTGCATCAGAAGCTCCTGTGCATCCCTTTGCATATAGGCTTGTTGTTGATGATTTAAATGGAGATGGGCTTGATGATGTCTTCGCTGGTTCCATGGGCCTGTCTGTGGAGAAAGAAAAAGGTTGGGGCATAGACCCTTACCCACATTTTTTGCTCTTATCTAATTCATCTGGCAAGTTTGAAGAAAGCTCAGCAAATATTAATGATGAAAATAATGGCTTAGGACAATTATGTAGCTTTGCTCATGATGCTAGTGGCGGAGACCCAGATGGTGATGGCGATATTGATCTTTTTGCATGCAATATGTTGTTGGTTAATGATGGAGAGGGCAACTTCACCATTCATCCATACTTAAATCTAGAATGGTATTACAAGCATCTCAGCCCCATGAGCAGTATATTAGTAGATTTAAACAATGATGGGTTTGATGATATTATTTTTTGGAATTTCAACGATAGATGGAATTTTAATGAAATGCCCGAAGAAGGCTTCATTTTGCTTAGTAATGGCACCAAAGAGATTCGAGGCTGGCAAAAAATACCCATACCCCCTGGTCCATTTGGTATCAATGAGACTAAATACAATCATGCCGCAACAGGAGATTTAAACAATGATGGCTTTATGGATGTTGTCATTGGGGTTACTAGAGCCATTCCTTATTATGAAGGTGCTTATGTACAAATTTTAATGAATGATGGCAATGGAAACTTGGCAGATGAAACCGAAGCCCGTTTACCTAATCAAGAAAGAGCAGCCAATCATCATGGTGAGAGCAATATCTATATCCGAGACATGAATGAAGATGGCGCCATGGATATTATTCATTCAACGAGAGATTTTTATAGTAGTTTTCATGGTGCGCATGTGGCAATCAATGATGGAGTGGGTAATTTTAGGTCCTTGCCAAATACAATTTTTCCCAACAAGCCTGTTATCAATAGCGGAAATAATGAAATTCTATTCAAGGGAGTTCCGATTGATGCAGACAAATTAGGCTGCCTTGATTTGGTCTCAACAACTGATAGTTGGTCAGATGGAACTACAGTAAGAAATTATCTTTTTTCTATCTTAAATACTGATTGCAGTTATTGAGATAAAAATTTGGTGCCCCATACCTGAGTCGAACAGGTACTCCCGAAGGAACGCGATTTTGAATCGCGCGCGTCTACCAATTCCGCCAATGGGGCATGGCGATCATTGTAGCTGAGATCAACATCTTTTAGAATT
>Ga0255752_10000689_pt1 | contig 41441 bp, 44 predicted proteins | sample 011ome_25_FD_179952 | JGI IMG/M metagenome (GOLD analysis project Ga0255752, IMG submission 179952) | Coastal salt marsh microbial communities from the Groves Creek Marsh, Skidaway Island, Georgia - 011512CT metaG (version 2) | ecosystem: Environmental > Aquatic > Marine > Intertidal zone >...
CTCATACAAAACAACTATTTCATTTTTAAGTTCGATCGATTTTGATACCAACTGTGAATATTTACTATCTGATGGTAATTGACCTATTAACCTAATTTTTCCATTAAATAATTTATGAATAAATCCGAATGTTCTGCTTGGAATATTCACCAACTTTCCTACTAAATCAGAGTTTACTTTAGACATTAAATCATCTAAATTCAAATCTATATCAGACATTGAGTCATTTAACTTAGATGCAAAATAATATCTCAAAAATTCTGGCTCATGAATGTTGTCTAAAAAACTTCTAGCAGTAATGAACGTGCCTCTAGATTTAGACATTTTTTCACCATTGACTGTTAAAAAACCATGCGCAAAAATTTTCGTAGGCTTTCTGTAACCAGAGAAATGTAATGTTGCTGGCCAAAATAATGCATGAAAATACAATATATCTTTTCCAATAAAATGATAAAGCTCTGTTGAACTATCGGACGACCAAAAATCATCAAAATTAATTTTTCCTTTTTGATCAATTAGGTTTTTAAAACTGGCCATATATCCAATAGGTGCATCCAGCCAAACATAAAAATATTTATCTGTTTCACCAGGAATCAAAAAACCAAAATATGGCTTATCTCTTGTTATATCCCAATCTTGTAATCCGGATTTAAACCATTCTTGGATTTTATTCTCTGCTTCAGGTTGTAACGTTCCAGATGCCGTCCAATCTTTTAAAAATTGTTCGCATTCAGATAAATTAAAAAAGTAATGTTTTGTTTTTTTCTTTACTGGAGTAGAGCCGGATAATGATGAGTAAGGTTTAATCAAATCTGTTGGTGAATAAGTAGCTCCACAAGCTTCGCAAGAATCGCCATATTGATCTTTTGCATTACATTTTGGGCATTCCCCTTTAATAAACCTGTCTGGAAGAAACATTTGTTTATCATCATCAAAATACTGCTCTATCTCTTTAGTAGAAATTTTTTTATTTTTTTCTAAAGATTTAAAAATTTCCTCAGAAAATAGTTTATTTTCTTCTGAATCAGTTGTATAAAAATTATCAAAATTCACATAAAAGTCTGCAAAATCCTTGGCATGTTCTTTATGAACATCAGCAATCAATTGTTTTGGAGTGATCCCTTCATTTTGCGCCTTAATCATGATCGGTGTTCCATGCGTGTCATCAGCACACACATAAAAAACTTCATGGCCATTCATTTTTTGAAATCTTGACCAAATATCTGTTTGAATATATTCAACCAGGTGTCCAAGATGTATACTCCCATTAGCGTAAGGAAGTGCAGATGTAATTAAAATTCTTCGCATGTAAACTTTATAAAAAAATAATGATCGTATTCTAACAAATAATTATCAATTCAACCGAAATATAGTGCAATGGAAAATATAAAAGATTTACTAGAAAAAATTTTTGATGAACACAATCAAGTCAAACCTTTTCTTAAAAAAAATATAACTGTAGATGAAGCTGAAGATCAGTTAAATATAACTATTAAGGTAGGTTTTACATTCAAAAATCTTGAGCAGAATTATAAAAACAAGATTACTGAATGCTTAGGCAACATAGAAAAAAAAATCAATATTTCACTTGAGTTGGATGTAGTCAGCCACAAAACCCAAGGGACAACGGAAAGCATCAAAAATGTAAAGAATATTATTGCAGTTGCTTCTGGTAAAGGCGGTGTTGGGAAATCAACCGTTGCATGTAATCTTGCAATTGCATTGCATCAATTGGGTGCAAGAGTTGGCATTCTGGATGCTGATATTTATGGGCCAAGTCAACCATTAATGTTTGGCGCTAATAAAAAACCAGAATCACGAGATGGAAAAAGCATGGAGCCTATAGTTTCACATGGCATTCAAACCATGTCCATAGGTTATCTTGTCGACCCAGATACTCCTATTGTATGGAGAGGGCCTATGGTTACTAATACCTTGCAACAACTCCTTAATGAGACAAATTGGGATAATTTAGATTACTTAATAATTGATTTACCCCCAGGCACAGGAGACACTCAACTTACACTAGCTCAAAAAGTTCCTGTGACAGGCTCTGTCATTGTCACCACTCCCCAAGATGTAGCTTTAATAGATGCGCAAAAAGGTATTGGTATGTTTGAAAAAGTAAATATTCCAAACATTGGTCTGGTGGAAAATATGGCTGTTTTTGAATGTCCAAATTGTGGTCATCATGAGCATATTTTTGGTGAAGATGGAGGGAAAAATTTGGCTGCTAAAAATAATATTTTATTACTGGGTTCGATACCACTAAACGCGATGATTCAGAAGAGAATGGACTCAGGAGTGCCTCCATTGTTAGACAATGAAAATCCATCCATAAATGACGCATTCTTATCAATCGCTGAAAAAGTGAGTATCAAAATTGCCCAAATGAAAGAAAATTTTAAAGATAAATTTCCTAAAATTATAATTCAAAAAAGTTAATCAAAATTACAGTAAATATCGATAAGATTATCGGACATAATTTTTGAAGCAGGAATCCCCTCTCCTTGTTTCCATGCATTAACTGGCTCTATCTTTCCATGACCTGTCACTATAAAAAATATTTTTTCAGCTTTTAAAAATGCTTTAGGAGTCATTGAAACTCTATCTGAAGGGGGTTTGGGTGCATTCGATACTGGAACGACATTCAATTGGTTATCCCAGCAATGCTCAGGAAATAGGCTCGCGGTATGTCCATCTTCTCCCAGACCCAATAAGACAAGATCAAATCGATTCACCTTATCAACAATAGTGTTGTATTCATTAGCAGCTTCTTTAGATCCTTTTTCGCTATTAATGGGAAAAAATTTTGGTTTTAAATCCTCTGGCAGATGATCAATGAATGATCGCTTTATCATTAAACTGTTTCTACCTTCATCGTCTACTGGAAGGCATCTTTCATCGCCAACATATAATTCCCAGTTACTGAAATTTTGATTTTGAATATTGAGAAATGATTTATATAACCTTTCAGGGGTTGATCCGCCAGCCATCACAATTTTAAAATTTCCATTTTTCTTTATTGCATTATTTGCAATATCTACAATGTCTTGAAGTAATATTGATTCAAGCTCATTTTTGTCTGCGAATTCTTTCCAGTTAAGTTTTTGATGCATATTGATTTTTATATTATTTGAGGGATTAAAAACTATCAGACTATCTCATCGTTTGGTATAATTCTGACCTTAAAATGTAATTCACAAGATTACCAAAAAAATAACTTTAACAAAAGGATAAATATGAAAATTGCAATGCTTGGACTTGGAAAAATGGGTGGAAATATGGCTACACGTTTAATTCGCAATGGAATTAATGTGGTCGGGTTTGACATGTCATCAGAAATGGTTGCCAAGCTTGAGCAAGAAGAAAATTTAATTCCAGCCAGCTCAGTTGAAGATGCGGTTAATCAGCTTGAAGGACAAAGAATCATCTGGATGATGCTCCCAGCTGGAGAAGTCACAGAAAAACAAATTGATGACCTTATCCCTATGTTAAATCCTGGAGACATCATTGTGGATGGAGGCAATTCTAACTATAAGCACAGCGTCAAAATTGGAGCGATGTTAAAAGAGCACAATATTGGCTTTATGGACTGCGGTACCTCAGGCGGTGTTTGGGGTCTAGAGAATGGATATTGCTTAATGGTCGGTGCTGACAATGATGTTGCGAAAGCAGTTGAGCCTGTTCTAAGAGCTCTTGCACCTACACAACAAGATGGCTGGCTTCATGTAGGTCCAATTGGCTCTGGCCACTACACAAAAATGATTCACAACGGAATCGAATATGGAATGATGGAATCTTTTGCTGAAGGTTTAGAGCTTCTTAAAGGAAAAACGGAGTTTGACATTGATTTAGCAAAAGTAACTGAACTTTGGCGACATGGCTCAGTGGTTAGAAGCTGGTTGCTCGATCTAACAGCTGAATCTCTAAAGGGAGATCAAAACCTTGATAATATTGAACCTTATGTTGCCGACTCAGGTGAAGGGCGATGGACTGTTGTTGAGTCTGTTGATTTAGGAATTCCTGCCCCAGTATTAACCTTAGCTCTTCAAGTAAGGTTCAGATCACAAGAAAAACAAAAAGGCTACGGATATAAGCTACTGTCAATTATGCGTAATGCATTTGGCGGTCACCTGTTAAGAAAAAAAGGTTAAGTTATGACGCAAAAAGAAGCTTCTACCCTTCTCTTATTTGGCGCCAAAGGTAACTTAGCTAGAGTAAAACTATTTCCTGGGTTGTTTAAATTAGATCTCGCTGGAAAACTTCATCCGGACATGAAAATTGTATCAATTGGTCGGCAAGAAGAGTCACATGCGGAATGGATAACAAACCTAAAAAGTATAATTCGCGCCAAATATGATAAAGATCTAAATCAAACTGTATTAGATCGTTTTCTAAAAAGAAATGTATATCACGCCAACCTACCAGATGATCCTGATGCTTTCATAAAACTGTCAGATAGATTAGGTCAAGAAGGGTTTTCACAGAATTTAGCTTTCTTTTTATCAGTCAGGCCATCTGATTTCGCTTTGATTGTTGATCAACTAGCCGAAGCTAAACTACTCGATGAATCAAGTCACTGGAAAAGAGTTTTAATTGAAAAGCCTTTTGGGGTAAATACTGAAACAGCTCAAGTTCTTCAGGATTCAATTTCCAAGCATCTTAAAGAATCTCAAATTTATCGTATAGATCATTACTTAGGTAAATTTGCATTACAAAATATATTATTCACACGTTTTTATAACACTCTCCTTGAACCAATCTGGAATAGGCAATACATTGATCACATACAGATAACAAATCATGAAACATTAGGTGTAGGCGACAGAACAACATTTTATGATGCCACCGGCGCCCTAAGAGATATGATGCAAAGTCATATCCTACAAACCTTAACGCTTACCACTATGGAAAAGCCAAAAAGTTTTTCTCCCAACGATGTAAGAGATGAGAAAGTCAAGCTGTTGAACCAAATTAAACCGGTACCAATTAATAATTTTGAAAAGCATGTTTTTAGGGCACAGTATACTGCGGGAACGATATCAAATGAAGGTGAAGTTAAAGGTTACCTAGAAGAATTAGGTCAAGATAGTAATGTTGAAACATATGCAGCAGTTAAATTTTTTATTGATAATGATCGATGGAAAGATGTTCCAATCTATCTTCGAACTGCCAAAAGGTTACACGAAAATGCAACCTATATTTCCGTAAAATTAAAACCAACAACAACACCGAGTGGTGAAATAAATGATAACTGGATTATTATTAGCATTCAGCCAAAAGAGTCAATTCACATTGAAATGAATACAAAAGTTCCAGGACTCGATGACACAAAATCTAGAAAAATACAACTTGATGGAGGGATAAGGTTCGAAGGAGACGAAACCATTGATTCTTATGAAACCTTACTGCTTGACCTTATCGAAGGTAATCAATCTAGATTTTTACATATTGATGAAGTGAAAGCTCAATGGAAACTGATAGACCCAATTATTGAAAAATGGCAGGACACATCAGTTCCAGTTCATTGTTATCCTGCCGGATCAAAAGATCCGGTTGACTCAAAAATTATTTTTGAAAATTCAGATCAATTTTGGCGCAGTAGTATTAATATAGAGTAATAATTTTTTTAGGATAATTATGGCAATTAAATCTGATCGTTGGATAAGGGAAATGGCAGAAAATCATGGCATGATTTCACCCTTTGAACCAGGATTGATTCGAGAAAAAGATGGAAACAAAATTGTTTCATATGGTACCTCTAGCTATGGTTATGACATTAGATGTGCAAATGAATTTAAAGTGTTTACAAATATTAATTCCACTATTGTTGACCCCAAGAAGTTTGACCCAAATTCTTTTGTTGAATTTGAATCAGATCATTGTATTATTCCCCCTAATTCTTTCGCTCTAGCAAGAACGGTCGAATTCTTTAAAATACCTAGAAATATACTAACAGTTTGTCTTGGTAAATCTACTTATGCAAGATGCGGAATTATCGTTAATGTCACTCCATTCGAACCTGAATGGGAGGGTTATGTCACTTTAGAGTTTAGCAATACCACACCCCTACCTGCAAAAATATATGCCGGTGAAGGTTGTGCGCAGGTTCTATTTTTTGAATCTGATGAGGTTTGTGAAGTGTCTTACAAAGATCGTGGCGGTAAATATCAAGGTCAAACCGGCGTTACTCCGCCGAAAATATAATGAAATTTAACTTTCCAATTATTATTATTGATGAAGATTTTAGATCAGAAAATTCTTCTGGTTTTGGAATCAGGCTTCTTGCTGAAGCCATCAAAAAGGAGGGTTTTGAGGCAGTCGGCGTCACAAGTTATGTGGATCTTGCTTCCTTTGCACAACAGCAAAGCAGAGCCTCAGCTTTTATTTTAGCAATTGACGATGAAGAATTTGTGGAAGAAAATCCAAAAGCAATTAAAAGTCTTAAAGATTTTGTAGATGAAATTCGATACCGTAATGATGAGATACCTATCTTTCTTCATGGCGAAACAAGAACCAGCCGTCACATACCAAATGAAGTTTTACGTGAATTAAATGGCTTCATTCATATGAATGAAGATACACCCGAATTTATTGCAAAATATATTACAAGAGAAGCCAGATCCTATCTGGATAGTCTTCCACCTCCCTTTTTTCGAGCCCTAACTCACTACGCAGCTGATGGCTCATATTCATGGCATTGTCCTGGTCATTCTGGTGGGGTTGCTTTTTTAAAGTCTCCTGTTGGTCAAATGTTTCATCAGTTTTTCGGTGAAAATATGCTTCGTGCAGATGTTTGTAATGCGGTTGATGAGCTAGGACAACTTCTTGATCATACCGGTCCTGTTGCAGCATCAGAGAAAAATGCTGCAAGAATTTATAATGCTGACCATTGTTATTTTGTTACTAACGGAACATCCACTTCTAATAAAATGGTATGGCATTCGACTGTTGCACCTGGTGATATTGTAATAGTAGACAGAAATTGTCATAAATCGGTGTTGCACTCTATTACAATGACCGGCGCTATTCCAATTTTTCTTATGCCGACGAGGAACCATTTTGGCATTATTGGCCCCATTCCTAAAGAAGAGTTTAGCTGGGACAATATCCAAAAAAAAATTGATTCAAATCCATTCATTAAGAATAAAAAACAAAAACCTCGAGTTCTTACAATTACCCAATCAACATATGACGGAGTGTTATATAACGTTGAAGAAATTAAAGAAATGCTTGATGGAAAAATTGATACCTTACATTTTGATGAAGCATGGCTACCTCATGCAGTTTTTCATAACTTTTATGGCGATTATCACGCAATTGGTGAAGATCGTCCTAAATGTAAAGACAGTATGATTTTTTCTACCCAATCGACTCATAAATTATTAGCTGGATTAAGTCAGGCCTCACAAATTCTTGTGCAAGATGCTGAAAATAATAAACTTGACCGAGATGTCTTTAATGAATCTTATTTGATGCATTGCTCTACCAGTCCTCAATACTCAATCATTGCTAGCTGTGATGTAGCTGCTGCCATGATGGAACAGCCGGGAGGGTCAGCTCTAGTTGAAGAATCCATAATGGAAGCTTTGGATTTTAGAAGAGCAATGAGGAAAGTAGATAGTGACTGGGGTCAGGATTGGTGGTTTAAAGTCTGGGGGCCTGATGACTTAAGCGAAGAAGGCATTGAAACACGCGACTCATGGATGCTTAAATCTGAGGATAATTGGCATGGCTTTGATAAGCTATCGGAGGGCTTCAACATGCTTGATCCGATCAAGGCGACAATTATTACCCCTGGTTTAAATATGAAAGGTGAATTTGATGATGATATCGGTATCCCCGCATCAATTGTAACCAAGTATCTCGCAGAGCATGGGGTAATTGTTGAAAAAACTGGTTTGTACTCATTCTTTATTATGTTCACAATTGGGATTACCAAAGGTCGATGGAATACACTTCTGGCTGCACTTCAGCAATTTAAGGATGATTATGATAAAAATCAACCAATCTGGAGAGTGCTCCCTGAATTTACCCAGAAGTATCCACAATATGAAAGAAAAGGCTTAAGAGATCTTTGTAATGAAATACATCAAGTCTATCGTAAGTATGATGTAGCAAAATTGACTACGGATATGTATCTATCTGATATTGAAACTGCTATGAAACCGACAGAGGCTTTTGCAAAAATGGCGCATAAAGAGATCGAAAGAATTGCCATTGATGAGCTTGAGGGAAGAGTGACATCAGTATTACTTACCCCCTACCCTCCCGGGATTCCACTTCTTATTCCAGGGGAAAAATTTAATAAAAAAATAGTTAATTACTTACAGTTTGCTAAAGAGTTTAATGAGTTATTTCCAGGATTTGAAACAGACAATCATGGATTAGTCAAAGATTCCTTAAATGGTAAAGCTTCGTATTTTGTTGATTGCGTAAAAACTTAATTTAAATTTTTCTGTAAGTCAGATAGGAATACTCCAAATCATTTTCAGTAAATTTTTCTGACTGATTTATCAAACTCCATACAGAAAGATCTATGATGGGAAAATATGCATCACCATCAATTTCACAGTGAATTTTAGTTACCAATAACTCATCGCAACTATTAATCAGTTGGGTGTAAATTTCGCCCCCTCCAATTATGAAAGTTTTTTTGTCAGAACTTGGAATATCATTTAACGATTTAATTACATTAATGCCATCAATTTGTAGCTTTGCATTTCTGGTTAAAACAAAGTTATCTCTATTTGGTAGTGGTCTACCAATTGATTCATAGGTTTTTCTACCCATCACTATTTGATGTCCAGTAGTAATTTCTTTAAAGCGTTTTAGATCATCAGACAAGTGCCATGGTAACGAGTTATTTAAGCCAATGACATAATTTTCAGACATAGCAACAATGATTGAAAATTTATTCACTATACCGCAACAGGAGCTTTAATTAATGGATGAGGATCATAATTTAATATCTCGAAATCCTCATACTTAAAGCTAAAAATATCTTTAACATGTGGATTAATTCTCATAATAGGTAAATCCTTTACATCTCGTGATAATTGCTGATGTACTTGCTCAATATGATTACTATATATGTGCGCATCACCTAATGTATGCACAAATTCTCCTGGTGTTAAATCGGTTACCTGAGCTATCATTAAAGTCAAAAGCGCATATGAAGCAATATTAAAGGGCACACCAAGAAAAATATCTGCACTTCTTTGGTAGAGCTGACAAGATAACTTATTATTTGCAACATAGAATTGAAAAAAACAATGGCAAGGTGGCAATTTCATTTGATCTATCTCGCCTACATTCCATGCCGAGACAATCAATCTTCTTGAGTCAGGATTATTTTTTATAGTGTTGATTAAATTAGAAATTTGATCAATCGTTCTTCCATCAGTGGTTTGCCATGATCTCCATTGGGACCCATATACTGGTCCAAGATTACCATTTTCATCTGCCCATTCATCCCATATGCTTACCTCATTTTCTTTTAGGTAACGGATATTTGTTGAGCCCTTTAGAAACCAGAGAAGCTCATGAATGACTGACTTAAGGTGTACTTTTTTTGTTGTTAATAGTGGGAATTTTTCCGACAAATCAAATCGCATCTGGTAACCAAAAACAGAAATGGTACCTGTGCCTGTTCTGTCCTCTTTTTTATCGCCATGTTCAAGAACATGATTCAATAAGTCCAAATATTGCCGCATAAATTAAGAATGACTTTCGATAAATTGTTTTACTTGATTAATATCATTATCAACCTCAAATGACTTTTGTGGTAACTGTTCGATATTAGACAAGCCATCTGGTCTGGGTGGTTTCATCTTAATTGCCTCCATTACTGTTTCTTCAAATTTAGTTGGCAGAGCAGTTTCTAGAACCACCATTGGAATAGCTTCAGTCTGATCAAAATGATCAAAGGCTGCCTTGAATCCATCAGCAGTATGTGTATCAATAATCAAATTATATTTTTTATGTAATAACTTTATAAAATGTAAGCGATTTTGGTGTGAACTAGATGAAGACGTGAAACCGTAATTAGATACTTTTCCAAAGTAGCCTGTATTTGATAAATCAAAACTTTCACCTTGATCAATTTTTTTCCATAGAGATCTTAATTCATCAGGATTTCGTTCAATTAAATCAAATATAAATCTCTCAAAATTTGATGCCTTGGAAATATCCATTGAAGGACTGGATGTATGATATGTGTCATCTGATGTTCTTGGTTTATACACACCAGTTTTGAAAAACTCATCAAGAACATTATTTTCATTTGTTGCGACAACAAGTTTTCTTATTGGCAACCCCATCATTCTAGATATATGTCCAGCACAGATGTTACCAAAATTACCTGATGGAACTGTAACGTCAATCACTTCATTAGAGGCATTTGTTGAGGAAAAATACCCCTTAAAATAATAGACCACTTGAGCAATAATTCTTCCCCAATTAATTGAGTTAACTGCGCCAATTTGATTCTGATTCTTAAAATCAAGGTCATTGGAAACTCCTTTAACAATATCCTGACAGTCATCAAAAAAACCATCAATAGATATATTAAAAATATTATTATCTTGCAAACTATACATTTGAGCAGTTTGAAATGGACTCATTTTTCCACGAGGTGATAACATAAATACGTTTACGCCCTTTTTACCAATCATGGCATATTCGGCAGCAGAGCCTGTATCTCCGGAAGTAGCTCCTAATATATTTAATGTCTTATTTTTTTTATGTAAAAGATATTCAAAAATATTTCCAAGAAATTGCATTGCAATATCTTTAAAAGCTAATGTTGGACCATTAGATAATGAAAGAAGATATAAATGATTATCTACTTTTGTTAATGGAGTAATATCGCTTGAATCTTGATTGTCACGAGTATAGGAAAATATTTCTTTGGTATATGTTTTATTAATAATATTTCTTAGATCATCATGAGGAATGTCATCATCATCAATAAATAATTTCATGATTGCAAAAGCTAAATCGGAATATGATAGATTTCGAAACTCCTCAAGATTGTCTGTTGATAAGTTAGGGTAATTTTCTGGTAAATACAATCCACCATCAGAGGCTAATCCGGTAATTAAGGTCTCACTAAAATTTATTTTTGGTGCTTGTCCACGCGTAGAGATATACTTCATTTTATTAGCTCTTCAAGTCTTATTTTGACAACATTTCCAACATTTGATTGCATTTTTTGAATGTCATCAATAATGCCATTAATTTCTTTTTCTTGAGCATTCTTGACTACAATAATGACATCATTTTCTGTTTGATTTTTTTTCAGCATTTTTTGATGCATCTCATCAATTGAAATATTTTTATCAGCAAATAAAGATGTTATTTTTGCAAGCACTCCTGCTGCATCAATAAAATTTGCTCTAATGTAATATCCAGAACTTATCTGATTTATTTTTTTAAACTTCAATGAGGATAAACTTGATTCTTCATAACCGAAGGAAGGGATATGAAATACTTTATTTCCTTTGGAAATTGAGCGTGCCAAATCAATGACATCAGACAATACTGCACTCGCTGTTGGATCAGACCCTGCTCCAGCACCGTAATAAAGAGTCGGACCCAACATGTTACCCATTACCAAGACTGCATTCATCGGCCCGTCTACATTTGCAACTAGCTGCGTTTCAGAGATCAAGGTCGGATGCACTCTCACCTCAATATCTTGATTTACTTTCTTTGCCAAGCCTATCAACTTGATTCTGTAGCCAAGTTCTTCAGCATAAGCCACATCTTTTAATTGAAGATTACTGATACCTTCAACAAATACGTCGTTATAGTTTAATGCAACACCAAAAGCAATTGATGCAATAATTGTAATCTTGTGAGCTGCATCAATCCCTTCAATATCAAAAGTTGGGTCGGCCTCAGCATAACCTAATGATTGCGCCTGAGATAATGCTGTTTCAAATGAAAGCCCATTATTTTTCATTTCAGTAAGTATGTAATTGGTCGTTCCATTCAAAATCCCAGCCACCCATTCAACCTTATTTGAAACCACGCCTTCACGTAATACTTTAATAATTGGAATTCCACCTGCTACTGAGGCTTCATAGAGGATTGAGACATTATTTTCTTTTGCTAAATTAAAAAGCTCAGTCCCATGCAGAGCAATTAGTGCTTTATTGGCTGTAACCAAATGCTTCTTAGCATTTAAAGCTTTTTTAGCAAAGTCAAAAGCAATTCTAGTTCCACCAATTAATTCAAGCACCACATCAGATGTATTGATTAAATCATCAATGTCTTTTGCTATCATTTTTTTATCTTTAGCAACGCTTATAATTTTTTCATGATCTAGATCTAATATGGATACAATTTCAAAATCTATACCTGTTTTAGAAAGAATTTCATCATGATTTTCCCGCAAAACATTAAAGACCCCAGAGCCAACAGTTCCAAAACCCAAAATTCCTATTCTAAACTTACTCATTATTTGACAATTCCTGTAAAAAATTCATTCAATCTTGTAAACGCCACTTTTAAATTATCTTCATCAGGCAAAAAGACAACTCTAAAGTGATTTGTATCACACCAATTAAAACCGCTTCCCTGAACCAAAAGCACTTTTGTATCAATTAGAATCTTCAAAATAAGCTCTTGATCATTATCAATTTTGTATTTTTTTGGATCAAGCCTTGGAAATAAGTACATAGCAGCATCAGGTTTCACACAGCTTACTCCAGGAATTTGTGACACGAGATCATACGCTAAATCTCTTTGTCTCGACAACCTCCCCTCAGGAGCAACAAGATCATTAATACTTTGATAGCCGCCTAGAGCAGTTTGAATTGCTAATTGACCTGGTACATTCGAACACAGTCTCATTGATGCAAGCATATTTAATCCTTCAAAATAATCTGTTGCATTTTTTTTATCTCCTGACAAAATGAGCCACCCAGCACGATATCCACATGCTCTATAATTTTTGGATAAACCGTTAAAAGTTAAAAAAACTATATCGTCAGCTAATGATGCAATTGAAGTATGTTTTTTTCCGTCATAAAGAACCTTATCGTAAATCTCATCTGCCATAATAATCAGATTTTTCTCTCTAGCAATTTGAATAATCCCTTGCAAAATCTCATCTGGATACAAAGCTCCAGTTGGATTGTTTGGATTAATAACCACTATTGCTTTTGTCTTTGATGTCACTTTAGATTTAATATCATTTAAATCTGGATACCATTTTTGTTTTTCATCACATAAATAATGAACTGGTTTTCCACCGGCAAGCTTAACTGCAGCTGTCCAAAGTGGATAGTCTGGCATCGGAATAAGGACTTCATCTTCGTTGTTGATTAAACCCTGCATCGCCATAACAATTAATTCTGAAACACCATTACCAATGATAATGTCATCCACATCGACATCTTTTATATATTTTTCTTGCGCATAATGCATGATTGATTTTCTTGGTGCAAAAAAACCGTGGCTTTCAGTATAACCAGATGCTTGAGACATATTTCTGATAACATCTTGGGTAATTTCATCAGGTGCCTCAAATCCGAATGCAGCTGGATTGCCAATGTTCATTTTTATGATCTTATGGCCTGACTCCTCCATTTGCTTTGCATGACCCAACACAGGCCCACGAATGTCATAACAAACGTCATCAAGCTTATTAGATTTTTGAATTTTTTTCACTTTAAAACTATATAATAAATAAAATTATCAACAAATTATCAGATTATGAAATTTCATGAAATGACTGATAAAGAACTTAATTATATCAGTGCCTACGAAGAAAATTGTTTAAAAATTAATAATAAAAAGTATAGTCAATCTATAATTGTTTTACCCAATGAAGTTTTAAGTATTGCGAATTTATCCTCACTAGATGTAACTCAATTAATTAAAGATATTCATAAAAAAAGAAATCTTGAGCTAATTATTGTTGCATCTAAAGACAATATTGAATTTACTCGTGTCGAGAAATATAAAGAGATTATCTCGATGCAAATCGGAATAGAGTTTATGAAACTTGAAAGTGGTTATCGAACTTACAATATTACTATGTCAGAATTAAGGGAAGCTGCTTTAATTGTAGTTCTTAATTAATTTTTGATAAAAGCAGGGTTGCATTAGTGCCGCCAAATCCAAAGCTATTTGACATAACCGTGTTAATTTCTTTATTTTCAATTAATCTAGTTACAATTGTTACATCCTGTATATTTTCATCAATATTGTCCACATTTGCCGAGGCGGCAATAAAATTATTTTTCATCATGATAAGAGAATAAATAGCTTCATTAACCCCAGCTGCGCCCAAGGCATGACCTGATAATGACTTAGTTGAAGCAATTAATGGGATATCTCCAAATCTTCCTGAAGCAAAAACATTTTTAATTGCATTAATTTCAACTATATCGCCAACTGGTGTACTTGTGCCGTGTGTATTTATATAATCAACTTTATCAATATTTCCTAATGCCATAATCATTGATCGCTCAGCACCTTCTCCACTTGGAGCAACCATGTCGTGACCATCTGAAGTTGCTCCATAACCAGTCACCTCCGCATAAATAGTCGCGCCCCTTTTTATTGCATGTTCATATTCTTCTAAAACTAAAATTCCTGCACCGCCGGAAATGACAAATCCATCTCTATCTTTATCATAAGTTCTTGACGCGGTTTCAGGTGCATCATTAAACTTTGATGACATGGCTCCCATTGCATCAAATAGATAACTCATGGTCCAATGTTCTTCTTCCGCCCCTCCTGCAAAAACAATATCTTGTTTGCCAAGCTGAATTTGCTCAACTGCATTACCAATACAATGAGCGCTGGTGGAACAAGCTGAGCTGATAGAGTAATTTATTCCTTTGATCTTTGCACCAGTGGCTAAACAAGCTGCAACACCATTAGACATTGTTTTAGTTACCATATAAGGGCCGACTCGTCTGATTCCTTTTTCAGCCAGGACTTCTGTTCCATGGAGCATAGATTCGGTTGATGTACCACCTGCCCCAACAATCAAACCTGTCATTGTATTAGATATCAAGTCTTCACTTAGTTGAGCATCTTTGATAGCCTCCTGCATAGCAATCCATGCATAGGCATGGCCTTTGGCCATAAAGCGAAGAAGTTTGCGATCAATTAATTCTTCGTAATTTATGCTAACTGATCCGGCAACCTGCGAACGAAGACCTCTTTCCGCATATTCAGGCTGAAAGGTAATCCCTGATTTGCCATGATAAAGACTATCTTTAACTTCGGACTGATTATTTCCTAAACTTGAGACAATCCCTAATCCAGTAATAACTACTCTTCTCAAACAATTTCCTTAAAAATTTTCTGTTGTCTTAAATAAACCGACTTTTAGATCATTCGCTTCATAAATTACACGTCCATCGACTAACATTTTAGCATCTGCAATACCCATCACCAATTTTCTCATAATCACACGTTTTAAATTGATTAAATATGAAATTTTTTTTGCGTTCGGAAGAACCTGACCAGTAAATTTAACTTCACCGCTACCAAGGGCTCTACCTTTCCCCTCTCCACCCTTCCAACCAAGAAAGAAGCCAACCAACTGCCACATCGCATCCAATCCAAGACATCCTGGCATTACAGGATCATTTTCAAAATGACATTTAAAGAACCAAAGATCTGGAATGATATCCATTTCAGCGTGGATGAATCCTTTTTTAAATTCACCTTGATTATCGTTGATCTCAATAATTCGATCAAACATTAACATCGGTGGTAAAGGAAGTTGAGCATTGCCAGGGCCAAACATTTTACCCTGCCCACACTCAATTAGTTCATCGTATGAATAGCTATTTTTCGTGGTCATGTTATATTTAATTCTAATAAGAATTCATTATTATAAACAATAAAAATAGTTTAATGATTAATTCATAAACCTTTAGTTATATAGAAAGATCAAGTAATGGCAAAAAAAAATCTCGCTGACTGGTTAAAAAGCGCAACAACCCTTGAAAAACAAATTAATGAAGTTATCCTAGGTCAAGAAAATCCGATACGCCTCATTCTTATCTCAATATTTGCTCGCGGACATGTTCTTTTAGAAGGGGATGTTGGGGTTGGAAAAACAACAATGCTTCGTGCTGTTGCTCGAGGTATTGGTGGTGGTTATGAAAGGATTGAAGGGACCATTGACTTAATGCCTAATGACCTAATCTATCATACTTACTTAGGTGATGATGGCAAACCCCATGTTGACAAGGGTCCTGTTCTAAGATCTGGTGAAGATTTAAGTATATTTTTCTTTAATGAAATTAATCGAGCGAGGCCCCAAGTTCACTCACTCATGCTAAGAATCATGGCTGAGAAAACTCTTTCAGCATTTAATCAAGAATTTCATTTTCCTCATTTAATTGTTTTTGCAGATCGAAATCAGGTAGAAAAAGAAGAGACATTTGAAATACCATCTGCTGCAAGGGATCGATTTATGATGGAAATTCCAATCGTCATTCCAAATAACGATGGCTTAATGACTGATTTGATTTTTGATACAAAATTTCACAACGCTGACGAACTAATAACTAAAGTCAAAACAGATCAATTGAGCTTTGATCAGTTAAATCATGTAGCTGCTGAAATTCAAGAAAATATAGATGCAACTAAAGAGTTGGAAAAATATGCTTTGAATTTATGGAAGGCAACAATAAAACCCCAAGACTTTAATATTAAAATTTCAGACATTGATATCAGCAGGCTTATTGTTTCTGGCTCCAGTCCTCGAGGAATTAGTATGATGATGAAATGTGCTCGGGTTAATGCGTGGATGAATAATCGATCGTCTGTTCTGCCAGAAGATATTCATCAAATTTTTCATGAAACTATTGCGCACAGATTAGTTTTTAATCCAGTATATGATTTAAGAAGAACTGAAATTTCAAGAGAATTAACTACTGAAATAATAAACAAGGTTAGTGCGCATTAATGTCTGTCGAGTTTTTTAATTATCATATCAATTGGAAATCTAAAGCCATTCATCCTGGAAGTCATAAATCAGATCAGAGGGGAATGGGAATTGAATTTGCTGGTCACTCAAATCTTCTTGATTATCCAGATCCGAGAAGGATCGATTTGCGAATGACAATGAGGGATCCAATGGATCAAGTTTATGTTCGAATATTTAATCAAAGAAGTGCTACACCAATTATGATTTTTAATGATTTATCAGCAAGTATGACCTTTGGTCAAGCAAGCAAGTTAGAACGCGCAGCAGAGATTGCTGAAATTATTAAAAACTCTGCTTATCATAACAGAGATGCGATTGGGCTGGTTGGCTTTCACGATACTGTAAATGATGAGTGGATCGCACCTTTGTCTTACAGGCCATATCTTACAGAAAGTTTGATTAAAAAAATTACTTCAGAAAAAAATCACAATAAAGGATCACATGGGATTTCAAAACTTCACCAATACCTTCCGAAAGACCATACTTTAATTTTCTTTATTTCTGATTTTCATATGCCAAATGAGCAAATCACTATGTTTTTGAATAACACAAGAAAACATACCGTTGTTCCAATTATTCTATGGGATAAAAATGAATATTCTAATTTACCCAAATTTGGTATTACTACATTCACCGACCCTGAAACATTTGAAGAGAGGACAATTCTTCTGCGAAAGAAACTGATCAAAAATATTATTATTGAATTTAATCAAAGAAAAAAACATCTGATCAAATTATTTAATAGTTTTGATGCCCCGCCTTTTTTTGTTGAGGGTGAATTCAATCCAGATGATATGACTCACTACTTTAATGAGTATTACCATGCTTAGATTTATTCTATTAATTTTAATTGCAAATTTAGCATTTGCCTTTGAAGACCCAAAAAAGTATCCTGACCTTGATGAGAAATTTTATTCACTATCAATAACAGAACCTGATCAAAAAGTTGGTTATCACGTGGGTGATTTGGTTCAAAGACACATCAAATTAATAGTCCATGAACCTTATGCGCTTATCGAAGAATCTTTACCAATTGTAGGCTATGAAAAACGCTTTAGGGGGCAATTACTTGGTATTACGCTCCAAGATATCGACAAGAAAATTAACAAAAATGAATTAGACTTACTTCTGACCTATCAAATATTTACTAACAATGTAGTAGCCAAACCTGCATTTGTAACTGCTGATTACTATAGAGTCGTTAATAAAAGAAATTCTGAAGAAGTATTAAAATTAAGAATACCTGAACTAACCATTGCTGTATCCCCCATTGCTATATTTGGCGATATTAAAGTCCAAGAGGATATGAGTGGCTTAAGAGGACCAATTTTAATAGAACATCAACAATACTTAAATAAAATTTTCATCAGTAGCGCTGTCTTTATTTTGTCTCTATGTATTCTTTTATATATATACACAAAATTCACTATTCTTCCTGGATTTAAAAAGACATTTTTACCGCTATATAGAACATTAAAAAAAGATAAAAAAATTAAGCTTGATGAGATGATCAAATCAATTCATAGCCAAATAAATAATTATTCTGAAATGAGTATTTTTGAAAAAAATATCAAAGATCTGTATTTAAAAAATTCATCTTTTAAGCTAATTGAAAAAGAACTTGTTTTATTTTTTAAAATTTCTAATCAAAAATTGTTTACAAAAAAAATGCAAGAAAGTGAAGAAATTAGGGATTGGTTAATTTTTTTCTGCTTCCATCTTCATTTGTGCGAAAAGAACATTCCTGTTAAAAATGCAGACATTAAATTAATAAAAATATAAATATGTTTTTTTTGAACCCTTTTTTTCTGATCTTAATCCCATTAATATTTGTACCTTTTATTTTTAAAGTCATATCAAAAAACTTTTATTCTTGGAACAAGTTAATACCTGATGATTCATCATCATTATTTCTCTCCATCTTAATAAAAGTTTTTAATAGCTTGATTATCCTTTTTTTAATTCTTTATTTTGCATCCCCTCAAATGCCGCAAGAAACAGTCACTAAAGTAGGAATTGGATCTCAAATAGGTCTTGTATTAGATAGAAGCGCTTCCATGGACGACCCTTTTTCAGGTTCAACCCAATTAGATAATGAAGGTGTTGGGGAGACTAAATCAGCAGCAGCAGCTAGGCTTATTATCAATTTTGTTGAGTCAAGAAAAAATGACATGATTGGAGTTATAACCTTCAGCAACTCAGCAATGTTTGTTTTGCCTCTAACTCAAAATAAGAGCGCAATTACTGGCGCGGTAAATGCAACAGCTGGTAATGCTCTATTCCAAACAAATATTGGTGCTGGCCTTTCTAGCGTCTCAGAACTCTTTGCTAAGGTCGAAGACTCAGGCTCTCGAGCAGTCATTCTATTATCGGATGGAGCCGGAAGAATTGATGCGCCAACCCAACAAAAAATTAGAGATTGGTTTGATCGATTTGATATCGGTTTGTATTGGATTGTATTAAGACAACCAGGCGGAATAAGTATCTTTGATGAAAATCTTAAAATAAGAGACGAAACACAACCGCCACCTCAAATAGAACTTTTTGAATATTTTAAAACTTTCAGATCACCTTTTCAGGCTTATGAAGCTGAAGATCCTGCATCACTTGAAAAGGCGATCAAAGATATTAACCTGAAAGAAAAAAAACAAATTTTTTATGAGGAAGTAATTCCTGGCTCCAATTACTCTCTTCATTTTCTAATTGGTGCGTTTTTAATGACATTTGTACTATTCTTACTTAAACTAATTGAGTTAAAAAAATAAAATTATGAACAAATTAAATCAATTTTTCACAGCTAAATATATCACAAGGATTGCTTTGGCTACTTTAGTGTCTAGCGCCTTATTCATCTTTTTTAATCTTTTTAATCTTTACCAAGCTAATAAATTTAATAATGAAGTGTTAAATGGTGAAACCCCATCATTTTTTGAACAAAGCTTTGAAGCTAGATACGCCACAGCTTATTGGTTAGCCAAAAAAGAAATCTTTAAAGAGTCAACCATTTTATTTAACGCACTTATGAAAGAAGCTGACGATGACCAAAAATCCGCACTCCAATACAATATAGGTAATATCTTCTTTACGCGAGGTTTGATTATTAATGGCACAAGCATGTCTGTCAGAGATGAGGCAGAATATTTGTTTCAACAAGCCAATAAAGCCTATCGACAGTCATTAAAATTCGGTCCTTATTATTGGGACGCAAAGCATAACCTAGATAGACTACTTACCATGTTACCTCCTGACCCAACTCCTGGAGTTGGAGACTCAGATGCTCCAGGTTTAATTATGGGTAATATTCCTATCGGTTTACCATGATTTTGTTTAATAAATTTAAAAAACATTTTGAGAAAAAAAGTGACTTTTTTCTCCTGGTCAGCTTTCTTTTAATGGTGCTCGCCTTAATCAATCCCTCTATACCAGTGAAACAATCCCTTTATAACTATATTTTGATTGCAGACATTTCTCAAAGTATGAATACAGAAGATATGAAGATTAATCAAAAAACGGTATCTCGATTAGACTATACCAAACACATCATGAGTCGTTTAGTAGAAGACTTTCCGTGCGGCACTAAAGTCAGCATAGGCATGTTTGCTGGAGTCTCTGTTTCAGCAACCTACTCCCCTATAGAGGTATGTGAGAACTTTAGTAATATCAACACAACTATTAGCAAACTTGATTGGAGAGCCACTTGGTCAGGCAACACGAGAATTAGAGAATCTGTAGTTAATTTAGCGAGACTTATTCGAAGTTTTCCCGAATCGGCTCAAGTAATTTATTTTACTGATGGAGAAGAAGCGCCAAAACTTCATGTTTTTAATACAAAAGATCTTGAGCAATTTCAGGGGGGTAATGATTGGTTATTTGTTGGAATAGGCTCTGATGAAGGAGCACCAATACCAAAATATGATAATAAAAATCAACTTATTGGGTACTGGTCGAATGATAGCTTTGCTCTTCAACCAGGAATTGCACAGATATCGGAATCTAATATAGGTGTAAGGGATAACAAAGTAGCTAGTGGCGCAACTGATCGCTATATGTCTAAACTTGATAGTGAATACCTAGAAAAATTAGCTAAGGAAATTGACGGCCTATACATTAATGGTCAAAGTTATCGTGCTATTAGAAAAGAAATGAAAAAGCAGCCTCCTGCATGGAAAGCGCCAGACCAGTTTTATCTTCAACCTATTTTATGTTTTTTTGCATTATTATTTTTTATCGCCAGATATTTATCAAAAGCAAATATCAATAGCCTAATTAGAAAAATTACATGATGCTTGTCAATTTACTAGATCGCTATTCAATAATTGAAATTTCAGGAGAAGATCACCTTGATTTTCTTCAAGGTCAACTGACAAACGATATAAAAAAAAATGAAAAAAAATTTATATATAGCGGCATGTGCAACCCCAAGGGAAGATTATTTGCCTTTTTAAGAATCATGAGAACTCCTGATTCCAGCTCAATATTTTTTGTCATTCCCTCATCTCTTGCGGATGCTGTTCAAAAAAGATTAATGATGTTTATTCTTAGAGCTAAGGTTGTGATTCAGAAAGCAGAGAACTTTCATCTAATAGGAATTATTGATGACAATCCTCTAATTGATATATCTGCTGATCGCAAATTAAACTTACCTGATCAAACAAATCGCTCTGTAATGATTTTTCAAGATAATGATTTATATAAACAAATTACGACTAAACATTCTTTTGATGACATATCAAATTGGATTAAAAAAGATATTGAATTTGGTATTCCTGAGGTAATGGAACAGACACAGGAAAAATTTTTGGTACACACATGCAACCTTGATTTAATAGATGCCGTTAATTTTAAAAAGGGGTGCTACACCGGCCAAGAAATAGTGGCAAGAACACACTACCTTGGCAAACCGAAACATCGAAGTTTTTATGGTGTGGTAAATTCTAAATTATCTTTAGACTATGGAGAGCAGGTCTTTGAAAATGATCAAAGCGTTGGAGCTGTGGTCAACTTTACTTGCTGCGAAGATAAAACATACGTTCTGTTTGAAAAAACCTTAGACACGCAAGATGATAGCTTAAATATTAAGGGTGAAAAGCTCGTAATAACTAAATCATTTGCAAATTAATTTTTTTTATCAATAATTAAAAAAAATGTTTCATTTTTTTTAATCAAACCCAAATCAAAACGAGCCTTGCCTTCAATAACATCCGTGCCATTTTTTAAATCCTGAACAACTGCCAAAAGAATATCATTTTCTGATTTGATTGCCTCGTTGACTTTTAACTGTTGATCGATTTGTTTTTGTAACGAAATCACATTCAACCAGCCACCTTTGCCAAACCATAAAGGATATTGCAATGCTAATATTAAAGTAATAAAAATGAATGTCAGAAACTTCATTTATTTAATTGATAAAATGCGTCTAGTCCAGCATATATAGACTTTCCTTCTAACTCTTCTTCGATTCTTAGAAGTTGGTTATATTTAGCTACTCTCTCAGACCGCGACATAGATCCAGTTTTAATCTGCATCGCGTTTGTCCCCACTGCTAAATCTGCGATGGTGGTATCCTCAGTCTCACCAGAGCGATGAGATATCACGGCGGTATAGTTATTTTCTTGGGCTAATTTAATGGTTTCAAGTGTCTCAGTTAATGTGCCAATTTGATTTACTTTAATCAAAACAGAATTCGCTATTTTTTTTTCAATTCCCTCTTTAAGTATTTTTGGATTGGTCACAAATAGATCATCGCCAACAAGTTGAATTTTTTTTCCTAATCTTTCGGTCAAAATTTTCCAACCATCCCAGTCATTCTCATCCAAGCCATCCTCAATGCTAATAATTGGATATTTATCACTCCACGACTCAAGATAATTCGTCATTTCAGCCGAGCTCAATTTAAGATTTTCAGATTTTAAATGATAATGTCCATCACAATAGAACTCAGAGGAGGCGCAATCTAAGGCAATAAAAACATGCTTTCCAGCTTGATATCCGGCATCTTCAATCGATTGCATTATTAATTCAATTGCTTCCTCATTAGAACTTAAATTAGGAGCAAAACCACCCTCGTCTCCAACTGTTGTTGATAAATTTCTTTTTGCTAAAATTTCCTTTAAAGAATGAAACACCTCAGTACCACAACGAATCGCATCTGAAAAACTTCCAAATCCAGCTGGCACAATCATAAATTCTTGAATATCAACACTGTTATCAGCATGCGCCCCACCATTGATAATATTCATCATTGGAGTGGGTAGAGAATATGTATTTTCTTTTATCACGGTTTGATACAAGGGTTTTTTTAGAGAATTCGCAAAGGCATGAGCATTAGCTAAAGATACCGCCAATAAACTATTCGCGCCTAATCTTTCTTTATTTGATGTTCCATCAAGATTTATTAAAATTTCATCGACTTTTGTTTGCTCAGACACATCCTGTCCAACAAGAGCATCATTAATTTCAGTATTTATAAAATTAACTGCATTGAGCACACTTTTACCCTTATAAACAGACTTATTCTTATCCCTTAATTCAATAGCCTCTTTAGAGCCTGTTGAAGCTCCTGAAGGAACAATAGCTCTACCAAAACTTCCATCCTGAAGAATTACATCCGCTTCAACAGTCGGGTTTCCTCTAGAGTCGATGACTTGTCTTGCTTTAATTTTTTTTATAAATGTCATACTTATCCTATTTAAATCTAATCAATTGAAGTTTGTTTGACAAGGCGATCAATACCTTGAAGGGTTTTTAATAAATCTTTTATATGGTCTAGTGGCACAGCATTTGGACCGTCAGATAAAGCCTCGCTCGGATTAGGATGAGTTTCCATAAATATGCCAGATATGCCAACGGCCATAGCTGCTCGTGCAAGCAATGGAACAAACTCACTTTGTCCACCACTTCTATCCCCTTGACCACCTGGCTGCTGAACAGAATGAGTGGCATCAAAAACTACAGGACAATTTGTGGCTCGCATGATTGATAAAGACCTCATGTCTGAGACAAGCGTGTTGTAACCAAAAGAGACGCCTCTTTCACATACCATAATGTTGTTAATCCCGCCATTAGCCTCTTTAGCCTTTTTTACCACCATAGACATATCTTGAGGCGCTAAAAACTGTCCCTTTTTAATATTTACTGGTTTTCCTGATTTTGCCACAGCATGAATAAAATCAGTTTGACGACATAAAAAGGCAGGGGTCTGTAAAACATCTACAACATCTGCAACACTCTTTACCTGATCTTCAGTATGAACATCAGTTAGTACCGGAAGGTCAAATTCTTTTTTAACCTTTTCAAGAATTCTTAGACCCTCCTCTATTCCATGACCTCGGAATGTATTATTAGAGCTTCGATTGGCCTTATCAAATGAGGATTTAAAAATAAAATTAATCCCTAAGGATGATGTTGTTTCTTTTAACTGTTCTGCAACCGACAAAGTCATTGATTCATTTTCAATAACACAGGGACCTGCTATCAAAAAAAATGGGTGATTTAGCCCAACGTCAAATCCACATAATTTCACAGTGTATCCTTTTTATGTTCTAAAACATGTTTAATATAATCTAAAAATAATGGATGAGAGTCTTTTGGGTTGGAAGTAAATTCAGGATGAAATTGGCAGGCAAAGAACCAAGGGTGGTCTTCTTTTGAAAGCTCTATAATTTCACATAAATTATCCTCTTTTGTCCAAGATGAAATAACTAAACCTGCTGCTTTTAAATCGTCAATATATTTATTATTTACCTCATATCGATGACGATGCCTCTCATTCACTTGTTTGCCATAAATTGAACTGGCTATAGTATCGGGCTCAACAATTGCCACTTGAGCACCGAGTCTCATTGTGCCGCCCAAATCTGAACTTTCATCTCGATGCATCAACTCACCCGACTTATCTTTCCATTCCGTAATCAATCCAATGATCGGATTACTTGTTGTTGGATCAAACTCGGTACTGTTCGCATTTTTTATACCAACAACATTCCTTGCATACTCAACAACCGCAAGTTGCATACCTAAACAAATTCCTAGGAAAGGAATTTTTTGCTCCCTGGCAAATTGAATTGCTCTAATTTTTCCCTCAGTTCCCCTCTTACCAAATCCTCCTGGTACTAGGATAGCGTCAATTTTTGACAATGGAGATAGATCAGATTCAAGTTCCTCTGAATCAATAAAATGTAATTTTATTTTTGCGTGATGATGGAAGCCACTATGTATAAGTGCTTCAGTTAATGATTTATATGATTCAGTAAGATCAACATACTTGCCAACAAAGCCAATATTAAGCTCAGTTTGTGAATCAGAAATAAGTTTTTCAATTTTTTTCCAACCAGACAAATCAGCGTGTGGTGATTTTATTTTTAATATATCGCAGACAATATCATCAATTTTTTGCGCATGAAGCATTTGTGGAATTTTGTATATAGAGTCTGAATCGATACACGAAATAACTGACCCTTTAGGTACATTAGTGAACAAGGCAATTTTATCTTTTTCATCCTGAGGAATTTCCATCTCTGAACGGCATAATAAAATATCTGGTTGAATACCAATCTCCCGTAATTCTTTAACTGAGTGTTGCGTAGGTTTTGTTTTCAACTCGCCCGCAGCAGCGATATATGGCAGAAGTGTTAAATGAATGTAACAAGTGTTTTCGCGTCCTTCTTCAAAACCCATTTGTCTGATAGCTTCCAGAAAAGGTAATGACTCAATATCGCCAACCGTGCCACCGACTTCAACAATGGCAACATCTGACCCCTTTGCCCCTTCTTTAATCTGTAATTTTATTTCATCAGTTATGTGAGGAATCACTTGAACCGTTTTTCCTAAATACTCACCTCTTCGTTCTTTTTTAATGACTGAATCGTAAATTTGCCCTGTTGTAAAATTACTTTTCTTGGTCATTTTGGATGAAACAAATCGCTCATAATGACCTAGATCTAAGTCAGTTTCAGCTCCATCGTCAGTCACAAAAACTTCGCCGTGCTGAAAAGGACTCATCGTACCAGGATCCACGTTAATATATGGATCAAGTTTTAACATAGTAACTTTAATTTTTCTAGATTCTAGAATAGAGCCAAGGCTTGCGGCAGAAATACCTTTACCAAGGGATGATACAACGCCGCCAGTTACGAAAATATATTTGGTCATGATTTATTAATTATTAGCTGACGGAATAATATTTTACTTTATTGAACAGATATCCACAATCGATAAATGGAGTTATGTTTTTAAAGATTTAAGCCTTAGGACCATATCCTTGAAATTTATGAATAACCTTATCCATTTCATCATCAGAGAGAAGATTTAATTCTCCAATTTTCAACAACTCAATGTACTGCTGTGATAAATGCTCCAGCTCTTGGGCCAGAAAAAAAGCATCATCGATATCAGCTGAAACGACAATAGCACCATGGTTAGCCATCAAACATGCCTTAAGTGAACCTAATGACGCAATGACCTCCTCTGAGAGTTCTTTGCTACCAAACAACTTGTAGGCCCCGCACATGACTTCTTTACCGCCAAATAAAGCAATCATGTAATGAAAGGCTGGTATGTTCTTTCTTAACACACTTAGTGTGCTCGCAAACAAAGAATGAGTATGAATGATTGCATTTACATCACTTCTTTCCTCATATATTCGTTTATGAAAATGCCACTCACTCGAGGGTCTTTGAGTCATGGTTTGAATAAATTCCTCATCCAAAGATAAAGGGCACTTCACGATGTCTATAGGTTTTAAATTTTCTGAAATGGTGCCGCTTGGTGTAATGTAAAAATGGTCATCTAACCGAACACTAATATTTCCAGTAGCTGCATGATTGAGACCTTCTTGAATGAGCTTTTTTGAGATATCACAAATTTTTTCTTGAATAGAGCTATGCATAAATAGTTTTCAGGTCTTCAGGTTTAAAAATTCCCTTTTCGGTAATAATACCCGATATCAAATGATTTGGTGTGACATCAAACGCAGGATTGTGTGCATTGAATTTAGAAAGGCTAATAGAGGATAATTTCTTATTTTCATCCAATCCCTGAATATTTAATATCTCATCAGTTGAGCGATTTTCAATATCAAAATTTATCTGGTCTTTAAAATTGATATCTATCGTCGATGATGGAGCTGCTACATAAAATGGAATATTGTTAGCTTTTGCAGCCAAAGCCTTTAGGTATGTTCCAATCTTATTGCAAACATGTCCATTGATTGAAATTCGATCTGCACCGACAATCACTACATCAACTTTTTTTTCCATCATCAATAGACCGCCGGCGTTATCAACAATTAGAGTGTATGGAATTTTTTCATTCATCAATTCCCAGCATGTCAGTAATCCCTGATTTCTTGGTCTAGTCTCATCCACCCACACATGAATTTTTTGATTATTCGCAAAAGCTTCGAATATTGGACTCAAGGCCGTCCCATGATCCACTGTAGCCAGCCATCCTGCATTGCAATGGGTAAGAATATTGTTGTAATTATTATCAATTATTAATTGCCCTCCATGAACACCAATCTGATGATTACATTGAATATCATTTTGAATTAATTTCTCAGCATAGCTCCAAGCGAAATCCAATCGTCTTTCTTGCGATATTTTTTGAATTTCCTCATTCATAGAGTTCACCGCCCAAGCAAGATTAACTGCAGTTGGCCTGGCCTTGATTATTTCTTGAGAAAGACAATTGAGATTTTCATCTGAAGAGTCAACAGACATACCAAGTAATAATGCTAATGCACCAGTAATCCCAATCACCGGAGCCCCTCTTACTTGCATGGTTTTGATGGCATTAATGAGGTCTTCATGATGGTTGGTAGATTTAATGGAAAACTTAAATGGTAGCAACGCTTGATCAATAAAAAAAACTTTACTATTTTCTCGATCAAGCCAAATGGTTTGGTAATGTTGGCCTGCGACCCTCATGATGCAGTTCCTAAATCTGGAAATATATCTGCAATATTATTCTTTAATTGCCAAGATAGATCATTCACAGAAATATTTCTTAATTGTGCAAAAAATTCAGCAATACCTCTGATTTCATTTGGATGGTTTTGGCTAGCTGCATTAACCCATGCTGGCTTCATGTCAGGCGCATCTGTCTCTAAAACAATAGATTCAATTGGTAATTCTAAAGCCAATCGATTAATTTTCTTGGCTCTTGAATAAGTCATCGCCCCACCAAAGCCAAGTTTAAAGCCGATATTGATAAATTGTTGAGCTTGTTGAAAGCTCCCATTAAATGCATGAGCAATTCCCTTTACATCCGGAAAATTTTTTAATATCTTCAAGACATCATCGATGGCTGATCTCACATGCAAGATCACTGGTAATTTATATTTGCTTGCCAGCTCAAGCTGCTGCCGAAAAATTATTTTTTGTTTTTCTCTTTCCTCGTGCCCTAAGTAAAAGTCTAATCCTATTTCGCCAATGGCGATTGGCTGTGAATTTAAAATTTCATTTTCTAAATACTGAATCGGATTCTCTGGTAATTCATTCAGATAAAGGGGGTGATAGCCAAATGCATAGACAATACTTTTATTTTTGTGATTTAATTTTTTTAAAATATTAAAACTCTTATGATTGGCGGAGGGACAAATAATAAAATCTAGCAAAGAATTATCAAACAAAGACTCATCTTTTAATTTGTTCTCATAGATAAAATCAAGGTGGCAATGTGTATCAATCCACATAATTAATCTCGTAAATAGAGCGCATATCGTCACCAAAAAACCTACAATCCATTAACTTTAATTGATGCCTAGACTCCATGGCTGCGATGACCGGATGATTAAACATCTCTCTCGCATTGCCACCTAAAAGGCATTGTGATTGGTAAATAATAAGTTCATCAATCATTCTATTTTGCAATAAAAGACCGTTTAGACCTGGTCCAGCTTCAACCAGAAGATTGTTTACCTCCATGGAAGCAATATGTTTCATAATTTCTGTGAAATTTAGGACTCCATCAGCACCAGATACTGGAATACAAATAGCTTTGTGATTTGGTTTGTTAGTAATTTCTTTCGAGTGAAAAATGACTACCTTTTCCTGTTTAAAAATATGTGCATCTGAATTTGACTTAAAACTCGTATCAATAATAAAACGATAAGGTTGCCTTGTGCTGTCGACATCTCTTACAGTTAATTGAGGATTATCAGAGTTGATTGTTTTATAAGAAGTTAAGATGCCGTCAGATAATCTTCTTAATCGCTGGACATCTCTTCTTGAAAATTCATTTGAGATCCATTTACTCTGAAAATTATTGAGAGCTGTTTTGCCGTCTGATGACACGGCAATTTTTGAGATGACTCGAGGAATGTTATTTAATATCCTTTTAAAAAAACCTTTATTCAATTTAATGGCTTGATCTTCCATCAACCCAACATCAACCTCAACACCTTTGTCTATTAATGTTGCAATACTGTTGCCATTCACTTTTGGATTTGGATCTTGGGAGGCAATCACAACTCGTTTAATGTTATGTTCTAAAATTAAATCTAAACATGGTGGTGTTTTTCCCTTATGTGCGCATGGTTCCAATGTGACGTACAAAGTGGATTTTTTTAACAGAGTTTTATCATGACAGTTATGAATTGCTTCGACTTCAGCATGAGGTCCACCAAATTGTTGATGATAACCAGTTGAGATTATTTTATCATCAGCTACAATCACTGCCCCGACTATGGGGTTTGGATTACTTTGACCCAGACCTTTTTTTGCAAGCTTGATAGCCTGTGCCATGAAAAAAAAGTCCAGTTTATTAAAAGTCAATTAATCAAGATCCTTAATGACATTGTTAAAATCTTCAACATCAGAAAAGCTTCTGTAAACTGATGCAAATCTTATGTAAGCCACCTTGTCTAATTTTTTTAATTCAGCCATCACTGACTCTCCAAGAGATCGTGAAACAATTTCTTTTTCTCCTGAGGCTAATACTTTTTGCATAATATTAGATATAGCTTGGTCTACAAACTCAGCAGGAACTGGTCTCTTATGAAGGGCTCTAGAAAAAGATTGTTTCAGTTTTTCTTGATTAAAATCTTCTCGCTTACCATCTTGTTTAACAACAGCAGGAAGTCCAAGGTCAGCATTTTCATATGTGGTAAAACGCTTTTCACATTTAATACACTTTCTCCGTCTACGGATTGAATCACCTGCCTCATTAACGCGTGAGTCAATGACTTGAGTGTCTGCCACAGAGCAAAATGGACATTTCATAACTTCTTCCTATCTATTGTAAACTGGGAATTTCTTCATCATTTCAGATACTTGAGCTTTCACTTTTAATGAAATTTCCTCATTTCCAGGATGATCCAAAATATCTGCTATGAAGTTAACTACCTCAATAGCATCCTTTTCTTTCAATCCTCTTGTTGTAATTGCAGGGGTACCAATTCGAATACCAGAAGTGACAAAAGGACTTTCAGGGTCATTAGGAATCGAATTTTTATTGACCGTAATATGTGCTTCACCCAGTAAACGATCTGCTTCTTTGCCAGTTAATTTTTGAGCTCTCAGATCAACTAAAAAAACATGTGACTCCGTTCTTCCAGAGATTACACGATATCCGCGCCGAATAAATTGCTGAGCCATTGCTTGTGCATTTTTAACAACATGTTGCTGATATTCTTTAAAGGATGGTTTAAGTGCTTCTAAAAATGCAACCGCTTTTGCTGCAATTACATGCATTAAGGGTCCTCCTTGAATACCAGGAAACACCATAGAGTTTAATGCCTTGGCATGCTCCTCTTTCGCTAAAATAAAGCCCCCTCTTGGGCCTCTTAGCGACTTGTGAGTGGTTGAAGTCACAAAGTCAGCATATGGTGTTGGGTTAGGATACACGCCACCTGCAATCAGTCCTGAGTAATGGGCCATATCCACCATAAAGTAAGCGCCAACTTTTTTTGCAATATTGGACATTCTTTCCCAGTCAAAGGTTAAGGCATAGGCAGAGGCGCCCCCTATAATTAATTTAGGTTTATTTTCAATTGCCAACTCCTCCATGTGATCATAATCAATCTCTTCTTTATCATTTAATCCATAGGGAACGATATTAAATAATTTTCCTGATAAATTTGCTGGGGAGCCATGAGTAAGATGGCCACCATGGCCTAAATTCATACCCATAATCGTGTCACCGGGCTTTAAAAAGGCAAAATAAACCGCTTGGTTGGCTTGACTACCTGAATGAGGTTGAACGTTGGCATATTCTGCTCCATATAATTTCTTAATACGATCAATGGCAAGCTGTTCAACTTGATCTACAAATTCACACCCACCATAAAATCGCTTGCCAATGTAGCCCTCTGCATACTTATTTGTGAGCTGCGAACCTTGGGCTGCCATCACAGCTGGGCTGGTGTAATTTTCAGATGCAATTAACTCGATGTGCTCTTCTTGACGTTCTTCCTCACTGATTACCTGCTCATAAATTTCAGGATCAATATCTTTTAATAAATAATCTTGGCTGTTGTACATTTTTTGTTTAGTATCTGATTAATAAGAACTACTATTTTATCATGCTACTCATAGGTATTTAATGCTTAAATGAAGGCAAAATTAAACGTTAGGAAATTTTATGAAATGGACAGACTCGACTCTAATTGCTGAAGAATTGTATGATAAATATCCAGATATCGATCCTAAAACAATTAGATTTACAGACCTTATGCAATGGGTCTTGGAATTAGATGGATTCACAGATAATGAAAATAACTGTGGTGAAAGAATTCTTGAAGCAATTCAAATGGCCTGGATTGAGGAGTATGAATAATGCTGGACCATTCAATATTCAAAGCCTATGACATTCGAGGGATAGTGAATGAAGGTCTGACGGATGACACTATTTTTGCCATCGGGAAAGCAATCGGATCTGAGGCTATTATTCAAAATCAAACTGAAATATGTGTTGGCTATGACGGCAGGCTATCCAGCCCCAGTATCTGCAATACATTGATCAAAGGAATAAACTCCACTGGTGTCAACACCATTAATATTGGGTTAGTTACCACCCCCATTCTCTATTTTAGTACTTTTTTTTTAGAAACTGATTCTGGGGTGATGATTACCGGTAGCCATAATCCACCCAATTACAATGGCTTTAAAATGGTCATTAATAAAACCACCCTTAGTGCTGATGACATTCAAAAATTAAAGCAAAGAATACTGACGAATAACTTTATTGTCGGTACTGGCAAAAGTGTGAGCAAAGAAGTTAAATCAGCTTACAAAGATAAAATTCTGAGCACCATCAAATTAAAAAGAAAAATGAAAGTTGCCATTGATTGTGGAAATGGTGCTGCCGGTGTGATTGCCAGAGAGTTATTTCAGGAGCTTGGAATTGATACGCATATGATGTATGACGAAGTCGACGGCAATTTTCCTAATCACCATCCAGATCCGTCGAAGCCTGATAATTTAAGAGAATTAATTGATGTCGTAAAAAATACAGATTGTGAGCTGGGTTTGGCTTTTGATGGTGACGCAGATCGATTGGGAGTAATTAATAAAAATGGAGAGATTATTTACCCAGATCGGCAATTAATGTTATTTGCCAAAAATATCTTAAGAGACAATGCAGGCAGAAAAATAATTTTTGATGTGAAGTCATCTAGGTATCTTCATTCTTGGATCACAAATAATGGTGGGGAGCCTGTGGTGTGGAAAACCGGCCACTCCTTGATTAAAAAGAAAATGAAAGAGGAAAATGCCATTTTGGCTGGTGAGATGAGTGGTCATACATTTTTTAATGATAAATGGTATGGCTTTGATGATGGAGTTTACGCAGGTGCTAGATTATTAGAAATCTTAAGTCACGAAACCCAAGATATAGAAAAAATATTATCCGACCTGCCCAAAGGATTTTCTACTCCAGAAATTAACATTCCAGTAAGTGAGGGAGAGCAACACAGCATTATCGAATCATTACAACAAGAGGCACATTTTGATAAGGCGCTTGAAATAATTAAGATTGACGGGCTGCGTGTTGAATACAAACATGGCTTTGGTTTAATGCGAGCATCCAATACCACTCCTGTGATTGTATTGAGATTTGAAGCAGAAACAGAAAAAGGTTTAGTAGAAATTCAGGATGACTTTAAAAGCCAATTAAAAACAAGAATTAATCTGAGGGATATCCCTTTTTGATAAATCAATTAATTTCATTACAGGCGATATTAAGATAGGCATCATTCACCGTATTATGATTGACCTTGGACCATTCAAAAGGTATTCCCTTGGATAGTATCGGCTCTCCAAATGCCATCTGATTTTTGTAAACCGAGTAGGATAAAACCCTCATCATTTGCAAGCTACAATTAAATTCGGATAGAGTCTTCACTGAGTTGTAACTAATTTTTTTTTGACCCTTTTTCGCAATCTCAGGCGCTATGTAATCCTCAAGCGTCATCATGCGGATCGTCTCTTTCCTTTTATTCAATGAAGATAAATCTACATAGTACTTAGCATTAGTTTCGTCATTAGAAAAGATTAATGTCCATTCAGCAAAAGCATGCGAGGAAAGAAATAAAAATAAAACTATATAAATAAATTTATGCATTGAACCATAATTTTAACAATAAAAAAGCCCGATATACATCGGGCTTTAAGTATAGAACAAATAATGAATTACTTGTTCATTACGTACATGGTTACTTCGAAACCAAAACGCATTTCAGTAGCTGCTGGTTTTGTCCACATAATATTTCTCCTTAAAAGAAAATTAATTAAAAGATCTAGCCGAACATATCGGGCAAGTACATTGCCAGTTATGAAAAGGCCAAAAAGTAATGTCAGTATGTCTACGACGTTGTAATTTCATTAAAAATTACTTGTTGCAAACGTACATTGTTACTTCAAAACCAAAACGCATTTCAGTTGCTGTTGGTTGTGTCCACATAGTATTTCTCCTTGTTTATGTTATAAAAAAATTAACATAAACCAGATCATTGAAGATGCAGCAAGCTGCAAAGGTTCAACTTGAGATTTACAATTGAATGATATACCGGATTGAATAAATTAGAATGGGGAACTACATGAAGATTGACTAAGGAAAATCATTATGACCTGGAGCCGGCTCCAGGTCATAGCTGATTAATTACTTCGCATCACCTGCTTCAAAACCTTCTTCGCCAGGCAGTTTGATTGGTGAATCTTCATCACCAGTTGGATTGAAACCACCATTACCGCCAATTAAAAGCGCATCTGTTGGGTGAAACTCTTTAGCATCTTCAGCAAAAACTGAAGAAAACGCTGCTAGAAAACCTACTAATGTTAAAACTTTTAAATATTTCATTACTTATCTCTCCCAAAATAATAAATTTAAGTACTTAAAATATATGAAAACCTTACATCTCGTCTTCCTACATCACTTATACTTTACAAAACCTACAGATTTTGTCAAATTTTTAATTCATTTAATAAGTTCTTAGCGATGGAATAATCCAAATGTGAAGCCCTTTGAATAAGCTGATATCCCTTTTCCTTATCCTCTGGAACAATATATCCAAAGAAATAAAGGCTACCTAAAATGGTCAGTGCTGCCGGATGTTCATTCTCTGCCGCCACCTTCAACCAAGTAAATGCTGTGAGTTTGGACACATCATATCCATTGGCATATAAAGTCCATATCAGTAATTGTTTATTAACACTATTTTCAGCTTCTTTTTTTAATTGCTTGATATCTTTTTTTGTATCAACAATCTCAATCAGGGTATGCTGACCTATTTTTTTTTGGATTGGCTGTGAAACATTACATGATATATTGCCAAGTATGTAGGCATGTTTCTTAAATCGATTTAAATCCTCAGTATCGAGCTGTTCGGCATACGCACATAAACTTTGCGGATCGCCATCTAAGGCCATTTTTTTTAACTCATCCCCCATAACAGCAGGGAATTGGAATAAAAAGATAAGAATTAATGAGATTTTAGAAAACATGCGAATTGTTACTAAACTTGAGTAATTGTTAAAAAGAATATAAATTAAAGACTTATATTGCCAATTTGTGGTTCAAAAATTATGAAAAATTATTACATTACATATTTTTTAAAATTTCTTCTATTAAATTTTTTCATTTTAATTAATATAAATGTAAAAGCTGATGCCAATCCAGATATTTGGCCTTTTCTTAAAGAACAAGTTTTCAAAGAACGTCCAATTTCCGAGGACCAAAATTTCTTAAAAATTGATGGGCCAAAAAGAGCCTCGAGCGGTGCACAGGTCCCCGTCACTGTTTCACTTTCATCCAATGAGCATAAGATTGTGAAAATTTATATGTATATTGATGCGAATCCAGGTCAACATGCCGCCACTTACTTTCTTACCGATCAATCTCAAGAAATTAAAATCAGTACTCGAATTCGTATGGAGACAGACTCTTTCGTTCGAGCAATTGCTGAAACTGATCAAGGGGAATTATTCATGAGCTTTGTCCCTATTCGTGCCTCAGGTGGGTGCAGTGGCTACATGGATGTTCACGATCCGGAATTAACTAAAGATTTAGGAAAAGTAATCTTAAAAGCAGAGAATAATTTTGTGACCTCCAGAATTAAGCACCCAAATTTTACGGGCTTACAAAAAGATCTAGATTCTGGTGGATATATCCCTGAGTGGATTGTAAAAACTATTGAATTTAATCATCAGGGTGAAAAAATTTTAGCTGTTGAGAATCAAATCTCAATCAGCCAAGATCCTTTTTTAAAATTCACAACTCCTAACTCACTTAATGGAGAAGTTACTATTACTGCTAAAGATACGAAAGGAAACGAATTTAATTCTTCAGTAAAATTAAATTAAACTTCGTCGTTAAACGTTCGAATTCATTCGATAATTCTTTACATTTCTAGAGCGTTACTTCCACCTCTAAATCTGAACAAATATAATTATTTATTTAACGAGCTGTATTTTTTAACTGCACAATAAGCATTTTTTTGATCTTTCGACTTTTGAATCATATCGCGAATCTGTGCTTTTTTTGCTAGATCATAAATTTCAGATTGTGCCTTACAAGCTAAATCGTAATTATTGTTATCTATTGCTGTATTTACTAAATCTTGAAAACGTAGCATTTTACCAAGCTCATCATTAGTAATTGCAAATGTCATGGAAGTAAAGGTAACTAAACCTAATAAAAATATTTTTTTCATTATTAATGAAACTCCTTTTGAGAATTAAACGTTAACCCCTTCTTATGGAAGGGAAAATTGGACTCATGCACTATGCAAAGTTCAATAATTTTTTTGGGTTATTTAACCAGTTCAGATCGTCGTCGGTTTGAGCCTGCCAATATGTTTTATTCATATATTTTCCTTTTGAGATTGTTATTTACAAGCCTTCTTGTGGAAAGCATCGTCACTATACAGTATTTTGATGAAATTATTGTGACAATTTTTCAATTTTCAAGTGTGTTATTCAATAAATTGCAATAATTAATAAAATAATATAATATAAATTTATATATTATAAATTTATAAATTATTATGACTGATTGTAAAATTCAAAACGTCGATGCCATAAGAGACTCTGCGGGACAAGCATGCTCAATGCTTAAAATTTTGGCCAATGAGGACAGGTTAATGTTGCTTTGTCAGCTGACAAAGGGTGAAAAAAATGTTGGGGAATTGGAAGAAGCTACCAACATCCAGCAACCAACCCTCTCCCAGCAACTTACCATTTTAAGAAATGATAGCATCGTAAAAATCCGTAAAGATGGAAAATTTAATTATTACTCCATAGCTTCAGATGAGGTAATTCAAGTCATGCAGACTTTAGGTAATCTTTATGGTTGTAACAAATAATTAAGGTTAACATTATGCAAATTTCTAAAATAAATGATTTATATAGCGCAACCGGTCAAATAAACATAGATGACCTAGACCAGATCAGTGAGAATGGATTTAAAACTATTATCTGCTTTAGACCAGAGGATGAAGATAAAGAAAATCAGCCAAAACATGACACACTCAAAAAAGAAGCAAAAAAACGAGGGATTAGTTTTATATCTATACCTGTTATTCCCGGACAAGTCACTGATGAAAATATAAACCAATTTAGCAAAGAGTTTAGTCAGAATGAACAACCTATATTAGGCTATTGTAGAAGTGGTGGTCGAGCTAAAAGTATTTATCAGGCCTATGAGCAGTATCAAAAGAATCAATCTCAAATCGATGTGACCGGCGCATGTAATTGGAGTGATGCCTTTGATGTTGTCGTTGTCGGTGGTGGCGCTTCCGGTGTCGCTATAACTGCAAGCCTATTAAAAAGACGTAAAGCACTTCGAATAGCAGTCATTGACCCAAAAGATGAACACTACTATCAGCCTGCTTGGACACTTGTGGGTGGTGGTTCTTATGATGCTCAAAAAACAGTAAAGAGTCTTAAAAAAATATTACATAAAAAAGCCACTTTAATAAAAGGTGCAGTAAAAACATTTAATCCAGAGTCAAATAGCCTCACATTGGAAAATGGTGATCAAATCTCATATCATCAACTGGTGGTGTGTCCAGGTTTACGGCTTGCTTGGGAAAAAATTGAAGGGCTTGAAGAAACGCTTGGAAAAAATAATGTTTCTTCAAATTATGACTTCCATCACTCACAATATACGTGGGAATGTGTCAAAAATCTGAAAAAAGGGGTGGCAATTTTTACACAACCACCTATGCCAATCAAATGCGCTGGTGCTCCACAAAAAGCAATGTATTTGTCGGCTAACCACTGGGAAAAACAAAATGTGTTGTCTGACATCAATGTTGAGTTTTTTAATGCCGGGCCTGTGCTATTTGGAGTTGCCGACTTTGTCCCCCCGTTAATGGAATATGTAAAAAGATATAATGCGAATTTGAATTTCAACCATAAATTAACCAAAATTGATGGCAACAAAAAAACCGCCTGGTTTGAGTTTAAAGATCAAGATGACAAAATAAAAATTAAACAAGTAAAATTTGATTTCATTCATGTCGTACCCCCACAAGAAGCGCCTGAATTTATCAGAAATTCAACATTATGCGACGATGCAGGCTGGCTTGATGTCGATCAACTAACCCTTCAACATAAAAAATATCCCAATATTTTTGGGTTAGGTGATGTTATTAACTCTCCCAACGCTAAAACAGCTGCTGCTGCAAGAAAACAAGTGTTTGTTGTTGCAGAAAATCTTATTGCTGCAAAAGAATTAAGAGGTCTTGACGTCAAATACGACGGCTATGGCGCTTGTCCGCTGACGGTTGAAAAAGGTAAGGTTGTATTAGCTGAGTTTGGCTTTGGTGGAAAATTATTGCCTACCTTCCCTCTCCATCCACCGGTTGCAAGAAGGTCTTCATGGTATATGAAACAATTACTTATGCCGTGGTTATATTGGAATTTAATGCAAAAAGGTATTGAGTGGCTTGCTAAACCATCTAAAAGGTAAATCATGTTAATCCTAATTGGTTTAATAGTCGGACTTATTTTGGGTATCTTTGGCGCCGGCGGGACAATCCTTGCCGTTCCATTTTTGATTTTTGGTCTTAATATGGATCCAAAAGTAGCTATCCCAATCTCTATGTTTGCAGTTGCTGTGTCCGCTGTATACGGTTCAGTTGATAGTTTTTTAAAAAAGAAGGTGAGATATCGTGCTGCTTTATTAATTGCAATATTTGCCATGCTCATCTCACCACTTGGGATTTATTTTGGTCAAACCCTCCCAAAGGATCCACTCATGATTTTATTTTCAATTATTCTCTTTTGGGTAGGCTGCAAATCTCTTACCAAAAATAAAGATATCAATTCAAGAACATCAATAGATGATATTGAGGAATCGTTCCCTTGTGAAATTAATCAAGAGACGAATAGAATTCGTTGGAATAATAAATGTGCTCGTTCTTTAAGTCTTACTGGAGGACTAACAGGTTTTTTATCAGGACTTTTGGGAGTTGGTGGTGGATTTATTATTGTTCCAGCTTTAAAAAAATTTTCCAATATCTCTCTTGATAACATCATCCCAACATCAACAGCCGTAATTGCCATTATTGCAACATATAACTCTTCCATATTTATTTACAAGGATCTCCTTAATATTCACGACGGAGTCCTTTTTTGCATAGGAACAACAACAGGAGTGTTTTTAGCAAAAAAAATTACAATTGAAATAAAAAGTTTAGATAAAGCTTTTTCTTATTTCTTAATTCTTATTTCACTTTTATTAGTCATGAAGACTATATTTTTCTAATTTTGGAGTAAAAAAATGAATGATGTAATTCAACAATTTGACCCAGTATCTTTTACATACACTTACATCCTAATTGATCATGAAACTAATGAGGCGGTGATTATCGATCCAGTTGACACAAAGTTAAATCATTTAATTAACTTTATCACTGAAAAAGATTTAAAAATTCGTTATGTCATGGAAACGCATGCTCATGCTGATCACATCACGTCGGCGGGAAATCTTTGTAAGGTGACTGGTGCTACCGCTGCTACACCAACTCACTGTAATATTACTAATGCTGAAATACAACTTAATGATGGCGATGAGTTAAACTTTGGTAAACAACAAAAAATTATTGCTCTTCACACACCAGGACATACAGCAGGCTCGATGTCTTTCATATGGAATGACAACGTATTTACTGGTGATACCTTATTGATTAACGGTTGTGGAAGAACTGACTTTCAGAGCGGATCAAATCAGCAACTTTATGAGAGTATTACAGAAAAATTATTTACTTTACCAGATCATACAAAAGTATTTCCAGGGCATGATTATCATGGAAATAAACAATCAACCATCGGTGATGAAAAAAAATCAAACCCAAGACTGGCTGGTAAATCCTTAGAAGATTTTATAAATATTATGGATAACTTAAATCTGCCTAAACCCAAGCTGATTGATGAAGCCGTCCCTGCCAACTTAACGCTTGGCTTGGTGAGTCATGCCGCAGAATAATTAATGAGACTTCATTTAATTAAAAACAAGAACCAACCATGGCGTAAGTTTCTCTTGCTTATTGCTTTATTCGCCTTATATTTTCTTTACCTAATCTATGAATACGGTATTCAAGATGGTGGGTTAGTAACCCTTCTCACATGGAGTTTTTTTGTTCTTTGTACTCCAGTTGCAGATGCAGGCTTTTTGCTGGATTTTCCGATTAGGCTTTTGTATAAAATAAAAATGATCTATACAGAGATTATTGTTTGGATTTTAGCGATCAGTTTCAGCGCTTATGGAATTATTTATCAGCCCCAAATTTTTGAAGTGAACTATCTTATGAAAATATTTAATGGGATCTTGATTAACCCATCGCCTTACTGGTTGATAATTGTTTTATGCGGCATAGGTACTTTTTTGTCTATTTTTCTTGGCGATCAAATTTATGATGTGTTGGAAAATAAAAAAATTAAATTTAACCATCAATTTTTAATCAAGCTCATTGGTTTATTTGTTTTGATTTTGAGTATTGTCTTTCTTTACTATCAGCTTTTAAAAGAATTAGGAATTTCATTTTAAAAAGATTCATTTTCTTGAAGGAAACGCCACTTCCCTATCGGTAAATTAGATAGCCTTACCTTCCCAATCCTTACCCTTTTAAGGCCAATAACTTTCAAACCCACCATTTCACACATTCTTCTGATTTGTCTTTTTTTTCCTTCTTTTAGAATAAATTTGAGTTGATCCTCATTTATCCAGGAAACAATCGCTTTTTTCAATGGTTTGTTATCTAAAGATAAACCATGGTTTAATAACTTTAATCCGTTTGGAATCAAATTGCCACTTACCCTCACAAGATATTCTTTTTCTATTTCACTGTCTTCCTGGATGATTTTTTTTGCAATAACGCCATCTTCGGTAAGAACTAAAAGTCCTGTTGAGTCAATATCAAGCCTCCCAGCTGGGGCCAACTTAAAAGAAAGTTTATCTAATTTTTCATCGCCAAAAAAATTTTCCTTTAAAATTAAAGAGAGTGAGGATTTATATTTTCCTTCATCATCTGCATGTGAAACAAAACCAATGGGTTTATTTAATAAAATGGTTTTTTTACTTTTTTGAAGCCTGTGCCCCTCGCCTCTTAATTCAATTTTTTGTTCTGGATGAGCCTTAGCGCCGAGTTCTGTAATCTTAACACCATCCACATAAACAAAGCCCAATTCAATAAAATGATCAGCCTCTCGACGGGAACACACGCCTTGGCTTGATAATAATTTTGATATTCGCACTAAAGTCATAATTTGCTATTTAAATTTATAAGGAGTAATGTACTTTTAAGAGAGTTAATTTTAACGTTACTTAGGCTCGTTTCATAAATATAATACATGAAGTTGTGGTTAAAACGGTAACGGTGAGATTGCTACAAAAAATAGCGAGCCTAATGTGCCTGCAATTACAAAAATGTAATGCAAGATGGAATTGTGAGTCTAGGTAGCGTCAAAATTTGTTTTTTGTTGACTGACTTCGCCGCTGATTAATATTTCATGGATGCCATTATTTTGCA
>Ga0255752_10000690_pt1 | contig 41416 bp, 36 predicted proteins | sample 011ome_25_FD_179952 | JGI IMG/M metagenome (GOLD analysis project Ga0255752, IMG submission 179952) | Coastal salt marsh microbial communities from the Groves Creek Marsh, Skidaway Island, Georgia - 011512CT metaG (version 2) | ecosystem: Environmental > Aquatic > Marine > Intertidal zone >...
ACGGTCGCAGTATTCCCACTTGTGTTAAACTTAAACTATGGAGATCAGGGAACACCTTGCTACGACAATGGATTGAGATACGGTAGAATTACAGCTTCCTTCTCAGGAAAATATTTGAATAAAGGAACGATCATTACCTTTTCATTTGATGGGTATCGCAAAGACATATACGATGTAAGCGGAAAACTAACCGTGGTAAACCAAGGGCTTAACAATGAAGGAAGGCGCTATTACACGTTTATCATTCAAGAAGGTCTTATTACTGGAACCAATATCAACATTCAATTGGGTGGTACGTTCTCCTACCAATGGGTAAGTGGATCAAGTACAGAAACCGACTTTACGGATGACGTATTTGAAATTGATAGCGGCATGGTCGCTGGAAGAAACTCTAGGGGAAGCAGTTTTACAAACGAGGTAACTTCTAAATACACGAGCGACTTGACCTGTCCGCACTTCGTAAGCGGAAGATCTTATATGCAAGTTCAAAACCTTATTGACAGAACGCTGAATTATGGTGTAATCACCGAGTGCGATAACATTCTAATTTCCAGAAGAAACAACACTTACCTGGAGGTTGAAATTCCAATTATGCAGCCCGAAGCTTTCTAAACGTGCTGGAATCAAATCGAGACTTAGCGTAATCTAGTGTCACTTTAAATTCTTCCGGCTTTTCCTCCATCGATGGCATCTCATACATGGCGTCCATCATGATGGCTTCACATATAGACCTAAGGCCTCGTGCGCCTAATTTGTATTCCATTGCTTTTTCTACAATAAAGTCGAGCACCTCTTTATCTATACTCAACTTGATATCCTCCATTTCAAATAAACGGATGTATTGCTTAATCAAAGCGTTTTTAGGCTCGGTCAGAATTCTTCGCAATGCAGGAGGGTCAAGTGGATTTAGGAAGCCTATCAAAGGCAATCGACCGATCAACTCTGGAATCAGTCCATAGTCGCGCAAATCGGAAGGAGACACATACTGCAAAAGATTCTCCTTTTCTACTTCATCATCCCCTGTTTTACTGCGGTATCCAATGGCAGAAGTATTCAATCTGCGAGAAATTAACCGATCAATCCCGTCAAATGCACCTCCACATATAAAGAGGATGTTCTTCGTGTTGACTTGAACCAACTTTTGCTCCGGATGCTTTCTTCCTCCTTGTGGCGGAACACCTACCACTGATCCTTCTAATAATTTCAAAAGACCTTGCTGTACACCTTCTCCACTCACGTCTCTAGTGATGGAAGGATTGTCACTTTTTCTGCTGATTTTATCAATTTCATCGATAAAAACAATGCCTCTTTCAGCGGCCTCTACATTGTATTCAGCAGCTTGAAGCAATCGGCTTAGGATGCTTTCAACATCCTCACCCACATAACCAGCTTCAGTAAGCACTGTAGCATCAGCTATACAGAAAGGAACATTAAGAATTTTAGCGATTGTTTTTGCCAGCAGCGTTTTACCTGTACCTGTCTGACCCACAAGAATCATATTACTCTTCTCGATGGTTACATCATCTTCACCCTCTTCTTTTTGGGAAATGCGCTTGTAATGGTTGTAAACTGCAACAGCCAAATTTCTTTTAGCCTCATTTTGACCTATCACAAACTCATCCAAGTGAGCGCTTATATCTGCTGGCTTTAATAGGTTGACATTTCCAAGCACTGAATCCCTTAGCCTCGTACTCATTTCTTCATCTACAATGCGAGAAGCTTGCTGAATACATCGATCACAAATATGACCTGTAATTCCTGCAATCATAACAGCGGTTTCCCGCTTATCACGACCACAAAAACTGCATTTTATTTGTTCTTCTGTGCTCTTAGCCATGACCTACTTTTTTCTTACCAAAACTTCATCAATCATCCCATAATTTCTCGCTTCCTCTGAAGTCATCCAGAAATCACGATCGCTATCTTCCCAAACCTTTTCAATGGTCTGGCCTGAATGTTGAGCAATGATGTTGTATAATTCGTCTTTCAACTTTTTGATCTCGTTGGCAGTGATCTCAATATCTGAAGCTTGTCCCCCAACACCTCCCATAGGTTGGTGAATCATCACACGAGAGTGCTTCAGTGCAGTTCTTTTGCCTTTCTCCCCAGCACATAATATAACAGCACCCATAGAGGCGGCCATTCCAGTGCAAATGGTAGACACATCACAGCCGATATACTGCATAGTATCGTAGATACCTAATCCAGCATACACGGATCCTCCAGGACTATTGATGTAAATTTGAATGTCTTTTCCAGAATCAGCCGACTCTAAAAAGAGCAATTGTGCTTGAATAATGTTGGCGATGAAATCATCAATAGGCAAGCCCAAGAAAATAATTCGATCCATCATCAAACGAGAAAACACGTCAACTTCTCTAAAGGGCATCGGACGCTCTTCAATCACTGTGCGTGTCATAGACTCAGGTCTACTCGTAGCCTTTACGTAATCATCTATCGCCAAACCATTCATACCCAAATGGTTTACAGCATAATTTCTAAATTCTTTTCTATCTGTCATTTTAGAATTTTAAAAGGTTTGAAACCTGATCCATAAATTTCCCTTTACCTGCTTTAGTAGAGGCTAATTTAACGAATTCATCAAAGGTCACCTCTTTTTCCTGAAGCTTAACAGTATTCTTATAGTATTCCGAGATGCGCTCATCCATCAATTGATCGTATACTTTTCTTACTTCTTCCTCCTTCTGCAAGAAGTTCTGAGCAAACTGATCGAGCATACTATCCTCTACTTCGCCCTGTCCAAAGCTCGCAAATTGAGCCTTTATGTTGGATTTCACTCGATCTTGAATATCAGTAAACTCAATTTTAATATCGTTTTGCTTAGCAATTTGAGACTCAATCAATTGAATCTTAAGCATTCTGCTATAGTCAGAATATTCTCGATCTATGTCTTCTTGCGTAATTGGCTTCTCTGGGTTTTGAGCTCCTTGCTCTAACAACCATCGCTTAATGAATTCATCGGGCAACGTCAATTTTTGACGTTCAAGCAGTTTGTCATGAATATCTCTCCTCAGCTTTTTCTCGCTATCACCTTTCAAATAGTTTTCTAAATCTTGAGAGATTTTTGTTCTAAACTCCTCAACAGTTTTAGCACTTCCTTGACCTACAACCTTATCAAAAAGCTCTGTATTTAATTCATGTAACTCTATATTACTTATAGAATCGATGGTCAATTCATACTCCTTCGCAACACTCTCTAATTCAGAAACCGGTACTCCGAGCATTTGTGATAAATCAACATCACCTTTAGCCAATTTTGCAGGTTCAATTTTCGTTGTTACCCCTTTTTCCAAACCAATAAGTTTCTTTTTTGCGTCTTTGTTGTCCAGATAATCGATTGCGATTGTAGTATGGTTGTGATGACCGCCTTCTTTGCGTTTGCCATCTTTTCCCAATTCATGAATCGTTCCGTAAATAAGGTCTTCAGGGCCAACCTTTTCAACCTCTGTTGACTTTCCATATCTTCTTTGGAAGTCTTTCACATACTTATCTACCAATTCATCATCTACAACAATTTTATAGCTGTTGAATTTATCTTTCATGGAAAGATCCACTTCAAATGATGGAGCGATACCCAATTGATACTTGAACTCAAAGGTTTTGTTAAAGTCCAATTCAAGCTCTTCGATGTCTTCTGGGAGCGGCTGACCAATGATATTCAACTCATTGTCTTTGATATGAGAATTGAGTTTTTCAGAAAGTATTCTATTCAACTCTTCTGCGAGCACGGATTTGCCATACATTTTCTTTGCAACGCCAAATGGCACCTTACCAGGCCTAAAACCTTGAAGCGTCATTTTCTTTCTGTGACCATCAAGAATTGATTTTACAGAATTCTCATAATCAGAAGGCTCTATTTCAATTATCACCTTCGCGTTTAATTTGTCAATATTCTCTTGCGTAATATTCATTGTCTTATTTTAAAAAATCATGGCAAAAAAAAAGACCGTTCTTAACGCGGTCTTTTATCTATTCTAATCGTCATTATGGAGGAATGCCCGCCAATAATTAATAAGTGCGGGTGAAGGGACTCGAACCCCCACACCTTGCGGCACTAGATCCTAAGTCTAGCGCGTCTACCAATTTCGCCACACCCGCATTGTAAAAGAACACCTTTATTAAAAAGGAGCGCAAAGATATAATTATTCATTGTTCAATCCATCATTTTAGACGAAATACATATTGAAGATGAAAGTTACTTTTGTGGCTCAATTGAGTCAAATGATTGTAGACCCAAAAAACACTTCTGTACCTCAGCTGCACGGCTATCTATTAGGCGCCATTGGGCCTCGCCCCATAGCTTTTGCAAGCACCTTGGATAAAGAAGGAAACCCGAACCTTAGCCCATTTAGCTTTTTCAATGTTTTTAGCGCGAATCCTCCCATTGCCATATTTTCTCCTTCCAGAAGAGGACGTGACAACACGACCAAGCATACTTATGAAAATGTTAAGGAATTGGGAGAGGTTGTGATCAATGTGGTTACGCATGACATGGTTGAACAAATGTCTCTAGCTAGCACAGAATACCCTAAAGGAACGAATGAATTCATAAAAGCTGGATTCACTCCAATAAAATCTGAAAGGGTAAAACCTTTCAGGGTCAAGGAATCACCCGTTCAATTTGAATGCATAGTTAAGGAGGTAGTGGAACTCGGAAATGAAGGAGGTGCCGGAAATTTGATCATTTGTGAAGTAGTGCTTATACACGTTGATGAAAATGTGTTGGATAGCGATGGTAGAATTGATCAAACCAAAATTGACCTCGTAGGCAGAATGGGTGGTAATTTTTATGTGCGAGCACACGGAGACGCACTATTCGAAGTAGCAAAACCCCTCCAAAACATGGGCATCGGTGTTGATCAAATCCCCACGGACATTCGAAATAGTCACGTCCTTACGGGGAACAATTTAGGACAATTAGGAAATGTAGAATCGATACCAAACGAAACCGAAGTCAATGATTTTAAGCTGATTGAATTGGCCGACATTTTTGTTGAATTCGAAGATGATGCGATTGCGCTTGAACGAACTCTACACGAAAAAGCAAAACAATATTTAAAGGAAGGAAAGGTGAGCGAGGCCTGGAAAACCTTATTATCATTTAACGACTAGATTATGGATATCGAAGGAAGTATTAAATTAATTCTTGAACCCCAAACCTTCAGTTCAGGATTTCAAAAAAGAGAATTTGTCATCACAACCAAAGAGCAATATCCTCAGGATGTAAAATTTGAGTTGATAAAAGACAGGGTTGATTTAATAGCACCTTATAAGTCAGGAGATCAAATTAAGGTGCATTTCAATGTGAGGGGCAATGAATACAATGGAAAATACTTTGTAAACCTTCAAGCTTGGAGACTTGAGCCTTTAAATTCTGTAAGCGCTGGCAGCGGTCATTCAAATGAATCTTCTTCTAGCAGAGATCCTTTCTCAGAGGCGGGATTTCCAGATGAGCCGACAAGCGATGGCACCGAACCCGATGATCTGCCATTTTAAATGAGTAGACGTTTCTTTGAAACGTATATCAATGTTGTAAGAAGAATTCTCCCCTCTCCTTACACCATAGCGTTATTGCTCACTGTTGTCACTCTGATCATTGTTTATGCTTTCGGAAATTACAACCAGCTTGCGTCCTCTGAAATAATAGAAAAATGGGCCGTTGGTTTGTGGGAACCCAGCCTAATGGTATTTGCTATGCAAATGATGCTGATCCTGGTCCTTGGCCATGCGCTTGCATTATCACCCATTGTTTCAAAAATCATCGATCGCCTCGTAATCCCTTGCACCACAAGCGCTCGCTCAGCAGCTTTGATTTCAATTGCGTCAATGGTAGTGGGTTTATTCAATTGGGGGTTAGGACTGATTTTTGGTGCCATCTTGGCTCGAAAAGTGGGTGAAAAAGCCCAAGCAGAACATCGGAAAATCAATTATGGATTGATTGGGGCAGCCGGTTATTCCGCCCTACTCATTTGGCATGGTGGTATTTCGGGATCATCCTTAATTAAAGTGGCAGAAAATGGGCACATCCAGTCGCTCATGGGTTCGGAATATGCCTCCATGCTTCCAACTATGATTTCTTTAGGAGATACAGTTTTTTCGCCCATGAACATTATCATCTCTATTGGACTAATCGTTCTTGTGCCTGCCGTACTTTTTGCAGTAGGTAGATTCAGCGAAGGTCAAGTGCCTTCGATTTCTGTTGATCTTCCTCATACAAGTGATTCATTGCAAATCATTGGCACAGAAAAACTGGATCGCAGTATGCTCTTTTCTCGTATCACAGGAATGATGTTGTTTGCGTATTGTGTCTATTTACTATTGAGCCTAGACAGTGCACTCTCTTTCTTCACCCCAAACAACATTAACTTTCTTTTATTGAGTCTTTGCTTACTTTCTCACGAAAGTATATCAGCATTTGTGGCTTCCATTGAGCGTGCAGTGGTTGGTGCTGCGGGTATTCTAATTCAATTTCCTTTATATTTTGGAATACTTGCATTGATGAAAAGCAGTGGGTTGATCGAAGCCTTCTCTTCATTTCTGATTGAACACTCTTCCGAATCTTCATTCCCCATAATTACATTTATCAGTGCAGGTATTGTGAACATCTTTGTCCCAAGTGGTGGAGGACAATGGGCGATACAAGGTCCTATTATTATTCAAAGTTCTTTAGAGCTTGGCATACCTCTCAATAAAGGTATTCTTGCTTTGGCCTATGGCGATGAAGTCACCAATATGCTTCAACCGTTTTGGGCCTTGCCTCTTTTGGGCATTACGCAATTAGGTGCCCGCGATATTCTTCCATATACGTTAGTGATGTTCTTAACTGCATCAGCCATTTTTGTATTAGGCCTCTTTGCACTTTAGGCTATACAGTTCCTCGCTGCGATTGATTATACACCAAATCATTCATTTGTTTTAATCCGTCACTCACAAAAACAAACGAAAGAATCAAGACGATCAACGATACTGAGGGAATTATGGCCAAGAATGCACTGTCACCAGAAATAATGTATCCATAAGAATCCCTTATCATATTGCCCCATGACGGCTGAGGGGGTTGGATGCCAATGCCAAGAAAGCTCAATCCCGCCTCAAGCATAATCGCTTCAGCAAAACTTGTTGAAGCCAATACTGCGATAGGGCCTATCAGATTAGGTAAGATGTGTCGAAATAATATGGTTAGATGAGAAAGACCCATGAGCCGCAAGGCAAGAACAAAGTCCTTCAAACGAATAGATTGCACTATATTTCTAACAACTTGTGCCATTTCAACCCACAAAACAAGAGCAATACCCACGATCAAAGCTTGAGTGCCTGTGCCCAAAGCAATGGTAACCGAAACTACAAGCAAAATTGCTGGAACAGACCAAAACAAGTTCATATTCCAATTCAAAATACGATCAACCCAGCCTCCGTAATACCCTGCCAATAACCCAACCACTAAACCTATAAGAATGGAAACACACACTGAGAAAAAACCTACACTCAGAGAAATGGCACTACCAGCCATCAATCTGCTTAAAACATCTCTTCCCAAGGCATCCGTTCCGAACCAAAAAGTTTTCCTTACTATGTGATCATTCAAAACCTTCTGCTCCAAACCTTCAGAATTAATGGTTATTCCATTATTGTCAAGATCAATAAAATTGAAATTCTTAGATTCTGAACTCTTCAAAGATCTTAATGTCAGCCCGTCCAACGGATAGACCACATCTGCCAATAAAAATGAAAAGGAAGACTTTTTGAAAATGATTTTTATTTCATTCTCGATGACTTGCAAATCTTCATACGGATAGTAAATAAAATCATTCTCTATGCCTCCTTCTTTGATCCGTTTTCTAAGCCCATTACTACTCTTCGGCTTATTCATTCTGACCTTCAAGAAACTTACCGAAGAAAAAGGAGGCAATTTAGACAAGGATTGATTTTGCCTGCTGGCGTGCTGAGAAGCATCGGGTCGAATGAAAGAACCGAGGAGAGCGATTACTAACACTAACATTATAACCATCGCTCCGGCCGAAAAAAGTGGATATTTAAGAAGAAGCTTCACATCTCTTTGATTAAAATGGATTGGTTGATCACCTCCCGCCCCTTCCATTGAACTTGAAATTTAGTCAAAGACAACAAACCCACGCACGTGATGTGAATAGGTTGTAAAATAGTCAATAGTAAACTTTGAGGTAAGGAAGCTTGAAACCGGTATTTCCTGAACCAAATAGAGTGAAAACTCCATTCTATTAACCATTTACAAGTTAACAGGATGCCTACAGCGCCAAATTCAAAACCAATTAAAGCCCAATAGATTAAAAGAAGCAAGAATGAACAGTTTTGCACAAAAACAAATGCCGGGAAGAACCTGTAGAATCCATTAGAATAACCTGAATACTTTGACGCCCAGCGTATTCGCTGACTGAACAAAGCCCCTAAAGACTCGGGTGGATCAGTAGTAACCATGCTTTCTTTATCATAAGAAATCGCATATCCCTCCCTACCCAAAGTTTGAGAAAAGAACACGTCATCTCCACTGGCATATTCAAGATTTTGCCTTTCCATAAACAGCGGAATTACGCTAGCCGACATCAGGGTGTTTGCACCATTCACCATCGCTGGCCTGCCAAAATTCAATAATGCCTCTCCCACCAATTGTGTGTTTAGGTTCTCATATGCCATCAAACCGCCTATAAATGATTGCACATTGTAATGTACAGGACCATAAACGATCGGTTTCATTTCACTCTTGGACTTTTGTACGAGCATTGCAATTGTTTGAGATTGCACTTCGCAATCGGCATCGGTTAAGTAACACCACGATTCCTTAACTAAAGGCAACAATTCCAGCAATGCCTTCTTTTTGCCTATGTCTTTGGCACGGATAAGTGTGATATTAAGACGGTCGAACGAAGCTCGGTGTTTTTCGACTTGAGCTACGCTTTTATCGGTGCTATGATCGTCAACTAAATAGACGTGAAGCTTGTGTTCGAAGCCAAAAGAACGGTTCAAACTGTTGAGGCATTTTATAATTCGATCCTCTTCATTTCTCATTGCTATAGCCACAGCCACGGTTTCGTTTACCGTCCGCACCTCAACTTGTCTATGACCAAATGAAATAAACTTATGAATGAAAAGAAATAAAGCAAAATAACTTGCCAAAAGCATCAACATGAATGCCACTAAGACCATCTTCTGAAAATCCTATACGTGAATAGTACAAAGGCTCCTATAAATGCAGGAAGTGCAACGTTAATTATCCAAACGCTAAAAACAGCGATGCTAACGATATATAAATCAAAGTTAAATAGGTCGAAATAGCTCAAGGCAATCGTTTCTCGTAAAAGGATATCAGGAATTGGAAGAAAGGGAACCAGCGTGGTAGAAAACAATGTCAGCACTGAAGCTCCAATTATGGCCATCCATTCAGGATCATCCAAAATCAAATAAAAGACAAGAATATACTGGACAATAAACGTAATGAATCTGAGGAGCGAAAGATGATAAATCTTATGCAAGATTGAAGCGGGAAGCGCTTCAAACACATCAAAATAGTTTTGGTACTTTTTTAATATTGAAAACCGCTTTAAGAAATTGGAAAGCAAATCAACTCGGAAATATAGCATCACCGCTAAAATTAAGCTGGAAAAAATCGTCAATTGAATTACCAATGTCGCCAAACCTCCAAATACCTGCGAACCAAAGTACTGGACAAAGTAGACCATACCTACCACTCCAAATGAAAACGTAGCCAAAGTTTGCGCAAGACCATTCACAAATGACAGTAATGTGCCTTGCAACCTTCGTTCTGGAGACAATGCCAGCACGCGACCTACAAACTCCCCTAATCTATTTGGAGAAAAAATACCAAAGGTCACTCCGCTTATGACCCCTTTAACTGCTGTTTTCCAGCGAATATCAAATTGGGTATTGATCAGAATCTTCCACTTCACAACTTCCATCGACCAGTTTATCATCATTAATAAAATGGACAATAGAATAACTACCGGAAGCCGAATTGAACCAGTAAAAGCGTCAAAAAAAATGAGCCAATGCCAACTCAGATTCGGCAGATCGTATTCGATTGATGATGTAATAAATGGCGGCAGCAGAAACCAAGAACTTCAGCAATAGACCAATTGTGCGATATAAAACTCGTTGACGACTCTGTTCAGAACTAATCTTCACAGCAGAGCCAATTATATTGTTAAGCCTTAATTTCGAACTATCAAGCATAAATGTCTACCCAATCAAAGAACTTCAAAGAAAAGATAATTCTAGGTATTGATCCCGGAACGAATGTAATGGGCTATGGAATTATTCAAATAAATGGCAAGACCTTGTCAATGCTAGCCATGGGATCAATTCAAATTAAGGACGGAGACTATGCCGATAAACTCAAACGCATTTTTGACAAAACGCTTGAATTGGTGGATCAATATCTGCCTGATGAAGTAGCGCTAGAAGCTCCATTTTTTGGCAAAAACGTTCAATCGATGCTCAAACTTGGCCGCGCTCAAGGAGTATCAATGGCAGCAGCATTGTATAGAAATATTCCAATCACAGAATACAGTCCGCGAAAGATCAAGCAGTCCATCACTGGAAGTGGCGCTGCTTCAAAAGAGCAAGTTGCGGGAATGCTGCAGAGCATTTTAAAAATAAAGGAACTCCCCAAGTATTTAGATGCAACAGATGGCTTAGCCGTGGCACTATGCCATTACTATCAATCGACAAACGCCATTCCAAGTGGAAGTAAAAAAGGTTGGGCAAGCTTTATTTCTCAGAATCCTGACCGAGTGAAATAAATGCCTCAGAAATGGCCTTGCAGGTGGCTTTCATAGTTTCGGCAGGTAGTGAAAGCTTAGGCCGTTCAAAATTGATATCCCCTGCGCCATTGATTGGCACAAGATGAATGTGTGCATGAGGCACTTCTAGGCCGATGACAGCCACTCCTATTCTTTTGCATTCTATCACAGCTTCAATGGCCTTGGCCACTCTCTGTGTGAACTGCATGTACTTCGAAAGAAGTGATGGATCCAAATCGAATATATAGTCAGTTTCCTCTACTGGAATTACCAAAACGTGACCGATTGCTAGCGGACTAATGTCGAGAATAGCAAAAAAGTCATCATTCTTGGCAATGAAGTAACCAGGTATTTCACCAGCGTATATTCTAGAGAAAATGCTGGCCATTAGACAATAATCTCTAATACCTCAAATTTCATGATACCATTAGGAACCTCAATCTCAGCAATTTCTCCGACCTTTTTACCTAATAATCCTTTCCCCATAGGTGAATCTACACTGATCTTACCTTCTCGAAGATTCGCCTCATTTTCTGCAACAAGGGTGTAAACAAACTCTTTGTTCATTGATAGGTTCTTGAGCTTTGCAGTTGACAAGATGAGTATTTTATCGCTCGACAATTGACTTTTGTCAATGATTCGGGCATTGCTGACCAAGGCTTCGAGCTTGGTAATCTTCATTTCAAGCAAGCCCTGTGCCTCTTTAGCAGCATCGTACTCTGCATTCTCAGATAGATCACCCTTATCTCTTGCCTCAGCAATCTGACGAGAAATTGAAGGGCGCTGCACGGTCTTCATCTCATGTAACTCTTCCTTCAGCTTCTGCAAACCTTCTTCTGTATAATATCTTATATCTGACATGCTAATATGTGTTCTATTTAACCAAAAACAGCGGAACCGTTCAATGAACGGTTCCGCTGCACAAAAATATGTAAAATCAAATTAGATTCTCAATCGCAAACCAAAGCTATGCGTTCCTCCTAATGGGTTAGCAAAGCGATAGGAGTAATCCATGCTTATACCACTTTCCTTCTTTCCATTGAAAGGTAAATTTGCCGTTAGTCCCAATGTTGGCCCGCTATTCGCATTAACTCTGCCTTCTCCTAACACTCCGAAACCATTGGCTTCGTAAACCAAGCCTGCTCTAATGGCAACATATTCTCTATATCCAAGCTCAACCCCGCCTCTGAATTGATCTTGAGAAAATGAATTAGAAGTAAAGGTTCCAGCTATTGTCAATCTGTAATCGCTTGGAGCTTCTTCACCAGCATCCCTACCGTCTGCAGGTATCTCTGGCAAGAGGTAATAATCATACGAAGCACCAATATTTAGAAGTGCTGGCATCTCGAAGCTTTCGGCTCTTTGGTTCAATGTAAACTCAGCATCTTGCAACAATACTGTTTGCGAAAGCCCGTCACCTGAATAGCGCATCTTAGGTCCAACATTTCTCAATGCTATTCCAAATTTCATGCGATCGTAATCACCCGTTTGGTAACGAATTCCTGCATCTAATGCCACTCCTTGCGCACCTACGTTGTTGATTGACTCACTAATTATTCGAATAGCTCCTCCAGCATGTATACTGTTTGAGAAGTTCTTGGCATATGCCAAAGCGATGTTTAAGAACTGAGGACTAAACGTTCCTTGACCTCCATCAGGATTGTCTGTAGTCGTGATTTCAATATCACCAAAACCCATCGCATTAATGGAAATACCCAACACACCCGACTCACCTACACGTTGACCAAGGGCGATTGAATTGATGGTAATATCTGTACCCGAGAACAGCATAACATTACTGTAATAAAGTTCCGTCTTATTCACAGTGGTTAGGCCTGCTATATTGAGGTTAAAGGCATCCGTTCCTTCAGCAAATGCCGAATTGGCCCCACCAAACCCACTGGACCCAGCCCAAGGATTAATCAATAATTGATTTGCTCCTGCTTGACCAATCCTTTCCTTATTGCCTGCATAAGACTGAACGGAAAGTCCTGCTAACAAGACTGCAAAAAGATATCTAAATGTTCTCATCACTTTTCTCTTTAAGTATAATTAGAATGAGTTAAGGTCAATTGGCCTGAGTACCCCAAACCACTTGATTACTTTTTCACCAATTCCAGGCGCTTCGACATGAATAATATAAAGACCGCTGGCAACAACAATATCGTCTTGGTTCTTCAAATCCCAATCAATGCTTGTGGTAGTTGGATCATCTTTTCTAAAGGTTCTCACCAACGTTCCGTCAACGGTAAAAATGTTAATCGTACATGTTTGAGGAAGATTGATAATCTTAATCAAATACTCAAGTCTCTGCGTCTCGTATTCATTGTAGGCATAGTATGGATTAGGAACTGCCTTAATTTCTTCTAGAGCATCTTGACCTAACTTCTCTGAAAATATAGGTGCGACATCATATGTACTGAAATTGTACAATGGAAGACCTTTATTGATGGTTTTAACCAAGATCAAATCACCTGAAGCAGATATTGCACCGTTCTGAATCGCAGTGAATGCATCTCCGTTGTACAGTCTAACCTGTGTTTGAACAGTGTCTCCTTGATTGTTAATACTGTTCTGAAGCACAGTAACTCTTCCCGCAGACACATAATATGACTCTCCAGCGACTATTTCTTCTAAACCAACATTAACTCTCGATGGAGAATAAGGGCGGTAAGGCTGAGAAGAGCGAAGCTTAATGGTGACATCGTTCTGACCTGAAGTTCCAAACAATTGTTCACCTTCAGCCAAAAGTGGATAGCCAACCCATGCACCAGCAGTCATAACAGACATATAATCCTTGTTCTTATCGTTATTTGGAGTTAAAATGGCTGAAGCCTGAGTTGCATCAAACGAAAGCAGCTTTCGGAATGCAAAGTTACCACCATCATAGGCTGGCATAAGATACTCCTCAGGACTGTCATAGCTCGGATTAACACTTGCATCAAGTATAGCTCCATCTTCGGCATTATTTCTAAATACATAAACCATATGCATTCCACCGAACCTTCTTTCTCCAAACAAAAACTCAGAGACTTTTGACGTAGGATTCCACTGCATATCTGCACCATTGTCGCCACCTAACCACGAGTTTTCAGCAAAAGCCATGTTCAATTTTTCTCCTGTTTCAATGTTAACAGCATATCCTGGAAACCATCCCATACCAACTGAAACATCTTCCAAACTCAATCCGCCCGATCTCACGAGAGGGCCATAGTAAGCAGTATCTGAAGGCCTCAAGGAAGCTGCAAGTTCTCCAAGCACCTGTTCTCCATTGAAAGTAGCCTCGTCAACGTTACAATCTGGATCCAATTGGTTACGTCCTTCCTTATCTACAGACAAACCTCTTCTTATCTCTCCGCGCACTGCGTTTCCTTGGGTCAAACTGCCATTGTCTTCTGCTTCCAACACAGGGCATCTTGTCCATTTAGATTTGTCTGAAGTTATTACAATATCCACACTTGGGGTGTTTTGCAAGCCAGCTTGTCTGGTGATACGTTGAGAAACGTTCGACCAAGTTTGACCATTTGCAAAGAAATATGGAATTGGGTGAGCGGTATCAAAACTTGCCAAAGCAAAAGGAGCCCATGTTCTACCTGCAATGTTCTCCCAGAACTCGAACTCGTCAGACAAATTTTCTTCTGGATTTTGTAATTGAGAAGTAGCATCATTATTTGCAACCTCACCAAATTCAGCTGTTAAATAAAGATTTCCTGATTTGATCCAGTTAAAAGCGTCTGAACCATCATCATCCACAAGTCCTGTCAACCATTCGTTCGTTTCGTCTGAATAAATAATGTCAAATCCAACATAGCCATTATTGACACTTCGATCAGAAAGCGCTGGATAACCTGGACCTACTGTTAAAGACAAACCAAGATCCATCAACAGCTGCTCATTGTTCTGGCGAATAGTTTGATCTGCAAAAATTGTATCAATTGGGGTGGTAGAATTTCTTTCATAAATCAACCACGCTAGATTAGAGAAATCACCGTCCGAAGTAGTGTCTACAAATTGAATGGTAAACTCTCCCGGCTTCACCAACAATGGATCGATTACTTTAAGCCCTACAGGACCTTCACCTGCTTCGTAAACGATTCTTTCTAACGATTCGTTGCTCGCAATAGAATCCAAGTAATCTTCTTTAATGCTGGCGAACAATCCTCCATTTCCTCGTCCTTCAATTCTAGTCAGCTCAATTCCATCTCCATATTGAGCGTTCAACTGAACTCCATCAAACTCTATATCGGTTTTGTGTGGAATTGCCTCAATGACTCTTACAGCTCCATTTGGCGACTTTCTACTTGCCAAATAAGGGATTTTTTGACCTTCAAACCTTCCATTTGCTGGATCATAAACTCCATCAATATATTGCAGATTTCCTACACCATCTCCATATCGGTTGTATGCGTAAGCAATAACCATAAAGTAGTATGTCTTATGATTGATTAACCTTGAGTCAGTAGTAGAGAATATGTCTTCAGTTACTCTAAAGCTGTGCTTGATACCTTCATTCGCTCCGTCAACCATAACTTGCGGCACGTCTTGTCCAAGCTGAGAATTGAATTCGTAATTAATCAAGCGATCCACATCATTTGCAATATCAACTTGAGCAACCAATCTAGCTTTATCACTATCTGCTAAGTCATTCGTGCTTACAGAAGAATTGGCCAATTGGTAAATCTGATAACCCTCAAACTTATAGGTCGAAAACAACTCTTTCTCTTGGTTGGTTAATGCTATATCTCTAAAACCATCATCATCTGTATCTACAGAATCCGGAGCAGCTAAGAAAGGATCCACCGTTGCGTATTTCTCCTCGTAATTATTAGAGTTCACAGGATTCGACAAGAAGAGGATAATTTCCCTATCTAGCTCTTGAGTAGCAACATCTGGAGCATCCGGTCCATCAAGAATTTCGAAACATGAATCGAATAATGCTTGCGTCTTATCATCTGCTCTTCTCATCAGCTCAACAGATTCCAATCGACCTCCTGACGTTGCTTGCATCCACACAACACCTACTGTAATGTTGTTAACTGCACCTGGACCCAATTTGAAAGGACCTGAAGACTGAACAAATCGTCTATCACCTGAAGGGTTACCAGCAGAAACTTCCGTCCAAGGAACTTGACCTGCAGGAGGAGCAACTCCATCAGTACCCCAATTAAGTGGATCTGTATCACCAGGGAACATGTAGTTCGAAGGAATGGCATTCGAGTTAGTGGGATCATATCCAAATCCTCCGAAGGTCATTGGCGTATTATCTTTCCAAATACCTTGAAGCATATTGTAGTAGTCCGTAGCATTGCTCGGGTCTCCTGTCGCACCAGCCGCGTTATTGTGATAAAGAAACTTCCTCATACCGTAACGCTCATTGTCTGGTATACCATCGCCATATCCAGCACCCTGTCCAGAGTACACAATTCCATCATCAGCTTTGGCTGAAGAATAGTCCTCGCACAAGCAATTATCCTTAAAGTCATTCGCTTGGAAAGGACCTTGGAAAAAGTCAACCCCAATCGCTGGAGGGTTATTTCCATAACCGAAGTTACCACTGGCATCTTCATCGTTATCGTCTCCATTATAGAAATAACCTAATCCCCTTCTTACATCAACTCCTACATAATCGTCTTGAGCGTTACCGAGGTCACCATCAACCCATTGACCAAAATACGTATCAGACAATTCGAATGTTGAACGATTGATCAATTCATAGTTGTAAAAAGTCATGTTATTTACCTCATCCGTTGTGGCATAAGCAAAAGCCTGAGCACGAATTTCCATACCGATTGCCTGTCCTCCAGACTCAGTGTGAATGTTGCCTTTATCATTAAATACCCACCACAAATTCTGGTCACCATAAAGGTCACGGACTCTTCTGCTACAATCACTTTGGCCATTCAATACATAACCTGGATAATCTCCATCGCTTGGATTGTAATCACCATCACCATTTCTATCATAGAAAGGAGCGAGATAGTAGTCCTCATTATACGGTTCAAAGTTTCTACCGTGTGCTGGCCATTCCGTAATAACAGAAGGAATAGTATACCCAGGATAATCTCTTTCTTGTGTTTCAGTATTGTTCTGTCTGTCAAACTCACCAGCTTCAAACCAGCCATTGAATTCAGAAACCATAGAAAGTGTCGTTTCCCAATGGCGGTCGTAATCAGCACATGTTTGTTGAGTAATCTCCGCATCAACAGTACTTAAAGGACCAGTCCAATAGTCATTACCTATTTGACGGAATCGTAGGGCGGCCACCTTAAACTGACCTGAAATATCTTTTCCAGCTAACCAAAGCGAGCCAGCAAAGAGCGATGTCTTCTCTGAACCTGAAGGAATTTCATACCTGGCTTGGTTAAAATCCCACCACATATCACCACCAGTTTGAATCAAAGCTCGTGTATTATTGATATTCAATTCAGCGGCATCGGTTGCTGGATTACAATTCGCAGCGATTGATGGCGGATTGTCCTTGCTGCCCTTATTTTGATTTTCATACTTATAACGTTCCGCATAGCTCGAGAAGCTAGCAGTAAGTATTGAAAGACTGATTAATATAACTCTTGTTTTCATGTTCAATGTTCTTTGGTTAGTTAGAAATTAACCCTCACGCCAAGTCTAATTCTTCTAGGTAATTGCCAGTTCGTTGGATCCCACAACTTCATCGCATAATATTCGGTGAATGAAGCAGGACTGTTTTGTTGTTCCGTAAAGTTCAAACCCAATGCTGAGTTCAAGTAACCGTCATCGTCTGGGTTACCAGTTGCTCTGTACACACCATTAATATTTCTTGCATTCAACAAGTTCAACACCTGAACGTACGCATTGATACCCAGTTCACGACCTGAACTGATCTTGTAAGTAAAGTCTCTATCCAATACGAAGTCGAACCTGAAGGTCCATGGCAGGCTTGCACTGTTGATGGCTCCCTTCTGTAATGGGTTTGGAGTATTGGTGAATAATTGTGTTGAAGTGAAGTTATCCTGAGGATTGTAAGGTGAACCAGAACCTGCTCTCATTTGCAAGTTAAACCCTGTGTTCTTTAAGATTTGCTTATCCCCAATGACCGGACCGTTGTAGCCTTCTTTCTCACCATACCTGTAGTCGATGTTCGCAACGATAGCATGGCGTTGATCATAAGAAAGTCTAATTGGTGCGCGAAGGTTCGCTTGTCCACTTCGAGCCAAGTTCAACTGTGAAGTAGCCCCAGAACCCGTTCCTTCGGCAAATTGCAAGGTATAAGAAGCTCTAATTGTTAAGTTATTTGTTCTTCTTAGGTCATAGCTCATTGTAAGACCCTTCACTGTAGCAAAGTCCAAGTTTCTAAATGTTCTATACTCAATAGGATAAGCATCAAAGATTCTAATAACCTGCACCATGTCTCTCGATTCACGATAAAAAGCAGAAATTTTCAGCGCCATTGATGGGGTCAGTGCCTGCTGGAATCCTACCTCGTAGTCAATTGTTCTTTCTGGCTTTAGATCAGGGTTAGCCAATTCAGCTGAACTCGCTCTACTCTCCAAGAAGTAATAATCTGATGGGTCTAGGCGATTTCCTGTCGTAGGGCGCTTGGTCAACACGTCATAGTGAGCAAAGAAATTCGCTTCATCAGAGATCGGGAAGCTGAAAGCCACACGAGGCATGAAATTCGTTTGAGGAGCATAATCTTCAAACGACTCTTCAGTGATATCAACACTGTTTACATTTTCCTTATCTACAAGAAGTGGCGCTGGAAGTCCATTTGATATTTTCAAAGCTGAACCATCTACCAATTCAGCACCTTGAGAATTGTACCAAATATCTCCATCACGATAACCTAAAATAGAGGTAGGATTCTGTACATTGTCAACATACACTACAAAGTCTTCACCAATATTGCTCGGATGAGAAGAAACACCCTCAGGTAAAAGATCCAACGCCTCAGTTTCTCTAGCCTTTACTGTAGGGAAAAGAACATAAGGATCTTTCAAAACTTGTTGATTCGCATCAAATCGATCAACACGCAATCCAATTCGGAAGATCAAATCATCAAATTCAAATTTATCTTCGATGAAACCTGCTACATAAATTGGTTGATAAGGAGCGATTGGACGGGTATAGTTGCCATTCTCATCAACTGCATTAAAGTAATCACTGAATGATGGTGTTCCAGATGTTCTGTTTCCGTAAGGGTCATAGCCATAGTAGCTAGCCAAAGACCCTGTTCCTTGGTTGAACAATTCATCCGCAGAGAAGTACTCCAATTCATAAACACTAGGATCGATGTTGTTGACATCCAAGAAATCTACCCCATCAGGATCAAGACCGGTAGCTCTTCTCAAGTTATAATCAATAAAACTTTGAGGATCATCAGCTCCTGTGTACTCACCTGGAGAAGCATTTAGCCTTGTATAAGTAATGGTAGGACCAGGATACTCGATGGTCGGATTTGAGAAATCCAACTGTTCAACATGAGTATTCGAACGTAATCTGGCAATCTGCCATAATCTTCTTGGACTAAGGCTGTATTGTCTATCAACACGCTGTTCGTACTCAAAACCTAGAATAAAGTTGTGGTTTCCAATATCAGCTGAGCCTTGACCAGTTACTCTGATTTGATTTGTAATGCTTTCCAAATAGTTATCCGAAGCACTGCTTCTACCATTGGTAACATCATTATTATACACCCACATACCATATACGTCACGCGAGCGATCAGAAAGGTTATCGCCATTGATCAAACCACCTCCAGCTTGAATATTATTGTAGTTGGTATAAGCTTCTGAGCGAGTTGGGTCATACACAGGATTACCTTCTAGGTCAAAACCTCCCCAACCATTCAACTCATAGTAGCGCTGAGTAAACCGAGCTAAGTCAGGATTAGCTTCCCCTGGAACAAAGGTGATCAAGGTGTCTCTAAATGTTCCTTGTATGTTACCAATGATTCCTGTTAAACTGTCTGTTCCAGTAGCGAAGTCAGCTCCTTGTTGAACATCAAATTTCCCTATATATCCATAATCAAAGAAATTATCTTTATGAATAGGATCCCATCGTCTAAAATATTCTTGACTGTAATCCGCTTGAATAGTGTAATAAGCGTTTTTGATGAGAGAAGAACTTCCTTCATCTTGTGACTCGCTGTTCTTAAACCGCTGAGTGAAGCGCGCATAAGCTCTCCAGTCTACGCTGGTTTGTTCTGGATAGCTCTCGTAATCGAACAACGCTTGGTTGTAATTGTAACGCTGACCCTTGCTGTAATTCAAGCTACCACCAAAAGTTAGATTTGTAGTTGAGGTTGTCACAACATCAATTTTACCTGCGAGGTTTGCTCCAATATTATTGGTGTTAGGACGAACGTTCACGTGATCAAAATCTGAAAGCCTTAAGAAATCAGCGTTTGAAAGCACTGACCCCGGAGTGAAGCCCACGCGCAGCGGATCAGACTTTAAGTTTGCTAATACATCGTCATTTACTTTCCATGCTCCAACTGCCGAAGGGCGAGAATCTCGGTTTGAAGTTATATTTCCAGAAACGAAGAACCCGAGCAATGGTTCATTATTTCCAGAAGAATCTCGTTTTTGAAGCAAGGGACCAGAAAGGCTAAACTCAGCAAGATTATATCCATAAGGATCAAGACCCACATATCCATTGTCACCTCCATTACCTGATGAAAGAAACTCTAAGCCTCCGTGATATTCTCTTGAAACCCCCTTGGTAGTAATTGCTATTACGCCACCGGTAACGTCTCCGTATTGTGCTGGCAAACCTCCTGTGATTACCGAGACTTGTTCAATCGATGACTGAGGAATAGCCGATGATCCACGCACTTTAATACCATCGATGTAGTAATAGTTTGCGTCACCACGACCCCCTCTTACGTTCAACGTTCCTGAACCGTCATCCTTAGAATAAGTTCCTCCAGCCGTAGCTGCAAGTTCTGCTGGATTTCGAGCAGCCATTCTAGAAATTTCATCAGAAGTGACCGTTTCTGTTGTGGCCGCGCCATCTTTCTCAATCAATGGCTTCTTGTACTCGATTACTTGAAACTCAGTAATTTGAATGGCTGAGGATGCCATTGCCGTGCTGGTTTTCGGAACGAACGTTGTTTTATTCGAACTCACACTAATACCAGACACTCGAATTGGTGCGAATCCCAAACTAGTAATCTCGATATCGTACTTCCCTGGCGGAATGGGCTTAATTTCCACAACCCCGTCAAAATCTGTTGACCCACCGGTAATCAAACTACCGTTTTGCTTCACCGCTACGTTCGCAAATGGAATTGGCATTCCATTGGAAGCTTCGGTTACAGTAGCGTTAATTCCCCCCTGACCGCCTTGGCCATAGGAAGCAATGGTTGTAATCAACAATCCCAGTACGATTAGTAAAAGTTTTCTCATGACTTGCTGTCTTAAGTTAGGTTAGTAGAAATGTGGTCAACATCCCTAAAATGGCGGGTAAAGATAAAAAAGTAATGATACGATTAACATTTTTTTAATCTTCTCGAAACCCTTATCATTCCTTCCTTTTTTGATAGATTTAAGAACTATTATGATGTAAAGTAAGTGGATTTCAGTGGAGTAGACAACAACCGTTTAGAAAACGGTTATGTTCACTCCGCGACCGGAAAAAATCACAACCTACTGATAGTGAAAAAGTTGTAAAAAGGCATCTTTTCTTCTTCGAGAAACTGGAATGCGTTCTCCTTTCTTCATCACTACATATCCACCTTCTCCTTTCACATATTTATCTATGTATTTGAGGTTGATAATATTAGATCGATGAACTCTGAAAAAGGTATTCGGATCCAGCAATTCTTCGAAATGTTTTATGGTTTTAGACACCATGATCCTTCTTCCGTCTGTCAGGAAGAATTGGGTGTAATTGTCTTGACTTTCACAATAGATGATTTCTTCCAGGTTTACGAATTGAAGTCCTTCCATGCTGGGCAGGGCTATTTTTTCCATTGCCTCCCCTTTCCGAGAGATATTCTCTATCAGGGTTGAAATCTTTTCCTTCGATTCACTATCTGATCCGGGGTGAACCTTTTCAATGGCCGCTTGAAGTTCATCTATATTTATCGGTTTGAGCAGATAATCTACCGCTGAAAATTTGAAGGCCTTGAGCGCATATTCATGGTAGGCGGTGATAAAAATGATTTTAAAATCAATCTCATCGACCAATGCTTATAACAAATCAAAACCTGATCCATTTGGCATTTCAATGTCCAAAAACATGAGGTCTATGTTGTTTGATTCCACGAATTTTTTAGCCTCTCGCGCATTAGCTGCCGTTCCTAACACATCAACATTTGGACATTCGTCTTTCAGTAAAAACTCCAAGTTTTTTCTCGCCAATTCCTCATCGTCTACAATCAGTGCTCTAATATTTTTCATAGGTAGGGTGGATTTAAAATTTCACTATAAATCACTGCTTTCTTAGCATCAAATTCTTTCAAATCAAATGCTGAATCATTTTCTAATTCCTGGGATTCTGACTCAATCAAGATGTCTGACCTTTGTTTGATACGCCTGTTTTTTCTGACCAAATTAGCCTTCTGTTCAAGCTCGTCAATTTTTTCACGAGCTTCCTTTTCTTGCTGCTGCTCAGCTACAATATCTCTGATTTCAAACGTTTCGGCAAAGTCCTCTTCGAACGAAGGAACAGTTGAAGTCTGATCCTTATTTGCTTTTTGCTTGTTATAATTCTGCCACAGACCTCCTAAAAGGCTAATCACAATGAATATCAAGTACAGAATATTTCCAAAATCGTCCATTGCTTCTAGTGTTTGTTTCTTCTAAACCATTTTTTAAAGAATGGTTCTCTTCCATTATTGTTATGACGTTTACTCATCTTCTTGTACTTCTTCATCTCCTTACGCGTTTGCTTGGACTGAATTTCCATATGTCGCTTTTTGGCTTCAGCGGCCTTGGCGTCATTCTCAGCGTTTCGTTCTTGTTCTACACGCTCTAATTCTTTCAACCTTTTTCTAGACTGAGCGTTGGCTTCTCCCAGGTTGATTATAACCATTATGAAGATGACCAAAAAGGTTTTAAAATGTAGGTTTGTCATTAATTTCATCTATAGTACAAAAGTGAAGCGAATAATCACACTCATATTAATTATATGGGCGGTTTGGTTGAGTAACTGTCGAAAACCAGAAGTTATTCACCAAGTTCCCAATGTGCGCGTTGATGAATACATCGTTTTAAGCTTGCCGCAATATAACAACCTCAACTTTATTAACGGATGGGTTTATTTGGATGGAGGTTACAATGGTTTATTGGCTTTCAGGGTTACGCAAGAAGAGATCAAAGTATTTGACCGTCAAGCGCCCTACTATGTGAGAGAAAAATGCCAAGTAATTGTTGACAGCAACAGCAATGTCAGTTGCATTGATACATGTTCCGGATCAGAATGGCTGTTGCTTGATGGACAGATATTAAAGGGCCCTGCTTCACTACCTTTAAGGGAATATCAAACCACCTTTGATGGGACACATCTAAGTGTTAGAAACTAAAAAAGGGGCGCAAGGCCCCTTTTCATTCAATGGATCTTCGATTAATATCTGTATTGTTCTGGCTTGAAAGGGCCTTGAACCTCTACGCCAATATACTTTGCCTGTTCCTCGGTAAGCACATCAAGCTCAACACCTATTTTACTTAAATGAAGCATCGCCACTTTTTCATCAAGATGTTTTGGCAATACGTAAACCTCATTCTTATAGTTATCACTGTTGGTCCATAATTCAAGCTGAGCCAATGTTTGGTTCGTGAAAGAATTTGACATCACAAATGAAGGGTGACCTGTGGCGCAACCCAAGTTGACTAATCTACCTTCTGCTAAAAGCACAATTTGATTTCCATTTGACAAAGTGTAAAGATCAACTTGAGGTTTGATTTCATCTTTGGATGCATTCTTATTCAACCAAGCTACATCAATTTCATTATCAAAATGTCCGATATTGCAAACGATGGCCTTATCCTTCATACTGGTAAAGTGCTCACCTCTAATGATGTCCTTGTTTCCCGTTGCCGTTACAACAATATCCGCTTCGGCTACCGCATCTTTCATTTTCTTCACTTCAAAACCATCCATTGCAGCTTGAAGCGCGCAAATAGGATCAATCTCGGTAACGATCACTCGAGCACCAGCTCCTCTTAAAGAAGCAGCAGAACCTTTTCCTACATCACCGTAACCACCTACTACGGCAACTTTCCCTGCCATCATTATATCGGTAGCTCTTCTGATGGCGTCAACCAATGATTCTTTACACCCGTATTTATTGTCAAATTTTGACTTGGTTACTGAATCGTTTACATTGATGGCTGGCATCACAAGTGTTCCATTTTTCATTCGCTCATACAATCTGTGAACACCTGTTGTTGTCTCTTCAGATAGACCTTTGATATCCTTTGTCAGTTCTGGAAAACGATCAAACACCATATTGGTCAAATCACCTCCATCGTCTAGAATCATGTTTAAAGGCTGACCATCGGGAAAGGCGAAAAGTGTTTGTTCGATGCACCAATCAAATTCTTCTTCGGTCATACCCTTCCATGCAAAAACAGGAATACCAGCTTTAGCAATGGCCGCTGCCGCATGATCTTGAGTCGAGAAAATGTTGCAACTAGACCACGTTACATCAGCACCTAAATCAACCAATGTCTCAATGAGCACTGCCGTTTGAATGGTCATGTGTAAACAACCAGCAATTCTTGCTCCTTTCAATGGCTTTTGTTTGCCATACTCTTCTCTCAAGGCCATCAAACCTGGCATTTCAGCCTCGGCCAATGTGATTTCTTTTCTTCCCCAATCCGCAAGGGAAATGTCTTTTACTTTATAAGAAAGTCTCTCTGTAACTTCGCTCATTACTTTATAAATTTTGGTGCAAAGGTAGCACGCTACTTTTGAATGATTATAGACTTGAACAAGGGAATACTATATAGGTTTAAAACACCCGAAAAATCGGAGGTGGTGATAGCGGATATTAATGTGGTGACCTCCTCGTTTTCACAAGCGCAGTTGAGCGCCTACCAAACCGGTCACTCGCGCGAACGAAGTCTCCAAATGGCGTGTGCTGATTTTATTATATCTGACATTTTGGGCGAAGACACTAAAGTCTCAAGAACAGCTAAAGGCGCACCTTTTCTAAAAGACAAAAAAATAAATCTATCCATCAGTCATACAAGCAATTACATGGCGATGATCGTGAATGAAAATGCGCGTTTGGCAATTGACATTGAAGTAAAAGGAAGAAACATTGATCGTATCAAACGCAGGTTCACGATTGATTCAGAAGTCGAACATTTCAGAGAATTTTTTCAAGATGATGCGCTTTTAAGCGTCTGGGGCGTGAAAGAATGCTTATTCAAAATCATGCATGCCAACGGTGTTCTCTTCACCGACCATTTAAGAATCAATACCTCCAAGCCTCATGGAGACAGACTCGTTGTTGATTGTCATGTTGATCACCCTGAGATTAAATCCAACTTTACGGTCATTTCTTGCATCTTTGAAACGCTCATTTTGTCTTATATAGATGCTGCACCCAATGCCAAATAAAGCTTTTAACCTCAATAAATCAGACAGAAAACTCGCAGTTCTTATCGACCCAGATAAGCATACAGAGCTTGAACTCATTGATTTTTCAAAGAAGATAAGCCAACTTGAGCCTGACTATATTTTAATTGGAGGTAGTCTCATATATAGAAGTAAAATATCTGCTTCGGCTAAATTGCTTCAAACATTAACAGACAAGCCATTGGTGCTTTTTCCAGGACATTTCACCCAACTGACAGATCACGTAGACGCGGTGATGCTTCTATCCTTAATTTCAGGTCGAAATGCTGATTTACTGATAGGTCAACACGTATTAGCCGCTCCGAAACTGAAGAGCATGCATGCCGAAATAATTTCGACTGGATATATGCTCATTGATGGCGGAAAACCTACATCAGTGAGCTATATGAGCAATTCACAACCTATACCTCGTGATAAAAATGACATTGCCATTTGCACCGCACAGGCAGGAGAAATGATCGGAATGAAAATGATCTATATGGATGCAGGAAGTGGTGCCAATCAACCCATTTCACCTGAAATGGTGAACGATGTAGCCCAATCTATAGAAATCCCGTTGATCATTGGAGGTGGAATTCGCAAACTAGATGCATTGGACACCTATTGGAACGCTGGCGCGAATTTGATCGTGATAGGCAATGCGCTCGAAGAAAAAAAAGCGCAAATTTTCAGCGAACTCTCCCAGAAAAATTCAAAGTAAAGACGTGTTTTCAACAAGGTGTTTGAAAACTCAACCGGCTTAAACTGTCTTTTCAGTCCTTTTTTGGTTATTTCTGTATGAAATAATTGCTCCATTATGGAGGTAATCGTAATTACTTCATCATCTGAAAAAGAAAAAGAGATTACCCAAATCGTACGCTTGTTCGAGAATGGGCTGCAAACACTGCATTTGAGAAAACCGAAATGGAGTAAGAAAGAAGTGCGTTCATTCATTGAGTCTATCCCCCAGGAATATTACAATAGAATTGTAGTGCACGGTCATTATGATTTGGCCATTAAGTATAAATTGAAAGGCATCCATCTGCATAGAAGGCATCGCAATAGTAAGCTTAAAAATAGATGGAATAGATTGATTTTAAAGCTAAAACACCCAAAACTCATTATCACTTCAACGTTCAACAGCATCGAAAGCCTGCGAGAGAATAAATTGAGTTTAGATTACGTGTTTTTAAACTCAGTTTTCACGAGCCATTCGTATTACAACAAGGACGAAGAAGCTGGAGTAAACCTGCTCAAATCCATTCTAAACAAGGCCAACATTCCCGTATATGCACTTGGTGGTGTTACCAAAGACCGCATTGAAGTAGTTCGTGCAGCTGGTTTTAAAGGTGTTGGACTTTCATCGGCTGTGTGGAAACATATCGATAAAAACCCTCAAGAGGTATTATCAATCATTCAAGCTGCCTAGAATTTTACTTTCAAGCCCAATAACCAATTGGTTCCTGCTTGCGGATAATAAAAATTCTCTGTTATGGTCGAACCAAAAATGTAACTGTAGGTATATCCATTGGCAGAATACATTTCATTCAGGATATTATTTACCAATAAGCTGAGTTCTAAATTCTTCACGTGCTTGGTATTCACAGCATAGGTTAGTCGAACATCATTCACCACATAATCATCTATCGCACGATCATCGTTGGAGGTATTATCCAAATATTGCTTCCCGACATACTTGGTCATCAACACTGCTTCTAACCCAAACTTCGTACGATAACTGATTTGCGACCCACCAATGATGGAAGGAGAAAAAGCAATGTCTGTATTTTCATGAGCGATTTCAATCACTTCAAAGCCTGAAGTGTAGTCGTATATCACCTCATTGAACGAAGCAATGCGGTTTTGAGAAAGGGTGAGGTTCGGTCTCCAATATAGACCACCGACCACATCTACATTGGCCTGAAACTCAACCCCAGTGCGATAGCTTTCTGGCACATTCGTGCGAACGGAAGAGCCTACATCATTCAATTCGCCTGTCAACACCAACTGATCTTTGTACGCCATCAGGTAAGCATTCACTCCAACAGAGAATTTTGACCTTCGGTAATTCCAGCCCATTTCAAGATCATTTAACACTTCAGGCTTTGGAACAACACCTGGAACAGCATCAATAAAATCGTTACGAACTGGCTCACGGCTCGATTGGGCAAACGATGCATAAAACAAGTTTTTACCATTGGGTTGATAGCTCACTCCTAATTTGGGATTGATAAAAAAGTAGTGTTGATCAATATCGATGATGCGCTGATCATTGTCAACACCAGCACTCGTGTAGTCGATAAACCTGCCTTGAATATCACCATAAACCGTAAATTTTTTAATCGTCAATTGCGCCTTTAAATAATTAGACGCATCCTGTTTCCTTGATTCTGAGGCATAATACCGATCACCAATTTCGGAATCGGATGCAAATTCAGACCAAATCACTTCTCCAAAATGCCTTCCATCGTATTGATTGACACTTCCTCCTAACGTTATGTTCAATGCCTTTTTATTGTATTGCAACGAATACACTCCGCCATAAAAGTCATTATCTAGCCATCTTCTTACCACTATGTCAGATGAGGTAATGGTATCAGGACCAAATACTGGAGTTGAAATTCCGAAATCAACCAAATCCGCATCGTTTCTGAATTGCTCGAAATATCCCCTTCCTTTGGTGTAGTGTCCCGTTAAATTCAAGTAAAGGTTATCGGTTAATTGAAAACCTGAAATCAACTGGTAGTGATCTTGCCCGTAATTATCCACCTCATTTTCATATTGATAGTAATTATAGGTACGGCCGCTATTCAGTAAATTCTCAGTTTGTATTTCATTCAACCCATTGTTTATGGCATGTTCGAGCATCGCAGCTTCATCGCCATTGATCCGCGACTCTGGTGTTCCCCACCACGCTTGCTGGGTAACTTCTTTTCCAGAAAAGGTGATGGCCTTAATCATAAATCGTTTGTCATAATACCCACCCGCAACATAATAAGAGCGCAAATCAGCCGCTGAGCGATCAATGTATCCATCAGAGGCGATGTAAGACAATCGGCCTTCAAAATTGAAATGGTTATTGATCAATCCCGAATTGATAATGGCGTTGTGCTTGCGTGTGTTGAATGAGCCAAACGTATTGTTAAACTCTGCCGATGGAAGCGTATCAATATTGGATGTTTCAATATTGATGGATGCTCCAAAAGAGGCCGCTCCATTGGTGGAAGTGCCCACACCACGCTGAATCTGAATATTCTCTGTAGAAGTAGCAAAATCAGGCATATTCACCCAAAATACGCCATGCGATTCTGGATCATTCAGCGGAACTCCATTCACCGCAACGTTGATGCGTGTGGCATCGCTTCCTCTGATACGCAAACCAGTATATCCAACGCCTGCACCAGCATCTGAAGTTGTTACTACAGAAACAGCTTGATTGAGTAGAATGGGTAAATCTTGCGCCAAGTTATTGGCATCTAATTCTTCGCTGGAGATATTTTGAAACGTCATTGGAGTGGATGCATTGGCCCGCAGTGCTTCCACCACAAATTCCTCACTTAGAATGGGATTAATGTTCAATATATAATCGCGCGACATGTCTTCAGAAATGTTGACTGAATCAACGATGGTCTTGAAGCCTAAGTGTGAAATTTTAATGCGATGATCGCCAGGCTTTAGCTTCAATTGAAAACTTCCATCCTTGCCTGAAACTACTGCATTGTAAGATGCTTGATCCGCAATTAGCGCCCCAACCAGCGGCTGACCTGATGCATTTTTAACTTCTCCTTTGAACAGCAACTGCGCATTGAGGTTGGGAATAAAACCTAGGATTAAAAGTAGAATTAATAAATATCTCATGACTCTTTTTGGTTAAGAGCCAACCGAGACATTCGGCAAACAAAGTTGTAGTACTTCGTCATCTTCCTTCCCGGAATTACCCGGCCAGGTTCAATGGGTTTAATCTCAGAACTCCAATTTGGAGAACACCCCAGTTAGCTGCTGCAAACGTATCAATTAATGAACACAAAAAAGCCCATTTCAAAAATGGGCTTTATAAAATTTTAAACTGAAGTGCTTTTGCGCGGCAAGAGGCGATTGCGCTTTAAGCTCTTGTTGATACGTTCAATTCGTTCTTCAATTGTTCCTTCCACTTCGATGAATCGTTTTCCCGCCTTCACAAGTGCTTTTTTATAGCAATCATATAAATCTGATCTATCATCAGGATTTTCTCGAAGATCATCGTACTCCCAGTCAATACCTTCATGACCGCAAAGGATATAAAGCTGGTAAGGTTTTTCCAAAAACTGGCGTTCAATCCAATTTTGAGCACGACCAAATCGCTGTTCTGCCCAAATTTTCACCACCAGCGTATTGGTATCACATATAAGAAAGTGATTGGCCTTTTCAGCAACAAGGTATTCTCTTTCGAGCTGTCCTTTCGCAATTTCGAGCAAATCGTCCTGATTGTAATTCCTCCCCAACTCTGCCAAATATTCTCTTGAATACTCTTCAACAAAAGGCTCATTAAATACTTCAGCCAATTTTCCTGCCAGCGTTGTTTTTCCTGAACATTCAGGTCCTACTAAGGCAAGCTTCACTAGTTTTCTATCACCAGTGCCGTTTCTAGAAAGATTTGATAAGTCTGTTTCTTGCTCCATATTGCTTCCTAATTTCTTCTTTCTGTCGACAATCACGCATTGATCAACGACCCCAACTAAGACTCTTTAAATGAATGAGTTTGCAAAATTACTTAAAATAAAATTCAAAGCATACAGGGTGCTTACTTTGCGTCAAAGTGATGACGCAGAACCTTCAATATTCGCCCCCAGCACCTTCATGACAAACACTGTTTTTTGATGCTTCATGTAAGACTTTCGAACCGCATTTTTGAGTGCATCGAAGATGGAATCGAAATCACCAAAAAGATGGGTTGAGGTTTCGTTTACGCGAACCTTAAACGTTTTATAAGTTTTTAATTCATTGATAAAATCAATGATAAAGGACTCATAATCTTGGTTCAAAGGATACATTGAAATTTCAACTGTCGTTTCCATTAATCGAGTTTATTTAAAATTTCCTCATCCACCATTTCAGGAAGGGTCACTTTCAATCTTGGTTCTTCCTTCATGGCACGATTGATTGCGAAAATGGCTTCTTCGTTGCGTGCCCAACTTCTTCGAGCAATGCCGTTGTTCACATCCCAATGCAACATCATTTTTAGTCTGCGATCCGCATCGGCTGAACCGTCTAGCAGCATTCCAAATCCACCGTTAATCACTTCGCCCCATCCTACTCCACCGCCATTGTGTAAACTCACCCAAGTGGCTCCGCGGAAGGCATCCCCAACAAAATTTTGAACCGCCATGTCTGCCGTGAATTGCGAACCATCATAGATATTACTGGTTTCGCGATAAGGTGAATCGGTGCCAGATACATCATGGTGATCGCGTCCTAAAACAACAGGTCCGATCTTTCCTTTCTTGATGGCTTTATTGAACGCCTTGGCAATTTTAATTCTTCCTTCAGCATCTGCATACAAGATTCTAGCTTGCGATCCAACCACCATTTTGTTCTTCCCGGCTTCTCTGATCCATTTGATGTTGTCGGCCATTTGCTGCTGGATTTCCTTTGGCGAATCTTTCATGATTTTCTCTAACACATCGCAAGCGATGTTGTCCGTTTCATCCAAGTCTTTTGGATTTCCAGAAGCACAAACCCAGCGGAAAGGCCCAAATCCATAGTCGAAACACATGGGTCCCATGATGTCTTGAACGTAACTTGGATACCTGAAATCGATACCATTCTCCGCCATAATATCAGCTCCTGCCCTACTTGCTTCCAATAAGAATGCATTGCCATAGTCGAAAAAGTACATTCCGCGCTCGCTCAAACTATTGATGGCTGTAGCATGTCTTCTCAAGGTCTCTTGCACTAATTCTTTAAATCGCGCTGGCTCTTTCGCCATGATTTCTTTGGCCTCTTCAAAACCAACTTGCACGGGATAATAGCCTCCTGCCCAAGGGTTGTGTATAGAAGTTTGGTCTGACCCAAGCTCAGGAACCACGCCAATTTCAACCAGCTTTTCCCAAAGTGTAACGATGTTTCCTAAGTAAGCGATGGATCGCGCTTGCTTCTTCATCTTCCATTCGAGCGCGGTGTCAATGGCGCGCTCCACATTATCGGTAACTTCGTCTACCCATCCTTGATCCAATCTTTTGTAAGCCGCTTTCGGGTCAACTTCAGCCGTTATACTTACCACTCCAGCTATATTTCCAGCCTTCGGCTGCGCTCCACTCATGCCGCCTAATCCTGCTGTGACGAACAATTTCCCTTCTGGACTTCCACCCATTTTCCGAGATGCATTCAGCACTGTAATCGCTGTTCCATGCACAATTCCCTGAGGGCCAATGTACATGTAGCTTCCTGCAGTCATTTGACCATACTGCGTAACACCGAGCGCATTGAATTTCTCCCAATCGTCTGGCTTTGAGTAATTGGGAATCATCATTCCGTTGGTCACCACCACTCTTGGTGCGTCTTTATGAGATGGAAACAAACCCAAAGGGTGTCCGCTGTACATGACCAAGGTTTGATCATCGGTCATTTCAGACAAGTATTTCATTACCAGGCGATACTGCGCCCAGTTTTGAAATACAGCTCCGTTGCCACCGTAGGTAATCAACTCATGCGGGTGCTGTGCTACTTTCGGATCCAGGTTGTTTTGAATCATAAGCATAACGGCTTTGGCCTGCTCACATTTTCCTGGATAATCATCAATTGAACGCGCTTTCATTTCGTAAGTCGGACGAAAGCGATACATGTATATACGCCCAAAGTCTTTTAATTCTTTCGCGAATTCAGGAGCCAAAGTTGAATGCCATTTTGTTGGAAAATATCGAAGTGCATTTTTCAATGCCAACTTATGCTCTTCAAACGTGAGAATACGTTTTCGCTTCGGAGCATGGCTAATTTCTGTGTCGTAGGGTAATAATTCAGGTAGTTCGGATGGAATTCCTTCTTTGACTTGTTTCTTAAAACTCATGAATTAGTGTTTAATTGTTGGATCAAGACTGCAAAGATAGGACGACTATTTACGATCGAATCTTCCTGTGTGTTTGTTGTATCCGTATGCACAATGTTTGCAGCCGCTTTTGCAGCAATAGCCACGCTTCAGATGATACTTCTCAGTAAAAACGATGTAACCGTCTTCACTCATGTAGTAATCTTCTGGCTCTAGCTTGGATTTATTTCCTATTCCGCACACGCCTTCAAACATACTTCTCTCTATTGAATCATTAGTTTCGAAGCTGTAAAAACATCGTTTCCTCGAAATGGTTCAAGAATTTGTTAAAATTTCCAATTCTCCGATTCAATTCCTGTCAACACTCAGTGGAGTTGAGATTTGGGTAAAACGAGATGACCTGCACGATCCGTTTGTTTCGGGCAACAAACTCTTCAAGCTCAAATACAACCTAGCGCAAGCCATCAAAGAAGAAAAGAATTGCCTCCTTACATTCGGTGGTGCGTTCTCCAACCACATTGCCGCTACCGCTTCTTTCGCCTATCAATCAGGATTAAAAAGCATCGGCATTATTCGAGGTGAAGCAACAGATGAACTTAACCCCACGTTGCGCTTTGCTGCATCCAAGGGAATGGAACTAACATTCACTTCACGCGAAGCCTACCGACAAAAAAACGACCCCGCCTTTTTAACTGAATTGCAACGTGAACACCCCAATGCATTCATCATTCCCGAAGGCGGAGCCAATGTGCTCGGGATAAAAGGATCAGAAGAAATTCTGAATGAGGACACCCAATCGTTTGATGCCATTGCCTGCGCCATTGGCACGGGAACAACCGTGGCAGGATTGCTCAAGGCGTGTACCGAACACCAGAAAATCATTGGCATTCCTATCCATAAACACAGTCAAATCATGGATGAGGTGCTTGAACTCGATCCAACTTTAAAGGATCATTGGCATCACTTGATGTTAGAGCCTGATTTTCATTTTGGCGGTTATGCCAAATGGAACCAAGCCCTGATCGAATTCATTCAAACCTTCTATCGTGATCACGGCCTGAAACTTGACCCCATCTACACGGGAAAAGCGCTTTTCGCATTGATAGAATGCATCAAAAACGACAAGGTGAAATCGGGAAGCAAAGTGCTTTTTGTGCATACAGGAGGCTTGCAAAGCGTGCCCGGTTTTGAAGAACGTTTCAAGCTGAAACTCTTCGATAAATCATGAAACCGCGCCAAATTCTAAAGTGTTGTAAAATGCATGCACTGGAAAGATTGCAGCGCTTACCTTCGTCCCCATGTCAATAAAAGTTGATCAAGTAAGCAAGCTTTACGGTGAGCAGCGCGCCTTAGATGGCGTGAGTTTCAAAATAGAACGAGGTAATATTGTAGGATTTCTCGGTCCGAACGGAGCAGGAAAATCAACCATGATGAAGATCATCACCTGCTTCTTACCGCAAACCGAAGGCACGGTTGAAGTATGCGGCTTCAATGTGGCAGAAGCACCCATGGAAGTGAAAAAACGCGTGGGATATTTGCCTGAGCACAATCCTTTATACCACGACATGTATGTGCGCGAATACCTCGAATTCATTGCTGGCATTCACAAGCTATCCAACAAGAGAAAACGCGTAGATGAGATGATTGACATGGTGGGATTGACCATCGAGCGCAAAAAGCAAATCGGTGCATTGAGTAAAGGCTACCGACAGCGTGTTGGTTTGGCACAAGCGATGATTCACGACCCTGAAGTATTGATTTTAGACGAGCCAACCACCGGATTAGACCCGAATCAGATTGTAGAGATCAGAAACCTTATTAAGAACATTGGCAAGGACCGCACGGTAATGCTCAGCACGCACATCATGCAAGAAGTGGAAGCCATTTGCGACCGCGTGATCATCGTAAATCACGGAAAAATTGTGGCCAATGACAAGGCGGCCAACCTTACCAATTACAAAAACAAGCAAGTGATTCGGGTGGAGTTTAGCCAACTTGTGGCCAGTAATATTCTTGCTTCCATTGCAGGAGTAGCCGAAGTAAAAAAGGTGACTGACACCACTTGGTTAATTGCAAGCCATGCCGATACGGATATCCGCAAAAACATCTTTGACTTTGCTGTGAGCAACGGCAACTCTGTGCTCACTGTGCAAAAAGAAGAAGAACGATTAGAGGATGTGTTCAAGCGATTGACGAGTTAGAGCCCTATTTTGCCCTTAAAAAAGAATTTACGGGAACGGTGCAAGTGGTGTGGTAGTCTGGTGAAACGAAGAAAATTTGCTTAAATGTTTTACTGCAGTTAAATCTCATTTCCAACCGCTACATTTGGGACCTTAATTTGAAATTCATGTCATACTTATTCACTTCCGAGTCCGTTTCAGAAGGACACCCAGATAAAATTGCAGACGCCATTTCTGATGCCTTAGTAGATCACTTTTTAGCCTTTGATCCTGAGTCGAAAGTGGCTTGCGAAACCTTGGTAACTACCGGACAAGTGGTGCTGGCAGGAGAAGTAAAAACAAAGACGTATTTAGATGTCCAATCCATTGCACGTGAGGTGATTAGAAAGATCGGTTACACCAAAAGTGCCTATATGTTTGAGGCTGATTCTTGTGGTGTGCTATCGGCCATTCACGAGCAAAGTCCTGACATCAATCAAGGCGTGGATAAGGTAAATAAGGAAGATCAAGGCGCGGGCGATCAAGGAATGATGTTTGGTTACGCCACCAACGAAACGGAAAACTTTATGCCACTTGCGGCAGACCTTTCTCATCGCCTCTTAAGAGAGCTTGCTGCCATTAGAAAGGCTGGAAAAGAAATGACTTACTTAAGGCCCGACTCAAAGGCGCAAGTAACCATCGAATATTCTGATGACAACCAACCACAGCGCATTGAAGCCATTGTGGTTTCTACACAGCACGATGATTTTGACGAAGAAAAGCGCATGCTCGAAAAGATCAAGAGCGATGTAATCAATATTTTAGTTCCACGCGTTAAAGCGCAACTTCCTGCACACATCCAGAAATTATTCAACGATCAAATCGTTTACCACGTCAATCCAACGGGAAAATTTGTAATCGGAGGTCCGCATGGCGATACAGGTTTGACAGGAAGAAAAATAATCGTTGATACCTATGGCGGAAAAGGAGCCCACGGTGGAGGCGCTTTCAGTGGAAAAGACCCAAGCAAGGTTGACCGCTCTGCCGCTTATGCTACCCGACACATCGCAAAAAATTTGGTAGCTGCAGGAGTTGCTGATGAAGCGCTTGTTCAAGTGGCCTATGCCATTGGAGTAGCGAAGCCTGTTGGCTTGTTCATTGAAACCTACGGCACTTCAAAAGTGAATTTGAAGGATGGTGAAATTGCGAAGAAGTTGACGGAAATTTTCGATTTGCGACCTTACGCCATTGAGAAGCGATTCAACTTAAGAACTCCGATTTATTCAGAGACATCAGCCTATGGCCACATGGGAAGGGAAGCCGAAGAAGTTGAAAAGACCTTTGTGAACGTTTCAGGCGAGACTGTTACCGTGAAAGTGAAGTTGTTTCCTTGGGAAGAATTGAACATGGTGAATGAAATCAAAGCGGCCTTTGGCATTTGATGGATCAAACCAAACCGACACTACTTTTTGTAACTACGGAGTTGCCCTACCCACCCGATAGTGGTGGAAGGATAAAGACGTTTCGCCTGTTGCAATTTCTTACGTTGCACTACAATGTAAAATTGATTTGCGCTTTTGGTGGAAAGCGAAAGAAAGCCGTTGAAGCAATGAAAGCGGCCATTCCTGGTTTATCCTATATGCAGGTTTTTGACAATCATCAACCGCGAACAGCGATCAACTTTTTCGTGGCCTTGATGACTTCGCCAAGCTTCAATGCATTTAGAATCTATTCGAAGGAATTAGAAACGATGATCAAATGGTCGGCAGAGGCCAGCGATGTATTGATGGTAGATCATGCAGAAACCATTGACCTGGTACCCGAAGAATTCAAAGGAAAAATCATTTACCACAGCCATAACGCTGAGTTTAAGCTTTGGTCAGACTTTGCCACCATGCGCGGAACGTTTCTCACCAAATGGATGCTAGAATGGGAAGCGAGTCGCGTGAAGCAGTTAGAACGCTACGCCATAAAACGTTCAACCTTCACATTTGCCGCGCCCAACGACCAAGAAGCACTTAAGGCTGAACTCGGCATTGAAGACTCAAAATTCAGATTGACCTACCATTTGGGCAATGACGCTTTGCTAGAACTGGATGATATTAACCTGAAAGCCAATGGCAAAGAAATTTTTTATGCCGGAACGTTAAGTTGGGAGCCCAATCGTGACGGCATTCAATGGTTCATTGAGCAATGTTGGCCCATGATTCATGAAAAAGAACCCAGCGCAGTGCTCAACGTGTGCGGTGGTGGCGCTGATGAAGATTTGCTGAAATTAATGGAAAAAACAGCTGGGGTTAATGCCCTAGGATTTGTGAATGATCTAGAAAGCATAATGCAAAAAAGCAGATGTGCCATTGTTCCTCTGCGCTTTGGCAGCGGAATGAAAATCAAAACGTTTGATGCCCTATACAGAGGACTGCCCCTAACAACCACAACCATAGGAGCTGAAGGCATAGCATTGGAGAACAAAAAGCACGCGCACATTGTTGATGAAGACAACGCGTTTGCAGATGCCGTAATTTCCGTGTTAAATGATACTGATGCCGCCACCACACTTCGCGACCAAGGAAGATCTATTTGCAGAGCCATATACAGCTATCCTTCCATGCTACAAGGAATGTTGGAAGACATTCGATCTATGCATTGATTCTATAACAATTTTTTATTTTTTAAAGTGGAGCCTGAGTAAGATTTTTGGGACCCGATTAAAAAATCACTTAATTTTTCAACGCTCAAGCAAAGTTGTACGAAACGCGCGCAAAGCAAACTGGAACTGCCTTTAAAGTGATTCAAACCGCGAATCAAGAATCGTATTACTTGAAACTCATCAATGAGTAAGCATCATTCAAACTGCAGGCTTACTTTCGAGGCTAAATTCAACTTCAATGTCTTTTAGTCGATTTTTCTCTATTTTCTTGCTCATTTTCATTATTGTAAGCTGCACTGCAAAGCACGAGGGCACCTTGCGCAACGAAAAGATTGATCCAAAAGTGAAGAATGAAATCACAAAGCTGAATGCTGCTGTGATTGACGCCTTAAAAAACAAGGACGAAAAGAAAATTACCGACCTTATGACAGCTGACTTGCGCGAATCGGTGGCTGAAAACTTGACGCCTTTTCTAGAACAAACGAGCAGCATTATTCAATCGAAGAGCTTTGAGGCGATGGATGAGTACCACACCATAAAACCACAGGCAAATAATGATGTGACATTGATTTCTGGGAATGATTCGGACAATGATTACATCATTCAATACCACAGCCATTCGAAAGAATCGTTTGTATCTGTCCTTATTCCAAAATGCGATGGCGACAGGTATTTAGTGAGTACATTCTATATCCGCGATCAGGATGAGTGGAAGCTCAACACCCTTCAATTTGGGAGGCACACTGTTAGTGGATACACCGCTCCTGAGCTGTTCCGCATAGCTGAAAAAGAACAATTCGATGGTCATCTTATTCCGGCTATCAATTGTATGGTGCTATCCAATACATGCATGACTCCGGCAGAGAGCAACTGGCAATACCGCATTGCATCTGAGATGGATGCCTTCAACCAATCGTTGACCGAGCAAGCACAAGAAAGGTATCCGATGCCTTTGATCATCAGCGAAATTGAAACCCAACCAGAGATTTTTAAAATCATGCCGCAGCGAGTAGACAATGAGATCTGCACCATGATTAAATACCGTAGCGACATCAACATCAAAGACACGATGGCTTTGGCCGCTGAGAACAAAGCGATGCATGAAATGGCTTCTAGCCTATTTCCAGGTATTGACAAAGACGTTCCTTTTGTCTTCTATCGTGCGTTCAATGAAATACCTAAAGAAGATATTTCAACACCATACTTTGGCTTTGTAAGACCAGTGAAAGAGAATTTCCCTGTGACTGGTAAGTAGCTGTGTTAGCTTAAAGATTTCGGTAATCGTTCCACAGGGCGGTGGTCAATCCAATACCAAAAAACACCATTTCATTGGTCTTCAAGGCGGTTCGCTCTACACGGTAGTGAATGGTGGCATCCAATCGCAAGTTCCATTGACTAACAAGTTCATAACCCACATTAAGACGAACATTTGCCACATCAACGCGCCTTCCTTGAAGCATGAAGTTGCCATACTCACGTTGGGCCAAATCGCGTTCCATATTGGAAATCAAAACATCATCACCCATTACTGCGATGTTATTGGTGAAGCCTTTTCTGGAATAGGTGGTAAACAAACCAACATTGAATTTACCGGGTTGCCAAGTAGTGATTTGCACCCACTCGATAAAGTTCGATCCTAACGGATGTGCCAATGATTGATTGGCGTTGGTATAACTCTGCGTAGCATTGCTATGCCCATAGGTAAATGGTCTTACCGCATTGAATTCTGCCACGAAAGAAGCATTCTTCACACCCAGAGGCTCGAGCAACTTCACTCCTAATTGATAGGACTGTTTATTGGCCCAATAGCCCGTTTGAATGGTGGAATCACCAGAAAATCTGGCCATAAAAGGAGCACTCCACTCTCTGAATAAAAACTCATCCAAGAGAATTTGACCGTAAAGCGTAACGCCTTCACTTGGTCGTAAGGTAGAACTGAATCCAAGCAAACTATTATCGCTGGACCCCATCGAATACTCTACGGGCCTAAAGAAAATCAATGGATTGGCGTAATTGATATCAAACCCTCGGTTAACAACCGAGTCTTCTACCTCCCACACCACGGCTTCAAACGCACCAACCGACCACCATTTTGTAACATTCAGACTCAAGTAGTGCATCGTGCTGTACTTCTTGTTGATGGGATAGGTTTTCAAAGGATAATTGCTGGCCTGATCCATCTGCGTATACAACACAGAATATTTAATGCGCCGTACATTAACATCAGCCTTCAGGTAATTGTAGTTCGAGGTATAATCACTCAAAAACATCGATCGGTATCCCTCACCAATAAAACGCCTTCCACGACCCAAAAACAACTCAAACTGCTTCGATGGCTTAAACGCCAACGCACCTGTCCATTGCGCAAAATCATAGCCGGCAGATCTATTGCTTGAGCGTTCGAAATAGCCAAAACCTGGAACAATGTTCAAGCTATCATTGATCGATTGCAGGTAAGTGGGTGGATTTGTATAACCTATTACACCTTCCAAATTCAGGTAAACCTTATTCTTATATCCTGCTCCAATACCGAATCCACCTAAAGAAGTTAGGCCCGTGCTGTGTTGTGACCCAGCTTGATTAAAAAGGCCAACATTCAACCTTGGAGAAACCCTTAAATAACTATCGTTGGTATGCCTGAACGGCATATTGGAAAACGAAGTAATGGAATCTGGAGCCATTGAATTCTCTTGCACCGTCCAATAACTATAGGGCTTCATTTCAGGATGGACATTCAACACAGAATCCTTCATCGCTATTTCTGTTTTAAGCGATGTGAAATACTCCAGTGGAACAAGACCATCTTGTGCCATTAATGCTACTGACAAGCAAAGAAAAATTATTGAGTGAATAAACCTCATGCCTTAGTCAATTCCTTCTTCTTTTTGAGCATAACCAACAATCCAGGAATTTGAGATACTGCCAATGCCACCATGGCTGTGATCACCATTACAGCGCTTGGTTCAAGCGGAATGCTGGTTGAAAGCAGGATGATAAAAATTGAAGTGGTATAGATCAGCAACACCGTTTTTCTGTGTCCCAAGCCAAGGTCCATCAATCGATGATGGATATGATTTCGGTCGGCAGCAAAAGGAGATAAGCCGCGGGCAATGCGGTAAATAAAAATGCGCAGTGTATCGGTAAGTGGATAAACCAATGCCGCCATAGCAAACACTGGACGAGAAACTACGATCAATTCATTGGGCAATTCATCTACAGGATACTCGATGAGCTTGATGGCCAAAATAGAAAGAACCAAGCCAATGGTGATCGAACCACTATCTCCCATGAAAATCTTGGCAGGCGAGAAATTATATACCAAGAAGCCGATAAGACTTCCCGCCATTGCCATGGCCAATACCGCATGCTGAATAGCGCCCGCGTAGTAAAACCAAATACCCATTGCCACCGAAGCAATGATACCCACGCCACTCGCTAATCCATCCACACCATCAATCAAATTGATCGAATTTACGATGGCTGTGTAGGTTAAGATGGACAAAAAGATACTGGCCCATTCTGGCAATTCTTCGATGCCAAAAAGCCCATACATACCAGTAATTCGAATGTCGCCCATGATCACTAAAATGAAAGCTACAATAAGGTGACCGACCAGTTTTTTCACGGGAGCTGTACCGATAATGTCGTCCTTGATTCCGATGAAGAATAGGATGATCATGGTAGCACCGATGTACTGAAAATCTTTGAGTGCTCGGCCCATTTCCATGACATCCGCCATCTCTTCAAACGGATACCACATCAGATAAGCGAAGAGCGTTCCTGCGAAAATGATTATGCCACCGATGGTAGGAATTCGTCTGAAATGAAGCTTGCGTTCTTCGCCTGGCTCGTCTACTAATCGCTTTAGATAAGCGACCTTAATGAGGGCCGGTGTCGATAACACGGCAACAATCAACGCGGTAACAAATGCGAGGATAATATTGATCATAATTAAAAGTCTAAATATCGGTTCAGCAGGCTCGTTCTAAATGCTATATAAGTATATGTATCCAGCATGGCTTTGACTCCATTTCGTTCAGTTCTATTGATGTTTCCAATGGCAATGGATGCATTGGATTTGGGGTTGATGATGTACCCACCTTCAAACTGAAAATAATCAACTGTGGCCAAAAAAAGCGGTTGGCCTTTCTTCATTGAGTGGTACGCTCCACTCACAAAAAGGTCTCTAAAACGATAATTTACCTTCAGAAGCAATTCCTGCACA